>Ga0007881_1000079_pt1 | contig 44470 bp, 38 predicted proteins | sample CryBogCBH12Aug09_FD_70959 | JGI IMG/M metagenome (GOLD analysis project Ga0007881, IMG submission 70959) | Freshwater microbial communities from Crystal Bog, Wisconsin, USA - CBH12Aug09 | ecosystem: Environmental > Aquatic > Freshwater > Lake | place: Crystal Bog, Wisconsin, USA | collected... | reverse complement strand
GGTGGCGACCAATTCAAAACCGCGCGCTTGCAGTTTTCGGGCAAGCTCCACCGCGCCGGGCTTGTCGCGCTCACGCACGGAAATCAAACACACCCCACTGGTGGGCAAAGTGACGCCCGAACCCGCTTGGGCCTTGGCGTACGCCTCACCAAAGGTGCGGCCGGTTCCCATGACCTCGCCCGTGGATTTCATTTCAGGGCCCAAAATGGGGTCCGCCTCTGGAAACTTGGCAAACGGAAACACCGCTTCTTTGACCGAATAAAACGGCGGCACGCGCTCGTCGAGGGTGTTTTGTTTGGCCAGACTCTGACCGGCCATGACTTTGGCGGCAATTTTTGCCAACGGACGCCCGATGGCTTTGGACACAAACGGCACGGTGCGCGAGGCGCGCGGATTGACTTCCAGAACATAGACCGTGCCGTTTTGAATCGCAAACTGCACGTTCATGAGGCCAACCACTTTCAGCGCGCGCGCCATTTGGTCTGTCTGGCGTCTCAGTTCGTCTTGCAAGGCGCTCGACAGCGCGTACGGAGGCAACGAACACGACGAGTCTCCGGAGTGCACCCCGGCTTGCTCGATGTGCTCCATGATGCCGCCGATCAATACGTTTTCACCATCGCAAATCGCGTCGACGTCCACTTCGATGGCTTGATCTAAAAAGCGATCCAACAACACCGGTGAGTCGTGTGACACCTTCACCGCCTCGGACATGTACACCTTAAGATCCTCGACGTTGAACACCACTTCCATCGCTCGGCCGCCCAACACATAGGAGGGCCGGACAATCAAGGGGAACCCCACCTCCGCCGCCAATCGACAGGCTTCCTCTTCGGTGCGCGCGGTGGCGTTCGCGGGTTGTTTGAGATTTAATGCCGTCACGAGTTTTTGGAACCGCTCGCGATCTTCCGCCACGTCAATGGCGTCCGGACTGGTGCCAATGATGGGCGCGTTGGCCTTCTCCAAGGCCTTGGCCAGTTTTAACGGGGTCTGCCCACCGTATTGGACGATGACGCCGACCGGTTTTTCAAGATTGATGATCTCGATGACGTCCTCAAAGGTCAGCGGTTCAAAGTACAACCGATCCGAGGTGTCGTAATCGGTCGACACGGTCTCGGGGTTACAGTTGATCATGATGGTTTCATAACCGCTTTCACGCAACGCCAAAGACGCGTGCACACAGCAATAATCAAATTCAATGCCCTGACCGATGCGGTTGGGACCGCCGCCCAAAATCACAATCTTTTGGCGGTTGGTGGGTTCGGCTTCGCATTCTTCTTCGTAGGTGGAGTACAGATAGGCGGTGGTGGTTGAAAACTCCGCCGCGCAGGTATCCACCCGCTTGTACACCGGATGCAATCCAAACTCCAAGCGCCGCGCGCGAACGTCCGCCTCCGCCACGCCCAACAATCGCGCCAAACGCTGATCGGAAAAACCACAGCGCTTCAGATGCCGCAGGCGCGGCTTGGTCAAGGACGCCAGGCCTTGGGACTTCACGTCCGACTCGAGCGCAACGATTTCCGCAATTTGGGTCAAAAACCAGGGGTCGATTCCAGTGGCTTCGTACAAGCGTTCCAAACTGAACCCAAGGCGCATCGCGTCGGCGACGTACAGCAACCGATTCGAACCGGGGTGACGCAACTCCTCCAGCAAACGCGCCTCTTCCACGTCGTTGAGTGGCTGGTGGGGCATTTGCTCATCAAAACCACTGAGGCCAGTCTCCAAACTGCGCAGCGCTTTTTGCATCGATTCTTTCATCGTTCGGCCAATGGCCATCGCTTCGCCCACCGACTTCATTTGCGTCGTCAGGCGCGTGTTGGCGCCGGGGAATTTCTCAAACGTGAACCGAGGAATCTTGGTCACCACGTAATCGATGGTGGGTTCAAACGACGCGGGGGTTGCGCCACCCGTGATGTCGTTGCGAAGCTCATCTAAAGTGTACCCCACCGCCAGCTTCGCCGCCACTTTGGCAATCGGGAATCCCGTCGCTTTCGAGGCCAGCGCCGATGAGCGCGACACGCGAGGGTTCATCTCAATCACCAACACGCGACCGTCTTTGGGGCTGACGGCGAACTGCACGTTGGAGCCGCCCGTATCCACGCCGATTTTGCGCAAGACGGCAATCGAGGCGTCGCGCAAGCGTTGGTATTCTTTGTCGGTCAAGGTTTGTGCGGGGGCAACGGTAATCGAATCGCCCGTGTGCACGCCCATTGGGTCGATGTTCTCAATGGAGCAGACGATGATGCAATTGTCTTTGGAATCGCGCACCACTTCCATCTCAAACTCTTTCCAACCCAGAACGGATTCCTCTAACAGCACCTCCGTGGTCGGCGACGCGTCGAGGCCGCGATTGACGATGGTTTCAAATTCGTCGCGGTTATAGGCGATGCCGCCACCCGACCCACCCAAGGTGAAAGAGGGGCGAATCACAATGGGATACCCAATTTGCGCTTGCGCCGCATGCGCTTCCTCTAAGCTGTGCGCGATGATGGCGCGTGGGCATTCCAACCCAATCTCCCCCATCGCCACGCGAAATTTTTCGCGATCCTCCGCCATATCGATCGCTTCCGGTGTGGCCCCAATGAGCTTCACGCCGTATTTCTCTAAAACCCCTTCGCGCGCCAAATCCAACGCGCAATTGAGCGCGGTTTGGCCACCCATGGTGGGCAACACCGCATCCGGCTTCTCTTTCGCGATGATGCGCTCGACCGTACGCCAGTTCACCGGCTCGATGTAAATGGCGTCGGCCATCTCCGGATCGGTCATGATGGTGGCGGGATTCGAGTTGACGAGAATGACTCGGTACCCTTCCTCCCGCAGCGCCTTACACGCTTGAGCACCACTGTAGTCAAACTCACAGGCCTGACCGATCACAATGGGACCGGCGCCGATGATCAAAATACTCTTCAGGTCAGTACGCTTTGGCATATATGACACTCACCTATACGTTCGACGAGCGGGACTGTACACGCCACGCGCTCATCCGTTGACGGAACTGCTCAAATAATCCACCGATGTCGTGCGGACCCGGACTGGCTTCGGGATGGCCTTGAAACGAAAACGCGGGCGCGTTGGTCAGTTCAATGCCCTGCAAACTGCCATCGAATAGACTGCGGTGGGTCGCCACGATGTGCGCCCCCAGACTGCTCTCATCGACGGCAAAGCCGTGGTTTTGACTGGTGATCAACACGCGCTTGGTTTTGAGATCGATGACGGGATGGTTGGCGCCGTGATGCCCAAATTTCATTTTGAGCGTCTTGGCCCCGGCCGCCAATCCCAGCAACTGATGACCCAAGCAAATCCCAAACAGGGGGATTTTGACTCGAATGAACTCTTTAATCGCCTCAATCGCGTAATCGCACGGCTCCGGGTCGCCGGGGCCGTTGGATAAGAAGACGCCATCCGGCTTCAACGCCAAGACGTCGGCGGCCTTGGTTTGGGCCGGCACCACGGTGACGCGGGCGCCGTGATTGATGAGCAATCGCAGAATATTAAACTTGATGCCAAAATCATAAGCCACGACGTGAAACTCCCCGGCCGCTCCAACCGCGGGCTCCCAGGCGTTGCCGTCTTTCCATTCGTAGGGCTTTTTGGTGCTCACCACCTTGGCCAAATCCATGCCCTTAAGCCCTGGGAACGCGCGCGCCTGCGCCAAAGCCCGTTCCGGGTCTGGGTTCACGTCCGCCAATATCGCGCCGTTGAGCGATCCTTTGGTGCGAAGCAGGCGCGTTAATCTTCGGGTATCAATTTCAGAGATCGCAACAACGTTCTGTTTTAAAAGAACTTCTTTTAACGAATATTGCGCACGCCAACTCGAATGCAGGCTCGGCAGGTCGCGGACGATGAGCCCAGAGGCGCAAATCTTACTGGCCTCATTGTCGTCCTCGCAGACGCCGTAGTTGCCGATGTGAGGGTAGGTCAGAGTGACCATCTGTTGGGTGTACGATGGATCGGTCAGGATTTCCTGATAGCCCGTCATCGCGGTATTAAAGACCACCTCTCCGGTTGCCAATCCCGCCGCCCCAATTGAAACGCCCTTGAAAATTGAACCATCTTCAAGCGCCAACACTGCTTCTAACGTCACAACGCACCTCCGTCCGAAGCCAGGGTTCGGTCCGTCCGCGACGTATCCGCCGAAAGGCAGAGCAAATCAGGGGGCCGGTTGCCGGGCATCAGATACAGCGAAGCGGATAAGTCGCTAAACTTACCCGCTTCAAAATTTCCGTATTAACCGGACGGCAATTGTACGGCAATGGAGGGGCTTTTGTCCATGCCAAACCTCGCACCGAGGAGTTAAATTGCGAACGCGACTGCGCCTTGCGCCGACGTCCGCGGACCTGCGATTGCGACGCCCCACGACGTGGTTCGGCGCAAGCCTTCACCGGAGTTCCTGAAATCCGAGCGCGTTCACCTCAAGCGCGATGAGTGGCGCTGAATCGAGTTCAAGACAGTTGGCGATAAATTGGATAGACTTCAGAAAACATTGAAGATTTTGGAGCGATTATGACCCTGGCCATCTACAATGACGACGCCTATCAAACCGATATCGAGGCCACGGTCATCGCCGTCGAGGATTCCAAAGTGGCCTTGGACCAAACCATCGCGTACCCCACCGGTGGCGGTCAACCCGGCGATCAAGGCGTGGTGGAATTAGCCTCTGGTGAGCGGCTTGCATTCACCGACACCACCAAAGACAAAAGCACGGCATCACCGCCCCTCATTTGGCACCACATCCCCGGCGCCACGCTTGCCGTCGGCGACCGGGTTCGCCTCCACCTCGATTGGCAGCGGCGCCACCAACACATGCGCTTTCACACCTGCATGCACGTCCTCTGCAGCGTCGTCAAAGCCCCCGTGACGGGCGGTCAAATCCAACAAGACCGCGCCCGCTTGGACTTTGACATCGACATGAGTCTTCTGGACGCCACGGCCATTGCCGCGGCCGTTAATCGAATCACGTCCCAGGACATCGCCACCCGCACGCTCTTGGTCAGCGACGCCGATTTGGACGCCCATCCGGAGTGGGTCAAGACGATGTCGGTCTCGCCGCCGCGCGGCGTCGGACTCATTCGTTTATTGGAAATCCCGGGCGTGGACTTGCAGCCCTGCGGCGGCACCCACGTGCGTCACCTCAATGAGATTGGGCCAATTGAGGTGCTGAGAATTCGCAACGAAGGCAAACGCAACAAACGCGTGGAAATTGGGTTTGTGAACCCGGCCTCGTAAGGCGCGCGGTGATTGTCTCGAGCGCTAAATCGACAGTCCCAACACATCGCTCATCGAATACAAACCCGCCGGTTGCGCGCGCAACCACTCCGCGGCGTGCACGGCGCCACTGGCAAACACGTCGCGATTGGTGGCGCGATGAGTCAATTCAAGGCGTTCGTGGGGACCGGCAAAAAACACCGTGTGCTCCCCAACAATGTCCCCGGCGCGCACGCTCGAATACCCAATCCCGGTCTTGTCCCGCACCCCATCCGAGCGCGTTACGGGCGCAGGCGTCGGGATCCCGCGCGCCGCGGCGGCGGTTTCCCCCAAATACAGGGCCGTGCCACTGGGGGCATCCTTTTTATGTTGATGATGCGCTTCGCTGATGTCGATCTGAAACGACTCCGGCAGCGCGCGCGCCACCAACGCCACGGCTTTCGCCAACACCGCAACCCCAAGACTGGTGTTGGCCGCGCGCAAAAGCGCAATCGATTGGCTGGCCCACTCCACCTTCGCGTTGAGCTCGGCGCTCAATCCCGTGGTGGCCAACACCAGCGGCACGCGCTTGGCCACACACGCCTCCAACACTTGGGCCGTCAATGCAACGCTCGAAAAATCAATCGCCACACTGGCCCCCGTTAACGCGTCGGTCACCGAACTCGTTAACGTCACGCCCCAGGGCTTAGAGGCCCCCAGCAAGGCCCCCACGTCTTGATGGCGATGGGGATTGGACTCGGACACCACCGCGCCAGCGAGTCGCTCTGGGCCGAGCGTTTTCAATAGGCTTTGGCCCATTTTCCCAGATGCACCAATGAGCGCGATGCGACTCACGACGTCATCCGATCGAAAAAGCGCTTAACGCCCGACAAGAAGCTGGTGCTGCGGGGCGAATGGCGTTCTGAATTCTGCTTGAGCGCGGCATCGAAGCGCTTTAACAAATCCTTTTGCTCTGCGGTTAAATTAACCGGGGTCTCGACGGCCACTTTGCAGTTGAGATCGCCCACGCCACCCCCGCGCACCGGCCGAATGCCCTTGCCGCGCAAGCGGAACGTTTTGCCCGACTGGGTTTCCGCTGGAATTTTGAGCATCACGTGCCCCTCTAAGGTGGGCACTTCAATCTCCCCACCCAGCACGGCGGTTGCAAACGGCAACGGCACTTCGCAGTACAGATCCGCGCCATCGCGCTCAAAGATGTCGTGCGATTTCACGTGAATCTCAACAAACAAATCGCCCGCTGGCCCGCCGTTGCGGCCGGCCTCGCCCTCGCCACTTAAACGAATTTGATTGCCCGAGTCCACGCCCGCCGGCACTTTGACTTCGAGCGTCTTGGTGCGTCGCACGCGACCCTGCCCATAGCAACTGTCGCACGGCTGATCAATGCGAACGCCGCGCCCACGGCACTGCGGACACGGCTGCTGTACGGCAAAAATGCCCTGGCGCATACTCACTTGGCCTTGCCCTTGGCACGTTCCACAGGTTACCGGCTTGGTGCCTTTGGCCGCACCGCTGCCGTTGCACTCTTGGCACTCGCGCAGCGATGGCACATCGATGTTGACGGTTTTGCCAAAAACCGCTTCTTCCAACGTCAACTCCAGTTCGTATTTGAGATCCGAACCTCGAAAAACTTGCCTTCCACCACCGCGACGGCCACCGCCAAAAATGTCGCCAAACACTTCGCCAAAGATGTCACCGAAGACGTCGCCCGGATCCATTCCGCCCGGACCTTGACGCGCCCCTTCCAAGCCCGCGTGGCCATATTGATCGTAGATCTGTCGTTTCTGAGGGTCCGACAGAACCTCATACGCCTCTTTGGCTTCTTTGAAGGAATCTTCTGCTTTGGCGTCACCAGGATTACGATCGGGGTGGTATTTCATCGCCAAGCGACGATAAGCCTTTTTCAAATCCGCCTCACTGGCCGATTTGGAAACTTCCAATACTTGGTAATAATCTCGTTTCGCCATCGTCTTTCCTAATAGCACGACGGTCGCTTAAGCGACCGTCGTCATCCTCACGCAAACACGCCGCCCGAAGACTTAGTGTTTGTCCTTTTTCACTTCTTCAAACTCCGCGTCCAACACGTCGTCTTGTTTGCCGTTCGGCGCCGCGCCGGCCCCGCCGGCGGCGGCTTCAGCACCGGGGGCTTGCTGCATCAGACCGCTGGCCGCTTGCGCCAACGCTTCCGACTTGCGCTCGATCGCGTCCTTATCATCCGCGGACAACGCGCTCTTCAAATCCGACAACGCCGCTTCCACTTTGGCGCGATCTTCACCCGACACCTTATCGCCTAAATCTTTAACGGTTTTCTCAACCTGGTGCACCAGGCCATCGGCGCGGTTACGAGCGTCCACCAGCTCACGGAATTTCTTGTCTTCCGCCGCGTGGGCTTCGGCATCGGACACCATACGCTTGATTTCATCCTCGCTCAAGCCCGACGACGCCTTGATGACGATTTTTTGTTCCTTGCCCGTGCCTTTGTCTTTGGCCGACACGTTCAAAATACCGTTGGCATCAATATCAAACGTCACTTCGATTTGTGGCGTGCCGCGTGGCTCCGCTGGGATGTCACTCAAATCAAAACGACCCAACGACTTGTTGTCGTGCGCGCGATCACGCTCGCCTTGCAGCACGTGAATCGTCACGGCCGGCTGATTGTCGTCCGCGGTTGAGAACACTTGCTGAGCCTTGGTCGGAATCGTGGTGTTTTTCGTGATCAGTTTGGTCATCACGCCGCCCAGGGTTTCGATTCCCAAGGACAACGGGGTCACGTCCAACAACAGCACGTCTTTGACTTCGCCCGAGAGCACGCCACCTTGAATGGCCGCGCCCACCGCCACCGCCTCGTCGGGGTTGACGTCTTTGCGCGGTTCCTTGCCAAAGAAATCTTTAACCGCTTTTTGCACCATGGGCATGCGGGTTTGACCGCCGACCAAAATCACCTCAGCGATCTCCGACAAGCTTAAGCCAGCGTCTTTCATGGCGACGCGACAGGGCTCGATGGTGCGACTGACCAAATCCTCCACCAGGCTTTCGAGCTTGGCGCGCGTGAGCTTGACGTTTAAATGTTTCGGGCCCGACGCGTCCGCGGTGATGTACGGCAGGTTAATGTCCGTTTGTTGCGAACTGGATAACTCGATTTTGGCTTTTTCACCGGCCTCTTTGAGCCGTTGCATTGCCAATGGATCTTTGCGCACGTCGACGCCGGATTCCTTGCGGAATTCGTCGGCAATAAAATCGATGATGCGTCGATCAAAATCCTCACCGCCTAAGAAGGTGTCGCCGTTGGTGGACAGCACTTCAAATTGACGCTCTCCATCCACTTCCGCAATTTCAATGACCGACACGTCGAAGGTGCCGCCACCCAAGTCGTAGACGACGATCTTGCGATCGCCCGCGCCCTTGTCCATGCCGTACGCCAACGCCGCGGCGGTGGGTTCGTTAATGATGCGCTTGACGTTCAAACCGGCGATCTTGCCGGCGTCTTTGGTGGCTTGACGCTGCGAGTCGTTGAAATAGGCCGGCACCGTAATGACCGCCTCGGTGACCGCCTCGCCCAAATAATCTTCAGCGGTTTTTTTCATTTTCATGAGCACGCGCGCTGAAATCTCCGGCGGCGCCATTTTCTTATGTTGCGCTTCAACCCACGCGTCGCCATTGTCCGCTTTGACAATGTTGTACGGCACGAGGTTCAGATCTTTCTGAACCACGTCGTCGCCAAACTTACGACCAATCAGTCGCTTGACTGCAAACAACGTGTTCGCGGGATTCGTGACCGCTTGACGCTTCGCCGATTGCCCCACCAACACCTCGTCGTCTTTGGTGAACGCAATGATCGACGGCGTGGTGCGATCGCCCTCGCTGTTTTCAATCACTTTGGGCTTGCCGCCTTCCATCACGGCTACGCATGAGTTGGTGGTACCCAGATCGATTCCAATTACTTTGGCCATGTGACCTATCTCCGCTGTCTAAAACCTTAACCCTGATGTAGGGTCAGAAATGCCTAATTCAAGACTGTCGACGTGCCCTCAGGCACCTTCGGGCGCTTTCGCGACCACCACGCGGGCCGGACGAACCAGCCGGGTGGCCAGGACGTAGCCCTTTTGAATCGTCTCCACGACGGTTCCCGGCGCCAACTCACTGGGCACCGCCACCATCGCTTCGTGTTCGTTGGGATCAAAGGCCGACCCGGTCGGATCGACGGTGCGCACCCCGGCTTTCTCAAACGCTTTTTCCAACAGTCGGAACGTCGCCGTCTGGCCTTCGATGAACGCCTGGGGATCTTGAGCGGCGGATTTTAGACCCAACTCAAACCCATCCATGACCGGCAACAGCTCGGCCAGAAAGCGCTCAATGGCGAAGGTTCGCGCCTGCTCCATCTCCCGCTGGGCGCGTTTGCGGTAGTTGTCCAACTCCGCCAAGGCGCGCAAATAATCTCCCTGAGCGGTTTCGTATTTCGCCGTAAGCTCTTGAATTAAATCAGGTTGGTCGCTGCCTGCGTGACCGCCTTCCGCACCGACTGCCCCGTCATCGGCGGCATCGGTTGGCTTGTGCTGTTGAGAGTCTTGACCCGTTTGTTCGTTGCTCATGCCCACACCATCTCGTTGATCCAGCCGCCGATATGGGGCAGCCGACTACGGATTTCAAGGGCTTGGCGGGCGCCGGGCGAGGCGGCACCGGGCTTAGCGTTTCTGGTTGAGCGCCGACCCCAGCATCTTGGCCGTGAGATCCACAATGGGGATGACCCGCTCATAGGGCATTCGGGTGGGACCAATGACCCCGAGCACCCCCACCACCTGATCGTCGACCACATACGGTGCGGTGACGAGCGAACAGTCGTCCAACAAGTTGTAGCCCGACTCCCGACCAATGAAGATTTGCACGCCGGCACTGCCGAGGCACTGGTCCAGCAAGTGCAGGATGTCGCGTTTTTCGTTAAAGGCGTCGAACAGTCGCTTGAGCTTGTCGACGTTGGACAGTTCCGAGAAGCCCATGAGGTTGGTTTCCCCCGACACAAAGAAATCCCCCCCGGGACGTTCGGGCTTCAACATCTGCTCGGCCATGCTGATGGCTTCGCTCATGAGTACGTTCATCTGATGTCGAGTCTGGTGCAACTGCGACAGCAAACTTTCGCGCACCTGCTCAATGGGTCGGCCGCGCAGGTGCTCGTTTAAAAACTGCGCCGCTTGACGCAATTCTTCCGGGCGATAATCGCGTTCGACTTTTAAAATGTGATTTTGAACTTCTCGCTCGCCGACGACCACCACCGCCAACACGCGCCGCTCACTGAGTCCTAAAAACTCAATCTGCGTGATCGCCGATTGCGTCAACTGGGGCACCGTCACCACGCCCGCCAATTGGGTCAGACTCGAGAGGGTTTGCGAGGCTTTGGAAATGAGCTGCTTGGCATCGGTGGCGTCCCCGGAGAACCGTTGGTTGAGCCATTGCGAGATTTCGCTGAGCGAATCCGGCGAGCGATCCATGGTCAGAATCGAATCCACAAAATAGCGATAGCCGCGTTGGGTGGGAATGCGTCCGGCCGAGGTGTGGGGCGACGCCACAAAGCCAAATTCCTCCAAATCCGCCATGACGTTGCGAACGGTCGCGGCGCTGACCGATAAGCCCGACTCGCGGGTTAAGGTGCGCGATCCGACGGGTTGACCGTCGCGGATGTAGGATTCCACCAACGCCAGCAATAAGCGTCGCGAGCGCTCGTTCAGAGTGGCGGCGGGTGCGTCGTCTCGATCCATAGTTTTGCCCAGGTAACAGGCAAAAGTTAAATTCTCGGCTCGCCACTGTCAAGCGTCTTCGTTCGTCTAGGACTGAAATCGATCGGTTCTGGGAATAATCCCCTCAATTCGTCCCCAAAAGCCGCGCCGCTGGGGGTGAGGTTCGCTACAATTGACCGCACCCAGCAAGGCGCCCCGCATGACCGACCAATTTCGCAACATCAGTTTGATTGGACGCTATCAGGACCCGTCGGTTCTGGAGGCCATGGTGCGCGTGGCGGATCATTTACTGAGCCAACAGCGTCGGGTCTTAATGGATCGCAAGATCGAGCCCGCGCCGACGGCGTGCACGCGCGTCGATGAGGCCCAGTTGACCTCCGACTGCGATCTGTTGATCTCCATCGGCGGCGACGGCACCTTGTTGCGCGCCGCGTCGCTGTTGACCAACCATCGGATCCCGCTGTTGGGCATCAACCGCGGGCGCTTGGGATTTTTAGCAGACATCGCCGCGGAGGAAATGCTCGATCGCATCGACGCCGTCCTCGCGGGGCGCTTCGAGACCGATGAGCGCACGCGCTTGGACGCTCAATTTGAGGACGAACACGGCCTTGCGCACTCGTTCACCGTGCTCAATGAGATTGCGATCCAAAAGCACGACACGGGTCGGATGTTGGATTTTGAAACGCGCATCGATGGCAAGTACGTCAACACCCACGGCGGCGATGGATTGGTGATTGCCACCCCCACGGGTTCAACCGGCTACGCCCTGTCGTGTGGCGGCCCGATCTTAACGCCCAACCTCGATGCGCTGGTGTTGGCGCCAATCACGCCACACACCCTCTCGGATCGACCCATCGTGGTGCACGGCTCGGCCACGGTTGAGGTCAAACTCAAAGCCCAAGCGCCGATGATGGCCGCGGTCACGGGCGATGGCGTGATGCGGGGTTTGATCACCAAGGACAAGGTCCTGGCCATTAAACCCTCCCGCTCCAGCGTCACCTTACTCCACCCTCACGGTTACGATCACTTCGGCATTTTGCGCTCCAAGCTGCATTGGGGTCGCGGCCATCGACTCATGGGATCCGACGATGCTTAAATCGATCGACGTTAAAGATTTTGCGGTGCTCCATGAAGTGTCGGTGGATTTTCACGCCGGACTCACCGCACTCACTGGCGAAACCGGCGCGGGCAAATCGATTTTGATTGATGCGTTGATGTTGTGCTTGGGCGGCCGCGCCTCGACCGAGTGGATTCGAGCGGGCGCCGATAAGTGTGATGTGCAAGCCACCTTTTCGGTGTCTAATCACCCCACCGCGCAAGCCTGGCTGGAGGAGCAAGAACTCCAGAGCGACGATCACACGGTGCAGTTGCGTCGAGTGATCCTGGCCGATGGCAAATCCAAAGCCTTCATCAACGGTCGCACTCAACCCATCGGTCAGCTGCGCGAAATCGGCGCGTTGCTGTGCGAGATTCATGGTCAACAAGAATTTTTATCGCTCATGAACAGCGATGCGCAGCGCGCCATCATCGATCAATGGGGCGTTGACGCGGGCTTGCTGAGCGAGGTGGAACGGGAAGCGCGGGAAGTGATGACGCTGGATCAGGAGATGAAGCGACTCGCTCAAGCGGCCAACGATCGTGAGGCGCGGCTCTCGTGGCTGGCGCACCAACTGGACGAACTCAACGCCTTTGGCCCCAAAGCGCAGGAAGAAGCGACGCTTCGCGCCACGGTGTCGCGCCTCCAGCATCGCCGCAAACTGCTCGAAGGCATGGCGCAAGCCAAAGCCTATTTGAGTGAAGCCGAAGGCCTCGATGTTTTAAGCTTATTGGGCAAAGCCCAAAACGCACTCAAGCCGCTCACCGAATTGGATGAACGCTTAGCCGCCGTCCAAACTCTGCTCGCCGAGTCGGTCATTCAGGCTCAAGAAAGCGCCGCCTTGTTGGAACAGTGGCTGGGCGCGGATGACCTCGACCCGCAACAACTGGAGCAGCAACACCAACGCTTAGCCCAATACGAACATCTGGCGCGCAAACACCGCGTCAGCGCCGACGAACTCGTCGAGGTGCTCGAAACCCTGCACTCTGAACAACGCCAACTGCAAGACGCTGACCACACCTTAAGCCAATGGCAGGATAAGCGCGCCCAACACTTCTCTCGTTACCGAGCCGCCTGCCAACGCTTAAGCGCCCGACGGCAACACGTCGCCAAAGAATTGGGCGCCGCGATTAGCACGCTGCTGGGTCATTTGGGCATGCCGGCGGGGCGATTTGAAATCGCCATCAAGCCCTTGGCCGAGCAGGAGGTTCGCACACACGGCCAGGATGAGATTGAGTTTTTAGTGAGCGCCAACGCGGGCATGCCGCTCAAGCCGGTCGCTAAAATCGCCTCCGGCGGCGAACTGAGCCGCATCAGCTTGAGCATCCAAGTGGCCGCCGCACACGCCAATCAAGGCCGGTTTGCGATGGTCTTTGACGAAGTGGATGCCGGCGTCGGTGGCGCCGTTGCCGAAATGGTGGGTCGTGAACTCAAACAGTTGTCGCGCACCACTCAAGTGCTGTGCGTCACCCACCTGCCCCAAGTGGCGGCTCAAGCGCAGCAACACATTCGCGTGCTCAAGCGCATGGATGGCACGAGCACGCGCACCGAACTCGAACGCTTGTCCGACTCGGCGCGCGTCGAAGAAATTGCGCGCATGCTCGCGGGAGTCAATGTGACCGACTCGGCGCGCTCGCACGCCCAAACCTTATTGCAGGCGGGCGCCACCCCGGCACCCCTGGCCCCCACCAAACGGGCGCGCAAAACCAGCGCCACCAAAAGGACTTAAGGGACTCAGCGGCGGCGGTGCGGACACGGTTCGCGGCGGCAACGGCCATACAGAACCAAGGCGTGATCCACAATTTCAAAGCCTAAGCGCGCCGCGGCTTGCGATTGCAGGGATTCGATGGCGTCGTCCGTGAACTCTTCGACGCGGCCACAGTCCATACAGACCACATGGTCATGATGTTCACCCCGATTGAGTTCAAACACCGCGGTCTCACCGTCAAAGTGATGCCGCGTCACCAAGCCGGCGGCCTCAAACTGACTCAGGACCCGATAAACGGTCCCCAGACCAATGTCTTTCTCCGCCTCCAACAACCGCCGATAAATGTCCTCGGCGCTCAAGTGCACACCAATGACCTCGTTGGCGAGGATGTCCAATATTTTCAGGCGCGGGCCGGTGACTTTGAGTCCAGCCCGACGCAGGTCCGGTTGTTCCACGTTCAGTACCCGGTTGCGGTATGATGGGCTATTATCCACACAAAACCAGATGATTCCAAATGATTCCGACCCGATTTGTTAAATTTTTAGCGCCGGCCGCTCTCTCGATCCTGGCGGGATCATTTGGTTTGGCCGGCTGCGTGTATAAAGTCAATATATCGCAAGGCAACTATTTAGAAGCCAAAACCATCTCCCAAGCCAAAGAGGGCATGACCCGCGCTCAAATCCGGTTCTTGCTGGGCACACCGATGGTTGGGGACAACTTCCACCCGGAACGGTGGGACTACATGTATTACTACAAAGTGGGCAAAACCCAAAAAGTGGATCGCCAATGGGTGGTCATTTACTTTGAAAACGACAAGGTCAGTCGCATCGAACACAAGACCGGTGAGTTCAAAGACCCCAAAACCTTAGCGTTGCCGGGAATTTGATTTAGCCCGATTGCGTCGGGCTTCTTTGGGATCCATTTTCAAGGGCATGAGCCATTCGAGCCGATCGCCGTCGTGCAGTTCGGTGCGCTCATCCACCCATTCCCCAAACACCGCCAGCCCATGCCAAGGCCAATCGCACCACGGCGCTTGGCTTTTAAAACGCGCCAACCAATCTCCGACGGTCGATCCCTGCGGCAAGCGCACGCGCTGCGTGTAGAGGGGATCCACGCCCCCGTACACCACCGTCACTTCCACCTCCGAGGGCTCGTTCATCGATGCACCTCAGGCCTGCTCATACCCGCCCCCTTCCTGGGGCATCGGCGCGAATGGGGTTGTCACGCCCTTCGGCAAAGGCACCCCACAATCGCGACAGATCGTCCTCAGTTCTTGCTCCAAGCACTCAATGCTGAGTTTAAACCAACCTTTGGAATCAATTTTCTCGGCACGAATGGCGTTGATGCTAAATAAGCGCGCGCGCGCACGACCCGCGGACGGTTCGAGCGTCAGCGGACCGCGATAGATGGGTTTTTGCAGCCGCTCGCGCAAGGCTTGCTGCAGCAACTCTAGGCCTTCCCCCGTCCTGGCGGACACGTGCACTCGCTTGATGCGCCCGGCGTCATCGCGCTCGACGCGCGCCGATTCCCCCAAGCGATCGATTTGATTAAACACTTCAATTCGATCAATGCGGGCGGCGTCAATGTCTTGCAAGACCTCCTCCACCTGCGCCATGCGCTCGGTGCGCTCCGGATCCGCCGCGTTGATCACGTGCAAATGCAATTGCGCCTCGCGCGCCTCCAACAGCGTGCTGCGAAACGCGGCGATCAGCTCGTGGGGCAACTCGCGCACAAAACCCACCGTATCGGCCAACACAAACTCGGGGCACAAGGACCACTGCACCCGGCGAACGGTCGGGTCTAAGGTGGCGAACAACTGATCGGCGGCGTAGGCGCCGGCATCGGTCAGCGCGTTGAATAAGGTGGACTTGCCGGCGTTGGTGTAGCCCACCAACGCCACGCCCGGCACGGGGATTTCTTTACGCGCCGCTCGCCCCGTGTCGCGTTGCAATTTAAGCTTTTCCAAACGCCGGTTGAGGGTTTTGACTCGGGTGTTCAATAACCGTCGGTCGGTTTCCAATTGCGTTTCACCGGGCCCACGCAAACCAATGCCGCCCTTTTGACGTTCCAAGTGGGTCCAGCCTCTGACCAAGCGGGTTTGCAGATGTTTCAACTGCGCCAATTCGACTTGCAACTTACCCTCGTGGCTGCGGGCGCGCTGGGCAAAAATATCCAGGATCAAACCCGAGCGATCCAAGACCCGCCGGTTGGTGAGTTTTTCCAGATTGCGTTCTTGACTGGGCGACAAGGGGTGATCCACGAGCACCACGTCGGCACCCAAGACGTCCGCCTGGTGGCGCACTTCTTCTGCTTTGCCGCTGCCGATAAAAAATTTTGGGTCTGGAGTCTGCCGGGACCCGGCGACTCGACCGACCACGTCCACACCCGCGGAGAGCGCCAGCGCTTTGAATTCATCCCAATCCGCATCGCTGGGCGGATCGCCCAACCCAATGCGAACCAAAATGGCGCGCTCACCGGTTTGCGGTCGCTCAAACACGACCGCGCCACTCGCTTGCCGTCACCGCCTTCACGTCAATTACGGGACAGCATCCTCTACAAAAGCCTCATCGTCTTCCGTGATGCGCACGTTGCGCACCGGCACGATGGTGGAAATGGCGTGCTTGTAAACCATTTGACTGACGTTGTTTCGCAACAGAACGACGAACTGGTCGAATGAATCGATTTGCCCTTGCAACTTAATACCGTTAACCAGGTAGATTGCGACCGGCACGCGCTCCTTGCGTAAAGCATTTAAGAATGGGTCCTGCAAGGACTGTCCCTTCGCCATAATCGTTCTCCTCATTTTTTGTGAACCGACCCCAACTAGACTTCCAGACTCTAGGCCGAGTTCCTATTTTAGCACAACCTAAGGTTACGCTATTGTAATGTATTGAATATATTGAAGTTATTTTATATTGCAGCGCTCAAAATCTGAGCGGTGCGTTCCTCAACGCCCGGCTCCAGCGGGTTCACCCAGACCGCATTGGGCTCAGCGTGCAGCCAGGTATATTGACGCTTGGCGAGCGCCATGGTCGCCTGCAAGGTCAAGCGCTTGGCCTCGTCGAGGCCATAGTCCCCCTCGAGCGCTTGCCAAATTTGGCGGTAGCCCACGCTGCGCATGGACGGCTGGTCGAGGGTGAGGTCCCCACGCTGTTTTAAGCCCTCCACTTCCGCCACAAAGCCCTGGCGCCACATCGCCTCCAAGCGATCCTGCAAGCGCGCGAACAAGTCCTCACGCGCATTGGGAGCCAAGACGATTTTCAAATGCGGCCATCCCCCACGCCGTAAATTCTCGGCGTGCAAACTCGACAAGGTGCACCCCGTGAGTTCATACACCTCTAAGGCGCGTTGAATGCGCTGCCCATCGCGGCTGTGAATTTTCAAAGCGGCCTGTGGATCAATTTGCGCCAAACGCTGATGCAGGCTCTCCCAACCACTCACCGCCGCCTCTTGGGTCAACCGTTGTCGAATGCCCTCATTGCGCGTCGGCAACTTGGCCAAGCCGGTTTGTAAGGCGCGAAAATACAGCATCGTTCCGCCCACCAACAAGGGCAAACGCCCGCGCGCTTGGATTTCGGCAATCAAGCGCGTCGCGTCCTCTACGAATTGAGCCACGGAATAAGGCTGCGTCGGCTCACACACATCGATCAAATGATGCGTGACCTGCTGACGCTCAAGAACACTGGGCTTCGCGGTGCCGATGTCCAAGTGCCGATACACTTGAGCGGAATCCACCGTAATGATCTCAGCATTAAAGCGCTCGGCAATCCACAACGCCAACGCCGATTTGCCAGAACCCGTCGGCCCCATCACGCAAATCGGATTGAGCGCGCCGGCCATGGTCATCGACCACGCAGGAAAAAGCGATCCAACTCCGCCAAGGACAAGCGCACCCAGGTCGGACGACCGTGATTGCACTGATCGGCGCGTGGGGTGTTCTCCATTTGTCGCAGCAGCGCGTTCATTTCGGGCACCGTGAGTTCGTGGTGCGCGCGCACCGCCGCTCGACAGGCCACGTTGGCCAGAATTCGATCCACGCGATCCGCCGAACTCATGGGTGTGAGATCATCCGCCAGTTCCGCCAAGGTCTCTCGAATGATTCCGGCCAGGTCCTTGGGATGGCCCAAGGCCACCGGGATGGCGCGCACCGCGATGCCGCTTGGCCATTCTTCGATGTCAAACCCCAGCTCGGCAAATTCCTTCTGAAACGACAACGCCAACGTGACTTCCGCGGGCTTTAACTCCACAATGATCGGCACCAACAGCGCTTGTTGCCCAACGCCCTGCGCTTGGTGTTGCTGTTTGATCTTCTCAAACAACACCCGCTCGTGCGCGGCGTGCATGTCCACCAGCGCCAAGCCATCCGCGGTTTGCGTCAGAATGAGCACGCCTTGAATTTGCGCCAACGCCAATCCCAACGGCGGCAACGGATCGATTGAGCCTGCCGCCAACACGCCGTGCTCGGCGTTTGGCGCACCCAACCCCAACTCCTGTAACTGATAGGGACGATCGCTGCGAAACAACCGACCCGGTGAGCGCGCCGCAGGCGCCACGGCGGGATCGCCCAGCGACGCGAAGGCGCGCCAATCGACGGCACTCGCCGAAGACCCCGCACGGTCCGGCACCTCGAAGTGTCGCGCAGCGCTGTTGACGCCCCACTGTTGCATTTTAACCGGGCTCTGCGCCTCGGCGTGTGGCGTGGTTTGCGCCAAGGCCTGTTCAATCGCATGGCGCAAGCAATCGTGCACCACGCGCGAATCTTTAAATCGAACCTCGAGTTTTTGCGGGTGCGCGTTCACATCGACGCGACTCGGATCCATACTGATTTTTAACACATAGGCGGGGTGTCGTTGCGAGAACATCACGTCGCGATACGCCAGACGCACCGCGCTGAGCAACAACTTATCCCGCACCCATCGACCGTTCACCCACAGCACCTGTTGATCGGCACTGGATCGCCCATACGTGGGGTGACCCACAAAGCCCTCCACCACGATGCCGTCTTGGGCGTACTGCACCGGCAGCGCAACGTTGGCGAATTCAGGGCTGATCAACGCGCCTAAACGATCCCCATCCAACTCGCCCGAGGGCGTCGGCTTGACCTTAAAAACAACCTTGCCCTGATGCGTCAAACTGAATTGAATGTGCGGCCGCGACAACGCCAGTCGCGCCAACATGAGTTCGATGTGCACAAACTCCGTGCTTTGGGATTTTAAGAACTTGCGCCTGGCCGGCAGGTTGTAAAAAATATCCCGAACTTCAATGCGCGTGCCCCGCCGTGCCGGCGCAGGACGCACCGAGCTGACCACGCCCGCGTCCGCGCTAATCTCATACGCGTTCTGGGCCCCATTGGCGTGACTGACGATGCGCACCCGAGCGACCGAGGCGATGCTGGCCAAGGCCTCGCCGCGAAATCCCAAACTGACGACGGCCTCCAAATCTTCAACGCTGCTGATCTTGCTGGTGGCGTGCGGGGTCAACGCTAAGGGCAACTCGTCGGCGGGAATGCCGTGGCCGTTGTCGCTGATGACGATGGCTCGTTCGCCGCCGTTTTCAACATCCACCTCGATGGACGTGGCGCCCGCGTCGATGGCGTTTTCCACCAATTCTTTAACCACCGACGCCGGTCGTTCAATGACCTCGCCGGCGGCAATTTGATTGACTATGTGGGTCGATAAAACCTGAATCGGCATAGACTACAGCTTTGCCGCACGCGCGCCAGGCGTCGCGTTTTCTTTGAAGAACTGCTTGATGCCATTGACGATGGCGTCCGCCAATTTGGCTTGATAGATCGGATCCTTGAGGCGCTCTTCCTCCCCTGGGTTGGTGATGTACGCCGATTCGATCAACATCGAGGGAATGTCGGGCGATTTAAGCACCACGAATCCCGCTTGCTGGATTTGAGTTTTATGCAACTCGCCCACGGTATTGAGCTGCGCCAACACCCGCTCGCCCGCCGCCATGCTCATGCTCATCGCCGCCGATTGCGACAGATCCAGCAACACCGAGGCCAACATTTTGTCTTTATTTTCCAATTTCACGCCGCCAATCAAATCCGCCGCGTTTTCTCGGTCCGCCAACCACTTGGCGGCCTCGCTGCTGGCCCCATGTTCCGACAACACGTACACCGACGCGCCCGTCGCGGTGCTGTTTTGAACCGCATCCGCGTGAATGGAGACGAACAAATCCGCTTGCGCCACCCGGGCGCGCCGGATGCGTTCGCGCAGCGGCAAAAACACATCGGTGTCGCGCGTTAACACCGCATGAATTCCCGACTGTTGATTCAACCGCGCCGCCAACTCGCGCGCGATCGCCAAGGTCACGTCTTTTTCGCGCGTGCCGCGATGCCCCAAGGCCCCGGGATCTTCTCCGCCGTGTCCGGCGTCAACGCTGATCACGTAGGGACGATTGTGGTGGTGAGACAAATCCAAACCAGAGGCTTGCACGCCCACACTGGCCACCGCCGCCGTCGGGGGCGACGGCTCCACCGCCGCGGCGGCATCCAAGGTGATGATCAAGCGATGCTTTTGAGAGGCCCCTTCATTGAGGTAATTGGAGCGAAACGCCGTGGGGACTTGCAATTGAAACTGCAGTTTTAAGCCCCCGCGGGCATTGGGCTTGACCTCGAAACCACTGACCACGCCCACGGGGCTCGGCACCGGAAACGACCCCAACTCCAAGGGCGACGCATCCACCTCTAATTTTCGGTCCTGCGTGCTGACCACCGGCCGAGCGTTGCCGCTGATGAGTATATCGATCACCGTTTGCCCAGCGCTCTCCCGAATCTGCACCTCGTCCACCATACTGCGATTCGCGCTCCCAGCACTCGCGGTGCGCGCGTCGGCGGCGGCATTCGCAGCAGTGGCCTTGTCGCCCGAATTGGGGTCTTTGGATTTGGAAACCGCCGCTGGCTCCTCGGTGTGAGCCCCTTGGGCCGTTTGCTTGGCCACGGGCGTCGCACTCGCTGCAGCATTGGAGGCCACCTCGCCGGAAGAGCCCGGCGACGACTCCGCTGCTTTGATCGCAGTGGCGTTGGCCACGGGCGCAGCGGCGACGGGATTGAGGGGGGGCGGCGAATTGCCGGACGCTGGGTTCAACACGGTGACCGCCCGATGCGCGTGCGAGGGGCGAATCTCGACTTCAATGCGGTTCCCTTTAGAAGTAACGGGATTTAAGTCCACCCGCGCGTTCACGTCCAACACAATGCGCATGCCGCCGTCTGGGCGGGCGCCCAATCGAATTTTATTAACAATGCCTTGAGGCGTTAACGTCAACCCAGCGGCCGATTGTGCGCTTTTGAGATCAATGACCGCCCGCTCGGGATCGGACAGTGTAAAAAAACTGGCTTCCGTCGCCTGCGCTAAATTGATGGTGACGTTAACCCCATCGTCGTTCTTGTCGACTTGAATGGAACGGACGTCGTTCGCGGCCAAGGCCACGAGTGGAGCCGACAGCAACGCGCTTATCCAAAGCGTCTTGGCCAAATCCGAACACAGCCATCGACTCATGCTTCACCTAAACCCAGACGTAGCCCCACGAATGGGTATTTTATCCCAAATGGGCCCACTCTTAGAATGAATCGCCGTGCTCGACCCGGCGCGTGTGATCGCACGCAATCCCGCCCAGGCGGTGGGGTTCGGGTGAACTCCTGTCGACGTTGTTTGGCCCCGTGGGTGCGCTTAGTCCTGCGCGTTCAGAGGCGCCAGCACCCTCAGGCCCCGTTCGGTCAACGCCGTCAAGCGCACCCGTCGTGGTTCCTCCAACGAGACCCACTCAATCAACACATCATTGCGTTTGCTTAATGAAGGGAATCGACTGCTCCATTCCACAAACACCCACGCGCTCTCCACGCCCTCTTCAAATCCCAACACCTCAAGTTCGGTCGGGTCGTGAAGGCGGTACCAATCCCAGTGTTGCACCGCTTGATGATCCACTTGGTAGGTCTCCACCAGCGTGTACGTCGGGCTTTTGATCCGATCCGAAACCCCCAACGCCACCAACAGAGCCCGCATAAACGTGGTCTTTCCCGCACCCAAGGGCCCTTCTAAGCTGATCCACATCTGAGCTTGACCAGACGCGGTTAAGGCCGACGCCAACGCGGCCGCCACCCGCTGCAGCGTCTCAAGCGCAATGAGTCGTTCAAACGACGAGGGGTTCATGAGCGTAGCCATTCCGACACCACTTCGACGCGTTGCGAATACGGAATCAATGCGGCGTTGAGTTCGGCGAGCCGCTCATAGGCCTGCGGCAACGCCTGACACAATTCGCTCGCGGCAAATCCCCCGCGGGCTGTTTGCGATAAGTGAATCCCCGCCAACGCGTGCCACACCACCGCCAACGCCACCTGTTCAAGGGTGCTCGCCCACCGGCTGGGCTCGGTGGCAACGGGCGAGTCGGTCGCGATCGAAGGCGCCCATCCGCGCGCCATCACGCTCGCCACGACCCCGGTCAACACATCGCCAGAACCCGGCAAGGCGAGTTCAGCGCCACCACAATCGATCACCCACACCGTCCCATTGGGACAGGCCAGGACCGTCGCCGCCCCTTTCAAAACCACCACGGCCTCAAAGGCGCGCGCCAAGCGCACGGCGACGTGGCGTCGCGACAACCCCTTCGAATCAATGGCCATCGCCTTCAGCAGTCGCTCGGCTTCCAACGGGTGCGGGGTTAAAACGCAACGGAAATTGGAGGACGTGCGGACCGACTCATAGGCCGCGCGACAGGCCTCGTCGTTTGCCAACAGATTGAGTGCATCCGCATCGATGACCAGGGGGGTCGCCGCACCCAGCGCCGCGCGAAACCACTCGCGCGCGCGCGCCGACTGCCCTAAGCCCGGACCGATCGCAATAACGTGGGCGCGCGACAGCGCGGCAGCCGCATCCGCGGGTCGGTCGGTGGGAACCACCATCAAATCGGGCCTCACCAACGCCGCCAGCGTCGCTGACCCCGCGTCCACACTCCACCACACTTTGCCGGCCCGCGCTTTTAGGCACGCCTGCGCCGTGAGTTGCGAGGCCCCCAAGGTGGGCATTTCACCGCCGACGACAAACACCGATCCCATCGTGCCTTTGTGAGCTAGGGGGTCGGGTTCACTCACCCAGCGACTGACTAGGGCAGGCGAAATACGCCAGGCACAGGGCGTACACTCGCGACGCACAGACTGGCCTTGACCCAAATCTTCACAAAACACTTTGCCCGCAAAGCGCGGGCCCTGCCCCTCAAACAACCCGTCTTTCAGTCCTAAAAACGTGATGGTGGCCAGCGCCTTCACGGCATAACCCAAGGGCTGGCCGGTGTTGACGTCCAAACCAGACGGCACGTCCAATGCAAACAACGCATCACCGAGGCGGGCGAGAAACTGCGCCAGGTCTGGGGTGATCGGCCGATTGAGCCCGACGCCAAAGAGCGCATCGATCCAAGGACTGGGATCGTTCAGAAATTCGGATTGCGTACACAACTGCCCACCCAGCGACACAAACTCGCGATAGATCGACTGCACCACCGCCGAGTTCGATACGCCCAACGGCGCGCACACCCTCACGGGCAAACCGCTCTCCAGGGCCAGCGTCGCCACCACCAAGCCATCTCCGCCATTGGCACCGGGGCCGACTAGGATTTTGCAGCGCGTAACCTGACGACGAATGCGCTTAAAGGCACCCACGCCAGCAAGACGCATCCACGACGCCTGGAGTGACGGATCGCGCTCACTGTGACGACGGTCGAACTGCGCCACCTCGCACGCGGGATAGATCGGCGTTGGGGACAGCATATTGACGATTCCACCATCCACTTATTTTGCGTGATTAAAGTCTGATTATAATGAGTTCAGCTGCAAAACGCTTACAATACGCGAATGGACACCCAATCTTGGCTAACCGAGCTTACGTCACACATTCACGTCTGGTCGCACGAGCTTGGTTTTTTAGAGGTGGGCATCAGTGAAGGCCCGACGGACGACGATGCGTCCGCGCTGAGTCAATGGCTCACAAACGGCCATCAGGGCGACATGGCCTACATGACGCGGTGGGGAACGGCGCGCGCGAAAATCGACACGCTGGTTTTAGACGCGATTCGCGTGATCAGCGTCACTCAAGCCTACTATCCTCAACACGCCGCGGATCCGTGGCAGGTGTTGAACACCCCACAACAGGCGTACATCTCACGCTACGCCTTAAATCGCGATTATCACAAAACCATGCGAACCAAGTTGGCGCATCTGGCCGATCGCATCGAAGCGTGGACTCGACGCGAAGTCCCTACGCTGGGCGAGCAACTGGTCTGTCGCGCCATGGTGGACAGCGCGCCGCTCATGGAAAAGCCCGCCGCTCGGGAAGCGGGGCTGGGCTTTATTGGCCGCAACACCAATCTCATTAACGCCAAAAAAGGCAGTTGGTTTTTCATTGGCGAGTTGGTGACCAACATCCCACTGCCCATCAATCAACGGGCCAGCGCGCATTGCGGCACGTGCACGGCGTGCGTACCCGCTTGCCCCACTGGCGCGCTCTCCAAAGAGGGACAGATCGACGCGCGACGCTGCATCAGTTACCTCACCATCGAACATCCTGGGCCCATACCCCTGGAATGGCGCTCGGCGATGGGCAATCGCATTTATGGGTGCGATGATTGTCAGCTGGTGTGCCCCTTCAACTCCTTCAACACGCCAGTCGCCGATCCCGACTTTAACCCGCGTTTGGGCCTGGATCGGATTGAGTTGTTGACGTTGTGGGCCTGGTCGGAGGCCGATTTTTTAAAAAACCTCGAAGGCAGTCCAATTCGGCGCATCGGCTATGAGCGCTTTAGTCGCAATCTTGCGATTGCCCTAGGCAATGCGCCGCACTCGCCCCGCATCGTCGCGGCGCTGCGCGCCCGACGGGACACTGCCAGCGACCTGCTCAAAGAGCATATTGATTGGGCGATCGATCAGCACCAAGCGAAATCCACACTCGAGCGTGGTGACCGCGGCGTCGGCCACTGGCCTTGAGGTTATTTGCTGAACGAGGGATTGAAGTAGTGACGACCGCGTCTGGGCTTTTTAATTTCAGCCAATAATTCTTCGAAGTGCTGCTTATTGTCCACCCAGTTGATGTCCGTCACGTTGACAATCAACAACGGCGTGGCGTCGTACAAGTGAAAAAATTGGGTGTACGAATCGGCCACTTTCTTCAAGTACGCCCGATCCATGCCCAGTTCGTAGGGAACACCGCGGCGCGCGATGCGTTCCTGCAAGACCCCAATGGGCGCTTGCAAGTAGATCACCAAATCCGGTTTGGGCGACTGAATTGCCAACTTGTCGTAGATTTGTTCGTACAGTTGGTATTCCTCGGCATCCAAATTCATGCGCGCAAAGAGACGGTCTTTGTCCAATAAAAAGTCAGCGACTCGGGTATTGGAGAACAGCGCGTTTTGCTTTAGTTCATTCAGTTGCTGGCTGCGTTGAAACAAAAAAAACAACTGGGCGGGAAAGGCGCCTTGACGGGGGTTTTTGTAGAAGCGCTCCAAGAAGGGATTGTCTTCCGCCTGCTCCAGCAACAGTTCGGCCTGATACAGATCGGCCAAGCGCTTGGCCAGGGTGGTTTTGCCCACGCCAATCGGGCCTTCGACAACCACGAAGCGGTAGGGCAGATCTGAGGCACTCATCCGTCATCCCTTTAATGCTGAACCGTTGCCAAGCGGCACACCCAAATCCCGAAAGCCCGACCACGCGTCTGGCGGCAGAGCGTTTAACCATTCCGACACCGAACGCCCTCCTCCGACTCGAAGTTCGGGCGCGATCGATGCTAAAGGGTACAACACAAAGATGCGTTCGTGCAGACGCGGATGAGGCAGGAGCAACTCGGGATCCTCGGATTTGACTCGGCCATACATCAACAAATCGAGGTCGATGGTGCGGGGTCCGAAACGCTCTTTGGGTGGAATTTTCCCAAGCTCAGATTCTATTGTTTTCAGTACGTTATGAGTATCCCTTAAAGACCAAACTGTCAAGAACCCCACCACCGCGTTGATGAACGACGGCTGGTCTAAATAGCCCACAGGCGCGGATTCCACCGCTGTGGATGCCCGAAAGGCGCTGACTTGGGGATACCGTTTGAGCTTTGCAATCGCGCGCTCGACTTGCGCGTGTGGGTCGTTGAGGTTACTCCCCAGCGCCACGTACACGGGAGTCCAAGTGGTCCCGCGGCTCAAGCCTAGCCCTCGCGCCGACGCGGACGGCGGCGGCGACGGCGGTTGGGTTTATCCGTCGGTGCGTCCGACGACTCCTCGGTCGCGGCGTCGTGTCGGGCGTCGCCTGGCGTGTGCTCGCGAATGTAGGCCTGGCGCTGCTCGCCGTCGAGCGTCTGCACCGTGGCCCAAAACTCCACCACCTCGGGATCCAGTTGCCCCACCATGGATTCCAACTCAATCACGTCGTAGGCCATGCGAAACCGCGGATGGCTCAGTGCCTGATTGGCGCGCTTGGAACCGCCCTGCCGCAGCCGTCGAATCAGCACCAGGACTTCTTTGAGGGGCAAGGTAAAACGTTTTGGAATGCCCACGCGCACCAACAGTTGCGCCAGAACACCATCCACCGCGCGCTCATGCGCCAGGGACACCGGCAGCCCTTCGGCGCGATGAGCGGCGAACCGCTGCTCGACGCAGCCCAGCAACAGGACGATGAACAAGAACACCGGGGAGACTGGCCGATCGTCGATCACGCGCTGATCGGTGTTGGCTAATCCCAGCCGCATGATTCGGGCGTAGGGACTGTGCGGGTTGGCCGCCAAAAACTCCGCCACGGGCGGCAATAACGAATGCAATAAATTGAGTTCTTGCAAGGTCTTGAGAGACGTTTCCCCGTGACCGGTCAAAAACAATTTGAGGGTTTCATCAAAGAGCCGAGCGGGCGGAACGTTATTGAGCAATGGGCTCAGTTCTTGAATCGGCGCCCGTGAGGACGCTTCAATGGCAAACCATAATTTTGCAGAAAACCGCGCCGCTCTTAACATGCGCACCGGATCTTCTCGGTAGCGCACCTGCGGATCACCAATCAATCTGAGCAACCGATGCTCAATGTCCGATAATCCGCCCACAAAATCTCTGATCGAATGATCGGCGCTGTTGTAATACAGGGCATTGCAGGTAAAATCCCGGCGCCACACATCCTGCTCAATGTTTCCGTAAATATTATCTTTTAACAAGCGACCCGATTCATCGATGCGTCGATGCTCATCGTCGTCGTCCTCTGGGCTCTCTTCGCCACGGAACGTCGCCACTTCGATCGTCTCGCGACCAAAGATGACGTGCGCCAGACGAAATCGTCTGCCAATGAGACGACAGTTCCGAAATAACGACTTGACTTGTTCCGGCGTGGCGTCCGTCGCGACGTCAAAATCCTTTGGGTGCATGCCCAAAAGCAGGTCACGGACACCGCCCCCGACCAAATAGCCTTGAAAGCCACCCTCGTGCAACCGCGTCAAAACCTTCAACGCCGCCACGGAGATGTCCTGGCGGGAAATGGAATGGTGGTCTGGGGTGATGATTTGGGCGCCCGAAGCGCCAGAATTCTCAGTTAACAATACGGTCTCGTTCAGTTTAAAAAGCGTTCAATCGCAAACTCTGATAGCATACCAAATGAAACGGGCAATCACCGACGCTCCCATCGTCTAGAGGCCCAGGACACAGCCCTCTCAAGGCTGGTACGAGGGTTCGAATCCCTCTGGGAGCGCCAATTCTAGAACCAATACCCCAAAATCCGCCACCGCTGCGGACGCCTCAGTCGATCAGCGCGTCGGAGCGGATGCCGGCTTTTTCCAGATGGATGGGCAGGACGCGGCCATAAAGCTGCTTGGTGCGCTCCACACTCCCGACCATGTCCGGCCGGTCCGCGTAACTGAAAATGGCCACATAACGCTTTCGGGCACCTCGCAACGGGGTTACCCGGTGCAGCGCGTAGCGCCCTCGAAAGAGTTGCAGATCAAACGGTTTCAGGTTGAGGCGAATGACGCGATCGGACTCATTGCGCAAGACCTGAGCCACGTCCTCGTAACATTCGTCCGTGCTGGAGCGGCAGTTCGGCACAAATTCAAACGCCCCTCCGTCCTCTGCATTTTGGATGGCGAGCGTCACGGTGTAGTTGTTGGTATCAAAATGCCAGGGAAACCCGCCTCCCGCCTCGGCCGTGTTCACAATCACATCTGCCAACGGATCGGCATACCGATAAAAATTCTCCTCTTGCAGGACCGCTTTTACAAACGCCGTGAACGCCGGCCATTCGTACAGCGCGCGCAGATAACTTCCCTCGTTCAAGTGATCTGCAGGCACAAACGCATTGGAGCGATCAAAAAACTGTCGTTTGGGATGATCCGCAGGCAAGCGCGGATCGTCGGTGGTGAAATAAACATTGGTTCGATTAAAGTTGCGGTGGGCGTGGACCGCCACCCGATCGCACTCGTTCACCAGGGACGGCAACAACTCGGCGCGCAAGAAATTTGGCAACACAGCGCACCCCGTTTGCCGCATCGCCTCCCGAGCCTTTGCGAGCGCGGCGATACAGCGCGGATCACGAGCATCGAGTGAACCGTAATCCGAATGAATCATCGTTTCAGGATCGATCATCACACCCTCCCAGTGAATCAAACCCGACGCCCTGACCCGCGCCATGAGCTCGGTGCGGGGGGGGATGCCCCCCATCTTAGGACTTGGCCTTCTTGCGATACACCCGCTTGCCTTGGAACCACGTTTCGAGGACTTGGGTTTTTTCCATTGCCGCGTATTGCCGCTGCTTGTCGAGCGCAAAAATATCGCGATCAATCACCACCCAATCCGCGCTCTTGCCCACGTCCAGGCTTCCGATCTCAGTCTCCCGACCCAAGGCCTTGGCCGCGTTTGAGGTATAGGACAGGAGCGCCTCATCTAAGCTGAGCGCTTGTCTTGGCGTGAGCACCAGTTTGGAATCGGGCAAGCGGCGACTGACGGCACGGGTGATGTTCACAAAGGGTCGCGGATCTCGGGTTTCCACGGGCGCATCGGATCCCGCCGTTAAAATCGCGCCCGCGGTTTGGGTGTCCTTTACGGGATACACCATCTCATCGTAAGGATTGCCAGGGGGGTGCAGTTCGGCGAACGATTGGCCGTGCACTTTTTGGATAAACGGAATGACTGATAAATCGTATTCCGGATCTTCAATCATCCACGCGTAGGTATAGGCCACAAACAAATGATCGCGCCCCATTCGTTCCACATCGTGTTTTTGAGCGAGTTGCACGTGAGCCAGTCCATCTCGGGTTTTATCGTTGCCATCGCTCGCCCTGGCGTTTTCAATGGCACTGATCGCCAATGAAACCGCCGCGTCGGAAATGGCGTGAATGTGCACATTAAATCCCGCTTGATGAAAATCGTTCACCAACTGCATTTGAACATCGGGCGGATCTTGAAATTGACCGCGCATCAACTGACATTGACCCGGATGATAGCCGTGTTGGGATTTAAACTGACTAATCACCGTCGCGCTCTGAGCCCAGAGCTTTTGGGAGCGCACTTGTTCACACACAGCGGAATGGGTGTCCACGTAACCCACCACGCTCGGCAGATTGTTCTTGGATTGAAAAATCGGCTGTAAGTAATCCGTGGAACTGGGGGAATCCGGCAGGGTCGGCGGTTCCGAATACGGATTCCCCTCCAGCACCCCATCCGCAAACACTTTCACGGTATCGGCTTTGATCAGTTTGTCATTGACGAACTTTTGTCGGATCACGGTCGCTTCATCAACCATTTGCTTAAACTGAACCCGGCCTTGGTCGTCGCTGTAAATAAACGGATCAAAATACAGGGCAAGGTTGGTCCACACCGTCAGGTGGTTGCGTTTTTCCAAAGCCTCATAAATCGGAATCGAGTGTGGCGGCACGTAGGCATCCATCATGCCCGTCAATCCGACCGAGTTTAATTTACGCACCACGCGTTCCGGGTTTTTGGCAATCTCCGCGATGGCGTTGTCCATCACTTCGGTGCTGTCCACCAAGTAACGCGCGTTTTCATTGACGACGCCATCCGGCTCGCCCTGCGCATCCACGCCGATCAGGGTTTTAAAGGCCGCGAACTCGCGATCCAATGTGGCGCTGGTCAACCCCACCACTTCCCCACGACGATTTTTGGCCCCTTTCAACGCCACGGAGTTATACGCCCCGTGATGGCCATCGTTGCCCAACAGGGTCACGGGATTGTTGGGCGCGCCGGCGTCTAAAGCGGCTCGCAAGTTTTTAAGCCGCGCGCTGGGCTGGTTGCCACCCGTGTTGTTCCATTGATAAACGCTCAGCCACTGACCCGGTTTCAAATGATAGTGCGCCACGCAACCGCGAACCACCTGGGATATCTGTTCTAAGGTCAAGGATTGCGAATGCAAATCACAGACGTCCAAATCCACAATATCCAAGGGGTGTATGTGGGTATCAATCAGACCCGGCAAGACCACCGCCCCATGCAGCATTCGCAGTTGGGTCTGAGGCCCTTTAAAGGCCTGAACACCGGCGTGGGAGCCGACGTAGATGATTTTGCCATCCGACACCGCCATCGCTTCTGCCATCTGGGCGCCGCTGGCCGTATAAATTTTCGCTTGATCGATGATGAGATCCGCGGGCGAGCTGGCCAGTGCGGATTGAGAACTCAGCCCCACGGCCAGCGCTGTTGCAACCCCTAAAACAGATCGACCGTATTTGATGCGCATGTCATTCTCACAAAAGGCTAAGCGGCGTTGATCACTATACTAAAATACCCCCAACAGGGATACGCGGTCAACGTTTTTGCGGATCGGCGCGCTCGGGGCAATGGAAATTGGAGCGTTCCGGGCAACTCACCTGCTCCGACGCAATCCACGGTGGCCACCTACGAGGGGGCACGCCCACACTGGGCTCACCGCTGAGAGGACGCTCGCCCGCCCCGTAAAAAATACTCCTGGGTACCGCGTTGATACACGTGATCGGTGTCCAATAAAGCGGTTTGGGCGTATTGAAAGCCAGCCGCCAAGGTCTCGTAAATGGGCTCAAAGCCTCGCTGTTCCGTCATTTGATACAGCTCTTTAAACGAGTCCACGACAAAATAGCACGACTGCAAATCGGAAATGGTGTAATCGGTGCGCATGACTCGATCCACACACAAGTGCACCCGATGCGGCGATACGCTCTCCACCGAAAAAACGGTTTCCGTTGCGCCGGACAAAATGCCTGCGCCATAAATTTTCAGAGCGTTACTCTCCAGCACTAATCCAAATTCTACGGTGTACCAATACAAGGCCGAAAGCGCTTTTAAGCGGTTATATTGCAACGCCTTCCAACCGGCACGGCCGAACGCTTGCATGTAATCTGCAAACACCGGATCGGTGAGCAGTGGGACGTGACCGAAAACATCGTGAAACACATCGGGCTCCTCAATGTATTCCAAGTGGTCTCGATCCCGAATGAAGTTGCCAGCGGGAAACCGTCGGTTCGCTAAGTGGTAATAAAAAATGTGATCCGGTATCAACATCGGCACCGGCACAATCGTCCATCCGGTGAGCGCCGACAGCTCCTCCGATAGCCCATTAAAGTCCGGCACGCCCCCGCGCCCTAAGTCCAAAATTTTAAGCCCGTTTAGGAATTCCCGACACGCGGATTTAGACACCAGAGCCATTTGCCGGGCGAACAAATGATCCCAAATACGATGCTCCTCCGGGGTGTACACGCGCTGCTTAGGCTCCAACCAATCGGCCGCAAGTGACGCCGGTTTTTTCAACGGAGCCACATAAACCTGATCGGATATCGGCGGAATCACCGTGTAATCGATGCTCATGGAACACCTGCCAGTTAGACGAAGGAAACCTCTTACGATCGATACAATTTGGGACTGTGTAGTCCCGGACGAATACACACCGTCTGATCGATGCGACCAAACAGTGAACGCTGCTGATGGACGACGTCAATGGAGATCTGATCGCCGTGCTTTAAATACGCCGTCAGCGGCTGTTGCCCGTGAATCATCTCGATTGCCCTCTTCTCAGCAATGCACGCCACCCCAACCGATTCATCCGAATTAGAGACGGTGCCACTTCCAACGATGGTGCCGGCGGCAAGCCAGCGAGTCTTGGCGCAGTGTTCAATCAAACGAGGAAAATCAAACTGCAAATCCAAACCCGTATTGAGCTTCCCCAACGACGCGCCGTTGATCGTAACCTCCAGAGAGGCCGTCAAGAACCGACCATTCCAGGCTGACCCCAAGGACTGGGGCGTTACGGCGACGGGTGAAAATGCCGTGGACGGTTTTCCTTGGTAAAACCCGAAGCCTTTTTCAACTTCTTTGGGAATGATGTTTCGAAGGCTCCAGTCGTTGGCGATCATCACCAATTTAATGGCGTCGTGGCGCACCACCCAATCCGCATCAGCACCCATCGGAACGTCTCCGATCACGACGGCCACCTCTGCCTCAACGTCAATGCCGGCGTGCTCGTCCTCAAAGATCGCGTCCGCGCACGCCCCCATCAAATCATCCGATCCGCCTTGATAAACCAACGGCACCGTCAACGCGGTGTCGGGCATCGACGCCTCGCGTGCCCTACGAATCCGTTGCATATGACTTAAATAGGCAGACCCATCCACCCACTGGTACGCTCGCGGCAAGGGGGCACGGCACTCGTTCAGATTAAGCGGCTTGGCCTCGGGCGAGGATTCCACCTCGTGAGACAGCCGACGAAGAACCCCGTTGGCATCCTCCCATTGATCCAACGCCGCCTGCAAGGTCTTAAACTCAACGCACGGCAAATATCGATTCAACGCAGAATTGACCACCACCAACGCGCCATCGCGATCAGCTCCCAGGGACGCCACTCTCACGGCGATTCCTTGGAAAACTCCGCGGAGTGTAGCCAAGCGGCGTGGCGCGGCGCTTTTTTGGTTTGCGACCACTCCGCCAACATTAACGGCGCTACCGACTGCGCGCGTTCAATCAATTCCGCACTGGCGGTATTTACGGTTAACTCCAGACGATGACCATTGGGGTCATGAAAATAGATTGATTGAAACAACCCATGATCGACCGGACCCAACACATCAAGGCCTTTCGAGCGAATGTGCTGAGCCGCCTCCAACAACGCGTCCATGGAATCCACTTCAAAAGCGATGTGTTGTACCCAGTCTGGCGTGTTGGGGTCTTTTCCCATGGTGGGACGTTCGGGCAATTCAAAAAAAGCCAACACATTGCCCGACCCCGCGTCTAAAAAGACATGCATATAGGGATCGTACTCTTTTGTTGAGGGCACCCGATCTTCCGAGAACGCGCTCAAAAATTTCATATGGAGTACGTCACGATAAAACTCTACGGTTTGCTTGGCATCATGGCAACGATAAGCCACGTGGTGGATGCGTTTGATGTTCATTTTGTACCCTGCAAAGTGATGGTCACTAAATTAATCCGCGACGCTCCTGATCCAATTCAATCGACTCAAACAGCGCTTTAAAATTACCCTCACCAAAGCCCTCATTCCCTTTGCGCTGAATGATCTCAAAGAAGATCGGACCAATCATATTAACGGTGAAGATCTGCAGCAGAATGCCCTCGTTGGCACTGCCATCAATTAAAATTTTTCGTTGCTGTAGCACTTGCAACGATTCTGAATGACCAGCAACTCGCGCCGACACGCCCTCGTAATAGGTATCGGGCGTGGATTGAAAAACAATTCCACGCTCGCGCAAAACGTCGACGGCATCGTAAATGTGATCCGTCAGCAGGGCAATATGCTGAATGCCCTCACCCCGATAATCGCGGAGGTATTCCTCAATCTGACTCTTATCGTCCTGACTCTCATTGATGGGAATTCGGATCTTTCCACACGGGCTCGTCATGGCCTTACTGAATAAACCCGTTTTCTTGCCCTCGATATCAAAGTAGCGAACTTCTCTAAAGCCGAACAAGCGCTCGTAAAAATCCGCCCACACGCTCATTTGTCCACGACGAACGTTATGGGTGAGGTGATCAATCACAAGCAATTGCCCACGATTGGGCGTGGGCGCGGTGGGCAGAGCCACAAAATCAATATCGTAAATGCTTGGCTGCTCGTAACGATCAACCAAATAGATCAAACTGCCGCCAATTCCTTTTATGGATGGAATATTCAACTCCATCGGTCCCGCGGTCCACGGGCCGGGCTCGGCACCCAACGCCAATGCTCGCTGATACGCGCTCGCCGCGTCTTTGACGCGAAACGCCATCGCACAAATCGATGGGCCATGGTCTTGCGCAAACGATTGAGCAAAACTTTTAGGCTCCGCGTTGACAATAAAGTTTATTCCCCCTTGTCGATGCAGGGTTACGTCTTTCGAACGATGCCGAGCAATCGCCGGAAAGCCCATCTGTTCAAAGAGTTCACGCAGTTGTCTGGGATCGGGTGCAGTGTATTCGACAAATTCAAAGCCGTCCGTACCCATCGGATTGGAAAAGTTCATCATTTTTTACCTAGTCAGTCGTGAGCTCAAGCCCACGGTTTAAGGGATTGCGGTTGAGGCGAATGATAGTGACTATCGCCTGCACTCTCAAGACATTTCAGTGTTGCGTCGCGCCATTAAATGACGCGCTCGTACTGATATTTCAGGACAAATATTGTTGATTGCATTATAAAATTGGCTGATGGAGCAGGTCATTCGCCCGCACCGTCTGACCGGCCCGTCTGACCGGCGGGTTAAGCGGGAGCGACCGATGACCGCACGAGATTTCGAATGTGTATTTTTTCGGCGTTGGACAACTCTCGATTGAGCACGCGAGAAGACAAAAACAACAACCGCGAATCCACTTCCCGCGGAATCCCGGGTCGATTGGTGATGTACTGACGGATGTAGTCCAGCGCCGACTCGTCTTGGGTTGGCAGCCATTCATTGACCACCCCGTTTAATAAGGCCTCTTCCTCTGCCGTCATTTCGCGATCCGATTCCGCCGCGTAACCGCTCAACTGCACCGTGTCATCAAAGGAGCGCAGCATCCGTGCACTGCCCTCATCGTTTTTAGACTCTGGCGACAGCAAACCCACCACCCGATGACCCGTGTGTTTGATCCGCTCGACCGACAGCAACAAGCGGTCATCTAAGCTGCCCAAAATAATGGTGCTGACCGACCCATGTGTCGACAAGCCAGTTAAATCCGAATCAATGGCTTTGATCAACTCAAATCCATCCTCTAAATCATCCCGACCCAAAACGCGCACGGTGGTGTGCTTAGCCTCGAACCCCTCGAGCTCTTTGGGATAATTATCCAAATACCAATAAATCCGCAACAACTGACCATAATGACTGGCCAATTTTTCAACTTGATTCAACACGGAACGATTGAGTGGGATGTTTCCAACCCAAAATGGATCAATCAACACAGCCACGGCGCCAACACTTGACGCACGCGATGCGCCACTGGAATTGCGTAAAGCAGACATAAAATTTCCTAAGATTTAAATATTGACCAACGTAATAAATAAAATATCGTCAGTGACAGTGTTAGCGCGAGCTATCTTATTTAGTACTCGGCTAAACGTAACAGCGAGTATACACGAATGCAAACAGCTTTGCTATTCTTAACGCTCGATCAAAATTAAACTAACCGCGACCCCTTTTTAGTCTTTTTTTGTCGCTTTTATGTTTTGAGCTTAAAAATATGTCAGAAATTCTTCGCATACGTTTAAAACCAGGTCCGGACTCGCGCACGTCACCTGACCATAACCCCAACGCGCATACGCAAAACCCAGTTGATTATTGTGAGCGGCGAGTTGATCGGTAGTTGTATCGCCCACCAGGATTATGGCACCTGGGTTGAGCCGATGTTGCATCATAAGCGATTGAACCATATCCGATTTGCTGGCAACGGGCTGCCCATCCACCCTAAAATCGGGCAAGGCGTAGAGGTGTTCGAACACCTCACGCCACCCCAAATGATCCACAATACGCTGGGTAGGCAACAGGCGCTTATTGGTACACACCCATTGTCGAACACCCAATTGATTTAACCGCAACAGGGTGTCACTGACGGTTGGAAAAACGCGCGTTGCCTTATAGCTTTCGTGGTCGTAGTGTTGTTTAAACTCGGCCAAAATTTCCGCTCGGATCACGTCCGTGGAACTCGGAAACAAGCGCTGCAACAATTGGTCTAAAGGCGGCCCAATGAGCTTCTCGGTCAGCGGCTCAGTCGGATTCACGTTTAACCGGGTGAACGCGCGTTGCAACGCGTCCATGATGGTGGGCGCGGAATCCACCAAAGTGCCATCCAAATCCCAAAGCACCAATTGTGGCACGGCCATCACGAGAATACCCTAAGCCTTACTTCCCAGTCGATGAGCCTGTTTAGCCAATTGCTCGATCGCTTTAAACTCACCCTTCGCCACGAGGTCAGGCGGACACACCGAGGACATGCCCACGGTCAAGACGTTATCAAGCGCTAAAAATTGACCGGCGTTTTCGAATTGAATTCCACCCGTAGGACAAAACTTCACGCCCGCAAAAACACTCTGGAACGCTTTAAGCATCGCAACACCGCCCGCTTGAACGGCCGGAAAAAATTTAAACGTATCCAAACCCACATCCAATCCCGCCATGAGTTCGGTGGAGGTGGCCACGCCCGGCAAATACGGTACGCCAGCGCCCGCGGCCGACTGGGCCAGCGACTCGCTGAGGCCCGGCGACACGATAAATTGCGCGCCCGCATCGATGCTTTGGCGCAGCGACTGCTGGTTCAACACCGTGCCCGCGCCCACGATGGCCTGCGGATAACTTTTTCGAAGCAATTGAATAATCGACAACGCGTTGGGGGTTCTTAAGGTTATTTCGAATACCGTCAAGCCCCCTTGCAGCAACGCCTCCGCTAAGGGCTGAGCCTGCGCTTCCGATTCAACCACCATGACGGGAATCACCGGCGATTGAGTCAACACACTTCTTATGGTCACAGTGGTCATAGCAAGAGCCTTTTACTTACGATTGTTTGCAACTCGAGGGTGGATGATTGGGTCGATCGAATTCTTTTTCTAAGCCGACCTCGAGTCGTTTTTTCAACGTGGGTCCTAATAATTTTCGAAAAATAAAATTAGGAATAAACGCTGCTGGCACAAACGTCGCGTCCAAATTCAATACCGCTCCCTGAGGGGTCGTGGTAATCAACCACGTGCCTTTATAAGCCTTGAGATCCCCTTCCACTTGCTCAAACGTCATTTTATTGGGAGGGTATTCCACATAATTGAGTACCGAATGGACCGTGGTGGTGAATGGGCCGACCGACTCCTGCTCCCGGCGGGTGACGACCACGTGCGTGTCGTCAATTCGCTTGCCTCGCGATTCCAACATACCGGGAACCAACATCGCGGCCTCGTGATCGGAAATAAAATCCCACAGCTGACAGGCCTGCAATCGAGTAGGCAACTCGGCGTGCACCAAAAAACTGGAGCCTTCCTCACGCACCGTTAACTGCAAATCACCGTGCAACGGTTCCGTCGCGCAGACGACGGTTGTGGCCGCCATCAATACGAATCCGAACACACCGATGAATGCGCTCTGCCCTAGGTTTAATTTCATACAATTACCTTTTAAAATAGGTTAATCCACTGTTCTGGTTAACTTGTCAACGCTCCAACACCTACTAAGATTCTTATGAATATGCCGTGGAAAAACTGGTGATTAACCGAGCCTTACATAATATATTACAGCAAAATCATGCAATTCTGAGTCTCTCACGAGTACAATTGTCGCACTTTGAGGACCAGAAACACAACGAATTTAACAGCGGACATCGAACCATGGATTGGTTCGAGGCGCTTTAAATGGAAATCCCGCAGGGATGGTGGGTAGATATGGATCAGATGCCGACACTTTTAAACGTTCACCAACTGGTACTTGAAGGGTTAACCGCTTTCGTCATCAGCGTTGCGGCCATGCTGATGTTTCGTAAAATCGCCCCCTTAATTCAGCTCATCGATTTGCCCAGCGGCCATACGGCAACGACGGGCCACGAGACCAAAAAATCACACGCCACTCACGTAGGCGAAGTGCCATTGATCGGCGGTTTGGCGATCTACGTCGCGGTCCTTGCGTGTTTAGTGGGCTTTAATTCCAATCTGTTGAATTCCCCCATCGCCCAGACGTACCTGATTGGCGCCACCGTGGTTACGCTAACCGGCGCATTTGACGATCGCTTTGATTTGTCGTTTAAGTTTCGGTTAGTCGTTCAAGCCTCAACCGCCTTGTTGATGTACTTTTACGCTGGTTTACAAGTCACCGACCTGGGCGATCTGTTCACAATGGGACACGTTGGCACCGGCGTCATTGCCCCCTTGTTCACAATCATTGTTGTGATGGGCGCCATCAATGCGTTTAACATGATCGATGGCAGTGACGGCGTCGCTGGCGGAACCGGCGGCGTGACGTTTTTAAGTCTGTTGGCAGTCCCAGGAATCCCAAACCTCGACATTCCTTATCAACTCGGAATCATTTTAGTGGCCGCGATTGGTGGCTTTTTGCTTTTCAACATTCCGGCGGTGGTGGATCACTCCCGTCGCTGCTTTTTAGGCGACGCCGGCAGTACGTTGATTGGCTTCACCATTGCCTTTTTAATGATCAGCCTCAGTCAAGGTCCACATCCATTGAGTGCACCCGTCACCATGCTGTGGCTGGGTTGGGTTCCGATCATGGATATGTTGTGGGCAATTACGCGCCGGATTATTAGCGGCCGACCCATTTTTCAACCGGATCGCGAACACTTGCACCACATTTTAAAGCGCATGGGACTGAACGACATTGGCGTGTTTTTCGCAATGCTCAGCGTCAACGGGTTCACCGGCTACGTGGGGCTCACCCTCAATCAGATCCATTGCCCAGACAGCCTGTCCTTCGTGTTGTGGCTGCTGCTGGGCGCCATCACGGTGATGATCGCTCGCCGCACCCATCAGACATTACTGGGACACTAACCGTCGTTTGGCGCGGATTACCGGGCCTCGAAGGGCCAGCGAGTGGCACTGGCGGTGCTGAATTAATTGACCAGAGCCGTTAACCCAGCCCTTCCACGTCGTTCTTCGGTACACAAACGCGGCTTATTTCTGCTAACGTCCAGTTATCACTCGGATATCGGACGCGCCCACCATGACCACGCTGCACCACTCTGGCCGGACTTTTGCTCCGCTCACAAAAGCCGCCATGACGGTCATCCTGTTCATAGGCGTTGGCCTGAATGGCTGCCAACTCGCCAACGCAAACGACACGGCGTCATTACAATGCGTCGTGACGCCCGATCACGTGGTTGTCGGCAATGGTCAATTGAGCGTGCGTTTTGATCGCAACGCGAACTCACTGTCCTTCGACCGCCTTGACGGTGCTCAGACCAACACACTGGGCGCGTCAACGCAGACCGTCCACGGCAGTTTACTCGCCGCGGATCAGGACGGTCACCCAGAGGCGTTGGAGATTCGTACCATCGGCGCTTGCCAGTTCAATGAGGTTCCTCAAGGCTTGGGCAACCAATCTCACCCACGCGAGACGTCCATCACCATTAACGGCGCCATCGGCTCGACCGATGTGATCACAACGATTTCAGCTCGTTCGGATGAACCCTTGATCCGAATCCACCACGTTCTGAATGCGTCAGCGGACACCCAATTCACCAAAATTAAATTGGTCGAATTCAACGTCACGAACGCTGAGATCATCGGCACCACCCAAGGCGTACCGGTCAAACTGGGACGATTCATCGCGATGATCGAACACCCCATGGCCGAGTTCAGTTTTGCGTCCTCGCATCTGACTGGCTTTATTCGTCGCGCAATCCCCTTAAGAGCGCACACTCCCGTGGACTATACGGTGAGCCTCTTAGACAGCGCCGATCACTCACCCCGCCGCGCGTTCTTAGAGTATCTCGAGCGCCACCGCGCTCATCCCTACCATTCGTTTTTGCATTACAACTCGTGGTACGACATTGGTTACTTCACGCGCTATACCGAACAGGATGCTTTAAACGCCATTCACGACATCGGGGAACCACTCAAACAACGTCACGTGTCGTTGGATTCTTTTTTATTTGATGATGGCTGGGACGATCCACAACACCTCTGGGCCTTTAATCAGCAATTCCCCAATGGCTTTGCACACTTAAAAGCCGCGACCGCTCAATACGGCGGCGCGCCGGGCATTTGGCTATCCCCGTGGGGAGGCTATGGCCCACCCCGTCAACAACGGCTTAAAGCCGCTGAAGCGGCAGGGTACGAAGTCGATTCCCAAGGACTGGCGTTGTCGGGACCGCGTTATTACGCGATGTTTCACGAGCGACTGACGCAGTTGCTGGCCACGGAAAACATCAATCACCTCAAGCTCGATGGCACCGGAAGCCCCGATAAAGTCACCCCACATTCCGAATTCGACAGCGACTTTGCAGCGGCCAGAGCGCTGATCCACGACCTCCGACAACAAAAGCCTGAGATTTACATCAACCTAACCACCGGAACCTGGCCCTCGCCTTTTTGGCTGTTGGACGTCGACAGCATCTGGCGCGGCGGAGAAGATCACTCGTTCCTGGGCACCGGCTCAGACCGACAACGGTGGATCACCTACCGCGATGCCGACACCTATGGTGGCATTGTTCGCATTTCGCCCTGGTATCCCTTAAACGCCTTAATGCTGCATGGAATCATATTTGCACAACACGCCAAAGGGTTGGACACCGCCACGGACCGGGACTTTGCAGACGACGTTTGGGCGTACTTTTCAAGTGGCACCGGCCTTCAGGAACTGTACATCACCGGACATTTATTAAACGAGCACCAGTGGGACACGTTGGCCCGCGCCGCCCGTTGGGCCAAGGACCACCAAAGCGCCTTGAAAGACGCCCATTGGATTGGAGGCGACCCCGCCCGCAATCAGATCTACGGCCACGCCGGGTTTAACGACGGCTTTGGGTATATCGCCGTACGGAACCCAAGCGAACACGCTCAATCCATTGCGCTTAAACCATCCGACAGCCTAGACCTCGACCCACCCGTGCGCTGTTTGGAGGTGTCGCCCGTCGCCACCGACGGCAACTCGACCAGAGTAACCGATTCCACACCACGCACGCCCGTCAATCCCAAGGCCCCTTACGTCCTTGCTTTGAAACCGTTTGAATTAAGGGTGATAGAGTGGCGTGTCTGTCGCGGGGAGAAATCATGATGTTGACCCGATTCATCCATCGCATCAATCGATCGCACGCACCACTCTCGGCGCAGGCGAACGCCACGCCCCTTGCTCAATGGTCCCTGCTGCTGAGCGTCGTCCTTTTTGGCCTGAACACCGCCTGGGCTCTGAGCCCTGATCAACCCGTGGATGTGTTGTTGATTAATGGCCGCATCATCGATGGGACGGGCAGCCCGTGGTATCACGGTGAACTGGCCATTACCGGCGATCGAATCGTTGCGGTGGGCGCTTTGCAGGGCATTAAAGCCAAAAAAATAATTGACGTCCACAATCGCGTCATTGCCCCGGGCTTTATTGACATGTTGGGCCAGAGCGAACTGTCCATTTTGGTTGATCCCAAATTGCCCTCAAAAATATACCAAGGCATCACTACGGAGATCACCGGCGAGGGCAACTCGGTAGCGCCCTTGAATAAGGCCACGGAACCCTTGATCACAGGTTCATTGAAACACTATGGTTTAACCGCCCAGTGGGGCGATTTTACGGGATACTTCAATCAACTCAGACAACGCGGCATGGGCATTAACCTCGGCACGTACATCGGTGCCAGCACGGTACGCGCCGCCATTGTCGGCTACGACAATCGTCCCGCCACCGCTTCGGAACTCCTTCAAATGCAAGCGCTCGTCGCCGATGGCATGCGGCAGGGGGCGCTGGGCGTATCGTCCTCTTTGCAATACGCGCCCGCACCGTATGCCTCCACCGAAGAACTCATTGCGCTGGCGCAAACCGCCGCGTCGTTTGGCGGCGTATACGCCACCCACATGCGAAGCGAAGGCGCTGGCCTTTTAGCGGCGCTTGATGAGACGTTCGCCATCGGGGACAAGGCTCATATTCCGGTCGAGATCTGGCATCTTAAAGCCGCCGGAAAAGCTCAGTTCGGACTCATGCCGACGGTGGTCAACAAAATCAATCAAGCGCGAGCGCGAGGCATCGATGTGGCGGCGGACACCTACGGCTACACCGCCTGGTACAACAGCATGTCGGCGTTTATTCCCCCTTGGGCGCATGAGGGTGGGGATCAGCGGTTAATTTCGCGTTTAAAAAATCCAAAGGAACGCGCTAAGATTCGCACCGAGCTTCTGGGCAGCGACCAGACCTGGGACAACGAGTGGCAAGAGGTGGGCGACCCCAACGGCATTCTGATTGGCGTTACGCACAATCCCAAACTGCACGACTTACAAGGAAAGACCATCGCCGAGATCGCCGCGAGTCGTCACAGCGACCCGATTGATACCCTCATGGACATTCTCATCGAAGACGACGCACTGACCGAATGCGCGGTATTTGGCATGCAAGAATCCGATGTTGCCCTGGGGGTCACACAACCGTGGATGTCCTTTAATAACGACAGCTCGGGCACCAGTCCCGAAGGGGTGTTGGGCAAAGACCACCCACACCCGCGCGCGTACGGCACCTTTCCCCACGCATTAAAGCGCTACGTTCGCGATCAAAAACTGGTCTCACTCGAGGCGATGATTCAGAAGTTTTCCAGCCTTCCGGCCTCGCGATTACATCTGTCCGATCGAGGTGTTATCAAAACCGGCATGAAAGCCGACCTGGTTGTTTTCGATCCGGAGTCCATCACCGACTTGGCGACGTTTGCTGAGCCCAACCAACTGTCTCGAGGGATGGAATGGGTGTTTGTCAACGGCAAAGCCGTCATCGATCAAGGGGTGATGACCGGCGCCTTGCCGGGCGAGGTTATTCTAGGCCCGGGTGCCACACGGTAAACCCACGTTCCATCCATTCACGAGAGGAGTCGTCATGTCCATTTCCAGTATCTGTATTCTGATCGCCGCGTTATTGCCCTACATTGCAACGGGGTTAGCAAAAACCGCACCCGGCTATGACAACCGCGACCCTCGGTCTTGGCTGAGCACCTTACAAGGCTGGCGGCATCGGGCCCATTCGGCGCACTTAAACAGCTTCGAAGCGTTTCCATTATTTGCGATCGCGGTGCTCGCCGCACAAATCAAGGCGGTCGATGTTCACCTCATCAATCCTCTGGCAATCACGTTTGTGGCGGCACGCATTCTCTACATTGTGTGCTACATCGCCAATCTCGATCGCCTGCGTTCATTGGTTTGGCTGGTCGGAATTGGCTGCTGTGTTGCGCTATTGACTTATACCTAAACAAAGCCCCCAACCACGTCGTGGTAGGGGGCAACATTCACGCGCATCGAATGGATTCAATGAGTGGTCGGATTCGCTTTTGCGTGTCGACCAAACATTCGACTGAGCACATTTTCTTTTAGGATCAACTGGTGATACAAAGCGGCCACCACATGCAGGCCCACCAACGCCAGCAAACCCCACGCCAACAGGCCATGAACGTCTCCCATTTCATGTCCCAGATGCGACCCTTTTTCCATCAGCATGGGCAAATACAACCCCGCCTCATCCGCATTTAAACTCGGAGTAAGACTAACGAACCAGCCTCGAGCATTGGCATTGGCCCAACCCAACACCGGAATAACGATCATCAAAAGGTACATCACGGCGTACAGCACATTCGACACTCGGTCCGTCCACGTCACCGCCACCATATTGGGTCGATGGCTGAGCCGCCACAACACCCGAACGACGATCAACCCCAGCAGCAAGACGCCTAAGACGACGTGCGCACCCACCAACCCCACGGGCTGAGTACCTCGCCCAATATGGGGCATGACGTACGCCACCCCAAATTGAGCCAAAAACAACACCAACATTAAACTGTGTAAACCGCGTGCGACGGCGGTGTAACGTGGCTCGGCAGGGTTTTCGGTGCTCATCCGGTGTCTCCAAATAATTCACTGGCGTTTCCCGAAGTATAACCATGTTCTGTGAACTTGAAAGTTGGAAATGGCCCCTTTATCGCTAAATTGGTCCAACGACTTGCGAAACCGCAACCCGACAGCCAAAATAGCGCGACCTTATCGAGCAGGCCTATGATTCACCTCACCGCAATTTCCCATCGCTACCCCGGGTCGCTGGCCTTAGATCAAATCGATCTCACCATCAACGAAGGCGAATGCGTGGCCTTGATCGGTCCCACCGGCGCCGGCAAATCCACGCTGTTGAAATTGTTGGCCGGGCGCCTGCCTCTGTCGTCGGGCTCTGGCTCCGTCATGGGTTTTGACCTCAAACGCGAATCGCACATGCTGCGCTCGCGGGTGGGCTGGTTGCCCAGCTCCCTCCACCTGTGGTCGCATTTAACCGCACGCTCGATGCTGTCGGCGAGCGCGCACTTTCGACGCGTCAGCTCAGGCGACTTCTCGGCCCAGCTGGCGCAGTGGGATGCCTGGTTTGAGTTGCACCGATTCATCGATCAGCCGCTCTCACACTTATCGAAAGGCCAGCAGCGCAAAGTGGCGCTGTGCCAATGGCTCATGACCGATCACGCGATCGGACTCCTGGATGACCCCACCGAGGGCTTAGACCCCGTTGACGCCACCCTCTTGGGCGAATTTTTAAAACACCACGCCCGAGGCCGAACCTTGGTGGTGACCGGACACCAGGTTCAGTGGCTGGCGAGTTTTGCGCAACGCATTGTGGCGTTAAATCAAGGACGCATTCG
>Ga0007881_1000059_pt1 | contig 50511 bp, 49 predicted proteins | sample CryBogCBH12Aug09_FD_70959 | JGI IMG/M metagenome (GOLD analysis project Ga0007881, IMG submission 70959) | Freshwater microbial communities from Crystal Bog, Wisconsin, USA - CBH12Aug09 | ecosystem: Environmental > Aquatic > Freshwater > Lake | place: Crystal Bog, Wisconsin, USA | collected... | reverse complement strand
GCTATTTTTAATTGACCCGCCAGGGGATCACGGGAGGATTCAGCAAGCCGTACTAAATCATCGGTCTCTCGAATAATTCGTCGAGCTCTTTCAACAACTTGTTTTCCAATTTCGGTCAAAGTGACTTGACGAGTGTGGCGCTCAATCAAGACGATGCCTAAATGCTCCTCAAGCTTCTTAAGTTGAGCAGACAGCGTCGGTTGGCTTACAAAAACCTTTTTGGCGGCACGGCCAAAGTGCTGCGTGTCGGCGAGGGCGATGAGGTACTTGAAATCTCTCAAATTCACAATAATCTCACCAAGCGTGGAATCAAAACAGGGCCAACAATGCGGTTGATGATAACATCACTAACCACCGGTGTAGAAGGTCGTTAGGCAGAACGCAATGAGTCAAGAGCAGAGTAGGTTTTCCGGTTATAAAGAATCCAGCGCAAGAGCAGTCCTGGCGGTGCTGTTTTCCGCATCGGTTTGGGGAGTATGGCTGCCGGTAACTCGTTTGGGCGTTACCTCTCAATTGCAACCGATTGATATATCAATTTTAAGGTTTTTTACCGCGGGTGCTTTGCTGCTGCCGGTGCTGTGGCGCAAAAGATCCTTGATTCCCTGGGGGCATTGGAAGTTAATGTTGCTGATGGTTATGGCAGCAGGTACCCCTTACTTGACTATTTTTGCTTACGGTATGAGGCTGACGACTACAGGGCAAGGTGCTGTGCTGGGGCCGGGCGTGACAGGCACCATGAGTTTGCTCTTAGGTGCATTGTGGTTGAAAGAGCGCTTGTTGCGGCGTCAATGGATCGGCACAGCGTTGACGCTTGCCGGAGTCGCAGTGATTGTCGTTCACGAGGCGTTTGCAAGCGGTTTGCACTTAGTTGGTTTTGCCTTGGTCCTTTTGGCGAGTTTATGCTGGGGAACGTTCACCGTATCCTCAAGGGCATTAAGAATAGAGCCACTATTGGGTACCGCATTAATTGGGGTTGGAAATGCTTTATTGTTGATTCCAATAGGCTTAATCATGCATCGGTTTGAAGGATTGGCGACAGTTTCACCCCTGACGCTATGGATTCAAATTGGATACCAAGGCGTTCTCACGGGCGTGTTGGCGTTAATCACCTATGTATACGCCGTGAATCGGTTAGGAGCTGCGCGAGCTGCGAGTTTTACACCCCTGGCTCCAGTGATATCGACGATCTTGGGAATTTGGTGGCTCAACGACCCCTATGACGTGGCCGTCATTGCTGGATTGGGCCTAGTCGTGATGGGCGTTCTGACTGCCAATTCAAGTTTTACGAATTCAAGTCGCACTAATGCAAATTAAGAATGAAATAAACTGTTCAGGTAGGATTATGAGTTGATTCTCGGTCCGCTCGTTGGGACTTGATGAGCATGACTAGATATATAAGAACCCCAATATTTCCAAATAAAATGGCGACCCTTAGCCAGTGTGCAAAACGAACAACCTCATAGATTTCAAACGGAATGAACGAAGCGGTCATAATAACCGTTAACCACTCCGCCCACTGCCATCCAGCCCATAAACCAACTCCTTCTGTGAGGAATAGTGCCGCATAGGAAAATGATGCGAAACTAAACCAGCGAATTTTGATCGGGCTTAAGCTGGTAAGAAAGTCTAGCGCTTGACGCAAGAGCTCTGGTGCGAATACTTGTGGTAGCGATTCCACAAAGCCATAAAGCTTCGCTGTAAATAGGGGATGCAAAAGATTCAGTAAACCTAAACCAGCGCCAACGACAACCAGTGCTTTAAAAAACTTGTATACAGCAATACTGCGAAGAATGGCGCCTGAATTATTTGTTCTCATAACTGCATCAGTTCTTAACAAGCGCGAATTATACCACTCTTAATCGGCGCTCGTTTTTATAATAGGCTGATATATTGGCGGCAAGTTCATTCACGGCACGTTGCCTTGCTTCAAAAGAACCCCATGCCATGTGGGGGCTCAAAATCAGATTGGGCAAGTCAAGCTGCAGCAATGGGTGATCGGGGGGAGGAGGCTCTTGATCAAATACATCAATAAATGCACCGCCCAATCGGCCAGATAACAGTGCTTCGGCCAATGCCCGACTATCCACCACGCCTCCTCGTGAAACATTAACCAAAATAGCGGTTTTTTTCATTAATCCCAGTTCTCGTGCTCCAATCAAACCTCGATTTTCAATATTGAGTGGAACGTGAATTGAAACGCCATCCGATCGAGCCAACACTTCTGATAAAGGCAATTCCCCATTTTTCAACGGTTTGCGAGAATGCCCAGCGATCAGTACGGTCATTCCCACGGCGCGCGCAAGTTCCGCCATGGCGGATCCTAAAACGCCATGCCCAACAATACCTAAGGTTAAATTTGGCAGCTCTCGAATTGCTCCGAGTGCCCGCTGATTCCAATGACCTGCCTTAACCGAACGATGATAGGTAAATAGTTTTTGATTGAGCGACAAAAACCCACTGAACGCGTGTTGAATGACGCTTTGTGTGCAGTAATCTTTCAAATTAGTGACGGCAACTCCTTGCTGTCGTGCAGTGTCTACATCAATGTGATTAAAGCCAGTAGCCGTTAAACCAATCAACTTTAATTTTGGATGCTGGAGAATGGTTTGACGATCAAATGCGACGGAATTGGTTAAGACAATTTCGGTGTTGACCAAACGATCGTGCAACTGCGAATGACTGGTATCAGAAAAAAATTCTAATTGAGGCAAGATACTCGTGAGTGGAGTGCGATCTAAATCGTTGTCCAAATCTACAGTATCAAAATCTAAAAAAACAGCGCGCGAATTTGTAATGCCTTTAAAGGATTCGGTTTTCATAATTGATCACATGGAACCAGCGGGGCGAGTGTTGTTGCTTGAGTCTTGATCGAACGTTATTTTTGCATTTCACATCGGTAAGATCCAATCACTGGAGGGCCACCTGGAGCGCGACGATACAAGACTTTTAAAAAGGTGGAGTCAAAATCATAGACCGCTCTGAAGCCAGCTGGAGCGCGATCTTTGTCAATATCGCAACCGTTATCGGAGAGATACATCTGAGTGCTTTTCTGGGAGCCATCTGAGTCAGTGGGACAAGTATTTAAAGAGCCACCCGGCAGATACTCATCACCTTCAAAAGAGGAATGGGTAGGGGTCACCATTAGGGTTGCAAGCTGATGTACATTACGATCACGAATTGAATCGCCATTAGCATTAAATACGGCGCCTTTGCAATTTAAGACGAAGGATTCGGGATGAGAATGAGAGCAGCCGGCCAAAAAGCCTAACCCACCAAATATAAAGATTCTGGTCAAGTAAATTGAGAAAAATCTTAAAAACATCGAATGAGGCTTCATAAATCTTCCTTGCAGAGGTCTTGCGTCATTAACAAAGCTGAAGTGTCCACTATCCTCGCTCTTTATTATGGAGTCAAGAATGGGGCGTCACAGTCAAAAAATACGGTCTAACTCAAACGCATAAGCCAAATGGCTTTGCATAAATTTATCGGAAATTCCCGCTTTAATTTGTGCGCTACTGGGGGTTGCATGAGGGCGGCTATTGAGCAACGCCGACCACTCTTCAGTGCTTAATATTTGAGGTTTCGGCAAGGCCAATTGCCGACACAGCCCCTGCAATATCACGTCTGGATTGGTCATCCATTGCTCGTAATCAAGCGGCAGAATATTAAGTGGAAGATGGTCCTTACAATATTCAACAGTTTTGCTAATCACTCGGTGTAATTCAACGCCTCGTTCCAATTGGCTGCATGCAAATGTGAGCGCACTCGGTTTAATAAATCGACGGTAGGCGGAAAAAATGCTCGCGCGCGGTTCGCGTTTGCAATAGATGATTGAAGCGTTTGGAAATACTTTTGCGATTAGCGGTAATTTCAATGCGTTCAATGGAAACTTATCAATGAAGTGCGATGAGGGATTGCGGCCTAAGTGTTCGCGCACGCGATTGAAATAGTGTGTCCGCGCGAGATCTAATTCCGCTTGCGGCGCGTTAAAAAGGCGGATAACGGATGCCTCCGTATTGAGCCAGCGTTCCGTGGAATCAATCCATAAATCGCGTTCGTCGAGCGTATCCACGTTCGGCAAACTGGCGAGTTTTGACACGAGCAACGTCGTTCCGCTTCTTGGAAATCCAACAATAAATATTGGAGAGTTTGGCACGATAGGAACGTCGGCGTGAACTGGAGAAGTAGGCAGTGGCCACTTCTCAAGTGCATTCAAAAGCAGATTGGCGTGTGAGATCAAATTTTCGGGCACATTTAACCGGCGCATCCAATCTTCTAAACATTGATTTTTATACTGGTATAAGCGGAAGGCGAGGCGATACTCGCCCAACGCGTCTCGGGCGTCCGCTTCGATTTGCGCGGCTCGAGCCAGATGCATGGGGTGATTAAAGCGAACCCGATGTTTGGTTATCAAATCAATCGCTTCGGCGTATCGTCGCTCGTGAAGGAGCGCTTGGGCCATTTCCAAGGAGCATTCGGGTATGGGTGTGTTTTCAATGTCCAGTTGCCTTAAGTAGGAAAGGGCCTTGACGCTGTCGCCCCGTAGGTTGGCAATCGACGCCAGTAAGACCAGGGTCTCGGTGTGGCTGGATTCAAGTTTTAGCGCTTGGGTAGCCGTGTTCTCAGCCAAGATCAAATTTTCTAAGGCGTACTCGGCATTGGCTTTGAAAAACAGAGTTTGGGCGGATTGAGCATGCCTCGACGCTAGCGCGAGGACTTCACGATATCGACCCTGTTGGGTTAAATGAGCAAGCTCGGCAAGAGGCTCTGTAGAGCGGCTTTTCATTAAAGCGAGCACCAATGGTCAACGGGAGTCGCTAAGACTAACTGATCGCTCATCGTTGCGGTCAATTTCCTGAGCAAGGTGGATTAACGTAACATAAAGATACATTTAATAAATTTATTTAAATCAGTTATTTAAAATTTTCGCTCCAATTTCAACGGCTTGAAAGATTTTTGGTCAATTTTGATAACTTAAAAATTTACTAATATATTTCAGATACTTAGAGTAATGCCGACTGATGATTGGTCGATAAGATCAACGAATTTAGGGTTAGCGCCCAGGGTCGGTCCTCTGTTAAGATGCTCGAACATAGCGCTAAATTATTAATTTCGGGGAAAAAATTCATCGAGCTTTAGGCTTGAGGTGTACTCGACTCGGTGATGAGGCGCAAAAATATTTGCCAAAGGGAAATGGCTCATGGATATGAAGACTACGAAAGATTGTTTGATTGTTGGCCAAGGGGTCGTGATTACCGGCGGCATTAAGGCTAGCGGTACAGTGCAAGTGGAAGGCACCGTTGACGGGACCTTGGAGGCCGATGAGCTTATTGTTGGCTCAATGGGTCAAATTAACGGCACCGTCACCACCCGCGTCGCAGAAGTCCGCGGCAAGATAACCGAGAGCTTGTACGCCAGCGAACGAGTCGCCGTCATGTCCACGGGACGCATTGAAGGTCGTTTGAGCTATAAATCGATCGCCGTTGAACATGGCGGAGTTGTTGAGGGTACTGTGATTTTTCTCAATGACTCGTCCGGCCACGGTGGGTAATCAGCCACCTTGTGGTCGACATTATGAATACCTTTATGGGACCAATAACACAACTGCTTTCACGGCCGTTTAAGCGACTGGTGAGTTGGTGGACGCGTGTTTTTGAGGACGCGCGAATCATTATCGAAATGAATGGGCATGTTCGGCACTTTTATATTAGTGCCTCATTCCAGCGCTATGTCGTACGCGGTGCGATGTTATTCGGAGCGTTGTGCTTCTCGACAGTGGCAATTAGCGCCTATTTGATGTTTACGAATTTAGAGTTGCGTCAACTCAATCATCAAATGGCTATTGCGCAAAAAAATATTGCTAAAGCGATGGCAATTACGGTCAGCCAAAGCCCTTCCGGCAACGAGGAAGAAGACGCTTTGACCTTAGCCAATAAGATCACGGAGCAAGGTAAACAGCTGAATCAATTATCAGCCAAGATCAGCCACGATTTAGACTCTATTAATAAGGCCATGTTGTCAGGTTTAGATGGCGCGGTGGATATTCACAGTGAGCGTGCGCGCTCCGCTCAGGCGGGCGCTGGTGGTAAGCCTGTTGAGCCGCCATTAGTGATGGCTTCTCGCAACAATTTGCTTGAACAGCAGCTCGAAGACTATGCGATCTTGCAGCAAATTTATGGTTCGCTGCCAAAGCGCATGCCGATTTCTCAGTCCTTCACCGTGACCTCAGGATTTGGTGAGCGTAATCATCCGGTAACCGGCAGGCTTGATGATCACCCCGGTTTGGATTTAGTCCCATTAAACGATGAGCGTGCGTCGGCAGTAATGGATGGTACGGTTGAATTTGCAGGCGATGACGGAGCGTATGGCAATTCTGTAATTTTGAGCCACTCGTCTCGAGTCCGTACACGCTATGCGCATTTGCGGCAAATAACTGTGAAAGAAGGCCAGTTTGTTCATACTGGCGATGTGGTTGGCGTGATTGGTTCGACGGGAATGTCAACCGGCCGCCACTTGCACTATGAAGTGCTGCTCGACGATTATCCAGTGAATCCAGCACTGGCGATGATTTTTACCCGTAAAACGCCTTAGGAGTGACTCTCATGTTCAACGATCTATTGAAAAAACGTGATGAGGAAGAGATTCTCCCAGAAGGTGATGAAGACTCGACCACCCAGCAACGTCCGTTACCTCGAGATGGCAAGTCGGCGAAGTCGACGGTGATCTGTGATGGCTTTGAGTTTTCGGGAAAAATCAAATTTGCCGGCGTACTGAACCTAGACGGGGACTTCGTCGGTGAAATCGATGTCCAAGAACTGGTCGTGGGCCCTAATGGCAAGGTGTCCGGTGAGGTGCATTGTTCGTCGTTAACGGTGCGAGGTAAATTTGAGGGTAAGGCGCATTGCGACCAATTGACGGTAGGGTCAAGTGGCCGTATAAATGCCGAGATCAATTACCAAAGCATGCAAGTCGCGCCGGGCGCGGTCTTGGCGGGTAAGCTCAGCACCAATTAATTCCTATCGGCTCAAGTTGCCATGGCTAATGCCGACTGAACCGAAGGAACACCGGTCCTTAACTGGGTTTTTCGTGTTTCTGCAGGCGCTTGAATAGGACATTTCGTATGATTTCAATAGTCGGGTTGGTTTTTCTGTTTATCGCTGTATTCGGCGGTTACGTGATGGCCGAAGGCAAGATGGAGCCGATCATCGAGGCTGCGCCACACGAAATGTTTACCATTGGTGGTGCGGCAGCGGCGGCTATGTTGGTCGGAAACAGCATGGACGTCGTCAAAGGGGTCGGCTCGGGCATCGGTATGGCCTTTGCCGGACCTCGTTACCACAAGCAAGAACACATGGAAGTCATGTTTCTGGTGGTTAAGCTCTTCAAAGTACTCAAATCAGAGGGTGCTGTTGCATTAGAAGCGCACATCGAAAATCCTGAAGCCAGTGCTATTTTTTCGGAATACCCGAAACTGCTAAAAGATCATGAACTCATCAGTATGATCTGCGACACGGTTCGTTTGTTAGTAACCTCCAACGTGGCTCCAAAAATTGAAGCCGTTGAAGACGCGCTCAATCTGGCGATAAAAACCCACCATCACAACGCCGTCAAGCCCGCAGAAGCCCTGGCTGGCATGGCGGGCGCTTTGCCAGCCTTAGGAATCGTTGCGTGCGTGTTGGGTGTGGTTAAAACCATGGGCGCGATCGATCAACCTCCTGCCGTCTTAGGGGCCTTGATTGGTGGCGCGTTGGTCGGTACGTTTTTGGGAGTATTCTTAGCCTACGGAATCGTTGAGCCATTATCGACTCGTATTAAGCAAGTGGTTGACGAAGAGGGTGAGATTTACAACAACGCTAAGTTTATGTTGTTGGGACATCTGCAAGGGTTCCAAGTGCCATTAATTATTGAAATGGCGCGCGCCGCAATTAATCATCACTCGAAACCTACGTTTGCAGAGGTATTTGATGGCCTCCGAGGAAAGTAAGCCAGAGTCGGCTGAAGCCGAAGCGCCGCCGTCGACGGACGATGCGTCGGTGGCCGAGGCGCAGCCGGCGGCTGAAGGATCGGAGGCGCCAGCCGCAGAAGCGCCCCCGGCGGAAAGCGCAGAGGCGCCACCCGACGCGGCTGGCCTGCCCCCAATCATCGTCAAGAAGGTAATTGCCGATGGGCACGGCGGCGCTCACGGTGGTGCTTGGAAAATTGCCTTGGCGGACATGATGACCGCGATGATGGCGTTCTTCTTGTTAATGTGGTTATTAGGTGCTACTAACTCCGATCAACGTAAAGCGATTGCCGATTATTTCAGACCAACCTCCGTCATTACGATGACCAGTGCCTCGGGAGGTGCTAAGGGGTTTTTCGGTGGGCAATCCATCATCGAGCCGCAAGCATTGCCGCAACAATCTTCCCAAACCGGCCTAGTTCAAATCAGTGCTCCCGGCACGGAGGAAAAAGAATCTACTCATGAGGACAAGGCAAAGCCAGAGGGCTTTGATGATAAGCCGTCGGATAGCCAAAAAACGGGTAAAGGCCAGTACGACGAAAAATCTCAGAACAAAGGCGCTAATAAGAATCTATCGGAACAAGACAAAGCGAAAATTGCAGCTGAGCAAGATGAGAAATCATTTAAGACTCTAGAAGCGGAAGTGACTGATAAGCTTTCTAAAGACAAAGGCACTCAGCGGCTGTTGTCGGTGGTTAAGTTTATAAAAGAAAAAGAAGGTCTACGCATCGAAATTTTAGACAACGCACAATTCACAATGTTTGGGAGCGGCACTGCGAATTTGGCGCCGCCAGCGAAAGATTTGATTGCAAAAGTGGCTGGGAGTTTGCGGTCGGTCCCCAATGAGTTGGCCATACGCGGTCACACGGACAGCGCGCGTTTTGCGAATGGTGGCAATAATAACTGGGCGTTATCGGCCTCACGAGCGGACGCGACTCGGCAGTATTTAAATACCCTGGGTATTGATGACAGCCGATTTTCGAGAATTGAGGGGGTGGCTGATTCGCAGCCAATGAACCCATCTGACCCGTTGGACCCTAAAAACCGTCGAATTAGTATTACTGTGCTCTATCGCAATACTGCACCGTCTAAACCCGAATGAAAAAACTGATTGCTTCACTGTGTTCTGGGTTGGCTCTGGTGACAGCGAGCCATTCAGCACTTGCGGTGTCGCAAAAGTTTTTTGACGGCGTGACGGCTTTTGATAATGGAAAATATTGCGATGCTAAAAAAATTTGGCGTTCTGAAGTCGATAAAAATGATGGCGCGTCGGCGTTTGGTCTAGGCGAGCTCTATTCGCGAGGCTTATGTGTTGATGAAAGTCAATCCAAGGCCGCGCGTTGGTATCTCAAAGCAGCATTATGGGGTTACGCGAGGGCACGCGCCGAAATGGGCATTCGCTACGCCTATGGTAAAGGCGTAGAGTCGGATTTTGTAAAGTCATACGTGTGGTTAACGTTGGCCAAACGAACGTTATCCAATTGGGATGCGACCACACTTGATGTCGTTACAAAGAATTTAGCCATCATGTCAGAACGTTTGACGCCTGCTGGTCGCGCCGCAGGCGATAAGGTCGTGGCACAATTTGAAAAATCCTATCAAATGCCCGACGACTATCAGGTTGCTCAATAAACAGATCTGGATGCTGTTGGAAGTATGAGCATTACGAGTGATGGCCTGATTCTTCCGAATCTTGTCCCGACTCTACTTTCTTATGGGAAGCGTGGCCTTCAGATTCCGTAGACTTCTCCAGCTCTGATTTGCCTTCCTTGACGGACTTCTTAGATTCCTTGCTGTCTTTGTTTTCGTGGCTTTCTTTTGACTCCGCTTTTCCTTCAGCGGCGTGTTTCTGACCTGCTGGAAAGCGTGCGACGACGTGCGAGCAAACGGTTGAGTCGTGGCCGCCGGCAATTGCCCAATGGCTGGCTTGAGCCCAAGCGATTGCCGCGTCGTTTAGTACGGCTTGAGAAGAGGGGTCAACCACCACTGCAGTCGTTTGCCCATTATTCAGGCACACTTTGAGACCCACGGTGTCTGCGGTTGCAGCGGCCTCCCCTTTTAAAAAGGAGGTTGGTGCTAAATTCTCACCCGTTCTTAATAAATACGCGGGAACTGCTTTTGATGCTGTTTCGCTGGTATGAGATTCAGCTTCCGGTTCAGAGCTCGCGTGAGGTGTGTGTTCGTGTGATTCTTTCGGTGCGCTGCTATGAGGAGCATCGTGAGTTGCCTCATGCTCTGTGTCGTGCGATTCGCGAGTCGATTCATGGGTCGGTGCGTGCGATGACTCATGAGCCGGTTCGTGCTTCATCGGTTTGGCGTGTTCGGCACTCTGGTCATGTTCGCCACCGACGTCGTGTTGAGCATTTGAACCATGAGCGCTTGAGGGGCTATGGCTTTGCTTGTTGTGCATCTCATTGGGGGGTTCGCTGTGCGAGCTTGGTGACGAATGTTCCTCAGTCTCCGCTTCCAAAGGGGTTAGGTTTTGATGCAGAATTTTCCATTGGCCGTTTCTATAAAGATAAACAAAGCTGAATACGCCAGGGTGGTCCTCGCTGATGCCTTCCTCATTGAGGGTCGACAAACTGTATCGACCCACGTCAATCGAAAAGCCGCAACCGTTATAGACGTGGCGAGACTCCACACGCGCGCGTGGATGAGAATGCATGAGTTCACTGAAGTAAATCGTGAGCGCTTGAGAGCCCGCGATCTCTCCACGATGAGGGTCGGAAACTAAGACGGCGTCGTTCCAATATAAGTTGGATAAACTTTGAGCATCCATGGATGCCAGCGCCAAATTCCAACGATTGAATCGTGACATTACCGCTTCATCGTTGGAGCGAATACAGGCCTCTTCGGCGTGAGTCCCCGGAGCGACTAGTCCAAGTCCGAATAAGGCAATCCGCGCGGTGAGGCTGATGCGGTTTTTCATGCCGTTAAAGTTCCACACATTCGTCAAAGATTTGTATATTAGGGGATTCGTTGTGTTCATTGGTTAATTCTCAAATGTCCTTGATACGTCCTTCCGGTGGTCTTTATTGGCATTGGCGCGCCTTCCGCAGTCGGACGCACTGGCTACCATTTAGTCGGGAGATCGCCCGTTGGCTTGAGGGTTGGAAACATCCTTGTAAGGGATTGTTACTTGTGGGGCCAAGTGGTGGATGGTCAATGTCTGGTGAATGGCTGAGTCAATTCGAGACGATTCGGTTGATTGATCCGGATGCTTCGGCTCAGTGGATTTTTCGATGGCGGTTTAAAAAATACATTAAAAATCAAATATTTATATGGGATCAAGGGCGCTTTGAGGAATGGTTGCCCGAGCAGCTTGAACGGCATCCCGATCACGCGGTCCTGTTTACAAACGTGCTTGGACAAATTCGTTACGAGCGCCGTGACTATGAACGGGTATTGGCCCCACTGCCTTCACTGTTGAAAGGCCGTTATTGGGCCAGTTACCACGACTGTCTCTCCAGCGACCCCCAACCATGGCGGGAGGAACTGGCGGCCTTTGACGCGAAAGGCCCTTTTGATGAGGCAATGCTGAGTAAGCTTAAATTGGGGGGCACTTGGATGGATCACGGCACGATGGGTCTTTTTAGCGACAGCCAATCGGTACGCTATATTCCGTGGTGGTTCAATCGTCATCGCCTGCATTGGGTTCAGGCCGGAATCGTCAATCCAGAAGCGTGAAGGAACGAACTAAGCGCACAAAATGAGTCAAATCTGGCGGATTTCGTCCAAACGAATAGCCACTCTGAAAGCTTACGCTCCAATATTGGTTGTCATTGAGCGCATTTGGGGTTTCACTCCAATAGGCGCCCAGGGCGGTACGAGGGAAAAGGCCGCTATTAATTTTGGGCGGAGGACACGTTCGGCATACCAAACTCTCCAACTCCTCAGCTTGAGGTAAACGCCAATCGCCTTCCAACTCGCCTCGAGCAATATTTACGCTGTTTTTAGCCTCACTGAAGGTCAGTGCGCGTGCCTCGCCTAAACAGGTTTTGCCGTTCCAGTGCTGGCCAATGCTGCAGCGTAACCAGACTAATTTGAGCTGAGGATCCTTAACCGTCATGGCCTCAAATTCGGAGGCCGCTGGGGCCGCCCGAGTCAAAAAAGGCCATGTCCAGCCGACTAATAGGACAACCAGCGCGAATGGAAACGATCTGGGCATAGATTCTGTCCTCACGGGAGCTCGGATCAAACAACAACTTGCTAATATTATCTGGCTCAACAAAAAAGTGGGAACAGCATCATGGATAGAGCTACCGTTGTCGGATTTATAGGCGCCCTGGCGTTAATTGGCTGGGCGATGCACAGCGGCGGGTCTGTGGCGGCGTATTTTGACCCCGGATCCCTGTTGATCGTCTTTGGTGGAACCGCGGCAACGGTATTGGCGCGGTTTCGATGGAATGATTTTGTGGATCACTTGTACGAGGCCGTCAAAGCATTTCGGTCGCCGCATCGGGAACCGGAACGATTAGTCGATTGGTTTATGGAGTGTTCAAAGAAAGTTCGTGAAAACGGACGGTTTGCTTTAGATCCAATTGCACAGGCCACGGAGGACGACTATTTAAAGCAAGGCCTGAGCTTACTCGTGGATGGCGCCGATGAGTCTCGATTAAAGGAACGTTTACTACTGTCAATCGAACACCAGAACAGTCACCAAAATCAGATGATCAATATGTGGCAAGCCTGGGTCGACGTCGCACCAGCGATGGGCATGATCGGTACCCTGGTGGGATTGGTGCAGATGTTGGGCAACATGTCGGATCCACAAGCGATTGGTCCAGCAATGGCGTTGGCGCTGTTAACAACGTTATATGGGGCGATTTTAGCGTTTGTGATCGCTGGACCCATTGTGCAAAAATTGGTTCAAGTGGCGAAAGAAGAGGAGCAATATCGCCAAACGGTTCTAAATGGACTGTGTATGATTGCGCGCGGCGACGGCCCAGTAAAGATCATGGATGCGATGTCCGCGTTAGTGCCTCCTAAAAAGGTTGGGCTCGACAATAACAATGCCGAAGCATCGTCCAGCGATCCCTCGACAGAGTCGAGGGAATCATGAATCAATCTCATTCGCCGGTTCGTCGTTTTTTAAGCTTTCCGTGGGCAATTACGTTCTCGGATTTGTGCATCGTCTTGTTGTGTTTTTTTATTTTAATGGCCTCAACCACGCGTACTGATCCACAACAATACGCGCTGATTTCAGAGAGTTTACACGGTCATTTTGGCGCAGGTCAAAGCGCATCCAATCAGCCCAATTCCGCAGGATCCATGACGATCGATCATCCTGAGCCCCTGAGTGTATTGCCCGTTCCCACTCAGGCCTTACGGTTAGCGCCTGGTCATTCGGATCCGACGCCACTATTAAAAGATCTAGAGCAAATCCGTCACCTGTTGCATGAGCAACGTGGCCGCCAATTGGTGGAAGTGGCCCCGTGGGGCGATCGCATTCGAGTTCAATTTTCTCCTGAGCCAAACGGTAACGACATGAGTCGTTTGAGCTATTACCAAGATGTTGTTGAGGCGGTTCGTTTGCTCGAAAATTCGCGTGACGATTGGTCGCATGAAGTTGCTATATACGGTGCCGAATCGGCGTTGCTCGATGCCGCTGGCGCCCGAGTCAAAAATGTCAGTCATATTGGCGATGAAGACTCCCAAGCTGAACTGACCGCCATTACCCAGGGGCTCGAGCAATCCTTTAAAGGGGAACGAGAAAAAGGGTGGGTTCATATTGAAAAACTGTCCCACTCCATTCGGGTGCGACTGGGTGAAGGGGGCGCATTTGCGCCTGGAGACGCGGCACTCACGGCAACGGCTCTATCAATCATTGACCGCCTTGGGGAAACGGCTCGAACGTCTGGCGCGCGAATATTAATCAGTGGTCATACAGATACCATCCCGATTAATACAGCTCACTATAAAGATAACTGGGAGTTGTCAGCGGCGCGAGCGATTTCAGTCGTGCGCGAATTGGTCAATCATCGTGGAATTGATCCGGCGCGCATTGAAGCGCAAGGATTTGCGGATACTCAGCCGTTAGTTGATAACGATACACCCGAGCATCGGGCGCAAAATCGCCGAATTGAAATTACGTTGGAGCTGCCAACGCGACAGATTTCAGCAAATTAATGCTAGTGTGGGACGATCGCGCAATCGAGAGATCGTTTGCGCAACGTCTCACAAATTTGATGAGCGGCCTCTCGACTCACCGGATTACTGTCAACTCGCCACAATTGATGATCGCCGCGATCCAGCTCTTGAATTCTAAAATTCACATCGCCGCCATGGACCGATGACTGGGCTTGTTTTTGCGCGAGTTCTGCTCCGTCGTGCTTTGAGAACACACCCACTTGGGCGCGCACCGGATGATCCTTGCTATCCGACTCTGATTTTGAGTCCGTTTTGGCTTTAGGCTTAGTCGCGCCCTCGGCGGGTGGCGGCGCAGTGCCCGATGGCGCGGCGGCTGGTGCTGGGGGTGCAGAAGCGGTTGCGTTGGCTGTTAAGCTCCCTGGCGTCGCAGTGGGGGCTGCCGCGGGAGTAGGCTCACTCGGATGTTCTGCTGCGGGTGGTTGAGCACTCGAGTCAATTTTACGATCGGGTATCAACGACGCCGGCGGCGGCGCATCCGCGTCCGTGCTGTTGAGGGCAGATGTCAGAGCGCCAACGCGACTCTCGGCGACCTTGACATAGAGTCCGGTCGGAAAACTCGCTAAGTAGGCCTGATAGGAAGCAATGGAATCCAATCGTTGTGCCGTGGTCCATGACTGTTGTTCTTTGAGAGCGGCAATGCGACTTTCCGCCAGAGAATTATAGGCCGTGTCGCGATGGTGCTCTAAAAAGTTCTTGTAGCCATCGATGGTGTCGCGATTAAGGGCGGCCTGCCAATCGCGGTCTGGGCTACAGCCGGATAAGACCATCGCTAATAAAACAATTAAACTGACGCGTGCTGGATTGATCATGGGTTTAATCATAGCGCGTAATTCCTGAAATTGCATCAGGGTGTTAGCGGGTTCGTTAAACTGATGAGCCAAAAAAGAGTTTGCCGATCTGCCGGATTGCGCGCTTTTGCGCTCCATTGAGCCGGGGTCAAAAGATCGGCGCGCGGGGATATGACGCCGTTACTATCCACTTGGTAGTTCGTCGGGTCAGTTCCGTTGGCTCCTGCAGAAACGCTGCTGGATGCGCCTGCATTGCTGTTGGTCATGAGTGCGATGGTTTGTTTGTCAACAAGCGCCATTGCCTCAAGACTCGACCGGTTCCAGCCAATTGAATTTAATGTCAAAACAGTGGTCGGAACCGCCATCGTGACGTTACTTGCAGTAATGTCGCTGAGTGAACCGTATTCCAGGTCTCGTTGGCTATTAGGTCCGCTGGTCAGTAATAATTTATTGATGTCCGTAGCGTTGGCGATGCTCACTTGGCGAATGGCCCATTGGTCATTATTTTGGGCATCCGTAAAATGAACCAACAACAAAAAGCTTGTGCCACTCAGGGCCGCCATATCCAATATTTGTAAATTATGATCACCGTTGAGCAAGGCGATGGCGTACTGGTGAATGGCTTGTGAGGTTGGTTGATAGCTGACCAAACGCGTAAAAAGTGCGCTGCCCGCAGTGTTGCCGCCGGGATTAAGCGTCGCTCCCACCGCCATAACGATATCGCCACTAATTGGGCGTTGTGCCAAACCGCCACAACCCAAATTTCGTTGCCTCGATTCTAAGATGGCAGGCAACAACCGTGTGACGTAAGGCAGCGTGGCCAATGTTCCAAGTGGCCCCATTCTCAGTTTGGTGTGACCGGCACTATCCACTTGAATTAAAAATGGGCCACGTCGATCACAAATCCAATACGTACCATCATTGGCAAGCGTAATGCCAGCAGGATCTAAGCCGTCGGGATCAAACTCTTTGGGGCTGACGGGCGTCAGTGCTTCCGTGAGATTGCGTTCGTTAAACGAACCGCTGCTGCCGGTAGGGGTCGGTGCGCCGCTGTAGGCATTGCCTTGTTGCGTAGTTAGGGGGATTTCAGTTGATAAGCTAAGGCCTGAGCTTGATAAGGTCATGGTGGCCATGGACGGAGCGGCGGCCGCGTCGGAGCTTAATAGCACGGTCGCCGGAACGCTACTAACACCATCTGAATAGTTGGGCGCATTCACCGCAATGCCGCGACTGGATACCGTTTGAAAGACTAATGTTCCACTGGATGAGCCGGATACAAAGGTCAATCCAGCTCCCAGGGAAGGACGTAATAATCCATTCGATACGGCGGCTAAGTTCGCAGAGTTGCCGTTGTATCGGGCGAGGAACTGGCTCGGAAACGGGACGACGTATTGTCGAACCGTGCTTACATTTACACCAGAAATGGTTGGGGATTCGGTGTAAACGCCGCTTTGTAAGGCATTCGCCTGTGCGACTAAGGAGCGCGCATCGACCGCGCTGGGAATATTAAGATTTGTTCGATAGTTCGCATCCAGCGTAGTGTCTTGTGACAGCGAGACAACCAAGGCATTCAGCGACGTTTGAAAGTTGTTGCTGGTGAAGTCTAGAGTGGAATTTTTAAGCGATGAGGTTAAACCACTGGGGAGTGTGATGCCGTTGGTTGGGTCTTGATCACTGTCGAGTGCGTATAAGAATTGTGCGCGATTAACGCTAACAGTGCTCAATATTCCATTGGCCCATCCACCGTTCAAGTCGTACAGGTGGATGACGGACTGACCGACGGATGTGCCGATCAGAATGCCGCCGACCGTAAAGCTGATTCCTTCGCAACTTTGTGTAGAGCATCGATAGTAATAGGTGCCTGCAGTGTCAGTGAGTCCATTGACTGAGTTGGTCGTATACGTGACATTAGTCGGATGCAGGTCTTGCCAAATTCCCGTACTGAGTGATCCCACGTTGCCGGTGGGTTGCCCGTTAGCGCTAGAGGAGCTGCCGCTCCCGCCGCCACAGGCGGTCAAGAGGACGAGCGAGCAGGCACCGATAAAACGTTTAATCATCGAACACTGGTATCAATTGGCGTGCAAGAAATGGGGCGTATTTTGGTTTCATTATCCTCTAATGTGATGAACGTGCCGTGGTCTAAATTCTCATTGAGAATTATTAGGTGATGGTCGGATTGCCAGCGCCGTCGTTCAATTCGGGTTATCACGCCGATCAATCGTTCGTCCTCCGAGTCGGATGTTCCTTTCAAATATAAGAACTGACTGCGAAGTCTCAGACGCATATGAGTCTCAGTGGTGCGGAAGCTGAGTTTTTCATTGCTAATAACCCCCAATTGAGACCATTCACAGACCAATTCAGGGATGACCCGATGTTTTGGGTCGGGGTTAACCATGGGGGCTGGGCCCTTGCGCTCCTCGGCCTCAGCGCTTGAGGCGCCCAAAATGACCAAAAATGCTAAAAATAATTTAAAAATCAATAAATTAGTAAAATCTGATGAATTATGATGGCGCATACGACCTCCCGCTTCCTGCTACAGTCGACCACTCAAGCTCAGTTTACAGCGGTCGACTGAAGGTTTTTATATGTTTACGCCAATAGGTACCGTCCCAAACCTGCCGTCCCCGCCGGATCGCGAGCTTTTGCCTGCTCACGACATGGCGGTCGCCGTGCCTGCGTCCATGGCTGGGCAATGGTCGGTGGGTAGCGCGCTGATGGGTACGGTGGTGCGGGCGCAAGCCGATGAAATGGTGTTTCGGGTAAACGATCATTTTTTTACCACGCGTCCTGTGCCGGGACTCGTCGAGAACTATCAGTTGTCACTCCAAGTCTCCGAGGCCGGCGGTCAGACGGTTTTGGTGCCGTTATTGCCCTTATCAGGGCAGGTTGTGTCGCGGGCGACTGGAGCGCCCAGCGCTGTTGTTTTGGACGATTATCCCACCATTGCGCCGGCGGTTGTTCAAAACACTGTGCCGAAGCCTGAGCAGACGCTACGTCATTTGTCGGGAACGCTCGATGTGCCTGCAGCCCTTACACAATGGCTGCAGCGTGAGGACTTGGCGAGCAAAGTGACGGCTGAAGCAGCTCAAACGGGGATGCCGCAATCGGTCGACGAATGGGTTAATGTGTTGGTCCAGAGCTTGAGTCAATCCGGCCTATTTTTTGAGGCCCAGCTTGCTGCGAAGATGCCTATTCCGGCTAATGATTTAAAGCGACAATTGTTGCAAATTGCAAATCAACCCATCGCCAAAGTCGTTGATAAGAATAACCCGGAGGAGGCTATTGCCCAAGAAAATCTCAGGCATGAAGCGTTAAACGCCTTGGATGATATGACCAATCTGCAGGGTGCCGCCTTAGTGGCGCATCGCTTAGGAGGGGCGTGCTATTCGTTTGTGCTCCCGGCACCCGATCAGCAAGGTTCGTGGTGGATGACCCTAACGGTTGATCCCCCTAAAAACCCGTTGATTATTCGAAAAGAGCGCCAGGATGAGCAGCCGGAGGATTCCCGAGAAGAATCCTCAAAACCGCGTTGGCAAGTTCGTTTGGGTGGCGTCAATTTGCCGTTTGGAGATTTGGATATTCGAATTGATCAGTTTCAACATCAAACACTGAGCGTTAAAGTCATTACGCCAGATCACCGTCAAGCGGATCGATTGAATAGCCATCGGCCAGAACTAGCGCAGTCATTAGACAGCGCGGGTCTTCATCTTTCTGAATTTGAGGTTTTAGATCGCAAGGAAGATCGTCAGTCGCAAACTGAATCGGCGTCGCCAATGCCTGGCCAAGTGACGTGGATCAGTGTATGAAAACCACCATTCCTTCAAAGGCCATCGCACTCGAGTACGGAGATCATCCCGTTCCGGTGGTGGTTGCCAAAGGCGAGGGGGATGTTGCCGAGGCTATCGTTTCCGAGGCGCAGCGTCAGGGCATTGCCGTGATGCGCGACCCCGAATTGGCGGCACGGTTGGCCAGTTTGCCATTAGGCGATTCCGTACCACGAGAGCTATACATCGCTGTCGCGGTGGTTTTAAGCTGGGTGTATTGGTCGGAAGGGCGTGCGCCTGGTCAGGCAAAGCCTGCTCGGCGTGAGCCACCGTAATCCGCAGAGCGACCACGTGGGTTATATAGGCTCACTAATTCATCGGGTTCAGGCCCGACCAGCGCCTCAATGATGCGTTTTTGCGCCGCCACAATCCGCGTGAACACCTGATGGTTGCGTGCTTGTAATTTTTTGCAGTGTTCAATGACTTGGCGTACTTCAGCCGCCTTAACGGGGTCCACCTGGGCTTCGCTGGAATACAACGTGGATTTAGTCATTTTGTCCAAAGTGGCAATTTGCTCATCTTTGGAGGATTGAATTTCCTCGAGCTCATCAACGCCATCGGCGAGTAGGCTATTACGACCTCTGAGCAAAGCGTGTTCACGCTCGAGGGTCAGCGCGATCTCACTGCAAACCGAAATAAAATTATCTAAGGTTGCGACAGGGATCGGCTGTTTTTTCATGTCGCTCCCTGTTTGCCCAAGAGTTTCTCAAGCTCCAGAAATTTAGACGCCAGTTGTTTGTTGTTAACGGCGTAGGTGCCTTCCGAGATGCTCTTACGCAGGCGATCCACTTTCTTCTGATCGTAAACCGTATTTGCGTCCGCACTCTTTGCGGTTTGCATCAACTGTTGTGCGGTTGGCGATAACTGAACCGCTGCTTGCGTGACTTGTGGCGACGAGCCCACCTGACTGTTCGCGATAAACGACTGCGCTTCAGTCTGCTGGGATTGCTGAACCTGTTGCTGATTGTTGGCTTGAACCTGGGCAGACGTTTGGGCGTCCGCTTTGGCTTGCGCGTCTGCCTTGCTCTGGGCATCCGTCGCCTGGACAACCGGCGGAGTGGGGTTTATTGAATTTACTGGATTAATGGTCATAGCAGTTCACCTAGTTCTATGCTGTCTCAGTCGGCAGCTCAAGGCGCGACTTTAGCACCTGCCAGTAAATTTTTTTGAGATTCGGGCCCGCCCAGACGGACAGTCCCGTCGCTTTGTATCTGTCCGTAACGTTTACGGCCAGATTGGGGGTTTTCAAGCTCAATATAGTCCCCAGCCGCACCCGCCTGCAGCGCCACCATCTTACTGGTGACCTGACCGCCCGCGAACTCAGAATAGGCCAACACGGGCATCTGTCGTTTGACGATTTGGGTCGGTCTAATATCAGCCCTAGCCACCAGCGAACCGGTGGTGAGCGGCCGCGTTAGCGTAGTGCCTATTAGGTCGGCAAGACTCGAAATTCCTTGAGATTTTTTAGGGTGATCTGAACTTAAAACTAGATCGTCCGCACTCAAAACCTTGCCGTAGGGCAAATCGTGGGAGGCCACCCATACCGACGGCATATTGACGCTCGGGGAAGGCTTAGGCTCGGATAAAAGCGCGACACTCTGGTTGGATTCGCCGATCGGCAACGTCATAGTGACGTAACGATGGTTAACAGAGCTGTCTGGGCAGACTATTTCAAGCGTGGTTTTGGTGCCAAAGGGGTACTTAAACTCAAAACCCGATGCGCACTCGCCGATGGTAACGCGCCGATTGATGGCGACCGCGTGAACGGAGCCCGCGACTAAGTGTAATTCGTTTTCCGTATAGCGTTCAGCGATTAACGCCAAGCTGTCAGACGGGCTATAGGAAAAAGGACTAGCCATCACCACGTTGGTGGTGATGGCTAAGATTCCAAGTCCCAATTGAAACCGTCGGTTCATCTGGGTTGCCTTAACGTTATTGCAGTAGTTTGAGCACGTACTGCTCAGAGGCGTTGGCTTGCGCCAACATCGCCACACCCGCTTGCTCCAAAATTTGGTATTTGGATAAGTTGGCAGAGGCGGCAGCGTAGTCCGTGTCTTGAATTTGAGATTGGGACACCGAGGTGTTCTCAACCGTTCCCATCAAGGTGTTGATGGTGAATTGCAGGCGGTTAACAGAAGCGCCGAGAGAGGAGTTCTGCTTGTTGACAACTAATTGAGCCTGATCAATCGCGGTTAGTGCATTCGAAGCGCCGCTGATCGTCGTCAGTGATAACGTCGGCGTTGAACCAACAAAAGTTGTGTGATGAGAGGCGGCCGATGCCATATGCGACGTAGCGTAAGTAACACTAATGCCGTGTGCCGTCGCGGAAATTTTAACGTTCGCCGCAGACATTTGCAGCCATTGCGGTGATTGCTTAATCGCTGCAACTGCACCTGAAAACGTCGTGCTGCCATTTTCGATGGCAAACGTGTAGCTTGTCGACGAATTCGCTGGGATTGTAATGTAGTAGTCCGATGATGAAGACATCGCCGGCGCTGAAATCGTTAATTTGCTACCCGTTCCAGATACCGCTGCAGTAATATGCGATCCGGCAGCGACCAGTGTTGCGGAATTGGCCAGACCCAAAGATTTTAGCGTCATCGGCGCTAAGGGAATGGCGATTTTTTGATCGGCCGTTAAACCAATTTGCACATTAAAGGGAGCAGTATTGCCACCCAATACGTGTAAATCTTGGTCCCAGGTGGTGCTGCGGGATGTGCCGCGCAATTCCTGAACCAAGTTTTGGAATTCCTGGTCGATGTAGGATCGATCGTTTTGGGCGTATGTGCCGTTCGCAGCTTGAACTGACAAACTACGTAAACGATTGAGCATCGCGGACATTTGGTTGAGCGCACCTTCTGCGGTTTGCGCAACCGAAATGCCGTCGTTGGCATTTTTAATGGATTGGTTCAGGCCCGCAATCTGATTCGACATACGGTTAACAACCGACATGCCGGCAGCATTGTCGCTGGCCGAATTAATTTGTTTGCCCGATGCCAGTTGTTGCATCGTGTTGGTTAACGATGTCTGAGTCGTACCTAAAGCCGTCTCAGACTTAATTGAACCGATATTTGTATAGACCACCAGACTCATCGTCGGTCTCCAGTAATAGCTGCGTCGGAAAATCGCCGACGGTGGGTATAAAGCAATTGCTATGCCAAACTTTAAAAACCTAACAAAAGATAACAAAAATGGACTCAAATAACCCATTAATAAGCCGATCTTCTGTGGGAGTGGCAGGCAAGCGCGTTCCAGGTGCTTGCCAGCGTCGCCGTGGGCGGCAACATATTGCCGAGCGTATTTTAAAAAAGCGAATGGGAACTACTCTAAATTATGGGCGGTAATACGCCATAGGCTGTCAATAAACCGACTGGCACGCTCTTTGCTTTATCTCTTCCGAGCGCATTTTTAGCGCGTTAAGGAGAGGGCGATGAGCTCGCAATTGGACCAAGCATTAGGTGTATTTCCGACCTCCGCAGTCGTTCAGGCTAAGCGGATGGAAGTGATTGCCGGCAACTTGGCAAACAGCTCGACCCCCAATTATCAAGCTAAAGACATTGATTTTAAACAAGTTTTAAAGGAAGTCGGGTCTAGCGAGCGGTTGGCGGTCACGAACCCCACCCACATTCCAGACCCCTCCCAGTTAACCCAAACCGCACTCAAGTTCCGAAACCCACTGTCGCCTTCGCGCGATGGAAATACCGTGGAGACTCACGTTGAAGAAGCAGCCTATGGTGATGCTGCTGGTCGCTACCTGGCCTCAATCCGATTCTCGGAAGGGGCGCTCACCGATATGCGAAAAGCGTATCGGGGCGACTAAGCAAAGCGTTAAAGGAAATCTCATATGTCATTGGCCAACATACTTACACTCGCAGGCGGTGCATTAAACGCGCAAACCGTGCGTTTAAATACGATTGCGTCGAACATTGCCAACACCGAAGTGGTGTCATCCACCAAAGAGCAGGCTTTTCGTGCCAAAAAGCCCGTGTTTGCAACCGTGCTCGAGGACGCTCAATCGGCAATGCCCTCTGGCTATGGCGTTAAGGTAAATAAAATTACCGAGTCGCAAGCGGAAAATCCAAAGGTGTATGACCCCACAAATCCCGTTGCAGACTCCGAAGGATACGTATGGCACTCCAACGTCAATCCGTTAGAGGAAATGGCGGACATGTTAGAAGCGTCTCGCGCGTTTGAAAGCAATTTGACAACTGCGAGCACCGCTCAACAGTTGATGATTAGAACCATCGACATGAACACCAAGTAATGACAAACCTACCGAAGGAATGGAATAACCCACATGGATAACCACAGCACAGTGATGATGCCGAGCACCGTTGGTCGAACGATGATGCCGCCATCTGTCAATCGCTTAGCCATGGGTGGTATCACCACCACGACAAGTGCGGCAGCAGCACCCAGCAGCGTGGCTCCGAATCTGCCCACGAGCTTACAAACGCTCAGCGCCGCCCAAGCAGCCGCTCAAGCGGCTGCTAACCCAACTGGCACGTCAACCAGTGGCGCGCTAATGCAGTCTGATTTTTTAAAGCTCATGACCACGCAGCTTCAAAATCAAGATCCAACAGCACCAATGGATAACACCCAATTCTTAGGTCAGATGGCCCAGTTTTCCGAGGTGACAAGCTTAGGCACGATGACGACCAGTCTGAATAACATGCAAGCGGCGCTGACCACCAATCAAATGGTGTCCAGCGGCTCTTTGATCGGTCGCTCAGTGCTGTCGACCAGCAATGTTGGTACGCTGCAACAAGGCTCGTCCGTAAGTGGAGCAGTTACACTTAATTCACAGGCGGATTCAGTAAATATTTCCGTCACTAACTCAGCTGGCGCTGTTGTTGACAACATGACAATGAGTAACCAACCAGCGGGCACCTACCCATTCAATTGGAATGGAATCGAATCCGATGGATCAACGGTCGCTCCTCCTGGCGCGTATACATTCACGGCTTCGGTGAGCTCGGGTGGCAAAACCAGTGCAGGAACCTTAGGAATCTACACTCCAATTGCTAGCGTGTCGCAACCCTCGTCATCAGCCGGTACCTCCGGCATTACTCTTAACCTCGCAGATGGCACTACCGTCCCCATGTCATCAGTCACCAATATTCAATAAACCAATTCTCAAGGATGGAATAAACCATGTCATTTTTTACCTCGCTGACTGGACTGGACGCCGCAAACGCTGACTTAGGCATTATCAGTAACAATATTGCCAACGTCAGTACGTATGGTTTTAAGCAATCATCGGCACAATTTGGTGACATTTACGCGACCTCGCCACTGCAAAACGCCACAAGCACCATCGGCCAAGGTGTATTGCTCAAAGGCGTGACGCAAGACTTTTCGCAAGGTAACATCACGTCCTCAACGAACTCTCTTGACATGGCTATTCAAGGTCAAGGGTTCTTTATGTTGAAGCCAAACTTAACTGCGAACACCCAAGTCTATACTCGCGACGGCTCATTCAGCGTTAACAATAACCGATACGTAGTTGACTCGGCTGGACAATACCTCCAAGTTTTCCCAGTCAACAGCGACGGATCCGTGGTCGCGACCGGCTTGCAATCTGCTCAATCGCTACAATTGCCCACCACGTCTGGTCTGCCAAAAGCCTCGTCTCAGATTCAGCTGGGTGTTAACTTGCCTTCCGATGCGACGATCATTCCAGAGGAAGCGACGTATACGTCTGGTGGCGCGCAATACGCGTTCGACCCGAACAATTCGAATACATACAACCAGTCAACCTCAATTACTGTATACGACTCACTGGGTAACCCATCGATTGCCACGATTTATTACGTCAAAACTTCAAACGCGACGCCCACTGATCCTACAAACAAGTGGCAAACCTATATTTACTTAGGCGGTAACCAGATTAATCCAGCATTACTTGGTGCTCAGGACACTGCCGGTAAGCAAATCTATATCAACCAATTTGGTCAAACCACAACGGATCCATCGACAGTTGACCCAACATTTAACTCGTCAGCGCCACATGCTTTGTATTATCAAGACGACCAAAATAAGCAAGTGCCGTCACAAGCGGCCTCGTATACCGGCGGCATCATTAATTCTTCCACCGGCGCGGGCTTCAATTTCGGCAGCACTGACTCAAATACAATTGTCATTGGCAAGTCTGACCAAAGCAGCCATCAATCTGGCACGTGGCTTCAACCAACGTCTGGTGCGGCGAACGAAGAATACAACTTGTCGGTAACGACCACTACGCAATCCGGAAGTTCTGTCGTGCTTCCAGTTTTAGACAGCGTGTCAACCGCAAGTGGTACAACGCTTACCGCAGCACAACTCGACAATATGCTCAATACGCAGTATTACGATCTTGGTGGCTTAGATTCATCAGATCCGAACTTGTCGACCACGACAACACCACGAGCTACGACCCAAGCGCAAACGTTAACGATCGCAGGCGGCTCAGCAACAGCCACCAACGTTACGGTCGCTGTTGCCGCTGGCGACTCGCTCGCAACCATAGCATCGAAAATCAATCAACAAGGTGCATCCACCGGAGTCACCGCTCAAATCGTTAATACGGCAGCGCAAGGTGCTACGCCGGTGTATAAGATTCGAGTGTATTCGGCACCGAATAACCCAAATAGTGCGACTCAATTGGTTGGCACGGAAACCACCCCGCGATTCAACATCTCCACGACGCTTACTGGTACTGGCGCCGTAACGCCTTCCACCGGTAATGACACGATTAAAAATCAGTTGGCTGCAATGGGAATTGGGATGACTGGTTCGATTTCCAATGGCAATCTAACCTTTTATTCGACTAATGGCACTAATGCGGCGCCATTTAGCATCAGCGTCAATAACCAATATGGCGTTGACCAGTCTGGTGGTATTGCGGGTGGTTTTACCGGAAGTGATTTTAGCAGCGCTAACGCTAAAATAGGAACGGCCACTCAAAGCGAACAAGGCTTATCAACTCAACAGTTATTCAAAATATCAGTTGACGGCTCGGACCCTATTGAGGTTTCTTTGCCGGATAGCTTAGATGGTCAAGCGCTTACTGGCGAGCAATTGGCCACCGAATTAACAAAGTCAATTAATAATGCGTTTGGTGATCAACAGTATATTAGCCTTAATAGCTCTAATAACAGCTTCAACATATCGGCCACGTTCGATCCAAATACCACCAGCGGGACGCTCCAAAACGGAAAGTATGCTAATCCGTATGCGGCTGGTGGAATTTTCTCGACGAATACGACGACTACTAATGCTGCGCCAAACGGCACAATATATAATTCAGACGGAACAACGAATTCATCCCCAACGGTAGCGCAAGCGCTCTCCTCTAAGAATGGCATTCAAATTGTTCTGCCAGTTGGCGAACAATATACGCCAACGTCGTTAGTGGCCGCCGTTCAAACCCAAGTGGACGCGAATATCGGCCCGAATCACATCCATGTCGGATACGATACGACTACGCGATCACTGACGTTTAAACCAGTTAACAACTCCGACGGCATTACAAATATCGGTATTACCGGACCGCTGCAGACGGTCGGTGTATCAACGCCGGTTCCAATTGCAAACGAGGCGTTAGGGCTTTCAGGAGGTAGCGCAGTATTGCAATCAGTCGGCGCGGGTGTGTCTCAAGGATCCGCGGAGGGGGGCGCAATTGTTCCAAACGGAGCGCCTGTGCAAAACCCTGACCAACGGCGTTATGGCGTTCAGGTTGTTTATCAAAAGGACTCCGGAACCTTTCAGTTCTTATCTGGCACCACCGGTCAGAATTCGTCAATTTCAATTAGCCCGGCTGGCAACGTACGAGCAGCAAACTTGCTGGGTATTGCCTCAACGTATGCAAGTCAGATTACGTCAAGTGCGGGATCAGGATTGCCTTCGAGTGCGGCAGTAACAACGGGTTCTAAAGCTACGATTGATATCTCTGGTACTTTCGCAGTAACAAACTTAGATAATACGATTAACGTAACCGTTAACGGCGTTCAAGGCCAGGTTGTTATTCCTCCAGGCGCTTATACGGGCACGACGTTCGCGACCGCGATTCAAAATCAAATTAACCAAATCACCGATTCGTCTGGAAATTCGGTCGGTGGCGTGAAGGTAACTTATAACCCGAGTGGATCGAATTTCATTTTCACCTCCGGAACCACTGGCTCTAGTTCGATTGTCAACGTCGTGGGTCCCGCCGCCTTTGGTTTAGCGAGTTGTACTCAAACTCAGGGAACCGTACCTAACGTAACAGTATTAAAGCAAGCTACTGACTCATCAGGTAACTTGTTATACATCGATGGCAACGGTAACAAGACGACTAACAAGCCCGCAACGTTGCCAAACTGGACCCCGTTGTACTTAACTCCCGGCGAATTGACCTTTAACACCGCAGGTAACTTGATTTCACCTCAGCAAGGTGCGCAGTACACGCCATACGATCCTCAAAACGGTGCTAACCCAATTACCTTGAACGTGAACTATGGTAAGTACTCAACTCAGTACTCACAGCCGTTCTCGGTGTTGTCGTTGTCACAGGACGGATACACGTCCGGAAGCTTAAGTGGTATTAACATCGATTCCACTGGCGTGGTTCGTGCCACGTATACCAACGGTCAACAGCAGGCGCTGGGTAAAGTAGTGTTGGCCAACTTCTCAAGCCCCACCGGCTTGAAGCAGTTAGGTAACTCCGATTACGTTGCGACCTCACTGTCGGGTCCGCCGACGACCGGTCAAGCGGGGTCATCAGGATTCGGCACGATTCAAGGTGGCGCTCTGGAGGAATCAAACGTGGATATGACCGCGGAGCTCGTGGCATTGATTACGGCTCAACGAAACTTCCAGGCAAACGCTAAGGCAATTGAGACGGATACTCAGTTGACCAGCACCATTATTAACATCCGTAGCTAATAAATAGAGGTAGAGGCAAAACGCCATGGATCGCCTGATATACACATCGCTGAGTGGCCAAGCTGCCATAGACCAGCGCCTTCGTCAGGTTACAAACGAAGTATCGAACGTCAATACGACGGGCTTTAAGAGCTCGTATGCGGCGGCGCTACAAACGTTTACCTATGAAGGATCGGGCTTTCCTACTCGTTATGCTCCTTCTTTAACGCCACCACTGACGGTGAATATGTCGCCTGGAGCGGTTGAAACTACCGGGCAGCCTTTAGACATTTCGCTGAACGGGACCCAGTTGCTGACGGTACAAGCCAAAGATGGCAGCACTGCCTATACGCGTCGCGGTGACTTGCATGTTTCTGCAGATAATACGTTAGTGACATCAACTGGACGCACGGTGCTCAGTGACGCCGGCGCTCCTATCGTTATACCTGCACTCTCAACTGTAAAGATTGGTACCGACGGAACGGTATTCGCGCAGGCGCAAGGACAGCAGCCACCCGTTTTCACACCGGTTGGACGCCTGGGTATTGTTGATACGCCACCGAATAGCGTGGCGCTTAGAGAAGATGCACTGTATCGGCCAGCCGAAGGACAAACCTTTACGCCTGCAACCAATCCGTCGGTGAGTCCTGGCACTTTGGAGTCGAGTAATTCAAATTTATTTAAAAGCATGGTCGATATGATTAGTCTTTCGAGACAGTACGAACTTGAAGTGAAAACATTAAAGAACGCTGACGATCTTGCCGATCGCAGTTCGACGCTGGCTAAGGTCAGCCCATAATTTGTAGGGAGATAGCACAGCATGGACGCAGCACTGTGGGTCGCAAAAACCGGGTTGGATGCTCAACAAACCCGCATGAACGTGATCTCGAACAACCTGGCCAACGTTAACACGACTGGCTTTAAGCGCGATCGCGCCAATTTTGAGGATCTCTTATATCAAAGCGTCAAACAAGGTGGCGCCCAAACGTCGGCCAACACCGCCGCTCCGACAGGGTTGATGCTGGGTACAGGTACTCGAGTAGTTTCAACTGAAAAGATTCACCAACAAGGCAGTTTGATTAATACCAATAATGCCTTGGATGTCGCTGTGAGTGGCGATGGTTTTTTTCAAATCCTTCAGCCAGATGGAACAATCGCTTTTAGCCGGGATGGATCGTTCAAGCTGTCCGCCACGGGTCAATTGGTTAACTCCAGTGGCTACTTATTGCAGCCGGCTTTAACCATCCCGAATACAGCTCAAACAATCACCGTTGGCGCCGATGGCACTGTTTCCGTACAAAATTATGGTCAAACCACTTCATCTACCTTGGGGCAAATTCAAGTCGCGCGGTTTTTGAATCCTGCAGGCCTGCAAGCAATCGGTGGAAACCTATTTAAAGAAACCAGCTCAAGTGGCGCACCGGTTGTAGGACAACCTGGGCAAAATGGTGCTGGAAGCTTGATTCAAGGTTCGTTAGAAGCCTCTAACGTGAACGTTGTCGAGGAGATGGTGGGTATGATTGAAACCCAGCGCGCCTACGAAGTGAGCTCAAAAGCAATTGAATCAGTAAGCGATATGCTTAAATTCGTAAACAACAATCTCTAAGGGCAGCCATGAATAAAGTCATGAAATGGACGGTTTTTATTGGGCTTGGCAGCCTCTTGGGTTGTTCTCACCCAATTAAAAATCTTGATCACGATAATCCTCCCCCAAGAGTGTATATTCCGCAGTCCAAAGCAGTGAATACCGCGGATGCCTCTATATTTGGTCACATCGCGACTGGGCAGGCTACTTTGTTTGATGAGCCAATAGCGCATGCTCCGGGTGATCTGTTGACGGTATTATTGGGTGAAGATATTTCGGCCTCTAATAAATCGGACCTCAATACATCTCGAAATTCGTCAACAACGGCTTTGACTCCACAAACGATAGCGGCTTTGGGCAGTAAAGGTGGCGTGGGTAAGTATCTGTTTCAGTCAGACCAAAATCCGGCCAAGTCCGTGGTTGGTACGACTGGTACGGGAAATGCTGATTTAGAAGGCACGCTGACAGGATCTCTGACCGCCGTCGTGACTGAAGTCATGCCAAATGGACTGTTAGTAATTCGAGGCTATAAGCGTATGGGGCTGACTCAAGGCTCAAACGTAATCCGAATCACTGGCTTGGTACGTCCGGTGGATATTCAACCAGACAATACGATTTTGTCTCGGCGAATTGCCGATGCAGATATTAAATATGTCAGTACTGGCGAATTGGCAGACGCAACTAATTCAGGTTGGATGAATAAGTTGTTGTACAAGATCTGGCCGTTCTAAGGAGTCGCCATGAACTTAAAGCAAGCTCTAATAATGATGATCACCGCAGCGGTGGTCTTCGGATCAAACATTGCTAAAGCTGATCGTATCAAGGATATGGCCCAATTGGCGGCATCTCGCTCTAACCAACTATTAGGGTACGGCATTGTCGTTGGTCTTCAAGGTACAGGTGATGGTAAAGATTTACCATTTACTGTTCAAACTCTGCGAGATACGTTGAAGCGTCTGGGCTCATCCTTGGACGGGCCGTTATCCAGTTACGATATTAATCCGGCGACTATTACCGACGTTAAAATTGAAAACGTGGCCGCAGTCATGATTACTGCGGAATTGCCAGCTTACGCCAAACCGGGCCAGCGCATTGACGTAAACGTGGCGGCAGTGGGAAAGGCTAAAAGTCTCCGGGGTGGCGTCTTATTGATGACGCGCTTACGCGGTCCTGACGGCCAAACTTATGCGATCGCACAAGGTCCATTGGCGGCATCTGGTTTTTCAGCAGACGCGGCGGGCAGCTCGGTTGCAGTGGGTGTCGCGACGTCAGCCCGAATTCCGGGGGGAGCCTTGGTTGAACGTGACGTTCAGGGTCCACTTAATGTGGGGCCCAATGTAATGATGAACGTCAACTCTGGTGATTTCGCGACCACAGCTCGAATTGTTGAAGCGATTAATCGAAAATTCGGTACAGGGACGGCACAAGCCATAGATGCAGTCTCAATAAAAGTCGCCGCACCAATGGATCCCGACCAACGAGTGGCCTTTGTCGGAATGATAGAAGAGCTAAACGTTGATGCTGGCGATCCACCCGCCAGAGTGGTGGTCAATTCGCGTACAGGAACCGTCGTGATATCTCGACAAGTACAGGTGTCTGCTGCTGCAGTTAGCCAGGGAGATATCACGCTTAAAATCGAGACTACAAATGACGTGAGTCAGCCTGGTCCGCTCAGCAACGGTACAACTCAAGCCGTGCAAAATGCAAACGTGAGTGTCAAGGAAGACAAGCGGAAGATGGCTCTGTTTAAGCCAGGAACAGATTTGCGAGACATCGTGAATGCTGTTAATGATATCGGCGCAACACCAATGTCATTAATTTCAATATTAGAAGCATTGCAAAAAGCCGGCGCGCTTCACGCCGAGCTCGTGGTGATCTAATATGAGCGCCGCTAGTCCCGCCAACTGGTATGACTTTAAGTCTCTATCCAGCATGCAGTCGGATGCGGCGAAGTCCCCCACTGCGGCGACGAAAGGCGTTGCTCAGCAATTCGAATCTATTTTTATAAACATGATGCTGACGGAAATGCGTAAGACAGTCGGGCACAGTGAGCTGACTGGCTCCGCGGCGTCAGATACCTATCAAGAAATGTTTGATCAACAAGTCTCATTATCGATGTCGAAAGCCGGTGGCATTGGGTTGGCGCCCTACATCGAAAAGCAATTGAATCGTGTGGCTAACGCCAATCAAAAGACTCCGACGCTTCCGACAAATGGCACAGGTCTGCCAATGATCACGCCATCAACAGGCTTGCCTGTTAACTCACCACAAAACTCTACTGGAGTCAGCGCAAACCCTGGATTAACGTTGCCCGTAACTCCGACCGAATATGCGCTTAAATCGCGTATATTGGATATCGAGAACTAAGCCATGGCAGATTTAGTCTCCATTGGTGTTTCGGGTCTGAGTGCGTACCAAAATGCGCTCTCGGTAACTGGCAACAATATTGCCAACGTGAATACACCGGGCTATGTTGACGAACAAGCCGTTTTAGCGCCAGCCGGACTATCTGGTAATGACGTTATCAGTATTGGTGGTGGCGTTTTAACGCAGAGCATCTCGCGACTTTCTAATGAGTTTCTCGAATCCAATTTGCGTGAAGCAACCGCGGCCGTTGGTGCTCAAAATTCGCTCGTTCAGGGTCTCTCGCAATTGCAGAATGAAATTGGCAGCCCGACTTCTGGACTAAGTGCCCAATTGCAGTCATTTTTCAACTCCGTCAGCGCGCTTCAGGCCAACCCATCGGATGCCGGCACGAGAGCAAACTTTATTGGCGCGGCGCAGTCAACTGTTGAGCAATTCAATTCCGTAGGCAGCACGCTGCAATCCCTCTCAGATGATACGGTCACTCAAATAAATAACTCGACGGATACCGTCAACGGAATTTTAAAGCAGATCTATTCAGTAAACCAAGAAATTAATTTGCACGCGAGTGACAAGACGCCACCCGCGACTTTACTGGACCAGCGCGATCAACTCTTGACCCAGCTGTCGCAAAATATGGGGATCACGAGTACTTACAGTAATTCCGGCGCAGTAACGGTTTATGCCGGAAACTCCGCAACCGGCCCAGCGTTAGTCAATAGCACATCTGCAAATTTAGTGAACGCGGTTGTGGATCCCAATGACGCAAGTCACGTGTCCTTTGTTATTAATCAAAAGTCAAATCCACAAACTATCAGTCCAATCACATCAGGTGTAATTGGCGGCTACGTAAATTTCTTATCTCAAGGAATTGTGCCAACTGTTAATCAAATAAATCGGCTAGCAAACACGTTCGGTAATGCCATTAATGTGATACAGACTAACGGGATGGACGCTACTGGGAAGGTAGGTCAACCAATGTTTTATTTGGGGCCCGCGTATCAAGCGTCAGGTCCCGCTATTGCTGGTAATGAAAATCTAGCAGTTACAATGGCAGACCCTACAGCGGTTACTGGAAATGCCTATACCGGCGTATTTGATCAATCTACCCAACAATGGACAATCACCAATAATTCATCTGGTGCCAGTAAAAAAGGTAGCGGGAATATTTCTTTCGAGGGGCTAAATTTTGACTTCACAGGGTCGGCGGTCAATGGCGACACCTTTCAAATCAATCCGACGTCCACTGCGGCTCAGTCTATTGCCATGGCAATACAAGACCCAAGTCAAATAGCAACTGCAAGCCAGATTCAGGCGCAAGCAAATTTGCAAGCCAACCAGGGTAATGCGACTATATCTGCGTCAGCAACTCCACTGCCTTCAGTGCCGTTGGGAATTAAGCCGATTGATCAAGTGCTCAGTAATGGGGTATCGTCACTGGCAGCCGCGACGACGTTTCCGTCTAGCATGATCAATAAGACCGTTGCTTACATACCCGCGGGAACCTCTAATATCAATTTAAATGCGGCTAGTGGAAACTTCGCGATTTTTACGCGCGATGGTGTTCAGCTCTCTGGCCCAAGTTTGACCAGCTTAAATATTGATCCTGCCACCATCATTAATACGGCTAATGGCTTTAATTTAGGACCGAAAGATAACGCTGCAGCCCGATATAACACTGATTATCTAAATGCCACGTCCGGACAAAGCTCTTATTTAGGTCAAAATATATCCTACGGGCAAACGGTCGCCCCAGTATCCAAAATAGACATCAATGGTAATCCAATTGCCGGTAGCTATACGCCAGCCGTGCTGACTCTCGGACCCTTTAACAGCGGGCAAGTGACGTTAAATGCCGGATCAATCGTTATTGATGGTAAGTCATTTCCGGCGACACAGCAAACGTTTGCAGGCGCTGACAGCGCAACCATTGCGGGAGCGATTGCTTCCCAAATAAACGCGCCGGCATCTGGCCTCGACGTTCATGCAAACGTCGTCAATGGGCAGCTAAAATTGTATAAGCCGCCTGTAGTTAGTACGGCAATTAATACCAGCTTTCAAATACAAATCGGTGCAAATAATTACAATGCAGATAGTCTAATCGATCTGCAAAGTGCAATTAATAATGACACGCCAACTACAGGCATTGTGGCAAGCGGAGGGCCCAACGGGCCGCTTAATCTGAGCTCTCTCGCCAAGATAACCATCAACGGTACAACGTATTCCGGAGTGACAAAAGCAGCCTTAGTCGCCGCAATTAATAATTCGACTGCAACGAGCAACATTAGCGCTTCGCTTAATAGTGCTGACGGCACAATATCGCTTTCCAGTAATTCGATATCTACAAATATCAATATTTCTAACGCCAATTTTTCAAGCATATCGGCAAAATCAGTTGCGGGTAAGTCGACGCTGAACATTGGCAGTCAATTCAACCCACCAACATTCAGCATTGGCGCGAATACGATTAACATGGCGCAAGCGACGAGCACCGCCAATGTCACTTCAACCCCATACTATGTTACGTTGAATGGTACGGTCTTTAGTGCGCCAACGCTTACGCAGCTCGCAACCGATATCAATAGCTATGGAGCCACACCGAATGTGGCCAATTCCTCAGTTTATAGTGCCGCAATAAATTCTGCCGGAACGCTTATTACGTTTGGGCCCAATACCTCTCCAACCGATCCCATTAAATTTTTAGTGGGAGATAACAACCTGGGCATACCGTCGGGCACTGCGCCGGATTTATCTCCGATTACGATAAACGTTGCGGATACGTCGAATGCCGGGTCGATTGTTGACAATTCAAACGAACTTACCCAATTAGGTTTGAATCCTGGCTTTCAAATGCAAAAGCCGTTGGGAGAAGATCTATTAGTCGTCGCGCTGCCGTCTACTAATGGCAGACTCCTAAGTCTTCAAGCCTCGTTCAATTCAGCAACCGGAAGCAATTCGAATCCAAATCCGGCGTCTGATGGGGGATTTGACGCGTCCACAACCCCAATTAAGCGCAACTGGAAGATTACCTTTACTGACGCCACCCATTATTCAATTTCAGATATTGATTCTGGTTTATCAACCCCAACGACGGTTGTGTCGGGAGCGACCTTTGATCCAACCAATCCAACGATTTCCTACGGAGATTGGACGGCAACGCTAAGCGGCACTCCTAAGCCTGGCGATTCGTTTAGTCTATCCCCGACCGACTCAACAAATGCCTCAAATGATAACTCGAATGTACAGCAGTTCTCATTAGTCGCTAGTAACCAAAACTACTTTGGTAACAACATGACGTTGAGTCAGGCTTATACGGCAACAGTAAACGACATTGGTGCAAAATTATCGCAAGCTCAAACGGCACAAACGACCCAAAAAGCGGTGTTAACCCAGGCGCAGAGTGCGCGAGATTCCGTGTCGGGCGTGAATTTGGATAATGAATTGGCCAATATGCTTAAATACCAACAAGCTTATCAGGCAAGCTCAAAAATTGTATCAACGGCAATGCAGCTGTTTGATTATCTGATACAAGCGTTATAGGAGTAAGTCATGAACGTATCAACTAACATGATGTATCAGCAATTGACCGATGCTATGTCCAACTCAAGTACGACGCTCACAACGTTGCAAGGCGAAGTGGCGTCGGGGTTAAATTATAATACCCCGTCTGACGCGCCTACCTCGATGGGGCAGATTCTGACAATTTCGGCAAAAATAAGCGCTTTAACTGAATCACAAAATACCACTAAAACAGTTAACAGTAGTCTTGGCGCGCAGGCCACAGCTTTGCAAAGTGCTCAAGGAGTGATTACTCGTCTTAATGCAATTGCAATTCAAGGGCAAGACGGGAGTCTGGCGTCTACAGATCGGGCGGCTCTTGCGGCAGAAGTGACCCAATTAAAAGGTACATTGCTTGACATCGCGAATTCACAAAATCCAACAGGTCAGTATGTTTTCGGTGGCACCAATACCGCGAATCCACCGTACGTCCAAGATGCGCTAAGTCAAAGCGTAAGTTATGTAGGCGCGAGTGCGCCATTGCGCGTCCAAGTGTCGCCGACCAGCTATGAGGACAGTTCGATCACAGGGCCATCCGTATTTCAGGTGTCAAACGGCAATGGAGCCAATGTGGACATGTTTAAGGTGTTAGACAACTTAAATGCCGCATTAACGAATAATGATCAGGCTGGAATGGCCACGGCTGAACAGAATATTAAGCAGCTGAGCGATAACGTGAGTGTTTCAATGTCCGAAGTTGGCGCTGCTCAGAATAGGATGTCCGATATTACTGCCAGTAATACTGAACTTACAACGCAAACTCAACAAGTATTATCAAACGTTCAAGACCTTGATTATGCAACGGCGTTGGCGAACTTACAAAAGCAACAGGTATTATTGCAAGCATCCGAAACGCTGGTAAGTCAATTGTCTAAACTTTCGCTACTGAACGAAATGAAGTGATAGGGTGAATTTATGACAATAAGCGCAGCCTCTACAACGTCGAATCCGCTATTGAGTTCTAGTAGTACGACGAGTAATCCTTTGGCGAGTGCGTCAAGTACAACCTCGAATCCGCTTCTCGTTAACAACTACCCGAGCAGCTCAACCAATTCTGCTCAGCAATCAGCTGGTCAGCAAATCTTAACGTCATTGGGTGGAACCTCAATCAACGTTATGGGAATTGAGTCCTCATTGATTACAGCGGCGCGAGCTCCACAGCAGAAAATTATTAATACCGCTGTGCAAACTCTTTACACTGCTAAGACTTCAGTAACAGCGTTGTCGCAGGGAATTACAGCGCTGCAAACTGCCGCGGACGCGATTAACACGGTAAACGGGCTTAATCAGCTGCAATTTACTGACACAGATGGCGCGGTATCGGCGACTGCTGGCGGTAATGGCGCAGCGGTACAAGGCGCACATCAAATAACCGTTAGTCAGTTAGCCACAGCCCAAGAGACGCTTTCAAGCACTTTTTCAAGCGCGACGGATAAGACGGCTATTCCAGCAGGCTATCAATTAAGCATCACATCGGGCGGTAAAACATTATCAGTTGGTTCCTCGACTACGCCGTCGATGTCAATTACGGACTTGGCGAATGCCATAAATGGTCAAGATGGCGCTGTTACCGCACAAGTAGTCAACACGGGATCCGGTACAAGCCAATATTCCTTGATGCTGTCAGGAAAGACGGGTGCGGCTTCCAGTTTCACTATTTCAGAGTCAGGACCAGCCGGCAGTCAAATTTTTTCGGCGAATGTATCGGATCAATCGTTCAGTTCACCGACAAGCTATCAGGCGAGTTCGAACTATACTTTAAATTTAAACTATACCGACACAAGTCTGTCTCCTAGTTCACCAAGCACGTTGAATGTGCCTGTTGCAAGAGGCGATAACTTAACTACAATTGCGAATTCAATAAATACCGCGGGCGTCACTCATGGCATAAGTGCGAGTGTGGTTTTGAATAGCCAGGGGAAGTACAGTCTGCAAATTAGTGGGCCGCAGTCAGCGGCGATCTCGATCGCTGCTGCGCCGCCGCAAACTGGTGGCTCCGTTCCATCCGATGCGCTTACTTTTTCAGCCAACACAATTGGAAATGTTCAAGATGCTCAAGATGCCAAGTTTAATGTTGATGGCATTAACTACACGCGGTCAAGTAATACTGCATCGGATGTATTGGCGGGTGTGTCGTTAACACTGAACGCTGTCAATACAAACATCGGTGCAGGTGTTTCGACATTAGGCGTGTCGTATAATACGACGGCAATTGCTACTCTTCTCAATAATTTTGTTACCGCATTTAACAATTATCAAACTTTTGTATCTAATGCGACGGGTCAAACCAGCACGACTGATACTACGGCGGGGAGTTTGCAAAAGTACCCGGAAGTGGCCTCAGATCTGCAAAGTTTGTCAAATTTATTAGTAAATAAGTCGAGCCTGTCAAGCGGCTCAATCTCAACATGGGCGGATTTTGGTGTTTCCATTCAAGTTAATGGACAATTATCATTTGATCAAAGCACATTTGTCAGTAAGTTTAACGCTAGTCCAGGTGACGTCATTAAAGCGCTATCGAATGACTCCCAGAGCAGCCCAAGCGCATTTGCCGTTGGCCCGCAGGGGTTGGCCGGCGATATCAGTGTAGCCGTTCAAAAAATGCTAAGTACTGGTGGTACTATTCAAAATGTCACGGGACAAATTACTTCTGGGATGACCGATGAGCAAACTCAACAGGATGCATTAAATTTATATATTCAGAACCTTCAGACTCAGTATGACGCTCAATTTTCTAGTTTACAATCGATTTTGAGTCAATTCTCGTCCACCTCCAGCCAGTTGCAGCAAACCTATAACCCATCAAAGAGCTCTAGCGGTTAAAATATTGTCCATGTCTATTATGTACGCGCCTAAATTATCTGCAAATTCGTCTTTTTTGACGCCAGCGGTATTTGCAGACCGAAATGAGGCCGCTCGGGCATTATTAGAGTCACAAATACGTCTAATGACGTATCTCGCTGAAGGTGGCGATCTTAGTGATATCATTCGAATAACAGATGAGTTGCGTTTAGCAATTGCAAAATTTCAGGCAACGCCTGAAGCGGAAATTCAGAATGATACCAAGAGTGATCTAGTAAACAACATCAATACGGCTGTAAACTACTTGGAGACGCTTGAAAAGATACGCTCTAACGAAGCACTCATAGTAGAGTGGCTTGCTGTATCTGATCGGGTAGAGCTTGATCATACCGACCGACGAATTGAAAGGGATCTTGGCTTATTAATAGACCAGCGATTTGATATATTGGTCATAAACGATTCGGAGTATCCACTGGCGGAACAACGACTTAAAAGTCGTAATTATCAGCGACTCATACTATTATCCAAAGTCGAAGCCGCTTTGGATAAAGTTCGCGATAATTCGGACGAGTTGATGACCGCAATTTTAGCGGTTACCAGCGGAGATACCATCGCACCCAATCAAGTTGCATTTGTAGGATTTAGCGACGACAAATTTAAACAAAAGGTAGTTCAGGCCATATCCGATCGTATACAAGAGCGCTTCATGACTCGTGCGACTGTGGGTCGGTTTTTGAAGCGTTGGTTTTTACAACTGATTTCCAATATCCCGCAGCTTGTGGAATCGGGCATAGCAAGGCAGGGAATTGAAGGAGTTGGCAAAAATAGTAGCGCACTCGTCGTAGGCTCTGGTCCATCATTAGATGAAGTGAGCGACTACATAAAAAATTTAGCTGAGAAGCCAATCATTATTTGCGCGCTATCGGCGACAAAAGCATTGTTTAGAGCTGGTATTACGCCTGATTTCGTCGTTGTTTTAGATCCGCAGCAGCCAGTTAGTCACTTAGACGGCATTGATACCAGTTTGGTCGGTGCCTTTTACGTTGAATTTTCTATGAACCCAGAGCTAATCAAGGCTATTAAAACTAGGATTATTCCTTTTGGTGCTGGTAAGGATGTTCACTCGTTGACGCATCGCTTAGGAATTCCAGGTTTGCCGTTTTTTCAAACTGGGGGCAGCGTTATACATCCAGCCGTAGACCTGGCGGTCCGTTTGGGTTGTAAGGACATCGGATTTGTGGGAATGGATTTAGGTTTTGTCAATGATCGCATCTACGCAAGTAATACGGTTGATGGCCATCTTTTTCAAATGACCGCCGATGGAAAGCAATATACGAAAGCTCAAATAAATGAAATTGGTGAGGCTGGTCCGACTGTTATGGCTGAGGGTAATGATGGTACTTTTCTCCATACGAGCATTCCCTTAAACCAGTACCGTTTGTGGTTAGAAGACGCTATTAAGTTGTATCAAGAAAATGATACCAGTATTAAGTTTTCTAATTTTTCATTGCGTGGCGCGAAGATCGTAGGCGCCGACTATGAGCTTATTAGCGAACATGATTTTTCAGTTGACCCAATGCTTAACTTGCGCGATGTGGTCAGCAGTGCCCCGAAAGCCATTGAATGGGCTCGAATACCGGAGATAATCAAGCGATTAAATGTCGCGATTAAAAATATTGAGAAGGTAAAAAAGTCTTGCTCTAAGGCCCTAAAAGACTCGTCGAACGTAAAACTTGTGGCACAAGTATCTAAAGATGTTAGTCGCTGTGACGAATTGACGATGATTCTGGCTGCGGATCTGATAGAGGTGCAAGAAATGATACTTCGGGCTAGTATCAATCACGGTCAAAAATTATATGAATTGCTTCAAAAAACTGCTGTTGCCTGCGACGAAGTTTTATCAGCGTATAAAACATTGCTGATTGGTCTACGCCAATAAAGTCACTTTTGTCGTGCTGTTCTGAATTTTTTAGGCTGATATGCTGATGAGGCGTTTGCCAACGCTTCGAGGCCCGTCGGGATTAATGGTCGCCCACGCCTCGCGCACCTGACCTAGGAGAGCCTCCGATTCGGAAAGCAGCTCTTGAGAACGAGTTGCGTTTGCACGCACAAGGTTGCGCAAGGTATAGCTGTAGAAATCAGACAAGTGTTGAGCCACTGATCCACCAGCATTCTGATTAAGTGTGTCCTTAAGCCCGTAGACGATTTTCATTGCGCGGCTAATCGATTCGCTCGCCGCCGAGGCGTCGTCGCGGGTTAGCTGTATATTGGCCCTTCGGACAGCATCGATGGCGGCGTCGTACATCATCAAGATTAAATCTCGACCATCGGAAGCCGAAACGATTGATTCGGTTTCTACGGTTTGATACAGCGATTCGAGTTTTTTAGCGGTCATAAGGGTAAATCCATGTCTGACCCTGCTTTAGTCGGCACAAAATAAAAAAGCTTGAGCGCCAAACGGGTTGACGCTCAAGTTTTTTGCATTGCAGCAATTGGTCTGGATTAGCTCTTTTTATCCACCAGAATGCCAGTCAAGGAATCCAAGCTTTTGGCTAACTTTAATGCACTCTCACTGGGAATCTGCGATACCACTTCACCGGTCGATGTGTTGCTTACCTTAACCACAATTCGTCCAGTATCTTGGTCTACGGCCAGATCCACTCGCTGATTCATCGACGACAGCTTAGCGTTGGCGTTATCCACACTTTCTTTCAGCTGTTCAATTGACGACTGCGAGTCAGCGGCCTGGTCGGCTGGTGATATGCCACCCTGTTTTGCCGTCGCCGGTTGCTTGGCTACGGAAAGCGCAGGTGAAACCACAGTAGCGGATTGGATTGCCGGTTCTGGTTTTGAAACGCCAGAACTCGGGCCACCATTGACCGTGTTCAATGCTGTCATAGGATCCATGTCACTCTCCTCACTAATGCGGAGGCTACCGGATTTTACCCCGGTAACCTTGCATCAAATGGATTACTTCAGTAACGTCAAAATATACTGCGGCTGCTGGTTAGCTTGGGCTAACATGGCAGTGCCCGCTTGCAATAAGACATTATCTTTAGCAAGTTGTGATGACGCGCTGGCGTAATCGGTGCTCTGAATTTGCGACTGCGCCTCTTGTGTTCGCTGCGACAAGTTCATCAGAACCGTAACGGTATCCTGCAAGCGGTTTACCGCTGCACCCGATACTGCTCGAGCACTGTTCAGCGACGACAATGCCGTTGAGATTTTGCCTAAGGTCGTTTGAGCAGCGCCAGCAGAGGCGATGTTGGTTGCTGAGGTAATGCCCAGTGAGCTTGCCTGCAATTTGCCTAAGCTTATGGAGATTTTATCGTCATTAGTACTGCCGTAGCCGACTTGAATGCTAACGGTTTGAGACGAATTTCCAAGTGACAGCGCGCCATTCCACTTCGTATTGTTTGCAATACGGGTGATTTCAGACTGGAGTTGCGTAAACTCAGCGTTCGCATTGGTTGCGTCTGATGAGGTGTACGTTTTGCTGGCAATTTGAGTCGCCAGCGTTTGCATACGGGTCAAAATGGTGGATATGGACTGAGCGGCGGCATCATAGGTTTGACCCAATGAAATTCCGTCGTTGGCGTTTCTAACTGATTGATTCAAACCAGCAATTTGCGAAGCCATTCGCGATACGACGTCGCTGCCCGCGGCATCGTCTGAGGCAAAGTTGATTCGCTTACCTGTCGATAAAGCCTCCATGGCCTTGGCTTGATCAACAGAAGTTGCTGCAACGGCATTCGCGGCGAATACCGAATTTGTATTGGTATTTAATACAAGTGACATAGGACACCTATAGCTGTGAGGGGGACGCAGAGGTCTGCTTTAACGGCAATCCTCTCCTAACAGTACTAGTCGGCAGCTTGAGAATTTACTTTAGTAAAAAAAGAAAAAAAACTATTATTGATTTGTAAGCTTAGGTTAACGAGGACAATTTAACCCAAGACTCGCGCACATTGGAGACTAAACGCACGCATTCGAGCAGCGCCTGCGGGTCACGTTTTTGCTGAGCTAATAAGATTTTGCTGGAGACGGCATTATAAAAATCCAACAAATAGCCTGCTACTGGCTGGCCGCCCTCGAAATCGAGCGTCTCTCTGAGACCGGCTATTATCGATAGGGAGCGGGAAATCTGACGACCAAAGGGCGCCAGATCGAATTCATTGGAGGTTAGGTTCGCGGCGTTATTAAGTGCATCGATCACGCCATCGTAAAGCATCACAACTAATTGAGCGCCATTGCTGCCGTGCGCCAAAGACTCTTGACTTGCAACGGTATAAGCTCGAATTGCCTGCGCGGAACCCATATCAACCTCGTCTATTTTAAAAAGGGCAGTGCGTCGAACCTTTGGAAGCAACTTGCTTCGCTTGACATTTTCGATGATCCATAGAGATCATCTATTGTTGTCCCGATTCGTCACACTGCCCTTAATTAACCCATCATCAGTCGAGAAGGGGCGAGAAGTTAAAGACTAACCGTCTCGCCATTCAATGCATTACTTCAGCAGTGTCAAGATGTACTGTGGTTGTTGGTTCGCTTGAGCCAACATCGCGGTACCCGCTTGCAACAACACGTTATCCTTAGCTAACGCCGAAGACGCGGCAGCGTAGTCGGTGCTTTGGATTTGTGATTGTGCTTCTTGAGTGCGTTGTGACAAGTTCATCAGAACCGAAACAGTGTCTTGGAGACGGTTAACAACTGCGCCCGTAACAGCACGAGCACTGTTGAGGGTTGCCATAGCGGCAGAAATGGTGGCGAGTGCACTACTAGCACCAGACGCGGTGGCAATAGTAGCCGCTGATACGCCTAAACCTTTAGAAGTAATATCAGAAAGGTTTACGGTTATGGTGTCTCCCGATGTATTGCCAACTTGAATGGTCACGGGTTTCGCTGAAGTACTTAATGAGAACGCGCCGTTCCATTTAGTATTCGTTGCAATCCGAGTAATTTCTGATTGTAATTGACCGAACTCTTGGTTTGCATTTGTAGCATCGGAAGAGTTGTATGTTTGGCTTGCAATTTGGGTCGCGAGCGTTTGCATGCGAACCAAAATGTTGGAGATGGTTTGTGCCGAAGCGTCGTAGGTTTGGCCTAAGGAAATGCCATCGTTGGCATTCTTAACGCTTTGGTTCAAGCCGGCAATTTGCAATGCCATGCGTGATACTACTGTGGAGCCCGCTGAGTCATCGGATGCGAAGTTGATTCGCTTACCAGTCGACAGGGCCTCCATTTGCTTCGAGAGGTCAACGTTGGTTTGCGACACGGCGGTGCCGGCGAAAACCGAGTTGATGTTGGAGTTCAATACAATGCTCATATTGCACCTTTGATGTGGGGTTAGAAAAAATTCGTCTTAATTCAACATTTCGTCAATGATCATAGAGTCGGCATGAAATTCGCATCCTTTAGCGATTTTTTAACCAGGCCCTGACTCATTCATTACACGTACTAAGAAATCGGCCCGAACACAGCGATCTTTAGCTCTGGTTAGGGGGGTACTTTGAAAAAGCCCCAATAACGGGGGTTTTGGGTGAATGAGCGCCGGTTAAAAGTTTTAGGGTATTCACACGTGCTTTAGTTTTTTCTACTATGATGTCGACACGAATATGGCGGCAGGACGGGTTAAATGGCTAGGAAGGGCCAATTGATCCTTTAATATAGAGGGACGAAGTTTGCGAGGGAGCAACGGGGTCAATGGATTGAACCTCAACGGGGACGCGCTAAGTGCTTTAGCGGGAGAATCCGCCGCCATGCGATCGCTACGGTCATTGATACGGAAAGTATCGGTGGCTGACTCGACGGTCTTGATTTTGGGTGAATCCGGCACGGGCAAAGAGTTGGTGGCGCGGGCGGTACATGGGCTGTCAAAACGTGCCTCCCAGGGCTTTGTGCCCATCAACTGCGGCGCAATTCCGGCGGAATTACTCGAAAGTGAGCTGTTTGGGCATCGCAAGGGCTCCTTTACAGGCGCGATCAGCGACCGTAAGGGTCGATTTGAGCTGGCGCAAAATGGCAGCCTATTTTTAGATGAAATTGGCGATATGCGCTTGGATATGCAGGTGAAGTTGCTCCGCGTACTCCAAGAGCGGGTCATTGACCGGGTGGGCGATCAAGAATCGATTCCCGTCAATGTGCGCGTAATTGCTGCAACGCACCGTAATTTGGACGATGCCGTCGCCAACGGCCAGTTTCGGGCGGATTTGTTTTATCGCTTAAATGTTTTCCCCTTGGTGGTGCCTTCTCTTCGGGAAAGGGAAGGGGACGTCGGGGTGTTATTTGACCACTTTGCTGCTCAAGCGGCTGGGCCGGACGATAAGCCCATTAAGGCAAGTTCGTCGTTAAAGGCGCACCTCAATCAACATTCTTGGCCAGGGAACTGCCGCGAACTACTTAACTTTGTGGAAAGGCTCACGGTTTTATGGCCGGGTCACGAAGTCGACCTGCCGATGATTCCCGGAGCGATGCTGCCTGGTAATAAGCGCCCCATCGACGGGGCGGGCGGCCCCGCTTGGGATGAACTGGATGCGATACTGGGTCTAAGTGAACCCGACGAGATCGAATCGTCCTCTCCATCCTTGCAAAACGCCTCCGGCATGGGGGACGACGTGGTGGATATGGATACGCCCATCCCTTCAGATGGCATTGATTTAAAAGAAATTATTAGTAATATTGAACAAAGCTGGATCAAAAAGGCCTTGAAGGCCACGGAGGGCAACGTGACCCACGCCGCCGAGATGTTGGGGCTACGCCGAACCACTTTAATTGAACGCATGCGAAAATATGAACTGTCGGATTTTTGACGAATTTCGGCAGATTGATCGGTGAATTAAGTATAACTCTTTGAATTTAAAATAAAAAAATACTCTGGCACGTTGCTTGCTTAATCTTCCTTGCTCGAATTGTGAACAAGGACTGTGCTGTGTCTCAACCTGCCGAAAAAATGGACTTTGCCGGACAGGAACATGCTCCAAGCCAAACTATGGGGGCAGGTTCGAGCGCGGCCGTCCGCGAATTCGTACATGGCGACCCCTTTACCGTGAATTTATTGGCCTTGGCGCAGCGAGTCGCCCGCACTGAGGTCACGGTATTGATCGGCGGACCCTCGGGAACGGGTAAAGAAGTTCTGGCCCGGTTGCTTCATCATAGTTCATCGCGTGCGCAGGGACCGTTCATTGCGTTTAACACCGCCTGTCTTCCCGATTCCATGGTTGAAGACATGCTTTTTGGTCACGAAAAAGGATCTTTTACAGGGGCTATTGCACGGTTTGATGGCTATTTTGCGCAAGCCGACGGCGGCACTCTGTTCTTGGACGAAATCGGCGAATTGCCGCTGTCCATTCAAGCCAAACTCTTGCGAGTCTTACAAGAGCGTGAATACACGCCATTGGGTTCGACGCGTTCGCGACAGACCAATTTCCGTTTGATCACGGCCAGCAATCGCAGTTTGATCAATGAAGTGAAAGCGGGACGCTTCCGAGAAGATCTCTTTTACCGACTGAATATTTTCCCATTGAGCATCAAGCCACTGAGTGAACGTCCGGGCGACATCATTCCGCTCGCTCACGCCATGTTGAAGCGACATGAAAAAATTCGAGGCTTAGTGGGCCTTACGCCCGATGCTCTGAACCAACTGGTGGCGTATGACTGGCCAGGGAACGTCCGTGAATTGGAAAACGTGATTCAACGGGCGTTGGTCATTAGTGACGGGGATTATATTGATGCCGAGCATTTGGGTTTGGACGTGATGGTCGCGGACGTGATTGACGCGTTGCCGCTCAATCCTCCCCCGATGGCCGTCGCTAAAGTGGATAAAATGGCTTTGGCGGACAGCCGACTTCATCACGAAGCGCAAGTAATCATTCAAGCGCTCAAACAATGCTCGTCACGAGCGGAAGTGGCACAGCACTTAGGAATCAGTGAGCGAACATTGCGCTATAAGTTGGCAAAGTTGCGTGCGGAAGGCATTTTTATAGAAGAAAAAATTGACGGGGAGGTTATGGCATGACCATTCACTCTCTGGCAATGCAGCAGGCGTTGAAGCAATTACAATCCATGCGCGATCAAGTGCATGGAGCGACTACTTCTAAAACGCCTGCGATACCACTGTCCACTCCTCAAGTTCATGAAAACAACTTCCAAGAAACGCTCAAGAGCGTTTTGGATTCCGTGAATCAGCAGCAAAAGGTTGCTCGCAACTTGGAAGACGCGTATGCGCGCGGTGAAGACGTGCCAATTACTGATGTCGCAATCGCGATGCAAAAGGCCTCCGTTGCCTTTGATGCCACCGTTCAGGTCCGTAATAAGATTCTGGATGCCTACCATGAAATAAGCACAATGTCGGTGTAATCCTATGGCCGCAGTAGAAGCAGATGTTTTAGGGAATCGTCCAGTGAGCGCTATGCCGCCGGTCGCCACTGGCGCAGACATGGGCCAGGAACTGGCCAAAATTGGTGAAGCGACTGAACAGGCGCAAAAAGGACCATTCGCCGAATTCTTAGAGCGCCCTGCGGTTCGTCGATTCATTCCGTACGTTGCCTTGGCAATTTTGCTCGCGTTGGCGGCGGTCATATTAGCCACGATGTCACAAAGTCCGCCGCGCGCGCTCTATCCAAACATGGCGGATACCGATAAAGAAGCGGCGACGCAGGTGTTGAAGAAGGCCGGCATCAAAGCAGCCATCGATCCCCAATCCGGCAATCTGTTGGTTGATAGCAAAGACTATTATGAAGCTCGAATCACTCTGGCGTCAGCCGGCTTGCCAAAAGAATCCAATACTGGCTTTCAAGGCTTAAAAGAAAATATGCCTTTAGGAACCAGTCAGTTTATGGAACAAGCGCGTTATAACGCATCGGTCGAGGAAGAGCTTGCTCAAAGCATTAAGCGGATTAATACCATTCAAGACGCACGTGTGCACCTGGCGCTTCCGAAACAAAGTGTGTTCATTCGTGATCGCGAAGAGCCGAAGGCGTCTGTAATCGTCACACCGTATAACGGACGTGCCGTCAGCGATGGTCAAGTGCAAGCAATCGTGCATTTGGTCTCATCGAGTATTCCCTACTTGACACCGAACAACGTCTCGGTGGTTGATCAATTTGGTCATTTACTCACGGAAGCGCACGACGGAAGCGCGATGGACGCGTCAACGAAACAACAAGAGTTGCGCCAACGAATGGAAGCGGAATACGCGGATCGCGTGGTCAGTATGTTGGCCCCGATCTTTGGCGCTGGGAATGTCCGCGCGCAGGTGGCGGCGGATGTGGATTTCTCGGTGGTGGAGCAAACCATTGAAAACTTCGATCCCAACGCGACTGGCACCAAAGTGCGTTCCGAACAATCCCACCAAGCGAAGACCACTGACCAAAAACCAGAAGGCGTGCCGGGATCGTTATCGAATCAACCCCCGGCGGCGACGGCGGCAGTCCAGGGCGCTGCTGTGCCTCCCAATGGCACGGATACGGGGGCAAAGCCGCCGGTCCGCGACGAGTCCAGCGAAACCAAAAATTACGAAATGGATCGAACCGTTCGTTACGTCGTTGATCCCGCTCCCCACGTGCGACGACTGTCGGTGGCGGTGACCGTGAATAATGCGCCTGCGGTTGCAGGTCAAGCCGCTGCTCCGGCGCCAAAGCCATTGAGTGAAGACGAAACGGCTCGATTGACGAATCTGGTGAAAGGTGCGGTTGGCTTCAGCGCCGATCGCGGCGACGTAGTGACACTCGTTTCCGAAGCGTTTGAGGCGCCGACTCCCGATAAGAGCCTGCCCTTCTGGCAACTTCCTCAGTTTTTAGAGATACTGCGTTACGCAGGGGCCATCATCGCGATTGTGTTGTTAGGGCTGTTTGTGATCAAACCGGTCGTGGCCCGCTTGACGTACGTCGCGCCTGAGCCCACGCCCGAACAACTTGCCGCTGCGATGGCTGCCTTGCCCGGCGTGCCCTCGGCCGGTGCCGAAGGCGAAGCGACGGAAGGCGTGGAAGAGGAGTCGTTGGAGCTCAAGGAAGGCGAGACGTTGGAAGAACTCAAAGCGCGCTTGAAGCCGAAGAAGAAAGCCGGCATTTCCGCCGAAATGTTGGATACCGCTAACAGCTACGATGATAAGGTCACCGTGGTCCGTATGCTTGTGAGTCAAGACGCCCGCCGTGTGGCCCTGGTCCTCAAAAATCTCATCACTAAAGATCTGAAGTAATAGGTGCATCATGGCTGCCGCTGACACTCCGAATACACCTGCACTCCCACCAGCGCCAGATCCGGCAATCATCGCCGAAGAGATCGCGCAGTTATCGAATACGCAACGAGCTGCAGTCATGCTGATGTTGCTCGGCGAGGAAGAGGCGGCGGCGATTATTCGCCATTTGAGTCCAAAAGAAGTTCAACATCTGAGTGCGGCAATGATCTCGGTGGCGGATTTGTCGCAAGAGGCCGTCAGCATGGTGCTGGATGGGTTTATCGCCACAATTAAAAAGCAAACCAACTTGGGTGGCGGACTCGACTATTTGGAAAATATTTTGAAAACGGCCATCGGTGAGGACCGCGCTGCGAGCGTGTTAAGTCGGATTATGCCGGCGTCCGCAAGTCGGGGCTTGGAAGTCTTGCAATGGATGGATCCGCGTTCCATCGCGGAAATGGTCGGTGAGGAGCATCCGCAAATTGTAGCCATCGTTATGAGCTTTTTGGAATTTGAAGTGGCGGCTGATGTCCTGCGATATCTGCCAGAGCAAATTCGTGGCGAGGTGGTGGCTCGGGTTGCGTCGCTTGAGACCATCCAGCCGACCGCAATGGCTGAGCTTGAGATGATCATTGGCAAGCAATTTAGTTCAAATTCGTCATTGAAATCGTCCAGCGTTGGTGGCGTGAAGCACGCCGCCAAGATTATGAATTTTGTGAAGAGTGACATCGAACAAAAACTCATGAAAAACTTGGGTGAATCCGACGCCGACTTGGCGCAACGCATTCAAGATAATATGTTTGCCTTTGAGAACTTGGATAAGTGCGACAATCGCAGCATTCAAGCGCTTATGCGGGCGGTTTCCACCGACCAGCTCATGGTTGCCCTTAAAGGCGCCAACGACATTGTTAAAGATCGATTCTTGTCGAACATGTCGGCTCGTGCGCGTGAAATGTTTGTTGATGAGATGGAAGGTAAAGGTCCAGTCCGTCTTGCGGAAGTCGAGGAGATGCAAAAACAAATTCTCCGTACCGCTCGCAAGTTGGCTGATGCTGGTGAAATGATGTTGGGCGGCGGCGCTGATTACGTTTAATTAAAAGGTTATTATGAGACGCTCTGCTCAATCGGCTTTTAAACCCTCAGAAATGTTAAGGCGCGATCCGACGCGCGTCAGTTTTTCATCCAAGCAATTTGCCGCCAATCGCGCTGGCTTTTTATTAAGAGAATACGCCAGACAAGTGATTGAACAGCCGCCGGAGCCCGCGGTTGCGGTGGAGCCCGAGGGCTCATCGGAATCCGCGGCCAGCGAGTCAACGGCGTCGGCGGATATCAAGTTGGAGCGTCAGCGTGCGGCCACCGCGTTACTCAATGAGCCCATCCCAGAGTTTTCTGCGCAAACCGTCGCCAATCAGGTGGCAAGCGCTCATCAAGCCGGACGCACCGAAGCGCTCCATGAAATGCAATCCGCGATTGATAATGCCATGGTTGCGCTTTCGGCGGCTGCGGATGCGCTGGCAACTCGTTATGCGGAGCTTGAAAGACAGCTCGTTATTCCCGTTGCTAAGAGCGGAGTAGAGTTGGCCAGTCGTCTAGCACGTCGCTCGTTAGCGGATCCAGAGACGTTGAAAAATTACTTGGATCAAGTGGTCAACAGTATGAGCCACTCTGAATCGGACTCGATGGTTTCAGTTCGCATGAGTCCTTCAGACTACGCACTGCTATCAAAGTCATTGCCAGCAGACAGCCATTTAAAGTTGGTGGAGGATCCGCAAGTATCCGCTGGCGGCGTGTTGGTGTCGGGTGGCGATCAAGTGGTTGATGACCGCTTTGAGCGCCGTCTGCGCGAAGTTCAAGAAGCGGCGCTCGCGATTGCGGCGGACGTTCTTCGGGAACTGCCCACGTGAGTCGAGCGTTAGAGGATCTCGCGACGCGGCTTGAGACGATCGAGATTTCGCCTCCGGCCTTGCAGGGGTCGCTGTCGCGCGTCACCGGCATGATTTTAACCGCGCGCGGCATCCGCGCCCCACTAGGCGCCTACTGTGAAGTGCTCACCGAGGAGGGTGCGGCGGTATTAACAGAGGTGGTTGGGTTTAAAGACGCGGATGTGATGCTCATGCCGTTGAGTTCAGTGGCCGGACTGTTGCCCGGTGCCGCCGTTCGTGTGGTGAGCTTTACCGCGCGCGTGGGAATGTCGGAATCCCTACTGGGACGAGTCTTGGATGGGATGGGCGAGCCTTTAGATGAAGGCCCTCGGATCACGCCTGAAGTGTTTGTGCCGTTGAAAGGCGTCCCACTGAATCCCCTTAATCGTGGTGCGATTCAGATGCCGCTGGATGTAGGTGTCCGCTCGATTAATACATTCACTCAAATTGGTAAGGGAC
>Ga0007881_1000049_pt1 | contig 53512 bp, 49 predicted proteins | sample CryBogCBH12Aug09_FD_70959 | JGI IMG/M metagenome (GOLD analysis project Ga0007881, IMG submission 70959) | Freshwater microbial communities from Crystal Bog, Wisconsin, USA - CBH12Aug09 | ecosystem: Environmental > Aquatic > Freshwater > Lake | place: Crystal Bog, Wisconsin, USA | collected... | reverse complement strand
GACAGCGTCATCGTCAGTCTGCACCCTCACAATGATCGTGGCACTGCGGTTGCCGCTGCCGAGCTCGGTTTGATGGCGGGTGCAGATCGTGTCTAGGGCTGCTTATTCGGTAGTGGTGAACGCACTGGTAACGTCGATCTGGTGACCTTGGCGTTGAACCTTTATACGCAAGGTATCCACCCTGGTCTTGATTTTTCGGATATTGATGAAGTAAGGCGCTGTGTTGAGTATTGCAATCAGTTACCCGTCCACCCACGGCATCCCTACGTGGGTGATTTGGTGTTTACAGCGTTCTCCGGCTCGCATCAGGATGCGATTAAAAAAGGCTTTGCTGTCCAAGATCCAAATGGTGTCTGGGAAGTCCCTTACCTGCCTATCGACCCCGCCGACCTGGGTCGCAGTTACGACGCTGTGATTCGTGTCAACAGTCAGTCTGGCAAAGGCGGCGTGTCCTACTTGCTTGAACAAGAGCATGGCTTGGTCTTACCTCGTCGATTACAAATCGAATTCAGTCGCGCCATTCAGCGAGTGACTGACGAGACCGGTCGCGAAGTGACAGCAGATGATGTGTATTCGGTATTCAAGTCAGAATATCTGACCTTGAATAAACCCTGGCGCCTGATCAAGCACAGTATCACCGGCAACCCAACGGCTGCCGCGGGCCAAAGCTTTACGATCGAAGCAGAATTTGACGTGGGTGGTGACCGCCGTACCTTGACTGGCAGTGGTGACGGTGCGATCTCTGCCTTTGTGGATTGTCTGGGCGTACCGGTCCGTATTGTTGACTATCACGAGCACGCTATTGGCACAGGTACCGATACTCGGGCAGCTTGCTATGTTGAAGCGCGTATCGATGATGGCAATACCGGTTTTGGTGTTGGGATCGATCGGGACATCGTGACAGCGTCGTTTAACGCGGTGTTAAGTGCCGTTAATCGTCACCTGAACGCCAACTAGTCATTGACGTGGTGCTAAGCGTCTGAAAGCTCAGGTCCCTAACGCTGTCAATTCGGCCTCTTCAAATCCCGCAGCACGTCGTGCTTCGAGATTGAAGGGGCCTTTTAATGTGGGTGCGCGATACGTATGCGACAAATCACGGTAGGTGGTAATGGGATCCAGTCCACGCTGATTACACACATGGCGATACCATTTGTTGCCGATCGCTACGTGCCCGATTTCATCTCGCAAAATGATATCCACAATACTTGCCGCGACTTTGTCTCCGCCGCTCGCTAACTTGTGGCGTACAAGGGGTGAAGCGTCTAAGCCTCTTGCCTCCAGGGTCCGTGGCACAAGCGCAAGTCTTGCTAACACATCGTCTTGCGTACGTTCGGCCATTTCCCACAAGCCATCGTGACAGGCAAAATCCCCATAGGTGTAACCCAGACGCTCAAGATGTTCATTGAGCAAACTGAAGTGCAGAGACTCCTCCTGCGCAACCGTAAGCCAGTCCCGATAGAATTCCTCGGGCATCCCGGCAAATCGCCAAAGTACATCCAGTGCCAGATTAATTGCGTTGAATTCAATATGAGCAAGAGAATGGATCAAGCCCGCTCTGCCCTCGAGCGTATTGACGCTTCGTTGTGGTAATTCACTCGGCGCTACTAATCGCAAGGCTGGTCGTCCTGGGATGCCCTCACTCGCGACTAAACTTGCCTTAAAATCAATCGGACTTGTACCGTCGATGCGCGACAAGATATGCGCCTTGCCCTGCCAGTCGCTCTGTTTAAGCGCCTCAAGCGCAAGGTGTCTAAGCTCATTCTTCATGTCCCCATCTTACTCATATTTTTGTGAACAAACCTACCATGTCAGTTCAACTTGTCACCAAGCTCAGTAGCATCCCCTTTGCAGCGTTCGTCCCGGGCGTGCTGGGTCTCCTCCCCTTTTGGTTTTTTGCGATTGCCTCGAATCACGATATCGGGCTTGACCCAATTACTGCTTTGCTAGCTCTGCTCGGCTATGCCGCCGTAATCCTGAGTTTTGTCGGCGCAATATGGTGGGGCATTGCTGCGCAGATGGCGGCTGGCACACAAAGAAACGCCATGTTTCTGTGGTCGGTCTTCCCGGCCCTGATCGGATGGTTCGCGATGGTGGTTACGCCGGATGTTGGCTTGGTCATGTTAATGACCGGTCTTGGTCTTCAGTGGTTACTCGACCTGATGCTTCACAAACGCCTGCCGCCCTTGATCAGCACGTGGATGCTTCAGTTACGCACCTTGCTGACGATAGGCGCTTGCAGTGCGCTTGTATATGGCTGGTATGGTTTACAGCACGCAATCAAGCTCGCCAGCTAGCTATGGTTTCCCGGTCGCTTTTGTTCTGGTTTTCTTCTTTGGCAAGGCAAGCATGGTTCCTCGGCAATCGGCCGCACCGCAACGACAGGCGTATTGCCCTTTCAACGTCTTGGTCAACTTTTCGTCGATGACTAAGCCATAGTCATAATTCAATTCTTCGCCGCGGGCGATATCTCTTTTGGCTTCAATGTAGACCCGCTTACCGCCCTTGCCCTCACTACTTTCACAATTGGGGTTGCACGAGTGGTTGATCCACCGGGCGTCATTACCGTGGTCATTACCGTCAATCACTTTGCCCGAGCTAAGTGAAAAAAAGAAGGTGTGAAATGGGTCATCAGGATTGGTTGGGTGCCGACGATCTGCTTCTTTAGCACTGATCGTCGCGCCGAGATACTCGATAATTCGAGTTCCCGCCGGAATCTTCCGAGCAGCGAATACGCCACTGCCATGAACTTTAGATCGACGCACGACGTGCCAGGGCTTTTCAGTTTTGCTCATGACTCAGATGCATCGGTCAGCTTTGTAGGGGTAAATAGGTTTAGTCTTTTTTGACTGCAAAACAGTGTTGCAATTCAGGAAACTTCGATGATCGTACCTCATCGGCATAACGTTCGACAGCCTGACGCATTTCATTTTCAAGATTGGCATAACGCTTTACGAATTTGGGTACTCGCGAGCCGCTCAGGCCGAGCATATCCTCAGTCACCAAAATTTGTCCGTCACAAGAAACTGAGGCACCAATACCGATGGTCAAGGCAGATACTGCAGAGCTGATGCTGGCGGCCACAGCTTCAGCTAAACCTTCGAGCACAACGCCGAAAGCACCTGCGGCCTCGAGTGCCTTTGCGTCGTCCATCACCCGCTTGGCAGACTCGTCTGTGCGACCCTGGGCGAGATAGCCGCCCATCGTGTTCACATATTGCGGCATCAACCCGATATGCGCCAGCACTGGTATCCCGCGAGCAACCAGATACTCGACTGTCGATGCCATCACCGAGCCGCCTTCAAGCTTGACGGCGTCGGCACCATGCTCAAGCAGATAGGCTGCGCTTCTGAATGCTTGGGCAGGTGACTCCTGGTAGCTCCCAAAGGGCATATCTGCAATTACACAAGCCCTCGCTGTACCTCTGACGACCGCAGCCGTATGCTGCGCAATCTGCTCAAGCGTGATCGACAAGGTATTCGGCAACCCATACGCCACCATCGCCGTCGAATCGCCAATCAGAATAAAGTCTACATAGTCATCCAGAATCCGGGCCGTCGATACATTGTGCGCAGTCAACGCCACCACTTTTCGATGACCCTTGCATGCCACAAGTTGCGGCACAGTCATACGCTTGATGTCTTTGTGTACGCTCAATTGTTCAGCCCTTTTTATTCGTCACTTGCAGCTGTTTTGGTTGTTTTAGTCGCTTTTTTTGCTGCCGTTTTCGTTGTTTTCTTGACCGCTTTTTTCGCAGCTGCTTTTTTAGCTGCTACCTTCTTGGGTGTTGCCACTTTAGTCGCAGTTTTAGTTGCAGTCTTGGTTGCTGTTTTGGTTGCCGTTTTGCCAGCTGTCTTTTTGACGGTTTTAGCTGCGACCTTTTTGGCAGCCGCACCGCCCGCCGTTTTACGGGCTGGTCTATCGGGTCTAGCCTCAAATTCGAAGCTCACCTTCCCGTCAACCCCGCGCGACAAATATGCCTTGAACTTACGGTTCGTCCGGCTCGAGACGAAACCCTCGAGCAAATCAGTCTTGCCAGTTTCAAGGAGCTTGCTCATTTGTTCTGCGCTGACTTCTTGCTGCAGAATGACCTTGCCCGACTTGAAGTCACAAGTGCGCGCTGGCCCAACCGCTTTTTCACACAAATAACTCATCCCATGCTCAAACACCCGAGCGCTACATTTGGGACAGGTACCAAGCGGTTGATGGCCTGAGAAATCCACTGGCTCGGCATTTTCATCGTCATTCTGGCCAAAATCAAACGCCAGTTTGCACTCACTATCCAGGGTCAGGATAGCGGCAAATGGTCGACCCATTTTGCTGATAAAACCTTGCATCGGACCAATCTGCCTGTCACGCAACAGCGCCTCAACTTCGGCGGGTTCGAAAGTGCGACCACCGGGATGCTTACTGATTGAGAAGTCACATTGCGTGCAGGCGTAACGCCGATAGTTCTCTTTCACGACCGCAGCACACTTAGGGCAGGGCGTAGTCAAGGTAATGTAGTCACCAGGCACGGTATCGCGGTCATATTCTTTGGCGCGCTTAACGATGACTTGGGTCATCTGGGCAATTTCGCGCATGAAGACCTCGCGCGCCAGTTGTCCCTGCTCCATTTGCTTGAGCTTGTGCTCCCATTCACCTGTCAGTTCAGGAGAGGTAAGTTCCTGAACATCCAGGCCTTTCAGCAATGTCATCAGCTGGCGTGTTTTAGCGGTAGGCACCAAATCCCGGCCCTCGCGTCGCAGGTATACCTCGTTGATCAGGCCTTCGATAATCGAGGCGCGCGTCGCTGGCGTACCCAAGCCTCGCTCAGACATTGCCTCTCTCAATTCGTCATCTTCAATATCCTTGCCGGCTTTTTCCATTGCCGACAACAGAGTACCTTCGTTATAGCGAGCTGGGGGTTTGGTCACCAAGGCGACGACATCGATTGCTTCGGTGCGAACATTTTCCTTGTCCGCAACTGCAACCAGGTTAGCGTCTTCTTCCTGCGCTTCCTTGCCATAGACCTCAAGCCAGCCCGGGGAGGTCAACACTTTGCCTTTGGTTTGGAAGTGATGGCCAGATACGACCGTGATCCGCGTGGTTTCACTATATTGTGCTGGAGGGAAAAACACCGCCAAAAACCGTTTAACCACGAGATCGTAAAGTTTGGCTTCCGCCTCGCTCAACTCTTTAGGGATTTGAAGGGTTGGGATGATGGCAAAGTGATCCGACACCTTGGTGTTGTCAAAGATTCGTTTGTTCGGCTTGATCCAGCCATTCTTCGTGATTTTGGTGGCATGCGGCGCTAATCCCCGCGCAACGCCCTCACCCTGAGCCAAGGCAGAAACCGTTTCAACCACGGTCGGGATGTAATCCTCAGGCAGATGTTTAGAATCCGTTCTGGGATAAGTTAGTGCTTTGTGGCGCTCGTACAGGGACTGGGCAAGCGCCAAGGTTGTTTTTGCCGAGAAGCCAAAACGGCCATTGGCGGCTCGCTGTAATGATGTCAGATCAAATAAGGCATCGGCGCCACGACTCGTCGGTTTAGCTTCTTCAGTGACTACGCCGTTTTGGCCACGACACGCCACGACAATTGTTTTTGCAGCGGCTTCTGTCCACAGCCGAGATTCAACTTGTTCTTTGTCGTCAGGATCAGTCTTTGCAAATTTTGGATCGAACCAGCGTCCTTCGTAGAAACCCGCCGCCGCAACAAAGCTTGCCCGAACTTCCCAGTAATCTCGCGAAACGAAATGGCGAATCTGCTCCTCGCGCCTGGCAACGATGGCCAAGGTGGGCGTTTGCACACGGCCAACTGGGGTTTTAAAAAACCCACCATCTTTACTGTTGAACGCCGTCATTGCGCGCGTGCCATTAATACCGACTAACCAATCGGCCTCAGCGCGTGAGCGCGCGGCAGCTTCCAGGGGTTTGAGGGAATCATCCGAGCGCAACTCGGTGAACGCTTTACGAATCGCATCTTGAGTCATCGACTGCAACCATAGCCGTTGCACTGGCTTGTTCTGACCCGAGTACTGCTGGATGTATCTGAAGATCAGCTCACCCTCGCGTCCCGCATCACAGGCGTTGATCAAGGCGCTGACATCTTTGCGTTTGATCAGACGAACCAGCATCTTCAGGCGCTCAGTGGTCTTTTTGTCAGACGGGTTTAATTCAAACTGCGGCGGGATTACGGGCAGATGAGCGAAGCTCCACTTCCCTTTGACCGGGTCATTGGGTGCAACCAGGCTCAAAAGATGACCAACGCTGGACGAAAGCACATATTGCTCACTCTCGAAGTAGTCGCCTTCACGCGTGAAGCCGCCAAGTGCTCTTGAAATATCAAGTGCTACTGAGGGTTTTTCGGCAATGATCAATGTTTTAGTCATGTCTATCCAGGTACACCGATGAGCACGGAACGCATTAAGGCACGCTTAACCAGAATAGGTCAAGATACCGCAAGCGCATCATAAGTGCGTTATCAACAGCCGTGCAAGTTAGCACGTTGTGCTACCTGACCCCAAATCCGGATGGCTTCCCGCCAGAAAAGGGCGAGGTTATTCGCTGGAAAAGGTTCAAATCCTAAGAGTTTCCAAGTTTTTTGCAGAGTCTCCAGCGGCTTGGAGGAGTCGAGGGCAGGGGCGGCGTTTTGTTTTGAGAGTTTCAAACCCGCCTCATTGGTGACGAGCGGTACATGAAAGACAGTGGGTTGCGGGTAGCCCAGCACTTGATTAAGCATCCGTTGCCTCGCGGTGCTACTTAGCAAATCCTCGCCACGGACAATATCCGTGACACCCTGGGCTGCATCATCAACGACCACCGCTAATTGATAGGCCCAGATCCCATCCGCCCGCTTCAACACAAAATCGCCCACAGCCTGGGCGACATCCTGTTGCATCGCCCCCAAGCGCCTGTCTGTAAACGCCACGACACCCTCAGACACCCTAAAACGCCATGAGAGGGCTTGTCGGCCGGCAGGCAACCCATGGCGACAAGTGCCGGGATAAGGGCGCTCACCGTCCGGAAACTGGCCCTGTCGTTGCAAGACAGAATCAGCAATCTCGCGCCGGGTACAACCGCAGGGGTAAACGCGCTGTTGCGCAAGCAAACGATCAAAAGCAGCCTGATAGTGAGATCGTCGGGTCGACTGGTACCAGATATCGCCATCCCAGTTCATGCCCAGAGCCTTGAGCTGGCTAAGTATGATTTGGTCTGCGCCTGCTACATTACGGGGAGTATCAAGATCTTCAAAGCGAACAAACCACCTGCCTTGGCTCGCATGAGCATCAAGGTAGCTCGCCATCGCAGCCACTGCGGACCCGTCATGCAAGGGGCCGCTAGGGCTGGGGGCAAAACGTCCGACGTACGACAAACCGATCAGTGCAGTAAGCGGTCTTCGTCGTCGCGCAGCAGCTCTTCGAGGATCAAATGATCAACTTCTGCCTCTTGGCTCCAGAGAACCATCAGTGCAATGATCTTGATCTTCTCGAGCGAGACAGGTGCCTCGGCCGTTGCCATGGCACGATCGATCACAATCTCACGCAACGCAGGAGATAACGCCTCGGTTGCTTCAAGAAAAGTGATAAATCCTATTGAGTCAGAGCCAAGATGGCTGTGCTCACTGTCGGCATAGACCCGGGTACCGCTTCCGGGTGATTGCGCCAATTCGACACACTGTTCAGTGGTCTCGGCCAATCCCATCAACCAGCCCAGGGCATCGTCGATGTCTTCATGCTCAAACCCCGCTGCTGCTAAGCGCTTGGCCAGTACATCCGCTGCTGGACAAGCCTCTGGGGTGTAATAGTTTTCGAACAGGTACACCAGAATGTCAAACATAAGGTCGCCTATTTAAAAACCGGGAGCCGGATTGGACTCCCGCTGTTGTCGTTTTACTTTACGCTCAAAACTAGCTTGCGACAACGTCTAATGCAAATATATTTTTCGCGTGGTTAAGATGCCACATTTACCGCTTCACTGGACTGCATGCTGAGCAGTTCAACACCCTCTGCTACCTGATCACCCAGCCCGAAATAAACCTCCCCGACAACGCCATCTGCAGCAGCAAAAATCGTATGCTCCATTTTCATCGCCTCCATAACCAGTAGCGCATCACCGCTTTTAACAGGCGCCCCGGGCTTAACGTGCACCGCGATAATCTTGCCCGGCATTGGAGCGGTCAAGCTGCCCGCATTGGCGTGCGTGCCTTGCTCCGCTTCTGCAAGAGCATCGATCAAAATCAAGCTCGTTTGCCTGGCTGGCTCAAATACCTGGATAGAGGCATCATCCCTAACGACGGTTGCCTTGAATTGTTGCCCAAGCAGAGATAGACAAATATGCATTACCTGCTCTTGCTGGTCGGCTTGCGTAGTCCAACCTGCCATCATTTGCCGACCGTCGAGCTCAAACAGGCGAGTGCACCCTTCGCCTGTCACCAGGACAGTTCGCATGGTCTCGCCATCCGCGAACATCACTTGTCGAGGCGCAAGACCCGCTACTCGCCAGGCACTCTGATTTCTCCAGGGGTCATCCCAGCCGTGCGCCGTTAGACGAAGCTCCGTTAGCGCTGCGACTGTGGCAAAAATCAGGGTTTCGTCCGTCGCGGCAGCCAGCGCTGGTAACAAGGTTTCGCGATACTGTTCAATCAGGCCGGTATCAAGATCGCCTTGAGCAAAGGCCTGGTTAACGATCAGTCGGCGCAAAAACGTCACGTTGGTATGCACACCAACGACACGAGTTCGCTCAAGGGCTTGCACCATCCTGGCTCGGGCCTGATCCCTGTCTTCCCCATGCACAATTAACTTGGCAATCATGGGGTCGTAAAAGGTCGAGATGGCGTCACCAGTTCTAACACCGCTATCTACGCGAACAGGGCCATTAGAGAACGCCACGCTCTCAGGCATTCCCAGATATTGAAGGGTCCCAACGGAAGGTAAAAACCCATTGTCTGGATTTTCGGCATAAATACGAACCTCAATGGCGTGACCGGTCAGTTGCAACTGATCTTGCGTCAACGGCAAAGGCTGGCCTGATGCAATCAACAACTGCCATTCGACCAAGTCAAGACCGGTAATCATCTCTGTAACAGGGTGCTCTACCTGCAAGCGGGTGTTCATCTCCATAAAATAGAAACGACCGTCAGGTTCAACGATAAATTCGACCGTGCCCGCACCCACATAGTTGACCGCTTTTGCTGCTGCAACAGCTGCTTCACCCATCGCTTTGCGCCGTTCAGCTGTCATCCCCGGAGCAGGGGCTTCTTCAATCACCTTTTGATGTCGACGCTGGACCGAGCAATCCCTTTCAAAGAGATAGATACAGTTGCCGTGTTGATCCGCAAAAATCTGAATTTCAATATGGCGAGGCTTTTGCAGATAACGCTCAATCAAAACCTTGTCGTCACCAAAACTCGATAGGGCTTCCCGCTTGCACGAGCCAAGCGCATCCTGAAAAGCATCGCGGCTAGTGACCACTCGCATGCCCTTACCGCCACCCCCTGAGCTTGCTTTAATGAGCACGGGGTAGCCAATTGCATCTGCTTGCTGCGCCAAAAAAACGGGGTCCTGCTGATCGCCGTGATAACCCGGCACCAGTGGAACCCCTGCTTTATCCATCAAAGTTTTAGCGGCTGACTTGCTACCCATAGCCGCGATCGCAGACGCTGGCGGGCCAACAAAAACAATCCCTGCCTCAGCGCAGGCTTGGGCAAAGGCCTCGTTCTCGGATAAAAATCCATAGCCAGGATGCACGGCCTGCGCGCCTGTTTCCAGCGCGGCACGAAGGATGGCATCGCTCACCAGATAGCTTTCCCTTGCAGGCGCGGCACCTACCCGAACGGCCACATCACAACTTGCGACGTGTTTGGCATTCGCATCCGCGTCTGAAAACACAGCAACAGTCTTGATGCCTAACCGACGCGCCGTCGCTGCCACTCGACACGCAATCTCACCGCGGTTTGCAATCAATAGCGTATGAAACATTTTTTGTCCTTACCGGGCCATTTACATCCGGAACACACCAAAGCGAGTTTCACCAATCGGTGCATTCAACGCCGCCGACAAACCCAACCCTAATACCCTGCGCGTATCCGCAGGCATAATCACCCCATCATCCCAAAGCCTCGCGGTCGCATGATAGGGATGACCTTCGCGCTCGTACTGGTCTCGCACGGGTGCTTTAAACGCTTCCTCCTGTTCTGCTGTCCAAGCACCACCCTTAGCCTCGATGCTGTCCCGTTTAACAGTTGCCAAAACGCTGGCGGCTTGTTCACCGCCCATCACCGAAATTCTCGCGTTAGGCCACATCAACAGTAGTCTCGGGCCAAACGCCCGACCGCACATGCCGTAATTACCCGCGCCAAATGAGCCACCAATTAATACCGTGAATTTCGGCACGGCAGCGGTCGCGACTGCAGTGACCATTTTTGCCCCGTGGCGCGCGATGCCCTCGTTCTCGTATTTGCGACCAACCATGAAGCCAGTAATGTTCTGCAAAAACACCAGGGGGATTTTGCGCTGCGCACAAAGCTCAATGAAGTGCGCGCCCTTCTGCGCAGACTCTGAAAACAAAATGCCGTTATTCGCAACAATACCGACTGGCATACCGTGAATGTGGGCAAAGCCCGTTACCAGCGTCGTACCAAACCGTGCCTTGAACTCGTCGAACTCAGAACCATCGACAATGCGCGCGATGATTTCGCGTACATCGTATGGTTTGCGAGTGTCAGAGGGAATAATGCCATTGATTTCTTGCGGATCGTACTTTGGTGGTGTGACATCTCGCAGCACCTGCTGTTGAGGTTTCTGACGATTCAGTCTGGCGATGGCATTGCGCGCCAACAGCAAGGCGTGTTGATCATTGGCTGCGAGATGGTCCACAACACCAGACAGCCTGGTATGCACATCACCGCCACCCAGATCTTCTGCAGTCACCACCTCGCCTGTCGCTGCGCGGACCAGCGGCGGCCCGCCCAGGAAAATAGTGCCCTGGTTTTGCACAATAATGGATTCGTCGCTCATGGCAGGTACATACGCACCTCCCGCAGTGCACGAGCCCATCACTACAGCGATTTGTGCAATACCCTTCGCCGACATGTTGGCTTGGTTATAAAAAATCCGTCCGAAATGATCTCGGTCTGGGAACACCTCCTCTTGCTGCGGTAAGTTGGCGCCCCCCGAGTCAACCAGATAAATACACGGCAGATTATTTTGCTCGGCGATCTCCTGGGCGCGCAGGTGCTTCTTAACTGTTAAAGGATAGTAAGTGCCTCCCTTGACCGTTGCATCGTTGCACACAATCACGCACTGACTGCCTGATACTTGGCCGATTCCAGTGATGATGCCAGCACCCGGAGCATCCCCGTTGTACATACCATGCGCTGCCAGCGGCGACAGTTCAAGAAACGGAGAGCCCGGATCAATCAGTTGATTAACCCGATCTCGCGGCAATAACTTTCCTCGTCCGACATGCTTCGCTCTTGCCTCTTCTGATCCGCCCTTGGCGGTTTGCTCAAGCTTCTGCCTCAGATCGTCAAGTTGCAGTTGAAGATTCTTCGTGTTTTCGATGAACTCCGCTGAGCGGGTATTAATCTTGGACTCAATTTGGGGCATATCAATCAGCCTTTATTTTCAAACATCATCGATAACTGCTCTGATGGATTACATCGTCTCATTGAACAACTCGCGACCGATCAGCATCCGACGAATCTCGCTGGTACCAGCACCAATCTCATAGAGCTTCGCGTCACGCCAGAAACGGCCAAGCGGGTATTCATTGATATAGCCGTTACCGCCAAATATCTGTATCCCTTCGCCAGCCAGCCAGGTGGCTTTCTCGGCGCAATACAAGATGACTGCCGCGCAGTCTTTGCGGATCTGCCTCACATGCTGAGCACCTAATTGATCCAGGTTCTTGCCCACGGTATAGCAAAACGCCCTGCACGCCTGAAGGGTCGTGTACATATCGGCGACCTTGCCCTGAATCAACTGAAACTCACCAATTGATTGACCAAACTGTTTGCGATCGTGGATGTAAGGGATGACCTGATCCATAACCGCCTGCATAATCCCCAGGGGACCTCCCGTCAGCACAGCGCGCTCGTAATCGAGGCCACTCATCAGCACTTTAACGCCGCCATTAACCTCGCCGAGCACATGGTCGCCAGGGATCAGGCAGTTCTCAAACACCAATTCACCAGTATGACTGCCGCGCATCCCTAATTTATCGAGCTTTTGTGCAATGCTGAAACCTGGCATGCCTTTTTCAACTAAAAATGCTGTTACCCCTCTGGCGTTAGCCTCCGGATTGGTCTTGGCGTAAACCACCAGGGTGTTGGCGTCCGGGCCATTGGTGATCCACATTTTTGTGCCATTCAGCACGTAGTCAGATCCCTTAGGATCTGCTCGTAATTTCATACTGACCACATCCGAGCCGGCACCAGGTTCGCTCATGGCCAAGGCACCAATATGCTCTCCCGATATCAACTGAGGCAAGTATTTGCGCTTCTGCGCTTCGGTGCCGTTACGATGAATCTGGTTCACGCACAGATTCGAGTGTGCGCCATAAGACAAGCCAATAGAGCCGCTCGCCCGCGAAATTTCCTCCATGGCAACCATGTGCGCAAGGTAGCCCATATTGGCGCCACCGTACTCTTCACTCACCGTCAGCCCCAAAACGCCTACGTCGCCCATTTTGCGCCATAAATGCATGGGGAATTGATCATCTTTATCAGCCGCAGCAGCTAAAGGCGCAATCTCCTGTTCAGAAAAGTCTCGAATGGCTTCGCGCAACATATCGATATCTTGTCCGAGTTCGAAATTCAGGCCAGGCAATTGCATATCAGTCTCCTCGCGTTTTTAATTAGAGCAAGCATTGGTATAGTTAGACTTCGACATAAAACTTGCGTGGTCAAGCCACCAGATCCAGCATAGAGACAAACAAGCTTATGAATTTACTTGAAAGCCGCTTGCACTACCCCTTTGGCGACACCTTGCCTCAACCCGCAACAACCATGGAAGTCGCGCCCGGGGTTCGCTGGATCAGAATGCCGCTTCCTTTTGTACTGGATCATATCAACTTGTGGCTGTTACGGGACACAATTGACGGCGTAGAGGGATGGACAATCGTCGACTGCGGTATCGGTCGGGACGAAGTCAAGGCACTGTGGCAGCAAATATTTGATACCCAGCTTGGCGGTTTGCCCGTGCTTAGAGTGATCTGTACTCACATGCACCCGGACCATGTTGGCTTGGCCGACTGGCTATGCAAATACTGGGACGTCCCCTTGTACATGAGCATGACCGATTACATGACGGCAAAACACTGGAGCTCGCACACCAATGGGGCCGGCACAGGCGGTGCGACCGCCGTAGCGCACTTTGCGAGTCATGGCCTGCGTGATCCAGACGCTCTTGCTCAACTCGGGGCAAGATCGACCTATTACAGTGGTTTAGTGCCTAGTGTTCCCGACTCGTATATCCGTATGCTCGATGGCGACCGCATCAGGATTGGTGGTCATATCTGGCAGACCATTGTTGGATACGGCCATGCTCCCGAGCACATGGCATTGTTTTGCCAGGACCTCAAGGTACTAATTTCGGGCGATATGCTGCTTCCAAGAATATCCACCAATATTAGTGTCTTTGACCTCGAACCAATGAGCAACCCCCTGCCGCTATATTTGCGGTCTATCGCCTCGTTTGATCCTCTTCCCGAAGACACGCTCATCCTGCCCTCACACGGGAAACCGTTTACCGGTCTGCACGAACGCGTCAACCAGCAACAAGAACACCATCGTGACCGGCTTGCAGAGGTGTTAGAGGCCTGTGTGACCCCTCAGAGCACACACGATATTTTGCCGGTTCTCTTCAAGCGCAAACTGGACTTGCATCAAACCACCTTCGCAATGGGTGAAGCGACCGCTCACTTACACGCACTGTATTACGACGGTAAGCTTTCCCGTTCCGTCGATGAAGATGGCATCATTCGATTTACATGCGTTTAACCGGACGATTGAATTAAAAATAAAGGATTTTTTGTGAGCCACAACCTCGATACCCGCTTGTTGCATATTGGCAGTGCTCCCTTTGACCCCGCAACTGGCACTGCCCCCGTTAATCTGCCCTCGATGCGCACAAGCACCGTCAGATTTGAAAATCTTGACCGCTTACAAGAAACGGTTGCGCGTCGTATGAACGGCGAGCGTCCGATCACATACGGGCGCTCGGGCATGGATACCCATCGCGCACTGGAAGAGGTCTTTAACGAGCTGGAGGTTGGTTGCTACACCTGCCTCGCCCCTTCTGGCTTGGCCGCCATCAACATCTTGTTTCTGACCGTTTTACAGGCTGGCGATCACGTCCTGATTTCAGACAGTACTTACGCACCCGTCCGCAATCTCAATAACGTGTTATTGAGTCGTTTAGGTATCTCGGCTTCTTATTTCTCACCGGGTCATGATGATGTGGCGACACTCATACAACCCAACACGAAAATGATTTACGTCGAATCCCCAGGTTCATTGCTGTTTGAGATGGTCGACATCCCCGCCCTCGCCAAAATCGCTAATGACAGAGGGCTTGTCTTGGCTGCCGACAATACTTGGGGTTCGGGATACATCTACAAGCCACTGGAGCTAGGCGCTCATATCTCTGTCATTGCCGGAACAAAATATGTAGTCGGGCACTCTGATGTCATGCTCGGTGCAGTCGTCACCAACGACGAAGCCCTGGCTAAACGGATTTTTCAGACACAGTACGCAATGGGTAACTCGATCAGTGCCGACGATGTCTGGTTAGCTTTGCGTGGCGTCAAAACCATTGCTGTGCGTATGCGACAGCACACCATCAATGCGCTGGAAGTTTGTCAGTTCTTTGACTCGCGGAAAGAAATCGCGCGGGTGTTTCATCCCGCCTGGCACAAAGACCCGGGCCATGCGCTATGGAAGCGTGACGCAACTGGATCAAACGGCATGCTGTCGATTGAACTGAACTGCAGCCCCGAAGCTGCCAAGCCCTTTGTCAACGCACTCACACTCTTTGGTATTGGTTTCTCCTGGGGTGGCTATGAAAGCCTGGTGCAATGGGTGGAACCTGGCTCGCTGGCTCCCCACACTTACTGGGCAAATAACCCTCACGCAGTCATCCGGCTGCACATCGGTCTTGAATCAACGGCGGATCTAATTGAGGACTTAACCCAAGCCCTGGGCAAAATCCAGAGCTGGGACCTTTAATCGCTTCTGGTTAATTGCCTCTTACTTTTTTGACCAGCGCGTCTGCTACATCAATGGTCTGCTGATACCCGCCAGCTTCAGATGGCGAGGTCAGGTATTTACCTGCAACTGCCATCGATGGAGTCCCCTCAACGTTGTAGGCCTTGGACAGCTGATTCGCTCTCTCGGTTTTTGACAAGACACCAAACGAGTCGAAAACTCCTTCAAATTTAGCTTTGTCGACACCCTGACCGGCCATCCAGTCAGACATCTCTGACTTGGTGAAGACACGCTTGTGCTCTTCATGTATGGCTTTGAATACGAGCGGGTGCAGATCGAGACGGTTTAAAGCTTCGAGAGCATAATAAAATTGTGCAAGAGGCTTATAGGCCGCGCTAAAGACGACAGGCACTTGCGTCACAACCACATCGCCAGGCAAAGTCTTTGCCCACGTCTGCAACATTGGATCAAGCACTGCGCAATGGGGACATGAGTATGCAAAGAACTCAAGCACTTCTATTTTGCCGGGCTCAGTGCGTTGCGCAGGGTCAAGCGTTTTATATTTCGCCGGAGACACATCTTGTGCGGCAAGCGCTGCGGTACCTAACAAGGTCGTCATGGCGACAGCAACGGTGGCCAGCGCTCGCAAAAACATATTTGACTTCATTTTCAGCTACCTGATGATTGAGAAGATTACTGTCTAACTACAACTGCCGGGATCTTTTCTTCGCCCAGCTTGGCTCTTATACGATTCATTTCATCAAGCCGGTTAAACGGGCCGACTCGAACTCTATGCACTTGACCACCACCAACCTCGGCTTGCTGTATCTCGGAAGACACGCCCATCAAAATAAGTTTGGCACGCAGCGTTTCGGCATCGGGCCTTGCTTTGAAAGAACCCACTTGCAAGTAGTAGGTGCCACCAGACGCGTTCGCACCAGAATCAACCGGCTTGCCAGTCTCAACCTTATTTACTTCCGGCTTCGGTTGAGATCGAGTTGATGGTTGAGGGACGGGTTGCAAGGTAGCGATCAGATCTCCCAGGTCATCCTTCGTTTCGGCTGACTTATTAGCGCCGGGCGTCGCGGATGACGTCGTGCCCGCTTCATCTGATACTTTTGGAACATCCACAGGCAACGTTTCGGGCGTGCCTGCGGAGCGGTTACCGAACGCAGCATTAGGATCCGGGGCGTCAGTCACAGAGCCCGGGGACTGAGTCTTATCGGGTGAGCGACTGACCTTATCGACAAAAGGCAGGGGTGATTTCTTCAGATAATAGGCCACTGACGCGGCGAGCATCAAACCAATCAACAAGCCAGCCAGCACCCCGTAAATGATGCCACTAAGACCACCACCACCCGAAGATTTTCGTTTAGCCATCGCTCAATCTTACATCCGTTCAGGTGCCGAAACACCCAATAAAGCCAAACCATTCGCCAATATCTGACGGGTGGCGTCTGCCAGTCGCAACCGCACACATTTCAGCTCGATATCATCAACGAGCACTCTCTCTGCGTTATAGAAAGCATGAAAGTCCGAAGCACAATCACGCAACCAGAAGGCCAGCAAATGGGGCGACAACTCCTGGCCGGCCTGCTCAATCAAGGCTGGAAACTCGGCAAGTCGTTGCATCAAAGACAATTCAGTCGGAGCACTCAGCAGGCTTAACGGTGCAGCAATTCGTGCAGCTGCGTCGGTACCTGACTGAGCTAGCATTGAACAAATACGTGCATGGGCGTACTGGATGTAATAGACAGGATTTTCTTCGCTTTGCGAACGGGCAAGATCCACATCAAAAACAAACTCGGTATCAGCCCGGCGCTGAATCAAAAAGAACCGAACAGCGTCACGCCCGACCCAGTCGATCAGATCGCGCAAAGTAACGTAACTGCCCGCGCGCTTGGATATTTTGACCTCTTCCCCGCCGCTCATGACCTTGACCATCTTATGCAGGATATAGGAGGGAAAATCCTTGGGGATTCCCATATCTAGCGCCTGCAGCCCTGCGCGGACGCGGGCGACTGTGCCATGATGATCACTACCCTGGATATTGATGGCGTGAGTAAAGCCTCGATCCCACTTCGTCACGTGATAGGCCACATCGGGCACAAAATAGGTGTAACCACCTTCGGATTTGCGCATCACGCGATCTTTATCGTCTCCCGTACCGAGCTCGGTCGTGCGAAGCCACAACGCGCCTTCACTTTCATAAGTGTTACCACTCGCTACTAGCTTAGTCACTGTTTCTTCAACACGACCACTCGTATAAAGTGAGCTCTCGAGATAATAATTGTCAAACGCCAAGCCGAATGCCTGCAAGTCCAAGTCTTGCTCGCGGCGCAAATAGGCGACCGCGAAACGGCGGATATTATCGAGGTCGTCCAGGTCACCGTTTGCCGTCACAGGAAGGCCGTCGCTTGCCGTGACCGTCTTTTTAGCAAGGAAATCACTCGCAATATCAGCAATGTATTCCCCCCGATAACCATCTTCGGGCCAGTCGGGGTGACCGGGTTCATCACCTATTCCGGGCGTTACTCCCCGACCGCGTGCCTGAACACTAACAGCCAGATTATGAATCTGATTACCAGCATCGTTGTAATAGAACTCCCGACTCACTTCGTAACCGCTGGCATCGAAGATGCGGCAAAGCGCATCGCCAAGTGCCGCCTGTCGCGCGTGGCCTACATGCAGAGGTCCGGTTGGATTCGCCGAAACAAACTCGACCATCACTTTTTCAGCTTTTCGTGGAGCTCGGCCATAGGACTCGCCTTGGGTCGTAATGGCCGTTAGTACGGCCACACGAGCTTGGTGAGTCAGACGAAAATTGATAAAGCCTGGCCCTGCCAATTCTGCAGACTCGATCATGGCACGGGCGTTTTGATTCGCCATGAGAGCATCAACCACTTTTTGAGCCAGTTCGCGCGGATTTAACTTGGCGGGCTTAGCTAATTGCATAGCAACATTCGTAGCCAAGTCCCCGTGCGAGGCGATTTTTGGGCGCTCTAGCAGGATAGTCGGGTTGGCTTCAGGCAATACGCTTTTAACAGCAGCTAAAAGACTATCGATTAAATTTTGTTTTTGCTCGAGGAGCATGGTGTGTCGATGCGCAGTGAGAAGCTTGAAATCATAGCCTGAATTGGTTTTACAAACTTCTGACCACTTTGGTGTATGGTTAGTTCAATAAGGAGAGCAAAATGCTAGTAACGTTCAGCAGCAAAGCCGGTGGCGACGTTTTAATGCTTGGCGAACACGCTAAGCCCATTTTGATGTTGGCGGGCAAAATTGCGGAGGACCCCTTCCCCGTTCGCGGCGTGTTCAGTATCGATCAGTTGCCCGAAGCAATTCAACGGCTTGAAGGTGGCGTTGCAAACGAAAAGCTAGCAGAAGTAGATGAAGAGACCATACCGAGCCCCTTTTTATTACCAGTGAGTTTGAGACAAAGAGCCTTCCCCTTGCTCGACCTCATGCGGAAAGCGCAAAAGAGTGGGAAGCCCGTACTTTGGGAGACAGGCTCAGGTTGGTAAGCCTTAGCGACACCCGCGTTGCCGCTAAGGCTGTTCACTCAGCCTTTAAAAGACTTGTTCCAGTAATCCAAAACAACTGATTTCTGAGTAATGAGCTTTTTGGCGTCATAAGCAAAAACGCGCTTCATCTCGTCATCCGTAAAACTGACGCGTGCACGCAAATCAGCAGGCAGGTCTGCGTTACGAACCGTGGGCGCATAACCCATCGCTTTGGCGAACTCTACTTGTCCTTTGGGATCCAGCATCGCGTTCAGAAACTTGGCAGCGCCTTCCTTGTTACGCGAACTTTTCGGCACAGCACCCTCAAACGTCACCGCCACAGCACCCTCTTGCGGCACAACAAAGCCCAGGGGCAAGCCATCATTCTGCCATTGCAGGGCTCGCGCCTTCCACATGCAACTTATCCAAATCTCACCCGACTTGAACGCGGCGGCAACCGCTTCATTTGAGGGGAAGACCTTGGGATCGTTTTGTTTTAGTTTGGCTAGAAACTGAGTACCGGCATCGTAACTACCCATATTGCCACCATTCGCCAAACCCGCAAAAAGCGTGCTTGCTGCAAATAGAATGTCAGAAAATCCAACTCGACCCTTGTACTTTGGATCTAATGCGTCATTAAAAGATTGTGGTGCGACTGCAATTTTTTCTTTGTTGTAGACCAGTACCATGGCACTGAAAATATGCGGGATCGAATAGGCCGTTTTAAATTGGTCATAAACGTGTACCAGGTTGGGTATCGCTTTATCACTTACCGTTTCGAGCGTACCGGATTGCGATGCATCGTACATATCCAGATCCTGTAACAACGCTACGTCCATCGAACCGCGTCGCGCATTGGCCTCTGTTCGCAACTTAGTCAACCGCGCTTCCGCATTACCTGTATCAAACACCACTGGTACGCCCGCGACAGGATTCACAATTTTTTGCAATAAATTCTGATAGTCACCCCCCCACGTTCCCACCACGACGTCAGTGCCTTCGGCCATTGCCTTGTTTGCTAACAATGGCAGCGTAGGTAGTAATGCTAGCCCTGAAGCAGTTTTCAGTAATTGCCGTCTAGTCGTATTTGGCGATGACATAAGAGATCCTGTTTGGATAGTTAATGAGAAACCATTTTGAACAAAGCCTGAGAGCTGGGGCTCTGGCGTGCATTTGACAGACTGATAACACCACCTACCAATGCATTCATAATACTAATAGCATCCAGATCCCTTGTCATCACCACAATCACGTCAGACACACCCACCCGTTTCTTCATCCGTCTCGGGACCGAATAAGTCGTGCCAACACTTTGTATGAGTATCGGCTCAGCGCAATCTGAGACATGCACAAGCAATTTAGTTCGCAAGAGTCTGTCACCACAGAAGCCGGCCAGGTCATCCAACCAGTTCGCAACCTCTTCCCACATCAACTCTCGCTCTGCGACCCCTTTCAAGACATGAATACTAGGGTGCGAGGGCATCGGTGTCCGGTCTAACTGCAACAACTGCTGTTGCCATCCTTCTTGATTTTGCGTCAAGTCGTTGCACTGAAAAGCCTTCTGAACCAAACTGCTTCGATCAGTATCGGCGACGATTTGCGCAAAAGGATTAATCGAGCTGACATAGCCAATACGATTCACGGTCTGGGTCGCGTCAATACAATCAAGCTTGGTGAGCACAATTCGTTGCGCAGCTGTGAGTTGTGCGACGGCCTCGTCAAAGCGCTCAGTGTTCAGTTCGCCAACTTGTGCATCAAAGGTACTGACCACCAATACTTGCAGGCGCCTGACAACTAAGGCGGGATCCGCCAATGACGCAAGGATGGGGCCGGGCTTGGATACACCGCTCGTTTCAAGCACAATGCGGCGCAAGGGCGGCAGCCCCGACGGGCGTGGCGCATCTAACAACTGCTCGACGGTATAAACCAGACTACTACGTAATGAACAGCATACACAGCCATTTGATAGCAACGTCAGCGGGGCATTTTCTGCTTCGTCTTCAACCAGAACACCGTCAATGCCAATTTCACCGGCTTCGTTAACAATGATCGCCGTGTCGTTTAAATTATTTTGTGCCAAAAAATCAACGACCAGCGAGGTTTTGCCGCTACCAAGAAATCCACAGAGCAAAATGAGTTCAACGCCCTGGTGGTCGATCACCGTCATCTCCCTCCCAGCTTGAATCCACTAGTGCTCGAACGTCTGCAAGTAGCTCGTCAACGTCATAAACGACGCCCGCTCTGATGGTGTACTGCAGGGATTTTTTCCACTCTGTTGCCGCAATGTCGTCATTAAGCCTGAGTGCTCCCGTACCGTACATGAGCTTGAAGTCCTCTAAAGGATTGCATTGATGGACCAACAGATCTGCTCGTTTACCCAAATCAATCGAACCGGTATCGTCATCGATACCCAGGAGAGCTGCGCCTTGCGACGTTGCCGCACGCAATACCTCTAGTGGATTAAAACCGGCTTCTTGAAGTAGCTCGAGCTCACGGATTAACCCAAAGCCGTATATCTGATAAATGAAACCAGAGTCACTGCCGGTACACACTCGACCACCGCGGTTTTTATACTCATTCACAAATTGCATCCAGAGCGCGTAGTTTTGCTTCCATTCGATCTCGTTCTGAGTGCTCCAGCGATACCAATACGCGCCGTGCCCCCCGCGCTGGGGTTGAAAATACTTCCAGATCGACTTCCAGGTGTAGGCGCCGTGCCAGTCCGCCCGGCGGGCCCGCATCAGATCCCGATTGGCATCATAAATATTAAAAGTCGGCACAAACGTATGATCAAGCTCTAAAAACTGATCAAGCACGTCGTTCCATTTTTGACTACCGGGCGTTGCAGCTTGCATAAACATCTGCCCCGCAACCGAGAAGCGCATGTACTCGTCGCCGTAGTTGTAATCGGCCGGAAAATTCTGTACCACTTGCTTTTCAAACAATGCCTCTGGAATGCCGTAATAATGTTCAGAGCTTGTCAGTCCCCACTTCGCCGAGCTCAACGCATTAACCCGTGTCACACTCATTTGCGCGTGATGGCAACCACTCTTAAGACCAAGTCGATTGGCTTCATCCAGCGCCGCTTGCATAATCAGTGGCGGTGCACCAAAAAATTTAACACCATCAGCACCGCGTGCCTTAATACGCCTGACCCATTCACGTGCCTGCTCTGGCGTAAAGATCGTCTTGATCCTGTCATTAACAGCTGGAAAATAACTGTGACAAATCATCCGTGGTGCCGCGATGTCGTTGCGCTCGGCCGCATCGCGCTGCTGCAACATGTATCCCAAACCATTAATGCTGCCCATCTCTCGCACGGTCGTCACACCATGTGCCAGCCATAGCTTATATATGTAGTCCGCCGGTGGAACCGACCCACTCATACCGTGATAGGGAGTTCCTACATGACCGTGGCAATCAATAAGCCCAGGCGTAACAAATTTACCGTGACAATCGATTTCGTGATCGCCAGCTGCAGGTCTTCGTCCCGGTTTAATCGCAACTTGAGGGGTACCCACATTGACCAAACCAGTGATCCGCCCAGCTTCAACAACAACATCAACTGGCCCCCAGGGCGGTGCCCCGGTTCCGTCGATGATAGTCGCGCCTCGCAAAACCAGGCGTTTAAATGGCCCTGTGCCGCGGTCACGATGCGTAGCCGCAGTAGCTGGAAACATTCCCTTAGGTTCATTGATTAAACGACTTTCCTCGCCGCAATCGAAATCTTTGATGATGCTGGTATCAATCATGCTTACCTCTGCGTGTAAATCTTTCCGGCTTTCATCACCAGATCAATATGATCCCCCTGCCCGAGCAAGCAACCGATATCTTCGTAAGGATTGCCATCAACGATCAATATATCGGCGAATGCGCCTTCCTGAATTCGACCCAGTTTTCCAACCTGATTAAGCACTTCTGCACCGATCACCGTCGCGCTCTGGATAACCTCAAAATTACTCATAATCTGCGTACGAATCTTGAACTCGTCACTTTGCAGCCGTTGTGTGGCGCCCAACAAATCACTTCCGTACGCCATCTTGACACCAGCTTTTTTAAGCAAGGCCAGTGCAGTCAAGCCTGCCTGACGAACCACCTCAATTTTCGCGATACTGTCTGCCGGGAAACCCAGAGCCGCACCTTCATTCGCTAAAGCCTCATACGTCACCAGCGTTGGCACTGCGTACGCACCCTTATCCGCCATCAGCTGAGCAGTTGGCTCATCGATCAAATTGCCATGCTCAATCGTGCGTACCCCTAAATTAACGGCTCGTGCAATGGCCTCTGCTGTGTAGGCATGCGCCATCACGTAGGTTTGCCTACCCTTCGCTTCGGCCACAATTGCAGAGATTTCATCATCCGAATAGCCCCAGGCGCCGATGGGATCAGTCGGTGAAGCGACACCACCCGAGGCCATGATCTTGATATGATCGGCACCCATTTGAAACTCTTCGCGTACAGCTTTACGCAGCGCGTCAACACCATCAACCACCCGACCGATATCTCCCGCTCGAAAACAGCAACCACAAAAGCTCATAGGCTGCAGATGGTCTGACCTCGGCCTCGGATCACCGTGACCGCCTGTCTGGCTTAAAGCTCGACCAGCCGTAAACAGCCGTGGCCCATCGATTGTGCCCTCTTCGATCGCACACTTAAGACCCCAACCAGCACCACCTGCATCCCTCACGGTTGTGAATCCGCGGCGCAACATTGCTTCCATAATCGGGACAGCACGCATCATCACCAACGCATCAGGTAACACCCCTTGCGTGCTAAGGTTCAACTGAGTTGCCATGACATGCACATGGCAATCAATTAAACCGGGCATCAGCGTCTTGCCCTGAACGTCGATAACTTGATCAACCTCTGTTGTGATGGGCGTCTCGGATACTTTTGCAATCCGCTCATCAACCACAAGCACGTCGCGCTGGGTCAGGAGATTCGGTACGAGCGGATCGAGCAGCGCGCAGTTCTTAAATAAAAGCGAAGCCATCAAAACTCCCTTAAAAATTAAATTACGACACCATCGTCTTCTGGTAACGACGATGAATGAGCCAGTTTGCAAATAAAGAAATCAATAAGCTCGTCATCAACAAAATCATCGCCATCGCCGATCCCATCGGCCAATTCGACGCACGGGAAATTTGCCCATAAATACTCGGCGCCATCATGGTGATGCCGCTCCCCCCCAGCAGAACGGGCGTGGCATATGCATTCATACACAAAATAAACACCAGCATCGTCCCTGCAGCAACGCCTGGTGCGATTAAAGGGAACACGACTCTGCGAAGGGTTGTGAACATATTTGCACCGAGATTTTGAGCAGCTTCCTCTACAGAGAAGTCTATGCCCTCAAGCACACTCTGCAGTGTCAAAATCATGTATGGCAACACGACTGCTGTCGTACCAACGACAACGGCAAACGGTGTGTAGAGCAACTTCAGCGGTTGATCAATCAAACCGAGCCAGTGCAAGAGTGCATTGACTGCACCCGCGTTGCCCAGCACCACCATCCAGCCAGCCGCTCTGACAACATTACCAACCATCAAGGGAAAAACCAGCAAAATAATTAGCAGGCTTTTGTAACTAGCTTGTGTTTTTGCTAAAAAATAGGCAACCGGAAACCCGAGTATGAGCGACAGGAAGGTACAAATTGCTGCGACCTGCAACGTACTGAAAAACACTTTTCTGTAATACGGATCAGTAAAAAAGTTTACGTAGTTGCTCAAGCTAAAGACGGCCTTCATGACCTGACCTGGCACAAATTGATTCAAGCTATATTTCGCGACCAGAAACATCGGCACAACAATAATCACGAATACGATTAATGACGCGGGAAACGCCAGACTCGCTCCCAGAGCTTTTTTTGATCCGTGCGAAGCGAAAGATGAAGTCATTGGTAATTAATCAAGCTATCAATCAGAAAAAAGCACGCCGTCACGGGCGAGATAATTAACAAACACCTTTGCACCGGTCTGAAGGGATTGAGTGTCTATTGCAGAGGTGTTGGGTAGGTGGCAAAGGATTGTCTGATCGCCTGGTGCCTTCAAGGTAACCTCAATAGAAGGCCCCAGGTATGCAACGACGGCCACCACAGCTTGAATGCTGTTTTCTAACTGCGGCTGGATCGACAGCGACATACGCTCTGGCCTAACCCCAACACAATGTGTCGCAGGCATGAGGTCAGGCGCGACAAAAGTAATGCCCGTGTCAGTCATAAATGTTTGATGATCACGAGGTCGGCCTTTAAAAAAATTCATCTTGCCCAGAAAATCGGCGACGAAAAGATTGGCTGGCCGCTCATACAAGTCATTTGGCTTACCTACCTGCTGCACGATACCCTCGTGCATGATGACCATACGATCACAAATCGCCAACGCTTCTTCCTGATCATGTGTCACAAAGACAGTGGTTAAGCCTAAAGCTTGTTGAAGTGAACGTATCTCTTCCCGAACCTCCTGTCGCAATTTGGCATCGAGATTCGATAGCGGTTCATCAAGCAAAAAGACCTTAGGTTGTATGGCGAGGGCGCGAGCAATTGCTACTCGTTGCTGCTGACCACCAGAAAGCTGTCTGGGATAACGATCTTTAAAACCAGTCATCTGAACCATGTCCAGCGCTGCTTTCACCCTTTGTTCAAGCTCAGCCCGAGGCACTTTATGCATTTCAAGGCCAAAGGCGATATTTTCAGAAACCGTCATATGAGGAAACAAGGCGTACCGCTGAAAAACCATGCCTGTGTTTCTTTTGTACGGAGGCACCTGAGTGACATCTTCACCGCCGATCAAAACTTTACCTTGCGTCGGCGCCACAAACCCCGCGATCATCCTGAGCGTAGTAGTCTTGCCGCAACCACTCGGCCCGAGAAAGGTGACTAGCTCGCCATCTTCGATCTCAAGCGAAAAGTCTGCAACAGCAACTGACTTATCAAATTGCTTTTTCAAGTTGATAAGGGAAACGTTTGCCATTCTCAGACTACCTGACTTAACTTGATAAATCGGTCAGTGATCAACATGATGCTGCCCAATAAAATAATTTGTACCGTCGCGACAGCCGCAATGGTGGGGTCAAGATTGAATTCCAGATATTGCATCACAGCGATCGGTAATGTTGTGCTCCCGGGTGCAACGAGAGACAACGAGACTTCCAGATTTTCAAATGACACGATAAAACTGAACAGAACCGCGGCCACCATGGCTGGACGTAATAGCGGTAGCGTTACTCGCCAAAAAACTTTCATGCTACTGGCTCCCAAATTACGGGCAGCCTCCTCAATTAATGGATCGATGCCGTGCAAACTCGCTGATACCATCCTGACTGTCCAGGGAATCGTTAAGCAAACGTGCGCAAGGACCAGGCTTGTCATTGTGCCAACGATATCCCTATCAAGCAGATTCTCAGCCTGAATATAAAAAATATAAATAGCGATACCAGCCACAATTCCGGGCATCAACAGAGGCGATAGCAATAAAGTATTGATCGCCTGCTTGCCCTTGAACGGATGACGAATAATGCCAATCGCAGCAGCAACACCCACCATAACCCCCACCAAGGATGCACATATCGCGACTTGCAAACTAAAGACAAATCCCTGGGCAAACGATCGATGAGCCCAGGCGTTGGCGTACCACTCAAGCGAATAACCAGATGGTGGAAAGTACAAAATGGCGTCTTTGAAAAAGCTGAGCCAAACGACAAAAAACAGCGGACACAACATCACACCATAAATGAGCACAACAAACAGCCTCAGCATGACCTTGCTCACTTGCATATCCACAACCGTCCAGTTTTTGAAATCTTTTTGGCAACTCGATTTCTATAATACGCTATGCCGAATCAGTCCACGCGGCCCGTGATCGGTCAAACGTTTATCTTTTTTGAAACCGCACGAGGACCTGATCGAGCATCTCAACATAATGGGTAACTACTTCGTCATCAATCCCAACACTTGACTCCGCATGCCCCATCAGCTTGAAGCCCTCATCAAGCAAAACGATCGCGAGTGTATAAGGCACGAGCGCCTTAAATGCGTCCGTGGGTGCCCGTCCCACTTGTGTCACGCTATGGACTTTGCCCTTACCCTTGGATTCGTCCCAAGTGAGTGTCTCCGAACCACAAAACTGGCAGGCGTATCGTGCAAGAGTTTGTGCTCTCGCACAGGCATCACAGCGCTGAAACATCAAGCGACGTCGCAACAGCCCTTCTACAAATGGTTTGGCTAGGGGAGATAAAGCAATTGAATCTGACATCTGTCAATCCTCGCGCGACAAAATCAAACTCACGTGCGATGACATGACCCCGCCATCTGCATGAATAAAAGCATGCTTTGGTAACTTCTGATTCGGTAACTTAACTTGTCGCACATCGGCCAAACCCTTGAATTGACGCCAGGCCTCTACAACATGGCCCATACCGCCTGCTACACCACAATGACCAAACGATAACAATCCGCCATGCGTATTCAGGGGTTGACAGCCTTCCTGCGAAAAATCTCCTGCACGCAATTTATTGACCGCGCCAGCGCGTGGCGCAAAGCCAATCTCTTCCAGCAACATCACCAGAGTAATCGTAAATGAATCATAAATGCCCAGATAGTCAATATCATCCTTTGACAATTGGGCCTGTTCAAACGCCTGCGCAGCGGCATGCGCTGCACCCGTATTCAAAACATCATCCATTGCGGTCAGGTGCTGATGAAAATGCGCTTGTCCCGCACCCGCAATGCGCACACTCACATCCGCCTTTGGCTCGGCAGAAACCACCAATGCCATCGCGCCATCCGATATCGGACAACAATCCATCAATCTCAACGGCGCGGCAATGGTTTTTGACGTCAACACCTCTGCCACTGTTATCGGGTTACGCAAATGCGCATCAGGATGTCTTGCTGCGTTCGCTCTCATCAGGACTGCAAACTCAGCCAAGTCGTCTGATGTCACTCCTGTTTCGCGCAGATAACGAGAAGCCATCAACCCGTAATAAGCTGGCACTGAAGCACCATTTGGCACTTCAAAATCCGCGTCGCCCACTTGTGCCAGTGTTTGTATTGAGCTGTCGCGCGTCTGCCCTGTCAACCTGTTTTCACCCGCAACAACCAGTACGTTACGACAACGTCCGCTCACGACAAGTTCTCTTGCCAGCATCAGCATCGCCGCGCCAGTCGCACCACCCACTTGTATGCTGTGGGCATAATCCGGACGCAAAGAAAACTTTTCACAAAACAAGGTTGACAACATCAAGTGCGGCAACGTGGTCGCATAGCCACACAAAACACCGTCAATATCCTGTCTGCTCAGCTGAGCGGATGTCAACGCCGCACTTGCCGCCCTCGCCATCAAATCTAATGCGCTGGATCCTTCTAACCGGCCAAACGGCGTATTGCCGACTCCGGCGATATAGGCCTGACTCATGCCTAATTCAACCTGATGTTATTGGCTCGGGCGAGCTTGTCCCATTTGTCACGTTCGCTTAGCAAAAACGCCTGAAACGCTTGCGGCGTATTACCGACCGGCTCCGCGCCTTGCTCATAAAAGAGCCTCTCAATCTCTGGCGTTCTCAGGGCCGCGACCGCAGCACTGTTAAGCGCCTCGATTGTTGCCGCAGGCGTCCCTGCGGGCGCCATCAAACCAAACCAGGCCGACACCTCGTAACCTGGCACGCCCGCCTCTGCCATCGTTGGGATCTCAGGCGCACCCGGCCAGCGTTTCGCCGTCGTCACAGCCAAGGCCCTGACTTTGCCGGATTTAATGTATGTCATGGAAGAGGGTAGATTATCAAAGCCTACTGGTATCTGTCCGCCCATCAAATCGATCAGCATGGGCGAGCCGCCTTTGTAGGGAACATGGGTCAAATCAATCCCCGCCATGAGTTTCAACAACTCGCCACTCATGTGAGGAGAGCCTCCATGACTGGTCGACCCAAAATTGATTTTTCCTGGATTCTGTTTTGCCATCGCAATCAGCTCCTTGACTGTCTTAGCCGCAAAGTCCGGATTGGCCATCAAGACGTTAGGCGTATTGGCAACCAAGGTGATCGGGGCAAAATCCTTCACCGCGTCATAAGGTGGCGGATCCTGCAGTGCGGGGATGATGCCATGCGACGCAATACTCACAAACACTAGCGTCAGTCCGTCAGGTGCTGATTTGGCGACTTGCTGTGCGCCGATCACACCACCCGCGCCAGCCTTATTTTCAATGACAACTGTCTGACCTAAGCGCTCACCCATCCTGGGCGCAATCGCCCTCGCGAGTAGATCCGTCGTACCACCAGCTGGGTAAGGCACAATCAACCGGATCGGTTTATCACTCGTCGCTTTGTCAAGCATTTGCGCTTGCGCGGGGATAGCTACGAAACTTGCGATCAATATAGACAATACCGCAACAACTTTATGCATGACTTACCTCGGCAAGAGCCGTTGTGATTGCATTTTCTCCAACCAGAACCCGAGCGAATCTTCGGTATCGATGCACCCGGCAAACCCATGCTGACGAAGTTTGATGCCACTCAAAACCGCGTTTGCCGGATGCGCTAAACCATGTCCAAGCGTTCGATCCGTGAACTCCCAGGAGCTATTCGCCAATTGTTCAAGCGTCAGCGGTTTTAATCCATGCTTGGCAACAATTTGAGACCACACAGCCTCGTATTTAGGCATCTCGTCTTTTAAACACAAAGGCTCGTGTCCACCAAGTGGCATGCCGAAGCGTTCAGCGACACTGGGCCATAGATCTCGCCACACCAGGCCGTCGCCATTAACCACGTTATACGTTTCGTTAGCGGCGATTTCATGAACCGCCGCAAAATGCGCGGCTTGTGCAATCAAGCGACTATCGCTTGCGCCATTCACATAATCACCCCCGCCCGGAAAGGTCAGTGGCAAACCTTGTTCGCGCAGTATGGCTGCGAAAGCTCCGATCGCAATCATGACGTTCATCGGGCTTGCCACGGCATAGCCCAAAACCACCTGAGGCCGCAATATCGTGAAAGTCCAGGCAGCTTGCGCTTGTCTGACACGAATAAAGTCCTCTTGCAACCAATAGAAGTTTTGATGGTTATGGCGAGGCCATCTCTCTTTACACGGAACAGGTGCCGGCTCGACATGGCCACCATACGCCTTGGTCCCCTGCAAAAACGAAATATGCCGTAGGCCTTTTGCAACTGGCTCAAGCGCATCAAGCAAGTTTCGCAGCATCGCTTCATTGATCGACATCTGTCGTGGGTCGCGCCAGCCAGACACCAGATCAGGCAATTCAAATAAGGCTGCATACAGAACATGCGTCACATGCGAAAGTTCGGTGGCTGCTTTTTTACACGCAACGGCGTCGGTCAGATCAACACGAAGCTGCTTCACACCTTCGGGCAAATCCAGTGGTCGACGCGCTAAGGCAATGACCTCAAAGTCTGCCTGCGCAGCAAAATGCTCAACGGCCGCTGCACCAACTACACCACCTGCACCAGCGATCAATATTCTATGTTTTTTCACAGCATCCCCGAAACGGTCATGCAAGCAAATGCTGGCCTTGCAGTTTGGTCTTTAAATACTCAGGCACTTCTATTTCAAAGCCAAGAATGGCGGCCGACAAGGCCTTGCCATAATTATCCAGACAAAGGCTGCGAGATACTCCGCCACCCAATGCACCCTGACAGACAAAGTTCAACGCATCGATATTGTCGACCTCATAGCGGGTCACGACGCCTTTGATTGCATCTGCATAAAACGCTTTTAAACGTTCCGCCGTCAGTTGCTCTTTCAGCAAAGGATAAAACTCGGGCTGGTAAGCAAAGACCGCAATGTTTGACGTGTCGCCCTTATCGCCCGATCTCGCGTGCGCGACATGTTGAAGTTTTACTTTCATCTTGTTCAGCTCTCGAAATAACGAACAGAAGGGACAACTTGTGTGCGATCTACAAGACCAGACCACACACCAATCACTTCGCGAGTTCTATCCTGATGGGGCACGCGCTTGCCCGTATGGGCAATCCCGGAGACCGCCATGCCATCGATCTCCCGGCCCACCTTTGCAGCTTCTTCGCGCGTCTTGGTTCGTGCGGCAACACGTACCGCCACCTCATAGGGCTCGGGTGCTGTGCCGGGTGTTGCATCACCATGAATCGCGTTTAAGCCTAAGTAATCGATCCGAACATCCTCAGCCTCAAGCTTGACGATCTTGAACCGCTCTTCAAGAATCTTTTTAGCCAACTGCGCACGCCTTAAAGCACCGGGTCCCGCATAAAAAAACATATCCTCACCGATGAAGCCTTCGGTGCATCCCATTGACACCTTGAACGTCGGTGTACGAGGCTTGCCTCCGATGTTTGATACGCGGACTCGATCCGGCCCGACCACTTCTATTTCAGCTGTGGTGAAGTCCACGACCACATCAGGGGTCAAATAATTGGCGGGATCATGTACTTCGTAAAGCATTTGCTCTTTGACCGTCTGCAGAGTGATGGCACCACCAGTACCGGCGACTTTGCTAAGCACGGTTGAACCATCCGGTGACACCTCTGCGATCGGGAAACCAAAGTTCCAGGGCTCGGGTACATCCTTGAAGCCCGGGTCTGAAAAATACCCTCCCGTCACCTGAGCGCCGCATTCCAGCAGGTGACCAATGCCAGTCCCTTGTCCAAGCTTCACGTGGTCTAGCGGATCCCACTCAAACTCGTACATCATTGGTGCCAGAAAAATCGACGGATCAGCAACGCGACCTGTGATGACGATTTGCGCGCCACCCTTGAGCGCTTCGACGATCGGCTCGGCGCCAAGATAGGCCTCTGCTGAAATCAGAGTAGCTTTAAGGGACGAAGTTGGTTTGCCATTTTCGAGAATCGTATCTGTCAGCTCCAGCACGCGTTCTGTAATCAAGCTGCCATTAACCGATGCAACCTTGACACCCGTGAAACCGAACTCCTGCAACCAGTACACAACGCGTTCAGCGGCGGCATCCGGATTAATCCAGCCTTGATTGGTAATGATCTTGGTCCCGCGTTTCATGCAGGCTGGCAAAACCGCCCGCATCCTGTCATCAAGATAGGTGTCATAACCTGGAAAGCCCGGGTCGCGACGAGCTCGCACTTGTGCCGCTGAAACCGTTGCCTCTGCCATGGTTTCAAAGCACAAGTAATCAAGATCGCCTTTCTCTGCATTTAAGGCAGCAGGTTCGACGCGATCACCCCACCAGGCCGCGCCTGAGCCGATTCGGATGCTGCTCTTCATTTGAGATTAAACCGTTGCGACAGCTGATGAAGGAGACCCGACCGCACCGGGTAAGCGCAATGGTGGCGCTGTCAACAGGAAACGGTTGCGGCCATGCGCCCTCAACCAGTTCGCCAACTCGGTCAGATAGAACATCTCACCTAGGTGGATGCCTTGCTTGAACAAACAATGCTCATGCAATGGCAAGATGGCGCAACAGCCGATATGACTTGTAGCAGGGTGTGCTTCGACAGCGTAATTGTCAGCGATCAAAGCGACTAAACCACTATCAGTGATCCACTTCAATAATTTCTGATCACGCCCATCAAGCGCTGCATAACTATTTTCGAGTTTATGGCCGTCAGGATTGCCCTTCATATCGATCAGGGCTTGAGCAAATCCGGTATGCAGACACACCATGTCACCCTTCTCAATCACGACCTTGTCTTTCTCAAGAATACGCATCATGTCGTCGTAGCCAACATTGGTCCGCGCATCACCCAGATTTGCACGCAAGTCGATCATGACACCGCGACCTTGTACACAAGTCTCTGCCATGTTCTGAATACCTAGCGCTTTTGCGTAAGAGGTACTCACCTGACTACCTGCGCCAGCATAACCAGCATCTTCTGCTTTCTCTGGTCCGACCACGTCGGTGCCGGCGCGGTAACCGTTGTAATAAACCGCTTCAGGGATGCCATCGCCGTTCGCATCAAACATCGAACCCACGTGAGCCAAGCTGTCCCACTGGGTTGAATATTGCAAGTGCATCACAACCAAGTCGTCGCTTACGACATCTGTTTGATCTTTGTTGAAATCAAACAATTTAACGTTCATGTTCGGACGACCTTCTCGCAGTGTCGGCCGCAGAACCGGCGGATAACGACGCGGATTTAAAACATTACCGCCTGGTAGATCCAGCGGCAATGAAAGCATGAATGCTTTGCCTTCTTTTACCTCGGCCACACCCTGCATGACTTTTTCCGGGGTCAGGAGATTCATCTTGCCGCGCTGATCATCCTCGCCGAAATCACCCCAGCTCGAACCCTCAGGACGATTGACCCAACGTTTTGTTGCCATTTGTCTATGTCTCCATGTTTTTACTAAAGCGCATCCGTGACGATCAGGGATCCAGGCTTTGAATTTATTAGTTTTATAGTTAGATATTCGTGGTTTATTGACGTTGCGTCAACCGTGCGACAGGAAAACGCCAAAAAAAAACGCTAGGCATTCGACACGCCTAGCGCTTTTTTCACTCAATCAATCCTTTTGTCGGCTGACATAAAACTTGAGACTAGCACTCCTTGATCTATCAGGGGAATTTCAATTTTTCTGACGAGGCTGTGCGGTCACAGTGACACAGAAAATGAGACTTTTCGAAAGTAGATCACAAAAAGGTGAGACCTTGAGCAAGCACATCCGCGATCGCCGGTATTCTGAGCACGAGATGCGGTTTGTTACAAAACGATGGATTTGGTCTTATACTTTGCGGTATCGGACTGTTCAGCCTAGGCCTCAAAATTTTTCAAAGATCGCCCCTCGATTCACTTGGCTTATTGCCAACAGCTCCTTTTCCAACGAGTCGACAACAATAGAAAAATTGGCTCTCACACTATCGCGGACCGCTTCTCTGGTAGCAGTCGCATCTTCGGAAAAATATTTTTTGACAGCAGAGGCACCATCCTCGTCATCAGTTGCGATTAGCCTGAACGGATCACCATCAAAAAATGGCATTGGTTGAGGTTCGCCGACCTTAAAGGCACATGCTTTAAGTGGATAGAGATCCATGATCTCAATAAATCTGCGATCAAAGGTTAATAGCGCGGGAAAGAAATACCTTGCCTGTTTGGCTGGCTTAAGTGTGATGGATTGCTCCATTTGTCGAACATGCCACATGTCTCAAGCCATGTTGCGCAGCAATTCCAGAATGTCTTTCTTCGATTTTTTCTGAATTTTCCCAAAGAATGTGAGGTCTTGGCCTTGTGTGAAATATGCGCGGGCAACTGCGGCCTCTCGCACGCTCATTGTCGCAAGTCCGGAATGACAAAACTCCATAAAGGTAGACATTTTCTTGCCGATGCCTGCACTCGGGGATTTCAATTGGATCGCCGCCATCTTGATTAGGCATGCATACATGTATTGATGCCGGAACTTAATTCCCTTCATTGCAGCATCATTGTTGATATCCATGTACATCTTCGATAACAGCTGTTGTGCTGACTTTGCCAGCGATTGCTCAGTCAGCGTTGATTGGACTTGGCCTTTCGATTTGAGCCAGTCTGCATCAATAGTGCGTAGAATTTCGTAGGCCTTGAGATTTTCGAAAATCTCATCAGCCGACTTTCCATCGGCAAGGTTAGGTAGATTCTCAGTGAAATAGGGAATGGGATCGACGTTGACCTCGGGACTTGCGATAAATTCAAAAACCTCTAGAAAATCTGCAGGAATCCCTCCGCCACGCTTGCCTGCCATGTGAGGAACAAGGTAGCTCATTGCATTGGTGTCGAGGGAGATTGAGTAATCAATCAGATAGGTTGATTGCCCGGACTCCATTTCCAAGGTCGTATCCGGGTCTAGCACAAGAATGCGATCAGTCTTGAATAGACTACGGACCGCAGCACCTGCGGAAAATGTTCTATTTACTGCAAATCCAGGTTGCCCACCCTTATCAGACGCAAATACAAATTTGTAATCTTTGAGAAGTGGAGCTGCAAGTTGATAAAGTTGAAACGCTTCACTGGTGGTATCCGAGTTGCAGATACGTGCAACAATTTGTTCAATATTGATATCTCGAAAATCCATTTTTCGGCCTGTTGAGCAGTGCCAAAAGTATTTAATCTTTGCAATTACCTGCATCGGTAATTGGTCTTTGACCAACAGTCGATGCTATGCGATGCTTACACAAAGGAGGTGGTCATGCCAAATGAATTTAAGCTTGAGCTGACGGTCTGGTCCAAGGCCGGTCTAGAGGCCAGCACTGCGGCACTAGACCGACTACACAGCAGGGGCATTGCCACCCACTTCCTCGAAAACGGCGTATTGATGGAGGAGCTGCCAGATGGTGCGGTGCGGCCATTTCGACCGATTTTTGAATTCATCAAATCCAAGTGCAACCCGATTGCCGCTGCATCAATTGCCGTAGTAGACGACGCCCATCACTTATAGGATTTACCAAGTGAGTTACCCCAAGCTCTGGAAAAGCTACGCCCAGCAACTCGATCAGTTGATAGACCGGGGCATGGCCGTCACCGACCGGGCTCGGGCGCTGGATTACCTGAAGCGAATTGGCTACTACCGCCTCAGCGGCTACTGGTTCGCGTTCCGCGAACGCAGCGAACCTTTGTGTCTATTGGATGAGCACGGCCGCAAGCCGAAGAAGGTGCGTGAAGAGCGCATCGCACTCGATGCCTTCCGGGTTGGGACCACCTTCCAAAATGCAGTGGACCTGTACGTGTTCGACAAGCAGCTACGGCTGCTGGTGGTGGACGCGCTGGAACGCATCGAAGTCGCGCTGCGCGTGGACGTGTCCCACACCCTTGGGCAACTTGACCGCTTTGCCTACCTCAAGCCCGAGCTCTTCCACGACGAGTTCAGCGTCAAGTTGGACAAGGATTCCGGCGTCACTCGGCACCACGAATGGCTGAGCAAGCATGCGCAGTTGATCGGCCGATCCAGGGAAGAATTCGTTCGGCACAACCGGACGAAATACGGCCTACCACTGGCGATCTGGGTGGCCTGCGAAGTTTGGGACTTCGGCACGCTTTCAACGTTGTTCAACGGCCTTCGCGAGGCCGAGCAAGACGCGATTGCCCGCCAGTACGGCGTGAGCAACGGCCGGGTGTTCGCGAGATGGCTGCGAAGCCTGAACTACCTGCGCAATGTCTGTGCGCACCACAGCCGTCTTTGGAATCGAAACATCGTCGATCAGCCGAAGCTGCCGTCGTCTGCAGAGCAGGTCTGGGTCACGCCGTTTGAGACCGATGCGCACGCGCGGGCACGCTGCTTCTTGCTCTTGAAGATCATCCGACATCTGCTGGGCATGGTCAATCCTCGGTCCAGCTGGCCTGATCGAATGAAAGCGCATCTGCTCGCCTTCCCCAATCTCTCTCACCTAGGCCTGAACCTGGCGGGCATGGGTGCCCCTGGTGGGTGGGAGGCAGGCTGGTGAACACAGGCAATAAAAAACCCCTCAGCAGCTTCTCTGCCGAAGCAGAGTCACCGAGAGGGGCCGTGTTGAGGGTAATTGTAGATGACAGGCGATGGCTAGTCAACGTCCACGGGTGTCTGGAAACGTTTGGTAAATGCTAAAGAACTAACAATTTTGGAGGAAAAATGGCAATTTGGCTCATTCGTGCAGGCTCGCACGGCGAATACGAACAGAAATTCATTCAGGAAAACCGCGTTTACGTGACCTGGGATGAGCTAAATGTCGACTTATCCACTTTGCAGCAACGGTCTGAGCTGACCGCTGCGATGACCCTGCGTTATACGGATGAGAAACCAAAAACTATACAAAACTGGGTGAGTCAGGTTTGGCCGTTTGCGCATGAGATGCAAAAAGGGGATCTGGTTGTGCTGCCGCTAAAGACCCAGCCTGTGGTCTATATCGGTGAGTTAATTAGTGAATACCATTCCGAGAAAGCAGGGCCGAATCCATTTTTTCACTGGCGATCCATTAAGTGGATTGGCGAAGCCATTCCCAGATCGTATTTTGGTCAGGACTTGTTGTACTCGTTCGGCGCATTCCTCACGATTTGTCGCATTCAACGTAATAACGCTGAGCAGAGAATCAATGCTATGCGTTCCAATGGTTGGAAGGCTGAAACGTTGGCAGCGCCAGTAAAAGCTGCTACGACGGCAACAAGCGATGTGGATACGGTGGACACTGATCTTGATCAGCTAGCTCGAGATCAGATAGCGGCATTGATATCCGCACGATTTAAGGGTCACAATCTGACGCGACTAGTCGAAGGTATTTTGAAAGCCCAAGGCTACACCACCTACCGAAGTCCGGAAGGTGCTGACGGCGGGGCTGATATCTTGGCGGGATCTGGCCCACTTGGGTTTTCATCACCGCGATTGTGCGTGGAGGTGAAGTCCGAAGACACAGCTATCGGGCGAGAACCGGTAGACAAGCTATTGGGTGCCATGACCAAGTTCAATGCTGATCAAGGCCTGTTCGTTGCCTGGGGTGGGTTTAAGGGCAATGTTCAAAAGGAGCTTGCTTCGCAGTTCTTCCGGCTGCGCCTTTGGACACAAAAGGAAATACTGGAACAGCTATTCGAACAGTACGAGCGCCTAGATGAAGACATCAGGGCTGAGCTGCCTTTAAAACGAGTCTGGATGGTAGCCACGCAGGACGAGGGTCTTTGATCACTCTTGCCATTAAATGAAAAAGGGAATGCATCTGCGTTCCCTTTTTTAATACCTTTTGAAAACAGATCGGTATTCAGAAAGATCTCACTTTATACGTCAAAAAAGTCTCACGCTTTTGACCAAAGTCTCACGTTCTCTGTCACCCAACACCCCTACACGTCAATATTCGCCGCCTGCAAAGCATGCGTCTCTATGAACGCCCGTCTTGGCTCAACGTTATCACCCATCAAGGTAGTAAAGATTGCGTCAGCGGCAATCGCGTCCTCAATCTGTACCCGCAACAGACGACGTACCTTAGGATCCATCGTGGTTTCCCAAAGCTGCTCTGGATTCATCTCACCCAGACCCTTATAACGTTGCTTGGTGACATTGCGCTCAGCCTCACCGCGCAACCACTGCATGGCATCGCGGAAATCGCCAATCATGGATTCTTTGCGCTTCTCGCCTTCGCCTCGGGCGACCGTTGCGCCCTTGCCGATCAGACCTTGGAAGGTAGCCGCAGCCCGAGCCAGCACGCCATAATCCGCACCGTCTACAAAATCATTGTCAAGCACGGTTGCGCGCACATTGCCGTGATGCTTACGACGGATTACCAAGCGATTCGCTTCGCTCGCGACGTGATATTCGGCAGTCACTTCAACCTGATTAGGCAATAAAGGATCTTGCAACGCTGCCTGCATCCGCTCAGCACTGGCCTGAGCACGTTCAAGCGTATCAAGCTCAATCGTTGCGCCACCCACAATTGCCGATAAAGTCGACACATCCATAAAGCGTGATAAACGGGCAATGACGCCATCGGCCGTCACGTATTGACGGGCCAATTCAGCAAACGCATCGCCCGCAATAGGAGTTGCGCCCTCTGACGGGATCAACTGCGCGTCACGCAATGAAAGTTGCAGCATGTATTGCGTCTCTTCAACCTCGTCCTTCAGATAACGCTCATCCTTACCAGCCTTGACCTTGTATAGAGGCGGCTGTGCGATGTAGATGTAACCACGTTCGACCAACTGTGGCATCTGGCGATATAACAACGTCAAAAGCAGCGTTCGGATATGAGCGCCATCAACGTCAGCATCGGTCATGATGATGATACGGTGGTAACGCAATTTATCAACGTTGAAATCAGGGCCGATGCTCGTACCCAAAGCTGTAATCAAGGTTGTAATCTGCTCGCTCGAAATCAACTTGTCGAACCGCGCTTTCTCGACGTTCAAAACCTTACCGCGTAGCGGCAAAATTGCCTGAAACTTACGATCCCGACCCTGTTTAGCCGAGCCACCTGCCGAGTCACCCTCGACGATGTACAGTTCGCACAGCGCCGGGTCTTTCTCTTGGCAGTCGGCAAGCTTGCCGGGTAAACCGGCACCCTCGAGTACGCTTTTACGGCGCGTCATTTCGCGTGCCTTACGGGCAGCTTCGCGCGCGCGTGCGGCCTCAACAACCTTGCCACACAATGCTTTCGCATCAATGGGGTTCTCAAGCAACCATGATTCAAGCGTGCGGGCAACCGCCTCTTCAACCGCTGGACGTACTTCGCTTGAAACAAGTTTTTCTTTTGTCTGGCTGCTGAACTTTGGCTCGGGCACCTTGACAGATAAGACGCAAGTCAAGCCCTCGCGCATATCGTCACCACTGGTTTCGACCTTGGCTTTTTTAGCCATTTCATTATCAGCGATATATTTGTTGATAATGCGAGTCATCGCCGCCCGCAGGCCTGTCAGGTGGGTACCACCATCGCGCTGAGGGATGTTGTTGGTAAAACAAAGCACTTGTTCGCTATAGCTGTCGTTCCATTGCATCGCAATCTCGACGCCGACCAGGGTACCGCCCGCATTCGATTCGGTACTAACCGAAAACACATTTGGATGCAGCACAGTCTTAGTGCGATTGATGTACTCGACAAAACCTTTTACGCCACCAGAAAACGCGAAGTTTTCTTCTTTACCTTGCCGCTGATCGATCAAGCGGATCTTGACACCATTGTTCAAGAACGACAATTCGCGCAGGCGTTTAGACAAAATCTCGTAGTGATATTCAACATTATTAAAAATGTCGGTGTCTGCTAAAAAATGAACCTCGGTCCCGCGCTTTTCAGTGGTCCCAGTCACAGCCAGCGGCGCTACGCGCTCACCTTTACGAAACTCCATTTGGTGAACTTGACCATTACGGCGGATAGTCAACTTCAGCCACGACGACAGCGCATTCACACATGAAACACCCACGCCGTGCAAACCACCAGAGACCTTATACGAGTTCTGATCGAACTTACCGCCAGCATGCAACTCGGTCAGAACAATCTCAGCTGCACTTCTGCTGAACTCATCGTCCTTATGGATGTCTGTTGGGATCCCCCGACCGTTATCCGTCACAGAAATCGAGTTATCAGTGTGAATCGTTACAACGATGTCATCACAATGACCGGCTAAAGACTCGTCGATCGCGTTATCGACAACCTCAAACACCATATGATGCAGGCCCGTACCGTCGGAGGTGTCTCCGATGTACATGCCTGGACGTTTTCTGACGGCCTCCAGGCCTTTGAGCATCTTGATTGAGTCGGCGCCGTAATCACCGTTATCTACTGGCAACTGCTTTTCTTCTGACATTTTTTAATTAAATCCGCATTGGCATAACAACATACTTGAACGATTCTTCATCGGGCAAAGTAATCAGGGCTGAAGCATTCGCATCAGGCATAACCGACCAGCGTATCGTTTCGACTTTCACGTTCGCTAAAAAATCGAGCAAATAGCTTACGTTAAAACCAACATCCAGCGCCTCGTGGCCATAATCAATATCGAGCTCTTCTTGCGCCTCTTCTTGTTCTGCATTGGTTGAAGATATTTTCAATAAATGCTGACCGAGTTGCAGTCGAACGCTTCTGAATTTTTCAGACGTCAAAATTGCGGCACGCTGCAAACTGCCTTGTAAGGCCTCACGTGACACGTCAAAATGGCGGGTATAGTTCGTTGGAATAACCCGCTTGAAGTCGGGGAACTTACCCTCTACCAGTTTAGATACGAGCTCTACCTGACCAAATGAAAACCGAATCTGGCCTGGAGCAACATCTATCGTGACAGGCTCATCGCTGTCATCGAGCAAGCGTTGCATTTCCAGTACCGTCTTGCGCGGCACAATTACCTCTGTTAACTGAGCGATTCCCTCTGCCGGTGTCGAGCCGTGTGCCAGACGATGACCATCCGTTGAAACAGCGCGAAGCAGGCCTGGTTCAAATACCAACAACATACCGTTCAAGTAATAACGGATGTCCTGCTGAGCCATGGCAAAGTGCACCATGTTGAACAGATGCTTGAGTGTCTTGCGCGGTAATGTCAGGGACACGTCCCAACGCTCTGGCTGCGACATCACCGGAAAATCATTGGCTGGCAGCGTTTGCAACGAGAATCGGCTTTTACCGGTTTGTACGGCTAATTTGCTACTTGCAGTGGACAATTTGACATCACCCACATCTGGCAGCGCACGCAGAATATCTACCAGCTTGCGAGCTGCGACGGTCAGCGATTCATCGTCTGCCCCCACCCCGAATTCGGCGTGAGTGGTGATCTGTACTTCGAGATCCGTCGCGATAAACGATACTTTACCGCCCTGTTTACGCATCAGGATGTTTGCCAAGATCGGCAACGTATGTCGTCGTTCAACAATCCCAGCCACTGTTAAGATCGGCTTGAGCAGAGCATCGCGTGGGGTCTGTACAAGTTGCATCGATTATCCCTTTAGAGTTTGTTCGAGTACGTGCAGCGTATGATTGAGGTCGTTTTGTTTTAATCGCAAATCAGAAATCTTGCGGACTGCATGCAAGACAGTGGTGTGATCCCTGCCACCAAATAAATCACCAATTTCAGGCAAACTCTTTTGAGTTAATTCTTTGGCCAGGTACATTGCAACTTGGCGGGGCATCGCAATATTAGCGGGACGCCGTTTCGAATACATGTCAGCTACTTTCATTTTGTAATAATCGGCCACGGTCTTCTGTATATTTTCGACAGTTATCTGGCCGCTTGATACGGATAGCAAATCCTTTAACGCATCTTTACAGATGTCGACGTTGACAACATCACGACCATGAAACCTTGCATAAGCCACTACTTTTTTCAACGCACCCTCTAGCTCACGAACGTTGCTGCGCAGGTGCTTGGCGATAAAAAAGGCGACCTCCTCAGGCATCTCAAGGCCTTCAGTTTCGGCTTTACGCAACAGGATCGCGACTCGCATTTCTAATTCTGGCGGCTCAATTGCAACCGTCAGTCCAGAGTCAAAACGCGAAATCAACCGGCTGTCGATACCTGCAAGTTCTTTAGGATACGTATCGCTGGTGATAATAATTTGCTTGCGCTGCGCAACCATGGCTTCAAATGCATAGAAGAACTCTTCTTGCGTTCGGCTTTTGCCAGAGAAGAATTGAATATCGTCGATCAGCAACAAATCAAGCGAGTGGTAGTAGCGCTTGAAGTCGTCAAACGCCTTTCGCTGGTATGCCTTCACAACATCGGATACGTATTGGTCAGCATGCACGTAACGTACTTTTTTACCCAAACCTGCTTGCACCATGGCATTGCCCACTGCATGGATCAAATGCGTTTTACCTAAACCAACACCGCCATACAGAAACAGCGGGTTGTAGGATGTACCTGGGTTTTCTGCCACTTGCTGGGCGGCTGCGCGAGCAAGCTGGTTTGCTTTACCGGTCACAAAGGTGTCGAAAGTCAGCATGGTGTTCAAGCGCGACTTTTCGTCAAAAGTTTGGGTGGCTGAGGCCGCCGTTTCTTTACGCACTTCTTGATTCGCTGCCGCTAAGGCAGGATTGTTTTCCAACACGCGCGTGACTAAACCGTTGTGGGTCGTTTGTTCGCTTGTTTGAACGCTGTGTGGTTGACCTGCAACTGTTTTAGTCTCGGCAACTACCTGCAACTCAAGATGTAATTTGACGGGTTTTTTAAACCAGTCTGTCGCGTACTGCTCAATTTGATTTGAGAAATTCTTCTTGACCCAGTCAAGCTTGAAACGATTCGGCGCCGATAGCCGCAACACCGCTTCAGACTCGTTAAAGTCAAGCGGAACCAACGGCCTGATCCAAGCGCTGATTTGTTGCGGGGGAAAATCCTGCTCTAAACGGTTTATGCAGGACAGCCAAAACTCGTTCATATTTCTCACTATACAAACCCTGATTCTACCTTGCCACGAGAAAGTTATCCACAGGTGAGCATGCGTGAAATTCCCTATTTTCAACCTAAATATTTGACTAAATTGATTATTTTTGATGAAATGGAGGGCTTTACGGGATTTATCCCGCTATTTTTGCTCTTTGATTTGGGTTATCCATCATGAAACGTACTTTCCAACCTTCTGTTACTCGTCGCAAACGCACTCACGGTTTTCGTGTCCGCATGAAAACTCGCGGCGGTCGTGCAGTGATCAACGCTCGTCGTGCCAAAGGCCGCAAGCGTCTGGCTGTCTAATACCCCGCTCTGGCTCATTTTGCGCCAGCACTTTTAGATTTAGCCATTATGCCTAGCGCCTCGTTCCCTCCAACGGCGCGCCTGCACCTTCCGTCTGACTATGCCGATGCCCTTTCAGGTCGGCGAATTGGTCGCGGTGCGCTCTTTGCCGTCACTGCAAGCAAACCAAAACTGGTGGATCAAAGCATCGGCCCTTTGGCGGAGATGTCGACGGCGAGATTAGGACTAATCATGGCAAAGAGACATGCCAAATTAGCAACGACCCGAAACGCTTTGAAAAGAGTGATTCGGGAATCGTTTCGCTTGCAAAGGCATGAACTACCCGCCGCTGATTACGTCTTTCGTCTGCATAAGAAAGTCGATGTGTGCTCGCTGACCGCCCTAAAACGACTCGCACGCGCAGAGGCGGATGCTCACTTTGCCCGTGTTCGCGTAACAACGCACACTAACAAATGATTAGGCAATTACTCATTGCGCCGATCAGAGCCTATCGGTTTTTACTAAGCCCATGGCTAGGCCAATCTTGTCGGTTCACACCAACTTGCTCAGCTTATGCCATCGAAGCTATTGAGGTTCACGGTTCTTTGAAAGGCTTGGTACTCGCCGCTAGTCGCCTCGGCCGCTGTCATCCCTGGTGCGCAGGCGGCGCAGACCCAGTTCCACCAATTACGACACGCAGAAACACTGATTAAAAGCTAAACTCCCAGCCTCTCGAGACTGGTTACACATTTATTGGGCAAGAATGGATATTCGACGCACGATCCTCTTAATGATTTTTTCTCTCTCCCTGCTCATGCTCTGGAGCAACTGGCAAGCACGCGAGAGTAAGCTAGCGCCATTAGCGACCAAGCCCCCTGTCTCAGCCGTCGGCGCAACGCCAACCAGCCTCGACAAGTCGGGCGTGGCTACCGGCACCGCTAATACTAATACCAGCGCGGCTCCTGCCGCCCCTGTCGCTGCAACGGGCGCGACTATTGCAGGCGCAAAGGAACTAGTTACCGTTAAAACGGATGTTTTAAAACTGACGTTTGACCTTCACGGTGCTGAGTTAACCCAAGCGGACTTGCTGAACTATCCGGTGACAGCTAACTCTGATATCCCTACTTCCCTTTTGCAACATAGGGACGGGCATATCTATATTGTTCAGTCCGGCTTGGTAGGTGCCCCGGGGATATCCAATCTGCCGACGTACGCTTCGAATTTCAAACTCGCCAGCGATTCTCTCGAAATGAAGGGGAACACTTTAAAGGTTTCCTTTGTTGCTGAAGCAAACGGAGTAACGCTAACTAAAGCGTTTACCTTTCATCGCGGCAGCTACGCCATTCACGTAGATCATGTTATCGATAACAAGACTGGCGCCGATATTTCACCAGAACTCTTTTTGCAAATCACCCGCGACGGTCTTCCCGCTAGTCAACAATCGACGAGTGCCAGCTGGTTGCCGGGTTGGCTTGGCGGCGTATCCAGCGGACCTGCCAGTTTTATCGGCCCCGCAATCTACACCGATGAGCACAAATACCAAAAATTTACTTTCTCTGAAATCGAAAAAAGTAAAGAGAAAAATAAGCCGATTAAACAGACTGCTAACGATGGTTGGTTTGCGTTAATTCAGCACTATTTCTTAACCGCCTGGGTCCCAACCGAGGGGGTTACTCGCCATGTTGCCGTGGTTGAACACGACAAAAATTTATTTTCCGTCAATAGTATTCAATCTACAGGTTTGATTTCTGCTGGCAAGGCTGTCAGCGTCCCAGCAACACTATGGGTTGGTCCACAGGACCAGAATGCGCTCGAAGCAATCGCACCTGGCCTGGATCAAGTCGTTGATTACGGCATGCTGAGCATTATTGCTAAACCAGTATTTTCGTTGCTGACTTGGATTCATAAGGTCATAGGCAACTGGGGCTGGAGCATCATCGCGTTAACCGTACTGATCAAAGCGGCTTTTTACCCGTTGTCGGCGGCGAGCTACCGATCCATGGCAAAGATGAAGCAAGTTTCACCACGCCTGCAGGCACTAAAAGAGAAATTTGGCGATGACCGTCAAAAGCTCAATACTGCGATGATGGAGATGTACCGGACTGAAAAGATCAATCCTCTCGGTGGTTGTGTTCCGATTGTGATTCAGATTCCAGTATTTCTGTCTCTGTATAACGTGTTGCTTAATAGTGTTGAACTGCGTGGGGCTCCCTGGATCTTTTGGGTACAGGATTTAGCTGTTCAAGATCCTTACTTTATCTTGCCAGCAATCATGATGGGCACGATGTTCTTGCAGATGCGGTTAAATCCCAAACCACCTGATCCAGTACAGGCTAAAGTGATGATGTTCATGCCTTTAGTCTTTGGCGGAATGATGTTTTTCTTCCCGGCTGGCCTCGTTTTATACTGGTGCATCAACAATACCTTGTCGATCGCGCAGCAGTGGTACATCACGCGAAAATTAACAGTAGCCGCCAACGACCCAGCCAAATAGGTATTTAAGCACCTCTATGAGCGACTATCGCTTGCCCATTATTGCTATCGCGACTGCCAATGGTCGCGGTGCAATCAGTGTAGTAAGAATCTCAGGGCCCCATTTGGGGCCCTTTATCATGGCACTGCTTAAACGACCTTTGATTGATCGGCACGCTCATTATTTGCCGATTTTTGGCACCGACGGAGCAGCAATAGATCAAGTTATTGCTATTTATTTTCAAGCACCACATTCATTTACGGGTGAAGATGTTCTTGAAATTCAGTGCCATGGTGGCCAGGCAGTCGTTCGACAAATCGTTCAGCACTGTTTATTGATCGGACAAGCGTTTAACCTGCAGTTAGCACGGCCTGGCGAGTTTACAGAAAGGGCTTTCTTAAATAATAAAATTGATCTCATTCAGGCTGAAGCAGTGTCCGACCTGATTGACGCATCTTCCGAGTCTGCTGCTCGAGCGGCGATGGCGTCGTTGTCTGGTGAGTTCTCCGGGCAAATCAATAATCTGGCTGAATCTATCTTACGGTTACGTTTATTGGTAGAGGCGACGCTCGATTTTCCAGAGGAAGAAATCGATTTCCTTGAGAAATATCAGGCCCGTACGAAACTAAACCTGATTGACGAGCAACTTGCATCAATCCTTTCAAGATGCAAGCAAGGGCTCGTGTTACGCGATGGCTTGCATGTCGTGTTAGCTGGTGCTCCCAATGCAGGCAAATCTAGCCTGTTGAACACTTTGGCTGGTGATGACGTATCTATCGTTACAGACATTGCCGGTACCACTCGCGACAAAATTACGCACTTGATTCAGCTAGATGGGATTCCAATCACAATTACCGACACTGCTGGTTTGCGAGATACACATGATCAAATCGAATCGATCGGGATTGAACGTACATGGCAAGCCATTGAGAAAGCTGACGTAGTCCTTCACCTTGTTGATGCCCTGCATCCAGAACGGCTACTGGATGCAGAAATTGATAAACGACGTTCCAGATCAAGTACCGTTTTAACAGTCATCAACAAACTTGATTTAGTTGATTCGGTTGACACTGGACTTCACGAATTAGCGATTTCAGTAAAAACGGGACAAGGTGTAGACGGGCTTAAGTCTCAATTATTAAAGCTGGCTGGTTGGCAACCAAGTCAGGAAACCCCCTGGATGGCACGACAAAGGCACATAGACGCGCTTTTAAAGGCAGCTGCTCATGTTGCCATAGCCACTGAACATGCCGCGTTAGATGACCGCGTATTGGATCTTTTTGCTGAAGAGTTAAGACTTGCCCATGAAGCATTGGGGTCAATCACGGGAAAAGTGACTGCAGATGATCTGCTGGGCGAAATTTTTTCACACTTCTGTATTGGTAAGTAGTCTGCTCTTACCTTCGGTCCAGACTTCATCGGCTAGCAAGTGTTGTTTTCAAACCATAGGGTTAAAAATAACAGTTGTGGATAAGTGCCCTGAATAAAGTGTGCACAGTATGAGGATAGTTTTTGCATAAGTTACCGGATTGTTGCCGTTACAAAAACTATCCAATTCTGTACCCAAATAAAAACAGACTTTATCCCCATTGAAATTATGAAGTAACGAATTGATGTAGTGAGAGTTTTGTCACTTGTTCGACTTATCCACAGGCTGTATTAATCATTAGTCTTTATATATAAAAGATTAAATAACATCTAACTACTTCAAAAAAATGCCTAAAAAACTGCAAGTTCTTTTATCGAACATAAAAATACAAACGCTGTTTTTTTCATCTATACTTTCATCAATCGATCTATTGCAGCGTTAAGAGTGGCGGGCTGTTTAGCAAAGCAAAATCGAACAATGGCATGATTGGACGTCGAAGCAAGGGGTTCAGAATAAAACGCAGATACAGGTATGACTGTGACACCATGATTTTTGGTAAGCCAAACTGAGAAATCAGCTTCAGGCAAATCAGAAATATCACTATAGTCTGCTAGTAAAAAAAAGGTACCGTAGCAGGGTAGTGGTTTAAAGCGAGTTTGTTTAAGACCGTTAGCAAGGTAGTCTCGTTTTTGTTGATAAAAAGCTGACAGATTTTGATAGGTTTCAGGGTTTTTGCAATATTGCGCCATGGCATGTTGGAATGGAGATGGCACAGTGAAAACCATGAATTGATGAACTTTTCTAAGTTCAGTCGTCAACTTTGGTGGGGCGCAACAATACCCAAGTTTCCATCCAGTCGTGTGTGTGGTCTTGCCGAAGGAAGAAATTAAAAAAGTACGCGCTACTAGAGCTGGACGGCTTGCCAGGCTTTTATGTCCGCCTTCGGTGAATACGATATGTTCATACACCTCGTCTGACATAAATAATAAATCGTGTTTTTCACCTAGTCTTTCTAGTTCATCAAGATCTGTGTCTGTTAAGACCGCCCCTGTTGGATTATGTGGAAAATTTAGGATTAGAAGCTTTGTTGAACTGGTAATGTGCGCGGCAACTCGCGTCCAATCGATGCTGAAGTTTGTTGAGGACGATGTTGGCGGACTGAGCGGCACTGAAACGGGCGTGGCACCGGCAAGAGTAATCGCTGGGATGTAGCTGTCGTAGCAAGGTTCTAATATTATTACTTCATCGCCTGGGCCAACACAGGAGATAATCCCAGCCATGAGTGCCTCTGTTGCTCCACTAGTTACTGTAACTTCTTGATCAACGTCATATTGGTGGCCAGAAGTACGAAACATTTTTTCGGCAATTGTCTGTCTTAAAGCAGGCACTCCCGTCATGAATGGGTATTGGTTGTGCCCAGCCGCCATAGCTTGCGAAACTAGAGATAACAGTGCTGGATCGGTGTTGAAATCCGGGAAACCTTGTCCCAAATTGATCGAGTCATGGTCGGCTGCCAGCTTCGACATAATGGTAAATATATTGGTGCCAACAGCGGGTAGTTTGGTATTGATGTTCATTAGTTAAAGAGGTTGTCTGTTAGTTAATTATTTTCAAATGAATTTTATGATTGTACGGACTCAAGCTTTGGTTTGGATGAAGAAGGGTTAATTACCCACAAAGTTATCCACAGACGAAATTGATGTTTCACGTGGAACATTATTAGATAAATAGAATGCTATTGGCACTGTTTCACGTGAAACAAGTACTGGCATTATGGGAATTGCAAAGCAACGTAATTACAAAGTATTTTTCCTAATGGCTAATCAAGCACTATAATTCGACCCCTTCTGTAGTACATATTGGTTATGGAACATCCAAAAATATTCGATGTAATAGTTGTCGGCGGCGGGCATGCTGGGACCGAAGCAGCGCTTGCGTCTGCCAGATCCGGTGCTGCAACTTTACTCCTGACTCATAACATTGAGACCTTAGGCCAGATGTCGTGCAATCCATCTATTGGTGGAATTGGAAAAGGACATCTTGTTAAAGAAGTTGATGCCTTAGGCGGAGCAATGGCGATTGCTACCGATGAGTCTGGAATTCAATTTCGGATATTAAACAGTTCAAAAGGCCCAGCAGTCCGGGCAACTCGTGCGCAAGCAGATCGAGTTTTGTATCGCAAGGCGATTCGAGGCCGGTTAGAAAATCAACAGAATCTTTGGCTTTTTCAACAAGCCGTTGACGATCTTCTCGTCGAAGGAGATCGGGTTGTTGGCGCGGTCACACAGATAGGTTTGCAATTTCGCGCCCGAGCTGTTGTCTTAACTGCAGGCACGTTCTTAAATGGTTTAATTCACGTAGGTTTAGAAAACTACACGGCTGGTCGTGCGGGTGATCCTCCTGCCACCAGATTGGGTCAAAAACTAAAAGAGCTGAAACTACCCCAAGGCCGGCTCAAAACCGGAACCCCCCCCAGGATCGATGGACGATCAATTAACTACGCTGTGTTAGAAGAACAACCAGGGGATCTGGATCCTGTTCCGGTATTTTCATTTTTAGGTTCCCGAGATCTCCATCCTAGACAAGTCTCCTGCTGGATCACACATACCAATGAAAAAACTCACGACATTATCCGGGGCGGACTAGACAGGTCGCCAATGTATAGTGGCGTCATCGAGGGAGTGGGGCCGCGGTACTGTCCGTCGATTGAAGACAAAGTTCACCGTTTTGCGGATAAAAATAGTCATCAAATATTTTTAGAGCCTGAAGGTTTAGATACTCACGAGATTTATCCTAATGGTGTATCAACCAGCTTACCGTTTGATGTTCAACTCAACCTTATCCACAGCCTGCCGGGTTTAGAGAATGCGCATATCGTCCGCCCGGGCTATGCCATTGAATATGATTATTTTGACCCAAGAGAGTTAAAAACCAGTCTTGAAACTAAAAGCATTCGCGGCTTATTTTTTGCTGGGCAAATCAACGGTACGACCGGATACGAAGAGGCAGCAGCGCAAGGCCTGCTCGCAGGGATTAATGCCGCGAGAATGGCCAGAGAACTAAGTCCCTTTGTGTTGCGACGGGATCAGGCGTACATGGGTGTTTTAATGGATGACCTCGTTACTAAGGGAGTCACTGAACCCTATCGAATGTTCACTTCCAGAGCCGAATATCGGCTAAGTCTGAGAGAAGATAACGCGGACTGGCGACTAACAGAACTTGGACGTCAATTCGGATTAGTTGACGATCTGAGATGGGATGCCTATCGCCGTAAGCGCGAGTCCGTTGAGACAGAAATCCAGCGCTTGAGATCGACATGGGTCAATCCGCGGATGGTTGATGCCCAGATAGCCGAACAGGTTTTGGGCAAAGCGATAGAACGTGAGTACTTACTATCTGATTTGCTTAAACGTCCCGGTGTTAGCTATGAATCGTTGATGGCCATGCCCTATCTTGAGGGCATCGAATTACCTGAAGGCCTGCCACCAGGTGATGAAGCAGAACAAGTCGAAGTACAGGTCAAATATGAGGGCTATATTGCCCGGCAACAAGATGAGATAACCCGAACTCAGTCTCACGACTTACAGGCAATACCATCAGATATTGATTATTCTGAAATAACTAGCTTGTCCTTCGAAGTTCGGCAGAAACTTACTCAACATCGACCAGAGACGATTGGGCAAGCTTCACGGATGTCCGGCGTGACGCCCGCAGCTATTTCTTTGCTGTTAATTCATCTAAAGCGAATCAAGTATGGTTCCCAGATAGAAGGCAAAGCGGCTTAGCCAGCAAAGTCGATGAAAGAAGCACCGACCACAACCCCGCATGCTGAGCGATTAATGAAAGCGTGCTCGGACCTTAATATCGAGATTCACCCATCACAGGTTGATACCTTGCTTCGTTATTTGGATCAGTTGAGTCTTTGGAATAAAACCTACAACTTGACAGCCGTCCGGACAATAGAGGCCATGCTGGTGCAGCATATATTTGACAGCCTTTCCGTTATTAAGCCCCTTGACGCTTTTCTGACGCAATTTCGACCAACGGACCGCACTATCCTTGATGTTGGGTCAGGCGCAGGTCTGCCCGGCGTCGTAATTGCAGCAATGCTACCTAATACACGAGTAACCTGTGTTGATACGGTTGAGAAAAAAACTAGCTTTATCCGGCAAATGGCTGGCGTACTTGCGCTTCCCAATTTAACAGCTGTGCATGCACGAATCGAGCAACTGGCTCCCCTGCATGTGACGCTAGTTATCTCCAGAGCCTTTGCGTCAATCGCCGACTTTATCGCACTCGCCGGTAAGCACGTAAGTAACGAAGGCGCTCTAGTAGCCATGAAAGGGCAATATCCGAGCGAAGAACTGACGTCGATCGAGACCAACTCGGATTGGATGTTCACAAAAGCCGACACACTCAACATACCCGAACTAAATGCTCACAGATGCATGATCTGGATACACAGGAACAAGCAATCATGATCAACCCCTCACCCTCTGCTGTGATGCGCGTATTTTGTGTCGCCAATCAAAAGGGTGGCGTCGGTAAAACTACCACCACAACCAACCTTGCTGCAGGTCTGGCGTCGCACGCCAAACGGGTCTTGTTAATCGACCTTGATCCCCAGGGTAACGCAACCATGGGTAGCGGCATTGATAAAAGTAATATCGAGCACACGGTTTATGACGTGCTCATCAACGAATGTGACATCAAACAAGCGATCATCACGTCCGAATCTGGTGGATATGACGTATTGCCCGCGAACCGGGAGCTTGCAGGCGCGGAAATTGATTTGGTTGGCTTTGATCAACGAGAACTGCAGTTAAAAAAAGCGGTAGAACAAGTGTCAGACAGTTATGATTTTGTTCTGATTGACTGTCCGCCTGCCTTGTCGCTGTTGACGCTTAACGGCTTGGCCGCTGCCCATGGTGTGATCATACCCATGCAATGTGAATACTTCGCCCTTGAAGGGTTGTCGGACTTGGTAAACACGATTAAGCGCGTACACCGAAATATCAACAACGATCTAACCCTGATTGGCTTGTTGAGAGTGATGTTTGATCCGAGAATGACCTTGCAGCAACAAGTCTCTGCCCAGCTAGAACAACACTTTGGTGACAAAGTATTTAAAACAATTGTGCCGAGAAATGTCCGTCTGGCTGAGGCACCCAGCTACGGAATCCCGGGGGTCAGCTACGACAAATCATCTCGTGGTGCGAAAGCGTATATCGATTTCGCCCAAGAAGTAATCGAACGAACACAAAACGGCGTGCAGTAAATGACGACAGGAAGCGCAATGGTCACGAAAAGAACAAAAGGGCTCGGAAGAGGACTGGACGTACTGCTAGGTGCAGATGGACCGTCACTTGAAGTATTAGAGCCTGGCTCAAACCAGTCACGACCAAATCAATTGCCGTTATCTCAATTACAGGCAGGCAAATATCAGCCACGCACACGCATGGATGAAGGGGCTCTTACTGAATTAGCAGATTCAATCCGCACTCAGGGCATTATGCAACCCATCCTGGTGCGCCAAGTAAGTAAGGCGCCAATTCGCTATGAGATCATTGCGGGCGAACGCCGGTTTCGTGCTGCTCAATTAGCTGGCCTCGAAGAAGTGCCTGTCTTGATACGCGATGTCGCCGATGAACATGCCGCCGTGATGGCGTTGATCGAAAATATTCAGCGTGAAGATCTCAGCGCGATTGAGGAGGCTCAGGGAGTCAAGCGACTCCTTGATGAATTCAATTTAACGCACGAGCAGGCTGCAGCGGCGATTGGCCGTTCACGGTCGGCGACGTCGAATCTTTTGCGTTTGTTGAATCTTGCGTCAGTGGTGCAAACCATGCTGCTTGCTGGTGATATCGACATGGGCCATGCCAGAGCTTTGCTAGCGGTTGATTCAGCGACCCAGATCCAGTTAGCCAATCAGATCATTGCTAAAGGCTTGTCCGTACGCGAGGCTGAAAAACTAGTGACGCGCACGACAGCTCAAGCGACGCCCCAACAGACGGGTAACCAGAAGGCAAAGAGCAAATCCCGCGATCTAACCAGAATCGAAGAAGCCCTGTCAGACAAACTAACAACTAAAGTAAGTCTGAAGGCCGATGGTAAGGGTAAAGGCCAGATGATTATTGAATTTCATAACTGGGACAACTTTTCGGCCGTCATAGAGAAAATGAATCTTAAAGACGTCATCAGCGAAGCCTAGCCAACTATCCTTTTTGCGAAGGCTGACACTCAAAATCAGCCCGAAACCGAACCCGTTTCATGTAATAAATCGAGAGCCGATTAATGGGCAGATAAATGCTGCCTGACTTGACAATACGTAAAACTTCCTCCATAATCGTTGGTTCTCTTGTGGAGAGGTGCCCGAGTGGTTAAAGGGGGCAGACTGTAAATCTGTTGGCCTTGCGCCTACGTTGGTTCGAATCCAACCTTCTCCACCAGAAAACTGATTTAAGTGGTCCCAAAGTATTGAAACGACCTCGCGGGTGTAGCTCAATGGTAGAGCAGAAGCCTTCCAAGCTTACGACGAGGGTTCGATTCCCTTCACCCGCTCCAGCAAATGTTGAGCGGCAAGGTTGTAGTAATCAATAATCTGGGTCTAGTGGTCAGCGGTACAGATTTAGTGGTTCGTGGGGTCGGTTACCCGGCGAATGCGCCCATGTGGCTCAGTGGTAGAGCACTCCCTTGGTAAGGGAGAGGTCACGCGTTCGATCCGCGTCATGGGCACCAAAGGCATTTGTGCTTTACCTCAGTACTGAAATAGATTTATTTAAAAGTTTTTGTTATTCAACCTAAGTCACCAGCTTAAGTAAAGGTCAGGAGTCTGCCATGGCAAAAGAAAAGTTCGAACGTACCAAGCCCCACGTAAACGTCGGCACAATCGGCCACGTTGACCACGGCAAGACCACTCTGACAGCCGCGATCACGACGGTTCTGTCGAAGAAGTT
>Ga0007881_1000045_pt1 | contig 54211 bp, 49 predicted proteins | sample CryBogCBH12Aug09_FD_70959 | JGI IMG/M metagenome (GOLD analysis project Ga0007881, IMG submission 70959) | Freshwater microbial communities from Crystal Bog, Wisconsin, USA - CBH12Aug09 | ecosystem: Environmental > Aquatic > Freshwater > Lake | place: Crystal Bog, Wisconsin, USA | collected... | reverse complement strand
TTTATATTTTACTCATGGTGTTATTAACCCTCAAAGTATTAATAATAAGTTAGATTATTATTATAGACCTATTTTTACTAAATGGGGTACTATTGGTTTAAAAGTTATTTGTTAACTTTTGGTAATTCTATTTTGGCTCTTTAAAGGGCCCTATTGGATTATTATTCAGATAACTGTAAACCAACTATAATTAACCCTTACTTAGATAAGTTAAAGATTGATTAAGAAAGGAGAGTAAAGAGAATAGTTTTCCTCCTATAGTAAAAAAGAGAATAGTTTACATGTAAACCCCCCTTAAAAGTAAAAATAAGTTAAAGTAAAGAGTTAAGTTTTAATTCAGATAACTGTAAACCAACTTTAATTTTTTATCTAATTAAAACAACTCTGTAATTTCTTGTCGGTCAACCCCTCCTTATTTAATATTTTTTTTAATAGTGGTTCTATTGATTTACTATTTAATAAGTTTGAATCTGTGGAATCCTTTAGTGCAACATCCTATATTGAGGGCATAAGATTAGCCTTATTAAATGGTCGTATTTCACAAGTATATGTTTGATTATTATGTGCAATATCTAGATTTTTTACATTACGGGTATTAAAGCCTAAAGCTAATCAGATGATAACCAATACTTTACCCTCATATTTACGCAAAATGTATTTTGTAATAATTCTAGATAAAAAAAATATTCTCTAAATAATTTAATACCACAGGTAATTCCAGGTCACAATGATAAGTTAAAAATAATCTATAATCATTTAATCTAAAATTTTAGAACTCACTTATAAAATAATTGTTTTTATCACCTTAAGGGACCCATTAAACACCTTCTAGATTAGTTTAAAAGAGTAATGAAAGAGAATTGTTTTTATTTTACACCGTAAGATAAGAAAGATTACCCACAGATATTTATTAGGTAGAATGGTTAAAAAATTTTATAGGTAACTGTTTAATGATTTATTAGTTTAATGGTTTAAAGTTTAAAAATTTATTATTAATAATAGATAACTGTTTATTAAATTACCCACTTAAATATATTACTTATTTATAAATTAAGAAATTATAAAGATTATTTATTTATTTACACTTAAATCTATTACTTATTTAAAGAGTGAAGAGTTTTAGCTTTACTCACTTTAAAAATAACTTTATAAATTTGTTATTATCGTTAACTATTTATAGAGATAAGTGTAATAATTTGTATTTAAAATAACCCCTAAAAATCCTTACTAAAAAAAGTAAAATTAGTTAAGAATTTAGAGTTGTTTAAGAGAATAGTTTTTACTTAACCCTTACTTTATCCTCGTCCTACACCCATTAAAGATTGGTTAAAGTAAAGTGTAAGTATTAAGAAAGATAATTGTATATAATAACCACCCACCTTAGAGAACTGTATTATATAAACCCCTAAAAAAGGGGCTTATAATAAAATTAGAATGTAAATAAGATTAAGAATGCCATCATTAATGCGAAAAGTCCCATCGCTTCAGACAGAGCAAAACCTAAGATAGCGTATGCGAATAATTGTGCTTTTAAAGAAGGATTTCTAGCGTAACCTGTAATTAGACCACTGAAAATTGTACCGATACCAGCACCAGATCCAGCAACTCCAATTGTAGCTGCACCAGCTCCTATTAATTTAGCTGCTTCTACCATTTGTTGTTATAATTAGTAAGTTCAGCTCATTAGCTGACTTTCTTCACGAAACTGACGGGAATCGAACCCGTGGTCTGAAACTCGACAAGTTTCTGCATTAACCGACTATGCTACACTTTCTAGTATTATAACGATGTCAACATTTTACCCAACATTAGCAATTCTTTTATTCCTTATTGGAATTTTAGGAATAGTAGTTAACCGAAAAAATATAATAATTATGCTTATGTCAATTGAATTAATGTTATTAGCTATTAATTTTTTATTAATTCTTTATTCTTGTTTTTTAGATAATTTAATTGGACAAATTTTTGCTTTATATGTACTAGTTGTAGCTGCTGCTGAATCTGCTATAGGTTTATCTATACTAGTGGCTTATTATAGAGTAAGAGGAACAATATCTGTAAAATTTTTAAATCTATTAAGAGGTTAGTTTTATTTAAATAGGCACCAATCTTCCGTGGGGCCTACTCGACCTCTTAATTAACTACACTATCTTTACACTTACCCTCAAAATTAATAAGTAAAGATAACCAGGCCCCTGGTTGGCTTAGCAATTAATTACACTACCTTAGGACCCGCCTTACTTATTTTAACTTAATCTATACCCTCTATATTTCTTAAATTACCCTTACTTATATAAACTTCTTAATATCTTACATTTAACCTGGGTCTTACTTATTAAATATTAAAAACAATTCTCTTTCTTAATTCTTAACTCTTTACTCTAACCAGATTAAGTAAGGTGATTAAAGGGCACTATTCTTATAAAAGAAAATTATCTGTACACCCCCCTGCCCCTTAAAACAGTATAAAGTAACCCACCTATTACTTCCAACTATAAATTCAAAACTTCCAACTAATACTCTTACACTTAACCCCTTAAGTCAATAGGATTATAGCCCATAACTCTTACCCTTAAACTTCTGCCCCTTAAAGTTACCTAGATACATAACTATCAAACTTCTAACTCCTCTATCTTAATAAAAAACAATTCTCTTTATAAACTATTACACTCCTTTCTTAACTTAAATAATTTATTTAATTAAATTAATCTATATAATCTATAAGGTAAAGTGTGAGAATTAAGAAAATACACTTATCCGTAGTGTGGGGTTTATAAGCCACCCGACTTTAAACTTATTTAACTGTGGGGTTATAGACCCTTTAATCACTTATTAATCTTTAACTTCTAGACCTTTAATTTATTAACTCCAATTGGAAAAACTTATCAAAATTTTAATTTTCCCGCTGTTTTAGCATTACTTCTAGTTCTTTGGCCTCTAGTAGGGAAACCGGATTTATGTCTAAAGCCTCTATAACAACCAACTTTAATTAATCTAGTAATATTATTTTTAATTTCATTATTATCTTTTTTTAATAAAATAAGTAACTTATTTAAATTATCTGCTTTATCGGTAGCTAATAAATTATCTTTAGTATATAAAGATATACCTAATTCTCTACAAATAGTTAAAGCTTTAGAAGGACCTAAAAGATTTAAAATTTTTTTATAAACTGTCATAAGGAGTTAGAGGGATTCGAACCCTCGGATGAATTACATCATTGTTTTCAAGACAACCGCTTTAACCACTCAGCCATAACACCATAAAATTAATTACTTAAGATATTTATAACATCTAGTACAGGACCAACTAGGTTAATCCTTCTAATAGGTTTACCTATTTAAGGACATTGTTTGGAGATATGCGCAGAAGGCCATAAGGGTTTAAAAACTAATTTTAGGAGAGACAATGGAGGATACCTTCAAATGCATTTTCACCATCTCTAGTTATGACTAATATTTAACTTATTGTTGTGTACTAGGGGGCTTTAGCTTAGTAGGTAGAGCGTAACTTTTGCACAGTTAAGGCCAGCAGTTCAATTCTGCTAAGCTCCAATTTTTAGTAGCTAAGTGGTTAAAGCACCCGGCTGTTAACCGGGCAATAATTAACGCTGGTTCGAATCCAGCCTAAAAAGAAATTACAAAATTTTAATTAACTAACATCCTTTTACATTATTCTACACACCTATTGGCCATCTTATTATTGGGGGCCCTTCTATGGGTTACTTGTGATTTAATCCAACCCCTCCCCTTGTTCCTTAAGGTAAATAAGTTAAAAGAGGATTTATTAATATTTACACTTTAGAGCTTTATTAATTTTAAAGAGCAATATTTAATTAATTAATAATTTTTTTATTAAGTCAGGGGGGTTAAAAGGTTAATTAGTTTTAGATTAAGTGGGCTTAGGTATTAAAAAGAGTTTTACTAAAATTATCTAAAGAGTAATAAATTATATATGGTAAGTAAGTCAATTGTTTTTTAGAAATTATGGTTAAATTTTAGGGGTTAACTTTACTTAATCCTCACTTAAATAAGTGTAAAGAGAATAGTTTTTACTTTATCCTTACTTTATCCCTAAAGATTTGTTTCAAAGTCTAAAAAGTTTAATAAGTTCTCCGTAAAGGGATCCCAGTTAAGTAGGTATTAGTTTGATAAGTTTAAAAGAGTAAATAAATAAGAGTTAATATTAAGAAAGATAATAGTTCAAAATAAATCCTTACTTAAATAAGGATAAGTAAAGAGTTACCATTCTAAACTTACTTTCTCCGATCAAAAAAGTTATCTTTAATCACCTTATAGATTAGTTTGGAATTTTTTAACCATAGTTCGGAGAATAGTAATATATCTATAGACAGCTAAATGTGTAAAATAGAAAGAGTTAAGATAATTTTTAGTGGCTCATAGGTAGAGCATGTTGTTTAATTAAAATTAAAGACATAAAATTGGTTCAAATCCAGTCTAAAAAAGATAAATATGTTACACTTAAGTTTAAATAATTTATATTTAATTCCTATTTTTGGTATACTTTTTATTCTATTATTACCTAAAAATTTAACCAAATTAATATCTTTAATTTTTAGTATAATTAGTTTTATATATACGATAATATTAACTATATATTATAACCCAATTTTACAATTTCAATTTATAGAAAATTATTCAATAATGGGTAAAACATTTGTTGTTGGTTTAGATGGTATATCATTAAATTTTATACTATTAACTGCATTTATACTACCTATTTGTGTATTAACAAGTTATAAAACAATAAATACATATATAAAAGAATTTAATATTTGTCTATTAAGTATAGAATTACTTTTATTTGGAGTTTTTACAGTATTAGATTTATTAGGTTTTTATTTATTATATGAAGGTGTATTAATACCAATGTTTTTAATAATAGGATTATGAGGAGCGCGAAAAGAAAAAATAACAGCAGCCTATTATTTCTTTTTTTATACTTTTGTAGGATCAATAATAATGTTATTAAGTATAATTTATTTATATAATTATACAGGTTCTACTGATTTATCTATATTATTAAGTAGTAATATAAACCCAGATTTACAAAAATTAATATTTTTAGCCTTTTTAGCGAGTTTTGCAGTTAAAATACCTAAATTCCCATTTCATATATGATTACCTTTAGCGCATGTAGAAGCACCTTTAGCAGGTTCTATTTTATTAGCAGCAGTTTTAATCAAAATGGGTAGTTATGGTTTTATTAGATTCGCTTTACCTTTATTACCTGATGCCTGCGTTTATTTTGCCCCGTTAATAAATACTTTAGCCTTATTAGCTATTATTTATGCAAGTATTACTACTATTAGACAAACAGATTTAAAAAGAATTATAGCTTATTCTTCTATAGGTCATATGGGAGTAGTTATGTTAGGTATATTTAGTTTAACTACAGAGGGTATTGAAGGTTCAATATATTTACAAATAGGTCATGGTTTAGTATCTAGTGCTTTATTTATTATTGTTACTTATTTATATGATCGACACCATTCTAGATTAGTTAAATATTATAGAGGTATGGTTATAACTATGCCTATTTATACTATTATGTTCTTAATTTTTACTATGGCTAATATTGCTGTACCATTAAGTTGTAATTTTATTGGTGAATTCTTATCTTTATATTCTATTTTTACCTCAAATATTTTTATCGGGTTTATTGGTGGATTCGGTATCATTTTATCTGCTTGTTATGCCCTATTCTTATTAAATAGAGTAGCTTTCGGTTCAATGTCCCCCTATATTACTCATAATAGAGATTTAGATAGAAGAGAATTTTATATTTTATTTCCTTTAGTTATACTAACTATTTTATTTGGTATATATCCTAATTGAATATTTGATAAAATTCATTATTCAGTAATTAATTTATTATTTTAGATTTTTTTTTATTGTCCCTATTAAATGGGCGTAGTTCGCGTCTTTAGCTCAAAGGTAGAGCCTTTTACTTCTAATAAAAGGGTTGAGAGTTCAAATCTCTCAAGACGTTTTAATTTTTCATTTATCCGCTTATTCACCCACATTTATTGATTTAACCTAAATTGTCATTAAAGTAATTAACACATAAAAAGCTTTCCATACTCGGGGGGCACAGGCACCTATTAATTAGTAAGTCTAAAAGTAACGTTAATTAAGTTTAATAAGTTGATTATAAAGTTATTGATTGTGTTTACTATAAACAATTAATATACCATTTTTAGCTACGCCTATCAATTATAAGCACGATAGGTCCGGGATACCTTTTTATATTACTACTGATAATGTTAATAAATATTCACAAAAACCCACCCAATAAAATTAGCGTTAACGGAAATTTTCGGTGGGTTCAACTCCCACGGACGCTTAATGTATATTTTTATTCTTAGTTTACCATTTTTCAGTTTTCTTATTAGTGGTTTAGGTGGTAGGTTTATTGGTTCTAAAGGTGCTGCTATTCTTACTAGTGCCTTAATAACAATAACTTGACTAATTAGCTTATTAATATTTTATGAAGTAGCTTTAAATAATAGTACTTGTTATATTGAGTTATTTAAATGAATAGATGTAAGTATAATAGATGTCAATTTTGGTTTAATGTTTGACTCTGTTACTGCCGTTATGTTAATTGTTGTTTTAACTGTTTCTTCTTTAGTTCATATTTATTCTACCGGCTATATGAGTCATGATCCACATTTACCTAGATTTATGAGTTATTTATCTTTATTTACACTTTCTATGTTGATTTTAGTAACTGCTGATAATTACTTATTACTATTTTTAGGTTGAGAAGCCGTGGGTCTTTGTTCTTATTTATTAATTAATTTTTGATTCACTAGAATTCAAGCTAATAAATCTGCTATTAAAGCCATGGTCGTTAATAGAATTGGTGATTTAGGTTTAGCTTTAGGTATGTTTACAATAGCCTATTCTTTCGGTTCATTAGATTTTTCAACTGTTTTCTCTTTAACTGATTATTTAGAAAATAACTATCTTTATAAAGATATTCATACTGCTACCGTTATCGGTATATTTTTATTTATAGGTGCTGTTGGTAAATCTGCTCAACTTGGACTACACACTTGATTACCAGATGCGATGGAAGGTTAATATAACAATAATAGTTAGTAACTAATCATGGAGGGCCTTCCTTAAACTTCACTATATGCTGGAACCCCCAATAGGATTTACCCTACTTTAAAAGTAATAATGGGTAAAACTGGGCAATCAGCAGGAAACTTTAGTAAAAATAGTAAAAAATTTTAGTAAAAAAAAAAGAAAAGAAAACTTTAACTATAAAACTAGAAATGGAAAAATTAAATTTAAATAATATGAACATAAAATTTTTATCTACAATTATTAAAGGGTCCTCAGAGACTACACGCGAAGCTTTTATACAATGATTTATAGGATTTACAGAAGGAAATGGTTGTTTTCATGTTGGAGAAAATGTGTCATTTGAAATATTACAAGATCAAGAAATTCTAAACTATATTAAAGAACAATTGGGTTTAGGCCAAGTTTATAAACAAAATTCATCAGGTCAGGTAACCTATAGATATATTGTTTCAGATCCCCAAGAAATTGCTGAAATAATAGATCTATTTAATGGGAAAGTGCAATTAAGCAAAAAACAAGCCCAATTTTATGGTTTTGTTGGAGCCTATAATGTGAAATATAATAAAAATATTATTATAAAACCACATGAAGATTTAACAGGTTTAGACAAGGCATGATTAAGTGGATTTATAGACAGTGAAGGTTGTTTCACAGTTTCCATTATAAAACACTCAGCCCAGCGAAAAAAATGCTCAGATTCAAGTAAGGTTTGTAATCTCTCAAAAGGATGCAACCCAAACATTAAGCAAATTAGCGGGATACTTGGGTGGAACCGTAACTAAAGTAAATAGTAAAGGTTATATATCGGAAAATATGTGTGTAAATTTAACAAACTTGAGCCATATAATAGAATATTTAAAAACACATACATTAAAAACAAAAAAACAAAAAAGTTTAGAGGTGTGATTACAAATCTACGAATTAGTTATAAGTAAAAAACACTTAGACAATACTGAGGTAGTAGACCAAATTAGAGTTTTAATACCTTTAATAAATCCCGATTTCAAAAAAAGGGTATTTGAACCTAAAAATCAATATACATCAAAAAAATCGTCCGAAATTAATACCAATTAGTATAAAAGATGATATAGTCCGAACTTATAGGTAACTATAAGAGTATTTCTTAATCAACTTTATGCCAACACCAGTATCAGCATTAATTCATGCAGCTACGATGGTAACAGCAGGGGTATTCTTATTAATAAGATCATCTTATTTAATAGAATATTCTGAAATAGCATTAACAATAATAATAATAGTAGGTTCATTAACTGCTTTATTTGCAGCAACTGTAGGATTAGTTCAAAATGATATTAAAAAAGTTATTGCTTATTCTACATGTTCTCAATTAGGTTATATGGTATTTTCTTGTGGAATTTCTAATTATTCAGTTAGTTTATTTCATTTAATGAATCATGCCTTTTTTAAAGCATTATTATTCTTAAGTGCTGGAGCTGTAATTCATGCTTTAGCTGATGAACAAGATATGAGAAAAATGGGGGGATTAATAAGAACCTTACCATTTACTTATTCCTTAATGTTTATAGGATCCTTATCTTTAGCTGGATTTCCTTTTTTAACTGGATTCTATTCTAAAGATGCCATTCTAGAATTAACTTTTGCACACTATTCAATATCAGCCAGTTTTGCTTATTGATTGGGTACAATTTCAGCTTTATTTACTTCTTTTTATTCTTTTAGATTATTATTTAAAACTTTTATAAGTAACCCTCAAAGTTCTTTAAATAATTTTAAATTTTCTGCAGAATCTGATCTAGCTATGTCTTTACCTTTATTTTTATTAGCTATTGGAAGTATATTTGTAGGTTATATAGGAAAAGATATATTTGTAGGAGTAGGATCATCCTTTTTTACACATTCAATTTTCGTTTTACCTAACCATATTACTTTAATTAATGCTGAATTTTTATCTCCTTTTATTAAAATTATACCCGTTGTATCAAGTATTATAGGAGCTTTATTAGCTATAATTATTTTTTCAAAACCTAAAGTTATAGATTTTAAAAAAATTTATATTTTCTTATCTAATAAATGACATTTCGATTTAGTTTATAATAATTTTATTGTTAAACCTATATTTTTATGAGGACATAATGTATCTTATAAAATAATTGATAAAGGTTTATTAGAATCTTTAGGTCCTACTGGTTTATCAGACGGTGTAAGATATATTTCAACTATATTTAGTAGATTACAATCAGGTCAAGTTTATAATTATGCCTTTACTATTATTTTATTCACAACTATTTATTTACATTCTTTAACTCTACCTTTTAATGTAGAATATATTTTTATTATACCTATTTTATTATTTTTATTAAGCTAAATTTTAGCTTAATTATAATACAATTATCCGTCCATAAAAATCCATTATCTTTACACTTATCCATAACTAAAAACTAAACTTGCTAAATCCACCATTCCTTAAGACCAAATAATTACAACCTTTACAGAAGAGTATCTATAATGTTAAAGTTAAGTTTAGTGGGCCGGCTAGTTATCGATTTAAAATTTTTAAACAACTCTTTAAAACATATGATTTATTTTAAGTCGATTAAAGGAGGGGTTAAATAGGCAATAGGTTTAAATAATAATAAATCTTTAAACAATTATCTTTTAAAGTGGGTTAAAGTTTAACTCCCCAAGAATATAAAATCATTAAAATTAAACTTAGTAATAAACCATTTTTTCTTAGGTATAAAGATCTGAGAGATTTTTCAATAGTTTTATGATTTTTTAAATAATCTAAAGGTTTTTCTTCTCACCACAATTTAAGAGCTTCATTTAAATTACCAGATTCAGCCAGATGTTTTACAGCCTCAAAACTCATCAATTCTTTGTGATAGGCCATTACTGAATAATAAATTTTGATCTTGCTTTCCTTTAACATTCTTTAAAATATATTCAATAACCTTATTGAGATGTTTAGTAGCTTGGTAATTTCCATGGTAAATATTGTTATTATAAGTAATATATAAAAAATTTAGGATTATGAGTGTCAAATGGTTTAAAACATTTTAAATAAATGTGTAAGTGAACACCCTTATCCGCACTAATTTCTCTAAATACTACGAAGTCTTTAACAATACAACTACTTAGTTTATCTTTTAGAAACTCAATAGCGGATAGAAGTTCAATATTACAGTTGGGATAGGTTAAAAATAAATGTCTAGCACAAAGTCTAAATTTTTTAAGTTTTAACAGTTATAGGGACAAGTTCAGCATTTTCATGGGCAGCATCATAGAATAAATTTTTGGTATACATGTCTAGTAATAAGTCAAATTTATTATTTTTATTATTCAAGTAGGGGATAATAAGTAATAAAAGGGTTAAAGTAAAAACAATTATCTTTACACTTTATTAACTAATTTAAGGGTTTGTTTCAGAGAATTGTAATTACATTAATGGGAGACCCAGTTAACTTATTTAACTTTGGAGTGAAAAAATTAACTTTTAAACAGGTGAGGATTAAGTAAGGGGGGAGTCCCCCGGTTAAAAGCTTCTTAGATAATACAATTATCTAAATTAATTCTGGTAGAAAACCTACCAATTAATTAATTTTATCTGATCAACTTAAGAAATTATTGTTAAATTCGGGATTATATGAAGTAGTAGTAAAATTAGAATTTAATTTAAAAGTAGCGATATCTTTAATTAAAGAAGATTCTTTAATAATATGGCTAGATACTTTACCTTTAACTTCAACTTTAGTATTTCTAGCTTTAAAAGCTTCACTAATAGAAGGTATTAATTTATTAAACATGATGAAATATAAAGTAAAAAATATAACAACCAGTCAAAAATATTGACTAAAGAAAGTTTCTAAAGCAAGTTGAGGCATTTAATGTAGATGTATTGTATCATTTAAATAAGTAGTAGTTAATAAACAGAAAACATAAGCTTGAATTAAAGCAACACCCATTTCTAATATAGTTATAAATACTATAATTAATAAAGGTATTATACTTAAAACAGATAATAAACCACCAGCTGTTAACATTTGTCAAGTTGAACCTGCAATAATGGCAAATAATAAATGACCAGCTGTTAAGTTAGCAGCCAATCGAACTCCTAATGTAATAGCTTTAGCTGTATAAGAAACTAATTCTATAACTGCTAAAAATGGAGCTAATATCATTGGTGCTCCTATAGGAATAAACATAGCAAAAAAATTTGATCTAAAATTTATAAAACCTAAAATAGTACAAGCTATTCAAATTGTTAAACTTAATCCAAAAGTAACTACTATGTGTGCTGTTGGTGTAAATGTATATGGTACTAATCCTACTACATTTAATACTGCTATTAAAAAGAATAAAGAAAATAAAAAAGGGAAATATTTTAATCCTACATTACCTATATTTTCTTTAACCATATTTAATATATTTTCATAGATTATTTCAATTACAGATTGTCATCTACCTGGTACTATATTTTTTATATTATTATTTATTAAACTATTTATTATAAATAATGCTATTACTAAATATAAAGATGAATTTGTAAAAGAAAGATCTAAATTACCAAATGGATGTATTGGAAATAATCTAATAATTTCAAATTGTTCAAATATGCTATAAATCATTTTTAAAGTTTTATATAATTTTTTGATTGGTTGTTAACTCAATATTCACTAGTTAGTAATATTAATTTTTATAATTTTTAATTTTGCTTGTTAACTTATTATATTAAGGTTATATCATTGTTCCCCGTCATTATTACGTGGTATCTTGGAATGCCTACGGGGGTTCATTAATTTTAAATTGTTTAGTGCATTCTCTTATATTTACATTTAAATCCCCCGAGAATTTTTTGTAAATATTAAGGGGGGTTTTAAGGGAAATTTTTTAGTAAGGAGGAGGAGGTTTAAGTAAAACAATTATCTTAACTAATATCATAAAAACCCCCTTTATTTCTCTTTACTATGCCTTAGGTTATTTAACAGTGGGAGGGGATAAAACTTTTACTAATAGTAAGGTTTATAATTAAGTTGGTGTTATAAAAGATAACCTGTTCTTAACTCTTAACTAATTAATTACACTTATCCTTACCAATTCTAACTTACTCTATACCCTCTATATTTCTTAAATTACCCTTGCTTATATGGGCCAATCCTTAACTTTTTCTTTAATTAAGGAGAACTGTAAAATTAATTTTCATAATTTTAGATTTAATTGGGAGGATATAATTAATGATGTTGCTCTGAGATTTGGTGGATTTTTAAGGAATTCAACAATAAAGTTAAGATAATTGTAAAAGTAAATATGGATTGGATTACTCTTGTTTCCTTATCCTTTTTATTTACCTACACTGTCTCAGATAACAGTATTACTGGGCCAAGCCCACAAGAATTATTAGATTGATTGGTAGGGGTTTATGAATTATCCCGAGCCTTAACCTACTGTAACTTTAGCTATAGACCGGGGGCCCTAGAAACACTAAATTTTTAATGGTAATTATTTGTACTAGAATTTCGAGGTTTAATTAAAGCTATATCTTGTTGGATAATTCAATGTAAATAATAAAGTGTAGTAACTGCCTTTTTAAAACAGTTCTCCTACCACAAACTAGAGTTATAGAGGCTGAGGCATTGGGTTCATAGCCCTTGAACTAAACTTCAACCTTCACTTTTTACCCAGGCCTTACCGGTTTAATAAGTTATCCTAAGAAGGGCCCTCTTATAGATTAGTTTTAGTGTAGATAATTGTATTATATTTAGCTAAATTATATTAGTTATTACTCTTGTTAAAGGGTCCCACCCGATTAGTTTAAAGTTTATAGTAGGAAGTTATAGCGGAGTTTAAGTGTAAAACCACAAAAAATCTTAAACTTATTTAACTCTTAAACTTATTTAACTTATTTTAGTAGGGATAATAAATTATTTATTGGTAGCATTAAATAACAATTCTCTTTATCACACCACGGACAGGGGGCCACTTTCTTAACTTTTTTTTATTCGCCATTTTTACAATACCAATAAATTACTTATCATAAAATGTTACACCCTCTAAAACTCTCCTGTGGGCTTGTGAGTATTAAGTACAATAAAATAATAAGTAATAGGAAGTTGAGATCGAATAATGGAATTAATTAAAGGTGTAAGGGTAACAAAGCTCATACACCAATACAAATAAATTTGCTTTGGAACAATTATTATTTAACTTTTTCATCTTTTATGTGGCCCTTTTATAATTACTTTGTTACTTGGTCGCTGCTATTTGGCCAATAATTAGTAAAATACTCATTGGACTAATTAAGGTTATTACAGATAATTGTTAAAATCAATTCTTACTTAAATAAGAAAAGAATAGTGATGATGGAGTGTGGGAGAGTAAAAATAATCAAGGAAAATTAACTTTTTTTTTTAAAAACAGGGGTTCTTTTAGTAAAAACCAATTCACCGAATTTTAAACCAACTGCAAGAGATGAAATTTGAACAGTTTTTAGATTTCTACCATCATGTATAGGATAAGTTTTACCTATAAATTCTGGTATTATTGTGGAAGATCTTTTTTTAAAGATCGGACCTTTTCAGATAGATCTAGACATAGTTAGTACGATCGGATTTGAACCGACAACCAGTTCATTAAAAGTGAAACGCTCCACCTATTGAGCTACGAACTATTAAAAGAATAAAATTTATTCTACATATAAAATTAATTTTTTATTATTGATTAAATATTCTCCTATTTTTAATTGATAGGGTGATTGTGAGGAATAAATTTTAATAGAAGGTTTAGATATAGCTTTAATAAAATTAATTTTATTATTATATATAATAAAGTTTTTAGTAAAAGGATTATATGTATAACTTATTAAACCTTTTTTTTCTAAAAAATCTATTATTATTAAAATTGAATTTGTTTTTTCTATTATGATAGGGCGCATATCTTTTTTATTAAGATGTGCTATTAAATTATATATTTTTTTCATTATCATGATGCTCTTTTTAATCCTGTTATTAACCCGTTATCCGCTAGTTCTCTAAATATAAATCTAGATACACCAAATTTTTGAATTACACCTCTAGATCTACCAGTAAAAATACAAAAATTACGTATTTTAGTAGCTTTAAAAAAAGAAATTTTATTAAAGGCTTTTAATCTAAAATTTAAAGGTAGAATTTTATTAGAAGCTAAAGATTTAAATATTTTATATTCTAATTCAAATAAAAAATATACTAATCTTAATTTGAAATCTTTTTTTAAAAATTTATTTACAGACATTGTTTGAAAGTAACAGGACTCGAACCTGTACATCTCTCGATAATAGTTTCTAAGACTATCAAGGCTACCATTTCATCATACTTTCTTTGTTCTTTCTTATCTTCTATAATATCTCTAGTTATTCCATTATTTTTTCATTCTTTTCATTATAAATATTTAACTAATTAAATCGCTTTAAAGGATTATAGACTTCCTTTTAATTAATCACTTATTAATCTTTAACTTATGGACTATATACTATTAATTAAAAAGGGTATTTATCTTCTCTATCTTAATCTAGTTCTAAACAATTATCTTTCTAAAAATTAACTCTACTTATCAATCTTTAACTTATTTAACTTATTTTAGTAGGGGTTAGAAGGGTAAATTTTAGGGTAATTGAATTTCAAAACAATTATCTTTATTATGACCCTTACACTAATAAAATTACTCTTTTAAACTAATCTATAATCTAACGGAGGATTTATAAGGAGATAAGTACAATTATCTTTAAATAAAGCTCCCCAAAAAATCCCTTAAGAATTACCAAACCTTCACTCAAGGTGGGTCGCAGAGAAGTTGTTAGCGAAAATAATTACCTCTTTTAAGGGCCTACTATTATAAATTACTGTTTAAGGGGTTGTGTGTAAATTCACAATAGGCAGCAGGATTAACAGAAGAGAAAAAGTGCCAAGAGAAGTAAAAGGAAACCGGGGTCCCGGCCTTAGATAATTGTTTTTTAGGTTATAGAAAAACCTATAACCTTTTTTGAATTGAAGATTTATTAAAGGGCCTGTAAGTTTTACCCATTTATTTAGATAATTGTAATTATCTATGTAATAAATAAAATAGACTAAATAAGAGATTTAATATGTTTTATAATTAAAATTATTATAAATAGTAATTCGAGTACAAAAAATATTATTATGGTTATTAATAATAATATATTTAAATCCGGAGGTAAAAATAAAGTAAAAAATAAAATCAAAAAGAAATTAATATAAAATCTAAATTTTTTAAAATAAAAAATCAAAGGAATGGATTTAGACAAATAAATAAGATAATTTATTAATAAACTAATAATAATTAAATTTTTTATTAAAAGAATAATTTGTGCCAAGGTTGGAATAAAACGATCTATAGATCAATTAGATGTATATACCCAATCAAATAAATATCAATTATAAAAATATAATAATAAATAATAAAAGAAAATTTGAGAAATTAAAGTTTTAGTAATTCAATAATAAGGGGGATATTTATATAAATCTTCTAATTTAAATAAACCAGGTCTAAAATAAGTTAAAATAGAAAAAATTATAAATGGACTTAAGAAATATAATGATAAATAAAAAGATAAGGATAATTTTTGAACTACGGCATCTATTAGATTGGAATATAGCATAAAGGTTTGGATATTAGGTGAAAATACTAAAATAATAAGATCTATATTTATTCAAATTATAACATTAATAATAAATAAAGCCAAAGTTATATATATTGCACTATATTTTATTTCTGATAAATGTTTAATTAATAACATTGGGTAGTAAACTTTTAGGAAAAAAGGGGATTTGAACCCCTGAGTGAATAAACACAATGACTTAGCAAATCATCCTAATAACCTCTCTAGCATTTTTCCTGAATTTAATTCTAGTTTTAATGGTGCCCCCTATTATTAATAATTACCCAGCCCAACCTCGGAGTATTGTTTAGACTTTTTAGTACTGTTAAAGAGTAAGAGTTAACAGGATTAATCCCCCCTGCTTACTATTAAAAACTGTACTATACCCGGGAGTTAATTTTTAAGAAAGAGAATTGTTTTTACTTAACCCTTTTATTACTCCAAAGTTTAATAATTTAAAGATTGATTAGTTAATAAGTGGGTGGTGGGTAAAGAGAATTGTTTTTACTTAACCCTACCCCAACGGCTTATAGTAAAGAAAATCAAACTGCCATCCTTAAGGCAAAGTTAATAAAGTAAATAATATTAATATTTTTTAAAAGAATTAAAAGGTAACATTTTAGGTGTGTTAAAAGGTAAAGGTAAAAATTCTTTTGTAAATTTGGGATTATTACAATCTATAATCAATTTATTTGTGGGTTTAACCACATAATTACCTATGTTATTGAAACCCTCAGAATTTATAATTTTTAAAAGTTCTGGTTCTAAAGATTTTTGAAGTATTGTTAAAATTCCTGTTTGCAAATCAAAATTCCCATGACCATCTAAGTACCCTGTTAATCATGCTCTATTAAATTTAGTAGCTTTAATATTATAATATTTACAAGTACTATTGAATTGTGCAAACTTTGAGTCACCTCAAATCTTATTATTAAGTATAGGATATAATATCTCTGTAAATTTATTATCCAAATAAACTCTAAGTTTACTATCCTTTTTTGATGTATATACACTATCACAATTTATTTTTGACTTAAAACTTTTAATAAATTTTCTTCCTCTTCGCTCAAGCGAATAACTACATCTATTTGACCGCGGTGATTTGAGTTTTTTCTTTTTCTAAAATCTGTTACACCACGGGCATCAAATAACCCTGCAGTATAATACTCCATATCACTAATACTATAATTATTAAAATAATTTAATGAATCTAATTTATTCTGTTCTGAAGACTTAACTTCTTTTACCCTCTCCACTTTTTTATAGATATTTTGCATTAATTCAGCTATTAATCACCCCCATTAATAAAGATAATTGTTTTTACTCTTTAGATAGATTAGCTTAATAGTATATAGTTAAGTATTAAGAAAGAGAATTGTTTTTTACCTTAAGTATAGTTATAACTCTAAATATAATTTAGTTAAGTTAAAGATTGATTAGTTTACCATTTACACTTAACCTTATAAATCCTCCGTTAGATTATAGATTAGTTTAAAAGAGTTAAGAATTTAAAATTTAATTGTTTTAATTTAATCCTCACACTTTACCGGACAGACCCCTAAGCTCAATGATTCCAAAAAACTCACCCTTACTAAAATAAGTTAGATTTTTTCAATTTAAGGCATGATTTTCATTGAAAAAGAAGAGCAGCTAAATAATACTCTTCCCTTCCCCAGATTGGTTATTGGCAGGAGTGATTATTATAAATTCTGGCTAATTATTGGGGTCTTGCTAGTCGAGTAATAAGTTTCTCGACTTATTTTCTTACTGGACACCACCGGGGCCCCCTGATTATTGGGATCTAAGAAGGCCATTAATTAAATAAATAAATTACTATTTTCTTAACGGGTGTAAGGCCCTTAGAGAAAAGAAGGATAGATTTTTATAAATTTACAGTTCCCCTTAATATACCCTTTAATTAATTTTACTTTATTAACCTACTTTTAATAAATAACCTTTAAAAGTGTAGTTAGTTATAAGGGTGAAGAGTTTAATTGGTTTTTACAGATAATGGTATTTTTAATGACCCTGGACCCCTTACCTAATCCTTTTTTAATTCTCATCCTATAAATTACTAGTTAATTAACACAGGGACCTAAGTTATTGTTAAGTAAATCCCTGTGTTGTGGGTAGATTAACAATTCTCTTTATACTTTCAATTAATCCCTCTTTACACGATAATTACTGCAGAGAACTTATGGTAAAGCGGGGGGCCTGTGCGTGTGTTTAGTTGGAGTGGTTAGAGAATACCATGAATGTTAAATAAAATATTAAAAGAAACTACTCCTAAAACTCCTATAGCTCCTAAGTTTAGATTAAGTGCTAAAAATCTATTCTTAACTTATCCCCCCGGTATTAACTTGTATAGGAGTTAATAGTCGGATAGAAGACCCTCAGTATATAGTAACTTAACTCTTCCTAACATAAACTAACCATGTTTTCCCTTTAGGTTTTATAAATTATTTGCAATCTGGGGTTTAAAACACTCTTTGTTAATTAAACTCTTTAACAATTATCTTTTAATTAACTCTACTTATCAATCTTAAACTTATTTAACAATTTAAGGATAGGGTAAATAACTGGATAAGGTAAAAACAATTTTTGAATACACTTCTTTCTTAACCGGTGTAGGTTATAGGTAAAGAATTATTAAGGATAATTGTAATTTTTATTATGGTAGATGAGATGTTACCTGTAATTAGTTATAATAATACTATGTTTTCATTAGTTTCATTAGTTTTTATTATAACTATTATTATTACTAATAAATTTTTAATCTTACGGATAATTTATAACCTTGGGTGACTGGGTGGTATTTCTTTTTCCCCCACGTTCACCTTAACATATCTAAATTAAAAGATAATTGTTTTTTAACCGGGGGGGGTTGGGCACCTAGCTTACTTAATTCCGAAAATTAGTTATTGATTAATAAAGTGTAAAGAGTTAAAAACTGAAGATATAATTGTGACCAGCTATTAAATAATAATTAAGAGACAAAAACAATAATAATAAAAATTAATTAAAGTACTAGAATAACTTTTGAAAAATAGGAAGAGTGGGTTCGTAACCCTACAAAAGTAATAGTGTTTAATATAAGCACAGGATTAATGCTAGCAATAGGAATAACACATGCAAGTTAATAATCTTTTTAGATTATAGCGCACGGGTGAGTAATATATCTGAATCTACCTTAAATAAAGGGATAATACATAAACCCTAAAGATAAAAATCGAAATAAGAGGAGCAGATATCGGATTAGTTAGTTGGAAGGGTAAAAGCCTACCAAGACCAAGATCCGTAGTTGATATGAAAGTATGACCAACCACATTTACACTGAAACAAGGGTATAACTCTAATAGAGGCAGCAGTGAAGAATTTTGTACAATGGGCGAAAGCCTGATACAGCTATATTGCAATAGGCTAAACTTTTTGTTAAAACCTAAAAATTTTTTAATTTATAATGAAAATTATTAAAGTGAGAGCCGTTTAATTAATGTGCCAGCAAAAGCGGTTATACATTTGGCTCGAGCATTATCCGGGAACTCAAGGCGTAAAGAGTATTAAGGCGGCTGTTAATACAAACAACTAGAGTAAATTATAGGTTATTGGAACGTCTAATGTAACAATAGAATGTTTATATATTAGAATGAACACCAAAAGGCGAAGGCTAATAACTGTTAATTTTACTGACGCTGATATACGAAAGCTTAGGTAGCAAATAGGATTAGATAAATCTTGCCGGCTATAAAAATATAGGCAAAAGGTGTCCCTCTTGATCGTAAGATAAAGATGCGCATTCAGCTATATCGGTGAAACTTTATATAAATTAGCAAAGCATTATATAAACAATACCGAGGGAAGTTTAATTAAACCCCGTAGAGACTATGCAAAAATTTTAGATAGTTGGTACCACGATAATTAACTAGATGTTAAAACCTAACTTATCTAGAAAATTTTTATCTAAAGTACCTTTGTCGGATCTTTGTAAATCTATAATTTATGGCACAATTTTAGGTGATGGTAAGTTGAAATTATATAAAGGATATGCTAACGCTAGACTATCCATTAAGCACTCAATAGTTCAAAAAGAATATTTCGATTGATTAGTTAATTCCCTGAAAGAAATTAATAACCCTAAATCAGTAGTAATATGTAAACCTACGGGATTTAATAAAAATACTAAATTATTATATCAAAGTAAGAGCTTAGAATGTTTAACAGATATTTATAATATGACTTATTTAAATAATAAATTAGTTATTAAAAGATCTTGATTAAATCACATGAATGAAATAAGTCTTATGGTTTGATGACTAGATGATGGGTCTATAATTTGTAATGGTAAAAAAGGTGTATTTTGTACAGACGGGTTTTCTAGAGAATATATAGATATTTTAAAACAATATTTAGAAAGTTCTTGGGATATTAAAACCACCATAGGCCTAAAAAGAGGACCTCTTAAAAACTATTATAGATTATATTTAAATTCAACAGAATTAAATAAATTTTTAAAAATAATCACACCTTATAAAATTCCTGCCATGGAATATAAATTTTATCAAAAATAAAATTATGCAATAACGCTGAATTTCCCCCCCACATGGAAAATGATATAGTCCAATAAATATTATTAATTATTAAAAATAATTACATTTAGACCCTAGTAGTCTTTGCTGTAAACTATGATTGTTCGATTTTTTGAAAGAAGAATCTAAGATAACTCGTTAAACAATCCGCCTGTTCACTACGATCGCAAGATTAAAAGACAATATAATTAGCGGTTCTGAAAATCTAGCCGGAGGAGTATGTGATTTAATTCGACAATACACGCAAAACCTTACCTAAATTGGTCACCAAAAAAGGTGTCAGATACTGCATGACCGTCTACAGTTAATTTTTTGAAAAACAGGTTAATTCCATCAATTAACGAAACCCTATTTTAATATTAATTTATATTATTAACTGCTAACGAAAGTTAGAGTAAGGATAGGTTAAAGTCAGGTTATATGGTTCTCATATTTAGGGCTATACATGTACTACAATGACACTTACAAAACTTAGATAACCTTTTAAAAAGGGTTCTCAAATAGCTTAAATAGTGTCCCAGTTCGGATTGGTGACTGTAACTCGTTGCCATAAAGTAGGATTCGGTAGTAATCTTCGAGTAGAGCGCGAAGGTGAATTTAGCAATTCAGTTCGTATAAATCGCCCGTCACCTTTGGAAATTTCTCCCTTATCAGAAAGTTATTTCTTATTTTTTACTTTGTTTAATTCTCCTTCCGAATTCTTAATGTAAAATCTTAAGTCTTAACAGAAGATTGATGAAAAATCGAAAGAAAGTCGTAACACAGTTGGCCTATTGGAAAATGGGCCAGGATGATTCTTTACTGTAAACAATTCTCTGCTCACCTCACACACACCCTGATAAACTAACCTATAATCAGATAATTGGAAATCGAATAATAATAAGAGAATAATAAAGGGATAAAAAAAAAGATGAAATTAAAAATCTATTTTAATCCATTTTAATCGATTTAAAGCAGAGAATTGTAATCCACAAATGTAAGAGTAAAGGGGGTGTAAAAGAAAAATAAACCTATTGTAAAAATTCAAAATAAATATAAAATCAATTGTGTTACTAACTAGACAATGAGTGAAAAATTAATTTTTAATGCTGTTAACAATAAATTAAACAGCCTACCTATTACTGATGATATTTTAATTAATTATTACGTGGGTCTATTAGAAGCAGACGGAAGTTTCTGTTCTAAAAGCCCCTATTTAGATATAGTTCAACATAGTTTAGATAGTAAACTAATGCAAGATATTGCAAAATTATTTAATATTGAAGGTGTCTATGTCAACCCTAGACAACCACAGTATACTAGAGTTAGGGTTACAAATAAAGAGGGTTTTTTTCATGTTTATAATTTAATAAATGGAAAATTAATTACTGAACATAGATTTAGTCAGTTTAAAGGAGTTTGTGATAAATTAGGTCTTGAGGCTTTAAAAGGGGATATTAATAATATACACCCCGCATGAATTACTGGTTTTACTGATGGTAGTGGAAGTTTAACTGTTAAAATAGGTGACCATACAGTAAATACGGTGTTTACAATAAGTCATAAAGATCCCGGGGTTTTACATATTTTAAATAAATACTTATTTAATAATGAAAAAAATATTACTTACTGAGAAAGTAAAGACTTATCTACTCAAAATAGTACTTTACGAGGAAATATTTCTACTTTGAGTGATTTAAAAAAATTTTTTCCTTATGAATTTAAAACCAGAAAGTATAATTCCCTAAAAATCTTTACTGAAATTGTGTCTATGAAAGAAAATAAAGTTCATTTAACTCCTCAAGGTTTAGACTTAATTAAATCTGAACATAAACTTATGAACAACCACAATCAGGGTGAAAATTGAATAGGAAATTCAAAGTTATTATATAATAATTGGGAAGATTTAATCTCAGAAGAAACTAAATTATTGGCTAAAAATAAGTTGACTGTATCAACAGTAACAGCCGACTCTTTAGCCTTTAACCCTAAATTTATAGAATTTTGAAACAACCATTCAAATAGAACATTAACTAATAAAAGAATAATGGAAGAATTAGCCCATTTGGGGATTACTAATAAACATGGTTTATCCTATGGTATCAGCCAAGTGACAAGAGCTGTAAACCAATTAAGAAATCCAGGTGATAAATCAGATTAAATTAGTTTAGGAGTGTAATTTATTTTTAATTAAATTTAATTAATTTTATTAAAAGGAGGTTTTTTACCTCCATTATGTGCATATATTATTTTCCTTTTTACGATTTATTAATCAATTGTGTTTTATTGTGGTTTTATATATTCATTTAAATCTACCTATGTATGGTAGTTCATTTGAATCTCTATTAATTAATTTTATTTCGAATTCTGGATTATCTATATAGCCTGGGTATGTTATTGTGTATCTTTTTCCATTAATATATTTTATAACTGATTTATTCCCTTTATAATAGTTAAAGTTTGTTTGTAGTTTATACTTCGGTGTAGCTACATATGTTTTATTCTCATTTTATATTATTGTTAAAGGTATTGTACCTATTCACATATTCCCACTATATACTTTATTAATATATGGGGCATATGTTGTTAACGTATTTTCAGATATTTTGTTGGTTAAACTCATGTTATTATGTGACATTTTATTATATGTAACAATTTTGGGGATTCCTGTTTCATATAATGATTTAAAATCTTCATAATTAATTAGACCTTCTTTTATTCCTGCTGCTTTAATTATTATATTATTTTCAAGGGTTTTGATTGCATAGGTTTTTTTTTTTTAAAAAATAGGCTGATGTAATATTATGCTCTAATTTATATTTACCTAATTCTTTATTATTAATTTCTTCTGCTGGAAAATCCCCTGTTGTTATTATACTATCTGTATCAGTATAGGCAGTATTAGGGTTTAATCTGTGTTTTAACATATGTAACCTAGATTCAGCTGTTATAATTAGAGCTAAAATTATCGATGTAGTTTTATTATATGTCACCTGTTTTTTTGGGTTCATGATTTTTACTTATTTTAGTTAAGCCATCTTTAGTAGCTAATATTTCCTCTTCATTATCAAGATTTAAAGCTAAATACCCATAAGCTGTATTAAGTAGTAATTTTGCGATAAATCTAATTTCACTTGATTTAGCATTACTTTTTAATTAATAAAATTTATTAATGAAATTTTTAAAAATAGGGGCTTTTTTACTATAGGTATAACCTATAATAGCTTGAATATTATAACCTAAATCTCTGGCTTTTTTTAATTCCTCGCTGTAATATCAGCCTGAAAAACTACCTAATGGGGTTATCATAGTATTTATAAATCTATATGGTAAAATACCCCCTTTCAGTGTTATCGCTGTTACAGGTATCTATTTTTGCAAAACACACTCCATAATAGTCATCTAAATTATTAGACTCTATATACTGGGGTTTTCCTATAGGAAAATTTGATAGATACATGGCAGTTGAATATTGTGAATTAACATCCAAATATGATCCTTTATTTATATAAGGTTTATATACTTCACATAAACCGCCATGATAAGCTTCTTTAAAGTGTTTAAAAATTTCCTTATTGTAAGGTATATTATACAAATCTTTTATAGAATCCTTATCTAAAATTCGTCAAGCTCTATTTGATATAGATGCGATAGTTGAATGTGTTAAAGGGTCAATATTTACAAGTTTATATATCAGTGATTGAAATTTTATTAAGATTTCGTGAAGTGATCTACAATCCCTTTCCAAATATTCTATACAACTTGCCTTTAAATCAAATACACTGCTATTTTCCTGTGTTTTTTCTTTATAATAATACTCTGCAGAGGGTCATATACCTTTATAATTTAAAGTATTTAAGTTAACAAATTTATGTGGAAATTCACCCTTAATTATTTGAGAACTTAAATCTTTACATAGGGATTCTAAGGGTCTTGGCAATAATAAATAACTATCTTTTAATGTAAATATATAATTTTTATGTGAGATTTTTACTTCATATATTCTTCCGTGTCTTACTGATGATTTTTTTATATAGGTTTCATAATTAATATTTTTATCTTCGGTAGGTATTCTTCCATGACTTATTAATAAATTATGGAAGAATACCTACTTTTAAAGAGTAATAACTTTTAAGGAGAACCCCCCTTATTTAATTTTGTAGTGAAAAAATTAACTCTTTATTACTCTAACCTATCTAACGGAGGATAAAGTAAGGATTTTGTAAGGTTAGATAAATAAACATTTTAATGAGGGCGGGTAAATTTTACAGCTAGTTAGGAAAGCTATAAAGAAGGTTAAAAGCAAAGTAAAGTAATAAGGATCATACTATATAAGATAGATAATTTAGAGAAAGAAAACTATAAGTAAAAAAGTAAGAGTAATTAGCATTTCAACCCCAGAAAAAAAAAATAATAAAAATTAATTAAAGTACTAGAATTAATAACTATAAATTTAAATAAGCATATATAGGTTAACTGGTAAACTTCCTGCCTTCCAAGTAGGTCTTAAGAGTTCGAGTCTCTTTATGTGCAATTATTAGGGAAAAGTATATATAGGTATCTGAAGGAAGACTAGGGTAAATACTAAAACAAGGACGTAAAAGAACACGAAAGGTCTAGAAAGAAAAGAAATAAAACTAGAATATCCTCCGAGGGAAACCTCGTTTTTAAACAACATTGCGAATTGAAATATCTTAGTAGCGATAGGAAAAGAAATCAAAAGAGATTGGATTAGTAGCGATGAGCGAACGTCTAAAAGCCCAATAAACCCGAAATTAAACTAATAAAACCAAAGTAAGTTAAAGTCTTAAAATTAGGATAATTAGGGGAAATAAGAGTATAACATGTAAAAAGGTTAGAAAATAGGTGAACCTCTCATCTAAGGCTAAATATAGTAAACACCGATAGTGAACGAGTATCGTGAGAGAAAGTTGAAAAAGAATAGCAAAAAAGCATAGTGAAATAGAACCTGAATTCAGTTACCTACGAGCAATCTGAGCCAAATAGTGGTAAAGGTGTACCTTTTGTATAATGGATTTGCGAGTTATATTATTTAGCGAGTTTAAACTGATAAAGTATAGACGAAGTAAAAACGAGTTAAAAAAAGCGAAAGTTAAATAATATAGGACCCGAGACCAAGTGATCTATTTATGAACAGTTTGAAGCCTTTTTGGTGGAGGAACGAACCCGTGACTGTTGCAATATTCTGGGATGATTTGTAAATAGTGGTGAAATGCCAATCGAACTTGGTGATAGCTGGTTTTCTGCGAAAATTATTTCAGTAATGCATTTTAAAAAATAATCTTATTAGGTAAAGCACTATTTAGGTATTGAGCCTAGAAATAGGTATCATATCTTTTTAAACTCATAATTAGTAAGATTTTTTTAAGGTAGTTAGACTTAAGGCTATAAGGTTTTAAGTCAAAAGGGAAACAACCCTAATCTATAGTTAAGGTCATTAATTTATTCTTAGTGTTTAATGACAGTTTTCAAACTTAGACAACTTAAATGTAGGCTTGGAAACAGCCATCTTCTTCAGATAACGTAACAGTTCATAAAACTATGTAAGAAAGCACAAATAATCTAGGTGGCTAAAGAATAATACCTAAACTTAGATATTTCTAATTTTAGAAATAGGTAGCAGAACGTTTCGTAAATTTTTTTTTAACTAGAAATAGTTTAGAATCGAAAGTGACTATGCAAATATGAGTAACTTTAAAATATTTTAAAATATTCGCCTGAAACCCAAAGTTTCCTAATTTCTTATATAAAAATTAGGGTTATACAGCCCCTAAGATGAATTAAGTGAAAGCTTAAATTGATGGGTTATTAATCTTTTAGGACACCTTAGTAATAAGGTCTGGAAATAATAATGATTATTAAAAACTGTACTTAAACTGACACAAGTGGGTAAGCATAATATGCTGCGGCGAGGGCTTATTAATTCTTAAGGAACTCGGCAAATTGACTCAATAAGTTAGCAATAATGAGTGTCCATCTTAGATGGATCACAGTAAAGAGAGAAAATCAACTGTTTACCAAAAACACAGCATTTAGCAAACACAATAGTGGACGTATTAGATGTGAATCCTGCCCAATGAATCAATCTGAAATTTTTTGGTTTTTGCTAAGAAAATAAAGACATTTTAATGGCCGCGGTAACTCTGACCGTGATAATGTAGCGCAATCAATAGTCTATTAATTGTAGACAAGTATGAATGGATCAATGAATTTTCTACTGTCTCAAGAATTAAGCCCGTGAAATTGGATTTGTAGTGAAGATACTACATAAATATTATAAGACAAAAAGACCCTGTCAGCTTAACTGTTATTATTCAAGGTTTATATTAGAATTAATCATAGAATATTCTTGATTCCTAGGATAACTTTATTTAGGTAATGTTGAGGAGATTATGTAATAAAGAAATTAATTAGAATATAAACAATTAGGGAATAAGAGACAGTTTGTTTGGGGCGAACGCCTTTTAAAAAGTAACAAAGGCTCACATAAGGTCATTTCACCTTAATTAGAAATTAAGGTTAGAGTGTAAAAGCATAAATTGGCTTGATTATTAGCTTTATTAAGCGGATAAAGACGAAAGTCTGTTTTAATGAACCGTCAATATTGTGAGGAAAAGTTGACGATAAAAAGGAAAGTGATGACAGGGATAACAGGGTAATCCAATCAGAGAGTACTTATCGACGATTGGGTTTGCCACCTCGATGTTGTATGGCCGTGTCCGCGTGGTGTAGAAGCTACGAATGGTTGGTCTGTTCGACCATTAAAACGGTACCTGATATGAGTTCAGAGCGTAGATTTACTGCGCTATATATTAGTAATAATATTATAGTACCAACTAATATCGGTGAAACCTTCTAAGCTACATTTTGAACTTAATGTATACGAGCAAGCTTAATGGTAATACCGAGGGAAGGAATTTATTTTCCACCTGTAGAGACTTAGATAATTTTTATTTATTATCTGGATATTCTTATTTGAATATAATACGTTGGCTCCTTATATATAAGGATGATGATATAGTCCATACCTATATGAAAATATGGGACAAATATGCGTGAGACAGCTCGGTTTATATCTATAATATTTTTATAACTTAAATAATAACTTTATTTGTACGCAAGGACCATAAAGTGAATCCCTCTGGTCTTTCTATTGTATTATATATGCATAGTAGAGTAGCCACGGATTTTAGGTTAAGAACTGAAGGCATCTAAAGTTCAAAACCCTTTATTAGACCTGGTTATTTAGGACTCCAGTAGATCACTGGTTAGGCAAATAGTGTAGCTTATTTGTTCTATTAGTCTTATTACTTTTCCCTATTTGACCCTTTTCCTCCAACTGGGTCTCCCATTAATGTAATTACAATTCTCTGTAATTTTAACCATTTTTGAGTTATTAAAGTGTAAAGAGAATTGTTTTTACTTTAACCCTTTTATTACTCCAAAGTTTAATAATTTAAAGATTGATTAGTTAAGTTTAGTCAAGAGTTTAGTATTTTTAAAGATAATTGTTGGGCTTACCCTGTTATTTACCTAACCCTCAGGGCCCAGTTATGAAGTTAAGTAAAGAGTTAAGAATTTAAGAAAGAGAATTGTTTTTACTTAACCCACGCTCTTCCTTATATTTTTTATACAGTCAGTTTTCCTTGCTTTTGTGAAAACCCCTTTAGACTTTTTTATCCCCTAACTCTCCTTGAAAAAATCGTGTTATTCCTGCTTATTGTACCTACCGTAGAAAAATTTAACAATAACCCCCTAAGGCCCCCCACTTAAAGTTTTCCAACCTTAAAATTAATAAATATTGTGTAACAATTAAATAGATTAATTAAAAAGTCTATAAGTTTCCCCTTAGTCTAGTATTTTCTCATTAAAAGCTTTTTTATCCGAAGTTTTTCCATACCCGGGAGTTAATTAAAGGAAGTCTTAAATGTGGTGTTGGTCTCCGTATACTTTTTTCTAACTTTCCCGCTGTTTTAGGTGATTTATTAAGGATAAGTGTGTAATCTATCTTTAACTATATACTATTATAAAACTAATCCTAAAACCCCCCTCCTTATGAAAGTATATAAGTAACCAATTTACTGGCTCACCAACCCGGGCCTTTTGACTAAGGAGTTTGATAATTATATAAGGTTAAGCAAGAAGGTAAGCTTAGGAGATAAGTTTAATAAGTAAAATAAGTTAACTGGGTCTCCCATTAATGTAATTACAATTCTCTGTAATTTTAACCATTTTTGAGTTATTAAAGTGTAAAGAGAATTGTATTTAATAATAATAGGGGGTAACCCCTATTATAAAAAAAAATTAAGCACCTAAACTTCCTCATCAGTAGATTGATATAAATAAAAATATTCACACATAGTCTACAAAATGTCAATATCAAATAGCAGCTTCGAAACCGTTATGGTGGAATCTAGTTAATTGGTTAGCAATAATTCTTCATAAACAAACAGATAAGAATGTTGTACCAATGATGACATGTAATCCATGAAATCCAGTAGCTACATAGAAAGTGCTACCATAAATAGAATCAGCAATAGTAAAAGAAGCTTCATAATATTCGATAGCTTGTAAAGCAGTAAATATTAAACCTAAAATTACAGTAATTATTAAAGCTAATATAGTATTTTTTCTATCACCAGCAATAATTGAATTATGTGATCAAGTAACAGAAGCACCAGAGCTTAAAAGTATAGCAGTATTTAATAAAGGTACTTCAAAAGGATTTAAAATTTCAATTCCAACAGGAGGTCATACAGCACCTAAACTAATATCGGCCCCTAAAGAACTATGAAAAAATGCTCAGAAGAAAGAAATAAAGAACATAACTTCAGATAAAATAAATAAAATCATTCCTATTCTTAAACCTTTTTGTACAGCTAATGTATGATGTCCTTGATAAGAAGCTTCTCTTATAACATCTCTTCATCAAACTATCATTACTATTAATATTAAACTTAAAGAAGCAGTTACTAATAAACCACCTCCTATAAAGTTATGATAATACATAACTCCTCCGGAAGTTAAACCAAATACTCCAATCGACCCAACATATGGTCAAGGACTAGGATCTACTAAATGTCAAGGGTGATAATGTTTAGACATATCTTTTTTTTTTTTCTACTTTTCGTTCTCTAGTTTTATTACTTTTTTATACTATTATTTACTACCAGGGCCCGGCTTAGGATAAGTGTTAGTAATTAAGGATTAAGATATTACTCTTTAGATTGTTTAAGGGTAAGAGTTAGTTAAGAATACAAGGTAAATATAAGGAGAATTAAGTAAGGTGTTATTAAGATTAATAGACTTATGAGGTATAGTGAGTTAAGTAAGGTTGGGTTAAAGTAAAAACAATTCTCTTTCTTTTATTAATTACTGGTAACACAGTTTATCTGGTTAATCCCTATTAATTAGGGGGGTATAATAAGTCGTAAGTCCCAGTAAGAGTAATAAAGGTAAAGGATTGAGTTAATTAAGGGGTGACCATAGATAGAAAAGTTTAATAGTTAAGTATAGATAAGAGAACTGTAAATCAAAATTAAATAAATAATAAGAAAGGTGAACCCCCTAAAAAATCTTAAGGGGCATAAACCAATTAAGGTAAGGCGTTAGTAACAATTAAAATACTAGAAACAAAAACGACAAAACCTAAACTTAAAGGTAAATAACTTTTTCACAATAAGGCCATTAATTGATCATATCTCATTCTAGGAAAAGAACCTCTAACTCAAATAAATACGAAAATAATTAAACTAGTTTTTATAGCGAAAAGTAAAGAAGGGTTAAGTAAAGTAAAATCCAAAGGTAGAGGGAAAGGTAATCAACCACCTAAGAATAAAATAACAAATAATAAACTCATAAAAATAATATGACAATATTCAGCTAAAAAAAATAAAGCAAAGGCCATACCTGAATATTCTACATTAAAACCTGAAACCAATTCTGATTCCCCTTCTGTTAAATCGAAAGGTGTTCTATTAGTTTCTGCTAAAGCAGAAACACCAAACATAATAGCAGCGGGTAATAAAGGTATAATAAATCAAATATCCTTTTGAGACATAACGATTTGAGTAATATTTAAATTACCAACACATAATAAAACAGAAATAATAATTAAACCAATAGAAACTTCATATGATATCATTTGAGCAGCTGCTCTTATAGCTCCAAAATAAGCATATTTAGAATTACTAGATCAACCTGACATTAAAATAGCATAGACACTAATAGAAGAAACACCAAATATATATAATATTCCTATATTAAGATCTGATAATACTATTTCATAATCATAGGGTACTACTGCTCATAATATTAAAGAAAGAGCTAAGGCTAATATTGGACCTAAAATAAATATTGAAATATTAGCATGAGAGGGTAAAACAGCTTCTTTACTAAATAATTTCAAACCATCACTAAAAGGTTGTAATAAACCGTATAAACCAACCACATTAGGTCCTTTTCTTAATTGCATAGATCCAAGAATTTTTCTTTCAGCTAAAGTTACAAAAGCAATAGCTATTAAAATAGGTACAATAATAATTAAAATATTTATAAAGATTTCTAATATAATTAATAACATGATTTAACTAGTAATTAAGTAACTTATTACTATAAGCTTATAGCTCAGTTGGTTAGAGCATTTCGCCGATAACGAAAAGGTGACTGGTTCAATCCCAGTTAAGCTTAATTAATTAGATTTGGATAATTTAGTTCCATATTTAGAACGTGATGTTTTTCTATTGGGTATACCTGCTAAATCAAATTTACCTCTTATACATTTATATTTGACTCCTGGTAAATCTTTAACTCTTCCTCCCCTAACTAGAACTACTCCGTGCTCTTGTAAATTATGACCTATTCCTGGTATATAAGAATATATAATAGAACCATTAGATAATTTAACTTTAGCTAATTTTCTTAAGGCAGAATTAGGTTTTTTGGGTTTTTTAATTACTAATTTTAAACATATACCTTTTTTTTGAGGATTTTTTTCTAAAGCTGGTGTATTTGATAATTTATTAAATTTATTTCTTTTTTTATTAGATAACTGATTGATTGTTGCCATTTGGGTGAATAAAGGGAGTTGAACCCTTAACCGTATCTTCCACAGAGATATGCTCTACCTATTGAGCTATAAACACCTTTTTTTTTATTAAGCCTGTAGCTCAGTTGGTTAGAGCAGTAATCTCATAAATTATTTGTCGCTGGTTCAAGTCCTGCCTGGCTTATTACGTTCTATTCCTCTAGTTTGGTTAGGAGATTCCCCTTTCACGGGAAAAACGAGAGTTCAAATCTCTTATAGGATAATTATTCTAGTTATAATTATAGTTATTACTATAGCAATAACTTATCTTATTAAACTTTCCCCTAACCCTTGACTATAGATTTTTAGCGAGTATTTTCTGGGTGGGTCCGGTAATAAGATTTTATATTGTTTTAAGGTGTGAGTTATAAGTAACAGAAAATTTATTATAAAGTACCCCCTACTGATAAATAAGACTTAATACAGTATTAAGGTGTGTATCTAGATTACTGTTAAAAGTGATTAGTAAAACTAAACATAAAGTCCGCTTAATAGCCGCGACAACAAGGGGCTCCCCCCTTCTCCTGGTGGAATGGTAGACACATTTGACTTAAAATCGAATGCCTAATAGCGTGCGGGTTCAACTCCCGCGGAGAAGAAAAAATACCTTGTTTACGAAGAAATTAACTTGTATATACCCAAGTTAAAAAATTTAGTAAATTAAATTATTATTTAAGAATTAGAATTAATTATTTTTTTTTTCCTTAAATTTATGTATTAGTATAATTTAGGCACTACACGATCCCCACTGACCTCGACTGTAAAACTTTATTAATACCTCTTGTACTATACCGACCATACTCCACAGCACTGATAGCTCAATAGGTAGAGCTTTAAGCTGAAAACTTAGAGGTTGAGGGTTCAAATCCCTCTTAGGGCACACAAGGAGTCCCGGGCCACTTAAAGTGTAAGAGTAACCAAAACACAATTAACAACAAATCAAGGGAATTTACAGGAAATAGTTTAGTGGTACAAATAATTGCTTTGGGAGTAGTAGTCGCTGGTTCAATCCCGGCTTTCCTGAAAATAAATTCCGTTTTACTAGTTAGGGGGTTTTAGGGGGTATTAATAAATCGGTTAAGGGTAATAAGAAATAGAAATCATTATAAAGATAGCTTTTAGCTCAGTTGGTCAGAGCATGTCTCTTACAAAGACAGGGTCAAGAGTTCAAATCTCTTAGAGCTAAAATGAAAATTTTTAAACCTACTTCTCCTGCTTCTAGACATAGAATAATTTTAAAATCTAACCCTAATAAACCATTTAAACCTTTAATTAAGGGTTTATATAATACTGGTTTTAGAAATAATTTAGGTAGAATAACTATTAGACATAGAGGTGCGGGACATAAAAAATGTTTTAGATTCTTAGATTTTAATAGAAATTTTGCAAACCATTCTCCTTTTCAAATAGTTAGAATAGAAAAAGATCCAAATAGAACAGGGTTAATAGCCTTATGTAAAACTATTAAAAAATTAAATGATAATTTAAATTTAAAAAAATATAATAATTCAGTTTGAATAAATGGTTATAAATATTTTTATATTTTAGCTCCACATAATGTTAGTGAAGGTTCAATTATTAAACCAGATTTAATAACTCATGGTTCTACTTTACCTTTAAAAAAAATTCAATTAGGTACTTTAATTTATAATATAGAATTTAATGGTAAATGTAAAATAGCTAGATCTGCTGGAACCTTTTGTACTATTATTAGTCATAATTTAAATAATACTACTACTATAAAATTACCTTCTAAAAAATTAATTGATTTACCTTCTGAAAATCTAGCTACTTTAGGTATAGTTTCTAATATTAATAATAATAGAACAGTTTTAGGTAAAGCTGGTGCTTCAAGATGAATTGGTAGAAGACCCACTGTTAGAGGGGAGGCTATGAATGCAGTAGATCATCCACATGGTGGTAAAACTAAAGGTGGTAGACCGGCTAAAAATATTTGAGGTAATTTAGCTAAATGAGTACCAACTTCAACTTCTTCTTATAGAAATAAATTCTCAAAAATTTCCGCTTCTTAACTTATAATTATTAAAGTCTCAAAATCAGGGTCAATAATCATAGAACCCACAATATTTAAAGTTATAAATTTTATTAACCAGATTAATTAAAGATTTATAACCCCCCCTTCTTATAGAAGTATATTTTTCCTGCTCCTTAACTTATAATTATTAAAGTCCCCAAACCCAGGGCGACACCCTTTAAAGACACTGTACAAATTTGGTAAATGAAGTAATCTGCAAAATTATTAATATAAGTTCGATTCTTATCTGTGTCTAGACACTAATTATAGATTTTTTAAGTTCGTGACTTAAGAGTGTCAAATGAGCAATATAGGTAAATTTAAAATTATTTTACCCCCTACTTTAACTATTAATAAAATTTGTTTTGAGGATTTTTTTACCTTGGAATTTAAGGGTATTTTAGGTACTATATCCATTAATTTACCTAATTATATAAAAATAATAATAAATAATGATAATTTAAGTATCGAATCTGATAATAATGTTATGTGAGGAACTACTAGAAATTTAATAAATCAAGCTATAATAGGAGTAACTACAGGATATACCAAAAAATTAGAATTAATAGGAATAGGTTACAAAGTATCTCTAAATTCTAATAATTTAGTTTTTAATATAGGTAAAAGTCATCCAGTTATAATCCCTATAAATCCTTTAATTAAAGTGAAAATACAAAATTCATCAACCCTAATAGCCTCATCTTTATCAAATTCTTTATTATCAACTTATTTACATTCTATTAGATTAATTAAACCGGCAAGTAAAGACCATTATAAAGGTAAAGGTATTAAAGTTACTTCAGATTTATTATAATTTTTTGGTTTTTAATATTTATGAGTTTGGATTACCTCACCGATTAACTTGGAAATTACCTGGCCCCCCCTTTACCCTTAATTTACCTTAAAATTTTGTGATAAGTTTGGGGGTTGTTAATTGGTAAACCCGACCACATGCGTTAGGGTCCTCAGTATTTACTCTTATTAACCCCCACCAGGATGTGTAAGACGAGTATTAATTGATTTTAGAGGGTTATGAGGTATAACTCTTTAGCAATAGGAAGTTAAAGTTAAGAGTTAAGAATTAAGAAAGAGAATTGTTTTTACTTAACCCTTTAAAAGTGTTAATAAGTTAAAGATTGATAACAGTTATTACTCTAGACTATTGTTTTATTAATTTAGATAAGAAAGATTACCTACAGATATTAATTAATTTTAGTGTAAGAGTAATAAAGAGAAGTAGGGTTCCGGGTTATTACTCAGGATTTTTAGATAAGTGTACTTTTCTGGTAATCCCTTGTTAGGACCTTAAATACCTACTTTAATAATAACCTATTATAAAGCCTGGGCCCCCTAAAGTTAAGTAGGTACGAGTTTCCTAATGCAGAAATAGTGATGAGTGGAGAGTTAGTTAAGTAGGTATTTGTGGAAGAGTAATAAAGCCTCACTAACTTGTTGCCCTTAAACAATAATCCTGAGTAATAACTAGACTTAAGGGTTATTACTATTCTCTTTAGAACTTCGGGGGACCTTTTTAAATTTTACTCCTAATGAACATCATCCTTTAGTATGGCGTTATTATTTGCTTTAATAATTTACTATTATCCTTCTTAACCCTTAAACTACGGAGATAAGTGTATAAAATTAAATAAATACAAAAAGAAAATAAGTTAAAGATTGATTAAGAAAGTGTGGGGGTGTCCGTGGAGGTATAATAAAGAGAATTGTTTAAAAATTACTAAAACTGAGAGTTAATAATTAACTCTTTTAATAAAAATAAAAAATAAATAATTAATTATTTAGTTGATTGTACAACATAAGGTAATTCTTGATATGTGTGGAAAGAAGGAGGTGAAGTTTGAAGTCATTCTAAAGTTGAAGTTACTTCAACATCATTTTTAGCTGAAAATAATTCGTTAACTTTTCAAGGATTGCTTGGAGCAATTCTATTAGAAGCTAAACCTTCGTAAATAACATAAACGAATATAATTACCCCAATTAAAGATATTAAACTACCTACTGAACTTACAGCATTTCAACCTGTAAAGGCATCTGGATAATCTGCATATCTTCTAGGTAAACCTGATAAACCTAAGAAATGTTGTGGGAAAAACGTAACGTTAACCCCTATAAACATTGTTCAGAAATGTATTTTACCTAAAGTTTCATTATACATTTTTCCAGTTATTTTTCCGAATCAATAGTAAAATCCTGAAAATAAACCAAATACTGCACCCATACTTAAAACATAATGAAAATGCTAAATTATATATAATAAATATAATTGTGGACTATATCATTATCTGTAGTTTGATCCGTCTATAAAACCAGCTAATCAATTCATTTGTTCTACAGATAGCTTACGTATAGTCTCTGAGGATCCCTTTTTCAAGGTTTCCTGCTGATTGATTTACAACAATTTGATTCTTACTATTAAGGCACATAAACTATTTCCTAGTTACGAAATCTTATTACCTTATTTTAATAGTACAAATTATTAATTAAATTTTCCAGCACATAGTAAGCTACAAATTTAACTGTCACCAATTAAACGGCCCATTGAGCAACAACATAATATGTTTCATGTAATGCAATATCCATACCCGAGTTAGATAGAACAACACCAGTTACTCCACCAACTGTAAATAAGAATAAAAACCCTAATGTAAATAACATAGGAGTTTTATAGCTAATACTTCCACCATAAATTGTAGCTAATCAACTGAAAATTTTAATACCAGTAGGTACTGCAATGATCATTGTGAAATAGAAGATCAACCCCAACTATTTTTTTTTTAGTCATTAGTTGAAAATCCTTTCCCGAACCGTACGTGATAGTTTCCCATCATACGGCTCTCCAAAGAACGTGAAAACACATTCTTCTGTTTCCCTTCAATAATTTACTATGGAAACTCCGTCACCCCCAATCATTCCTAATTTTCGGGTGATCCCAAGTTCTTAATAATGCCCCCTATATATCTTTTTAGGTCCCCAATAATCTAATGATAAATTTTTTGAGTATGCTCGGCAACTTACATAGCTCATCATTTGTTAAGATATATTTTGATGGGTTCGTTAACCTAACCTTGAAGATCGTAACTTGGGGACGATATTTACAGTCCCCTTTTTATACATGCTGTTGTCAGTGTAGGGTTGGCCCCTACTACCTAAGTATAATGTTTTACGCCATTAAGATATTTAATTAATTAAATAATTTAACATTTAGTACCTTAAAATTATCTTAAAAAATTTTGTGGCGGGTAATTTACACCAAGGACATTATTAATTAAATGGCGCACGTTGCCGCAGTGAAGTAGGCTCTTGAATCAACGTCCATACCTACTACATACATGTGATGCTGATTATAAATCTTGGACTTTATCTTCTTCTCTATAATTTTAGAGAGCCTTGCGTATAAGTCTCTGAGGAACCTTTTTATATTATAAGTTTCCTGCTGATTGGACAAGAATACAGATTATACGTTTAAATAAGAACGACTGTATTTTTAAGTCCGTTCCAGCATATGGCAAAGTTTTTTTCTTTTGAACCCTCACATTTGATAGCTCAAACTATAAATCCTAATACTCCTATCGATAACATGGCATAAACCATTCCTAAATACAACCCTGCTACAACTATCAGGGGTGGACCATTTCTTTATTAATCATTATCTTAATAGGTTACCTATTAACTTACTTACTATAAAATAATTTTAGATTTTGATTTAATAACAAGCGTATGGTCTCTGAGGATCTCACTAACGTGTTAAACGCTTTGATTTCCTGCGAGTTGACAATAAATACAATAAATTTTTACCCCATTGTGGTATTTTGTATATTTCCTCTTTGAAACCCACCTTACTTTCTCTATAAGGAGGATAAGTTAAAGTGTAAAAGGCTTACCATTGACAGTAAAAATTTATTACTGTTTAAGGGCCCACCTTACTTTTTCTATCATTATAGGATAAGTTAAAGTGTAAAAGACCAACCTTAATAATTACACCAGCTATTATAAGTTTAAGTGTAAGAGTTATTACTATTTAAGGGGCCAATTACTGTTAAAGGGTAAGAGGTTTTTGCGTTCTTGCAAATAGCTTGTTGCGTTAATTAATTATTAATTAAAGGGCCATTTTGTCGACCAAATACTGGTTTTTCAGAAAATGTAGAAATAACATGTGATACTATACCAAAGGCTGGTATTATTAATATATAAACTTCTGGCATTAATAATAAAAAATTATTAATTGGACTATATCATATATTATTATTTAATAAATTTTTTCATTCTTTCTTGATACTCTTTAATTTTTATTAAACCTTCTTCAGTGTTATGTTTTTGATTTTGTATAATTATATAGGTTTTTCTAAGATAAACATATTCTTTATATTGACTATTTACGCTAAATTTATCTAAATAACCAATAATTTTATACATATTATCTATAGATAAAGAATTATAACTAACAATTTTATCAGAGATTTCTTTTATCTCCCCACCTATAAGATCTAAAAAAGAAGTAATTAAATCCTTGTCTAAAGGATCAAATTCTAAATTTAAATTTAAATTTAACTTATCTTTAACTAAATCTATTGTAAATTTACCTTTACTATCAATTAATCCTGCTAAATAATAATTATTTAAAATATTTTCTTGATTTATTAAGAATTTAAAGTTAAAATAATTAGTTAAATTATTAAAAAGAGCAATTTTATTAGTAAATTTTAATTTATTATGAATTAAATTTGCTATTTTAAGTAAAGATAATTGATTAGTAAAAGTTAGTGTAGTTTGTTTATTTTTTGTTTCTACTACACCGTATTTTATATAGTTTTTTAAATAATAAGCTAAAGGCGTATCTTTATAATGAAAATATATAACCAATTTGGGTTGAGGATATATAAACCCATTACCGTCAATAATACCGGCTAAATAATAACCAAATTCTTGATCATTATTAGGATATTTATGGTTAGGTTTATGAATAGAAATAAATTTAATAATATTCTCACGTGTAGTCTCTGAGGTTCCTTTTTCTTTTATTAACATAATTGACTAGTTACCTGCTGATTGTCCAAATTTCAACTTTTTCACTTAATTAAGTAGTTAAATTATAAGGATTTTCCAGCATATAGTGAGATTTTTAAGGACACCTATTGATGACCGAAGAATCAGAAAAGATGTTGGTATAAAATAGGATCTCCACCACCGGCAGGATCATAAAAGCTTGTGTTAAAGTTTCTATCTGTTAATAACATTGTAATTGCGCCAGCAAATACTGGTAATGATAAAATTAATAAGAAAGCAGTAATTAAAACAGCTCATACAAATAAAGGTAATCTGTGCATTGTTAGCCCAGGAGCTCTCATATTAAATATAGTTGTAATAAAGTTAACTGTTCCTAAAATAGATGATATACCAGCTAAATGTAAACTAAAGATAGCTAAATCAACAGACCCTCCAGAATGGAAACCTATACTTGCTAAAGGTGGATAAACCGTTCAACCTGTACCTGCTCCACCTTCTACTAAACTTGATGTTAATAATAAAATTAATGATGGTGGTAATAATCAAAAACTTATATTATTTAATCTTGGGAATCTTAATTTTTAACTATTTTCATAGTTAATCGGACTATATCTTCATCCTTATTTTTAAGGAGCAACGCTTGTAGTCTCTGAGGTTTCTTTTATAAAAGTTCCCTGCGTATTCCCCCCTTGTATAACCTATTTTTTCTAAATTTATTAGCAAGGTTATCTGTTATATAGAGGGATTCCACGCATATAGCGCTGTAATTATTTATTATCTTACGATAATAAACGGCATTCCCACATCCAAATAATTAAAATAGATTTTTACAAGCATTTTATATAGTGCCCTTAATTTGTTATGTGCAGCTAAAGAATTTCGGCACTTTTTACTTGATTTAATTGGGTTAAAAACTTAAAAAATTAGATGTTTGATAATCCCTTAGCTAAACAGTTACAATTAAGTTTAAGTTCATAATTGAGTAACTATACATAAACCTGCTAGATTTGACCCTCAGTCTAGTCTTTCTAAATCTAATTTGCTTGTCATTGTAAAAAAATATGTACTCTTGTGGGTAGTTTTATGTATATATTCTAATTTAATAATCTATCTAATTTTGGGAAGGTTCGGCGTTTATGCCATATCTGGTGCCCCGATCATTAGAGGAACGAATCAATTACCGAAACCTCCAATTAACACGGGCATAACCATGAAGAAAATCATAATAAAGGCATGAGCAGTGATGATAACATTATAAAGTTGTCAATCTCCAGCTAAGTATAATTCACCTGGGCTAGCTAACTCTAATCTTATTACTACACTAAATCCTGTTCCTATCATTCCTGATAATCCTCCAAATATTATATATAAAGTACCAATATCCTTGTGGTTAGTACTGTAAACTCATCTTGATAATCAATTCATTTTATTTAAATATTTTACACTAAATGTAAATTTTAATTTTTTATTATTGGCTTATTGGTACTATTAACTTTAGTAATTAATTTAACCAAGCCTAGTAATAAAACAAATTTAATAAGAAGTTATATAAATACTTTAATTTTATTATTTTGTTGGCTAAATTCCGCTCTTTTAGCATATTTGGCGCCGAATTACTGTTTATCTATGGTCTATTCAATAAAACTTAACAATAAAACTTACTAATTAACAGGTTACTAATAAAATTCCTTTAAAGAGTGTTAAAAACTTACAACTTTTAGACCTAAAGTGTGATGATTTATTAATCCAATTGGATAACTTATAGACCTTTAATTAATCATACTGCGTGGGTCTATTTTATCAAAATGTAAGCTAAATAAAAAGGAATTTGTCGCATGAAAATCAATTTGGGCACCTGTAATGTGACATACACCCAATGTGGATAGGGCTATTTCCATTAACTCATCCCCCTGAAATAATTATGGAGTATTCTGTCAAAATTAGCCTACTCTTTTGACTTACTTTTAAAAAGAGATTTTCATAGTTTACCGTATTAATTAATTCCACTAAATTGGGTATTTCCACACCCTTTCCCATACTACTAATAAATTCATAAAGTTCCTTATCAGTATGGTTATTTTTTATATTATTTATTCCCCAAGCTACTCATCTTGAATTATCTTTGGTATACCCTTTCCCAGAATTTATTCTATAAATACTTACTTGGAAAAACCTAGTACCCTTATAGTATATTATTGGGTAGCCGGTAATAGAAAACTAACTTTTTTCCAAGGTTTCTAAATTTAACTTAAATGGTCGGTCTTTAATTTGTGATCTCTGTTTAGCTGCTGAATGCTGGTCTCTAGAGTGTGCACATGATTGGCATTAATTTGGGCGTTACCAGTTTTTCATAATACTCAATAAGTGTTCCACAATCTTTGCACGTTAAATATATAGCTTTGGTAAAATAATTACCTTCTATTTTTACAACTATACCGAATAAGAAAATTGATAAAGTAAAATTACCGTTTTCTTTCTCAGGACTTGAAAAAAGTAGCCTAATTTTATTTCTTACGCGAGTAATTAAAAAACGAGTAAAGGAGTTATCAAACATAAAGGTAAAGATTTTTAAAACCTGCTCCCGGAGCAAATAAACTTTCAGAAGTTCACCTTTTCTCTTGTATTTCACAACGTAAATTCATAACACTCTTTCTTGGCTTTTCATGTGAAAACAATATTGTTTCTGTATTTAGCGTGTTTTAATGTCATACTGATTAACATTTATAACCGGTCGGGAGTGCTCAATTAAAACTTGTGTGGTGTTTTGAACTGTATTTAAAAGTTAAAAAGACTTAAGAAATTTGCCTTTACTATATGTATAAACTAAAACTTGTATCCTGCATGTTTTTTCTTGTTTTTGTCTTTTTTGTTATTAAGGGGGTTAAACTTTCCCCCCTTAATAAAATAAAATAATGAATTAAATAAAAAAATTATGAATTTAATAAGGAGTCTATATGGCTACAGTAGTTATTTAAACTTACTGATTGTACAACTATAGGCATGAAGGCATGGTTTACGCCACAGATTTCATTACATCAACCATAGAAAATACCTTCTCTGTTAGCTAATAAATTAGTTTGGTTTAATCTACCTGGGATGGCATCTAATTTAATACCTAAAGAAGGTACAGATCAACAGTGGATAACATCAGAAGAAGTTATAATAACTCTTACATGAGTATCAGCAGGTAAAACTAATCTATTATCAACTTCCATTAATCTTAAATCACCAATATTTAAATCTTCATCTTTAATTAAATAAGAATCAAAACTTATAGATTTACCATTTTGATCGAAATAGTCACTATATTCGTAAGATCAGTATCATTGATGACCAATAATTTTTACAGTAATAGCAGGATCTATAACTTCATCAATTAAATATAATAATTTAAAAGAAGGGAAAGCGATAGTTACTAAAATTAAAGCAGGAGTTAAAGTTCAAATAATTTCAACTAAGCTACCGTGTATAATATATTTATGAGAAATATATCTACTATCTTTACTAAATCGATTGAAACTTTGTAATAATATTCATAAAACAGAAGTAATAATAAATACTAAATATATCATAATAAAATTATGAAAATTAATAATTTCTTCCATAACAACGCTACCAGCGTCTTGAAAACCTAACATATAATTTTCAACAACATCAAATTTGAATAAATTCATCGTTTAGTTTAGGATTCGAACCTAATAACCATTCCTTACTAAACTTTTAGTTTATATAGGGACCCCCTAATAATTATACCAATAAAACCAATAAATAAAGTTTCCTAGTTCAGTAAGTAAATTATAATAAAACAAACCTTTAACTTTAGTCTCAACTTTTACACTTACTCTCCTATAATTTACCCGTTATACACTTACTCCCCCTGGTTAAGAGTTAAGTTTAATAGATAGCTTAAAGAAGAATTTTAAGAAAGAGAATTGTTTTTACTTTAACCCTACCCTTACTTAGATAAATTTAATAAGTAAAAAATTTTTTAGTTAAAGATTAATAAGGGGGTAAAGAGAATTGTTAAAATTATTATCCAACCCTACTTAATCCTTAAAAGTTATCCGTAACCCCTTTAACTATTATAGAGATAAGTGTGAGAAGATAATTGTTAAAATAAGCCTGAAATGAGACTTGAACTCATAATTTTTTACTTACAAAATAAAAGCATTACCATTGTGCTATACAGGCAAGATATATAATAATATATGTTTAATTAACTTAAGATAATTAATTCTCTAATAATTAACCTATAATTAATTATACTTGTATAAATTAATTATTAAGTGTTATAGGCATGATTAAATAATATTAGAAAAATATTATAAATATTCTAGTTTGGAGCTATTGCTATATATATATATTTTTTTTTACTCTCGAGACCCTTCCACTTTAATACTTCACTCGGGGGCTTTATTCATTGTCTATGAAATATATAAATTACCCCCCCCTACCACTTTGACTAGGGTAGATCTTTTTTCAACAATTAAAGGAAACTTATAATTCTGTGTGGGTGGCAAGATATTCCTGTAGGACTTGCTATCGTAGTTCTTTGTTTTCCTCAATCTATTGATTAAAGGCTTCAAATTTTTTCTTGGGCCCCTACTCTCTAACAATTTGCTAAGTATATCCGCATTATAATCATAAGAAAATGGAACAGGGCTCCATGTTCTGATTTTTATTTAGGGCATTATTCCAATTATAAATGACCCTTGTTTAAGGGCCCGTTACTGTTAAAAGAGGAATTTAGTGCAAGTGTTCAAAAATCCTTACTAAAAAAGTAAAATTAGTAAAGTTAAGAATTAAGAAAGAGAATTGTTTTTTACTTAACCCCTACTAAATCCTCACCTTTAATCACCTTATAGAACTTAAATAAGAAAAGAATAGTGATGATGGGGAGTTAGTTAAGAAAGGAGTGTAAGAGGATTAGTTTAAGTGTAAGGGTATCCGTTAGTGTGAGAAGAGAAAGAGAGAAGATCAAATAATTATTTAATTAATTTTTCAATTATTTTTAATTTATTAGGTTGTCTTTGTAAATTATAGGCCAATCAATCACCTAAGATTTTAGCATTAGATGTTTTATTTTTTGTTTCTCTAATAATAAAAACAATTTTTTTATTAAATTTTAGTTCCAAAATGGATTTGATTAAACAAATTATATAATTTATTCTAAATAATTTTTCTAAACTATTATCATAAACCAATAAAATAATTTTTATTGAATATTTTGTGTGTATTATCATACTTGGTGAAGTAAAATAATTAAATGATAAAAATACACCATTAACTAATTTTTTTATTCATAAATCTAGTTTAAATCAAGGAGAAGTTGATAATCAGGTTGATTTTATAGAGAGTCTATAAGCTGTAGGATTGATTTTATGTCCCATGATTGCAGAGAAGAGAATCGAACTCTTTGGTGTCAGATCATGAGTCTGTTAACAATACCTTTTGTTTACACTGCATAGGGGGCCCCCTGAGGGGCCAATGAATAAAAAAACTATTAAATATTAAAAATTAATTTATTTTCTAATTTACCTATTAAAGGAAGTAAAATTAAAAAATACATAAAATATATTATTGTACTAATTTGACCTACTTCAACATAAGGTGTTTCTACAGGACACATACCAATTCAAGTTAAAATTATGAAATCTGAAACAAAAAATCAGAAAACAAATTTATTAATAGGTCTAAAGAAAGAACTTTTTATTAAAGAAGTATGTGTAAAAGGTAAAGTTAATAAAATTAATAAAGATGAAGCTAAAGCAATTACCCCTATTAATTTATCTGGTATACTTCTTAAGATAGCATAAGCAAATAAGAAATATCATTCTGGAACAATATGGGGGGGAGTTACTAAAGGATTAGCCGGAATATAATTATCAGGATGACCTAATACATTAGGTGCAAAAAATACTAAATAACTTATAAATATACCTACTAATATAAAACCTAATAAATCTTTTATTGTAAAATATGGATGAAAGGTAATTTTATCTAAATTAGCACTTATACCTATAGGATTACTTGAACCATAATAATGTAAAGCAATAATATGAACTAAAGCTAAAGCAGCTATTATAAAGGGTAATAAATAATGTAAACTAAAAAATCTATTTAAAGTTGCATTACCTACACTAAATCCCCCTCATATTCATTGAACTATATCTGTACCAATGAAAGGTATAGCAGAAACTAAATTAGTAATAACTGTGGCCAATTTTCGCTATACTAAATTACCCGTTTTATAGTATCCCTGTACTTTTTTACCTACAAATTTAGGTTTTACAAAAAGCCTTGGTTTCTTTACCACCACCGTTGGGTTATAAGAAAGAAAATCCGACTGTACATTAAGCACCATTGCAGGCACCCACCGATGGACCAGTCTGTAGCGATATATTATTATACCGACGGTCTTGCTCAATTTATGGGTGAGTTTTAACCGTTTTCATCAGCATTGCCTATAAATTTTTATATTTTCTTAATAATAATTACCAATATAATTTTTTTCTTTTATAGACTATACAAATAGTTATGTATATATTTTATATTTCATTGAGTTTAATATATGGTCTTTAACAATTTCTCTTAACAATGGCATACTTTCTACTTTAATATATATAACTCATTGATTAGGGACCCCAGCACTATGTATAGATGTATCTAGGTTATATCTCGATTTTAATGCGGCTGATAATATCTCAAGATCAGCATATGGAAAAGCATTAGTACAAAATTTAAAACCCTTATTTATTTTAGTGCCGTCGTCCATAATTCAACAAGCTAAAGCTAAAGGTGTTAAATATTTCTCAATATTTAAAGGTACTCTTTTAGTTTTTCCGCCCCTATATCATTCTTCGTATAAATAATTAAAACTACTATATGTCCAAGTACTAAATCTAAAATAGTGCCTGATTTGACCACGAGTTCCAAGTTTTGTTAATAATTTGGGCTCATTAGCAGAACAATAATTGGACCCGCTTAAGGTTTTTCATAATCATTTTAAATATTCAACATTAGTATTTTCTTGTTGAAAAGAAATTCTTACGTTCTCAATTCGTTTTTCTAAATGAGAATCTCCGAGTAAAGTACCATATATTATAGATAAAACATGTTCGGGATGCGGCCCTATACGTTTATCTCCTCTTAATTTGCCATAACTAAATTGCATTTAAGGCAATTTTTTTACCTCACAATGACATTTGTCCTCATGGTAAAACATACAAATTTTGATTAATTAAAATCTTAAAACTTCAGAGATTAAATATTTTATTTTAGTAAATAAAACTCAAATTCCGACTGTACATTAAGCATCATTTCAGATACCCATCAGTGACCCAGTCTGTCGCGATCATATACATAACCGACGGTCTCAGGATATTTGTTCATGAAATAACAAATAGAAGTTGCCTTTTGACTCGTTTTCACTAATGTCGCCTTGTCTAATATTTTTATTAGACTCACATCCCTGTCAGGATGATCTAACTCTTTTTATCGTTGTTTCTTTGTATAAATTACACAACTTGTAGTTAGGACTATAAACTATATTTTATTACGATCCCTAATTTATTTATTGGAGTTCCGGTTTTTATGTGTCGTCTTATCGTTCTATAATCTATCAAATAATCTGTTAAAATAGCTTTTGCTGATTTATATTGTTTTAAAAGATTACCATTAAGATCAAATACAGAAGTAGGTCGACTTTTAGAATTTAAAAATGAATCAGTTATCAAAACTTCTTCACCTTTCAGGTGTCTGTTTTTCATTGACTTACTTAATAATTCTTTTGTTTCACTCGAAAATGTTTTATTTAAGTTTAAAGAACCAATTAATTTACGTCTTTCTTCGCTATAATTATTTTTCATTTTAAGTTTAGTTTCTTCAGTATGTTTATAACCTGTCGAATCTAACGCTGTTTGTAAAAAATTATATTTGGGTTTAAATTTTTCAATATAATAATTTTCTAATGCTATTACTTTATCAGCAGTATCAAAAGCCAATATATTAAATATAAAATTATGTTTCCCATATTTCTTCAAGGAATTACGTAAAAGTATATTTGTACTTTTAAAAGAATTAAAAAAGTGATTTCTAAATCTAATATATATACGATTGTGTTTATCAGAATCTGACCTGGCACTTCCTATATAAAAATCACCTGTAATATTGTTAAATATTAAATAAACCCCTGATTTTCCCATACAATCTTTTTTAATAAGATTAATATCGAAAGGGAAAGGGTATGACTTTACGAATTCCATAACCATGCTAATTAAAAATCTATAAGAAAAATTTCAAATTAAGCTTACAAATTAGGTTTTTAATCAAAATAAATATAGTTTATTTTCGGCAATATTTTACCGATAAAACTTGTAGCCATCATAACTATAAATAAAACCACTCCTATACCTCAGGCCATAGTTTTTAAATAGCTACCATAGTAAAGACCTCTACCAATATGTATATAAACCATTATAAAAAATAAAGAAGCCCCATTAGCATGTAAATATCTTAATATTCAACCATTGTTTACATCTCTCATAATATGTTCTACTGAATTAAAAGCTAAATCTATATGTGGAATATAGTGCATAGCCAACATAATACCAGTAGCCATTTGAATTACAAGACATAAACCTAAAATAGAACCAAAACCTCACATATAACTTATATTAGAAGGTTCAGGTAAATCAATTAATAAACCATTAACTATTTTTAATAAAGGATGACTTTTCAAAACTCGCATATTGGCATTGCTAGGATTTGAACCTAGGATGTTTAAACAATTGTTTTACAGACAACCGCAATAGACCAACTCTGCCACAATGCCTAACTTTATTAAAGGGTAATGAGTTCCTGATGACAGTAATAAGGTTTGAATTTGTTAATAACCTGGCCACTACACCATCCCCGGAACCACTTTTCCCATTTATTCTCATTCTAAACCACCTTTTAAATATTCATATATTAACCCTATTGTTAAAACTACTAAAAATATAATCATTGTTCAATAACAGAATATTGTTAATTGACTTAAGATTAAACTTCATGGGAATAAAAAGGATATTTCTAGGTCAAATATTATAAAAATTATACCTACTAGAAAAAATCTTACTTCAAATTTTTGTCTTGAATCTCCAAATGGATCAAATCCACATTCATATACAGAGATTTTTTCAGTGTATCCCCTTTTAATGCTTAATATATAAGAAGCTAATACAATTATAACAGATAAAATTAAACTAAAAATTATTATAATAAGAATTGGAATATACTCTTTCATGTGAACTTCTAGTTAGTTATTGGTTTTAAACTAGTTATATACTCTTATTCTTTTATTTTCTTTTATAAGCCTTTTCTCCTTTACTGTTATAATAATTTTTAATTTATAGTAATAACAGTAATCGGTATACTTGTATGTGGATAAACTAAATTATTGTGTTTACTTATAGACTTTCATAAGACCTTTAAGTAATATAATTAGTTGGTTAACTAAGAGTTAATTAGTTTTCTATAAAAGGTAGGTAGTAGGTTAATTATCTTAACTCTAAAACTTTATTACTCGACTAAAACCAATCGTGGGGACTCATTAAGAATAAATTAATAAAAATCAAAGACTTATAGCATAACGGTGAGTGTAATTGTCTTCAAAATAATTTGTGGAGGTTCAAATCCTTCTAAGTCTGTATGTCAAATAGTATGTCAACACTTTCACTTAATAAATCTTTTCTAACATCCCTTACTAAATTTATAAAATTTAACAAAATTATTAATGTAATCAATCCTCCTTATAATATAAATAAAACAATAAGTAAAATCAAAACAGATAGAGGAAATCAATTAATAAATACATCAAAATTTAAAAAATGTTTAAAAACAAAAAAATTAGAGACCAATAGATTAGATATAATTTTATTTTATTTAAATTTTACTAGATCAATAACCGAATCTCACGAATTAATACGTCAAAAACTTGTTTATGTTAATAATAAATTAATAACCAATACATTACATTTATTAGAAGATTATTCAATAATAACATGTAATAATAATAATAATAATAGTTATATAGCTCATAAAATAAATAATATATTTAATATGCCTAATAATCTAATAAGAATAAATGAAAAAACGGGAATCTATATAAAAAATAATAATAATTTAATAATACCTAAAGAAATCAATCTAGCTCTAATAAGAAGAAGTAGTAACATAAACTAGAAATGAAACCATCAAATTTAAAATATCCAAAAAGTCATAGAGGGGGAAGATTAAACCCCGGTATAAAATATGATTCTATAAAATATGGTGATGTGGCTTTAGTAGCTAATCAACCAGCAATAATTAAAGCTTCTCATCTTTCTTCAATAGGTTTAACAATTAAAAGAGCTATTAAAAAAGAAGGAAATTTATATTTTAGAACTTTTCCACATACTCCTGTAACTAAAAAACCATTAGAAGTTCGAATGGGTAAAGGTAAAGGTTCAGTAAATCATTATATTTCTAAACTTCAAAAAGGTTCAATTATTTTAGAAATAAAAACTCTAAATATAACTAAAGCTTTATCCGCATTAAATGTAGTAAAATCTAAATTACCCTTATCTTCAACAATAATAAAAAGATAATTATACTTAAGACTTATCTTAATCAATAATAAAAAAATAATTAAAGGAAGTAAAATCTAAATTACCCTTATCTTAATAAATAATAAAAAGATAATTACACTTAAGACTTATCTCTGTACCAGAATGATAATAAAGTAATGTTATAAAGAGTAATAACTCAACTTAAGGGTTATAATTATTATCTTTAAAAATTTTTTAACAGTTATCTTTAAAATAAGGAAACTAGTGTCTATAGCATAATGGTAGTGTAATTAACTTCGGATTAATAAGGTGGGGGTTCAATTCCCTTTAGACACTAAAACATTAATAAGCGGTGTGTCTAAATGGTTGTTTAGGGTTCGATTCCCTTTAGATACTTATGTTAGATATCATATTTCAAGCTTTTGGTATAGGAGCAATAATAACAGCACTTTTAGTTATTTCTAAAAATAATCCTGTTCATTCAGTTTTCTTTTTAGTATTAACTTTTGGTAATACTTCAGCTTTATTATTATTACTTGGTGTTGAATTTTTAGCTATTATTTTTTGAATTTTATATGTCGGTGCTATTGCTATTTTATTTATTTTTGTTATTAAACTTATTAATATTAAAATAGTTGAACTATTAGATAATTCTTCTAGATATTTACCTGTTGGTTTCTTAATTGGTATTATTCTTTTATTTGAAATTTTCTTTTATGTTGATTCTTATCAAAATGTTACCCTTAATTTTTTAGAATTTAATAATCTTAATTTTTCTTTTACTACTATTGTAAATAGTACTAATATTGAACTTTTAGGTAATATTTTATATACTGATTATTGATTAAATTTAGTTATTGCTGGTTTAATTTTATTAGTAGCTATGATCGGAGCCATAATACTTACTTTAGGTCATGAAAGTGATGTTAAAAGACAAGATATTTTCTCTCAAATTAATAAAAAATTTGCTTTAACTATTGGTTAGCTTTATTATGGAAAACCTCCCTGTTTTGGGAGGGTTCCTGCTTTATTATTAGAACAGTTCTCTAAATAATAAGGGTTAAACTTTAAGTGTAGTTAGTTTTAAAGGGTTCGGAAGAGTAAAATAAATTAAGAATTAATAAAGATAATTGTTTAGGTAAATTAATAAAGGGGCCCCGGTTTAATACCATACAGCCGTTGAGTGGAGTCTATAGGTGATAGTAGGGGTTAGTTCCGTGCCCAACCTGCGCATAGGTTGGTAAAATATAGATTGAGGATAAATGAAGGGAATATTCGCATTTTACTTAAAAAGTAAAAAGATGAGCAGAAGGGTTTATTTACTTATGGTTTATAATAGTTAATAAGTTGGAGATTGATAAGTCTTTTCCCACTTTAAGTTTTTAATTAAAGAAATAAATTTATGATTAATTAAGTTTAATTTTTATATAGAGGGTAAGAAATCTAACCGTTTACTACCCCAGGTTGTATAGTTGGGTAACTGTTTCAAATATTATTAATAAAAGGTGGGGGTTAATAAAGTAAAATTAATTAAGTAAAGAGTTAAGAAAGGAGAGTAAAGAGAATTGTTTTTAGCATTAAATTAACTCTTTATACTGTTTTAAGGGCCCGATTACTCTTGATTAGGTTTGGGTAAATGTAATCAAGATAATTGTACATAATTAATTGAAAGTGGGGGTAAAGGGGGGCCGGTTATAGATAAATAGACCCAGTATAAATGTTATAAGGAAGGATCTGGGAAAAATAAAATTAAGAATTAGAGATGTTAATTTTAACAAATTTTGAATTTTATATTCCTGAGATTTTTTTAACAGTGAATCTTTTATTATTAATTTTATATTCAGTGATTTATGCGAAGAAAAGCGGAAGTGGATTTTATAAATATAAAGAAAGTATAAAAAATCTAAGTATAATAAATCTAACTATAACTTTAATAATTTTAATATTATTTAAATTTAATATAACTTCAGATACATTTAGTTCATCAGGGGGATTATTAATGACAAATGATTTAATATTAACAATAAAAATAATAATAACCTTAAGTAGTATAGTAATTCTAAAATTAAGTGATAACTTAGAAATATATGAATATAGTATACTAATAACTATGGCATTAATAGGAATGTTAATAATATTATCAGCCTCAGATTTAATAATATTATATTTAGGTATAGAATTATTAAGTTTAACCTTATATATATTATCAAGTATAAATAATAAAGGAGAATTAAGTACTGAAGCTGGATTAAAATATTTTATAATAGGTGCAGTAAGTTCAGGTATATTATTAATAGGTTGTGCATTAATATATTCAAATACAGGTTTAACCGGATATATAGAATTAGAAAATATATTTGTATATGAAAATACTAAAAATTTAGGTGCTATTTTTATTTTAATTTCTATGTTATTAAAATTAGGTTCTGCTCCTTTTCATATGTGATTACCTGATGTTTATGACGGTTCCCCTACAATTATAACTACTTATTTTGCTATAGTACCTAAAATTGCTATATTTGGAGCATTAATAACATTAATAACAGGTCCTTTTATGGCCTTATTTGATAATTATCAAAATATAATAATTTTAAGTGGTACCTTATCAATTATTATTGGTACTTTAGGTGCTTTAAATCAAAATAAATTAAAAAGATTATTCGCTTATAGTGCTATAAGTCATATAGGTTTTATTTTAATAGGTTTATCAACAATGTCTTTAAATGGTTTAATTGCTACTTTAATTTATTTTATTTTTTATATTGTTATGACTTTATTAACTTTTACTATTATTCTAAATATTGCCCCTCATTCAGCTAATCCTTTAAATTTATTATTAGGTTTATCTAGAATTAATCCCTTATTAGCTTTAAGTTTATCTTTATGTTTATTATCTATCGCTGGAGTTCCTCCTTTGGTTGGGTTTTTAACTAAATTTTTAATTATTAGTTCTGCTTTACAAAATAGTATGTGAATTGTTACAGTTATTGCTATAATTGCTTCTATGATCTCCGCTTTCTATTATTTACAACTTATTAAATTTATGTGATTTAAAGATTCCCCTTATTTAAATATTAAATTATTATCAGATGTTACAACTCATATCACACTTCCTAAGCTTACCTTAGTTTCTTCTACTATTATTTCTATTTCAACTTTTATTATATTAACAGGTTTAATTTATCCTAAACCTTGATTTGCTTTAGCTAATTTATCTTTTGTTGGTTCTTTAATTTAATTATTATTATTTTTCTGTTAAGGGTCCTTTTCCCTTGACCTTTGATTGATTACAATTCTCTTTAATAATTACAATTATCTAAACTATTAACTCTTAAACTACCCCTACTTATATAAATTAAGCCCCTATACTGTTTAAATATTGGCCAATCCTTAACTTAATTATATTAAGGAGAACTGTAAAATTATCAAAACAGATAAAGGCAACTTACAGTACAGTACAGTAATAATCAAATCAATAAAAATTTGCCAAAAATAGAACCATATATAACTAATACTAGACATGATAGGTTTATTAACTAAAGTAAAAATTATTGATAATAGTGGAGGATTAATTGGAAGATGTATTAAAATTTTACGACCTGTTGGGACAAAAAGATTAGGTAAAATTGGGGATATAATTATAGTATCAGTTATTAAAACCTCAAGTGGAAGTATAATTAAAAAAGGTGATATACATAAAGCTTTAATAGTTAGAACTACTAAAAATTTTAATAATATTAAATGGGAAACTAACGCTGTAATTTTAATTAAGGGTCTTGAATTACAACCAGTTGGTACTAGAATTAAAGGACCAATTTCTAAAGAAATTAATAGTTTAAAAATCTTAACTTTAGCTAAAACATTAATATAAATATGCTATTCAATCACGATAATTTAATAAAATTTCCAAAAACTAATCCTTATAATAAAACTAAATTAAATAATATAATAATTCAATTTAATTATAATGATGTAACTAAAGATAAGTTAGTTTTATTACCAGTGTTTAAAACCCTGATGTTATTAACAGGTCAAAAACCTCAAATTATTCTAGCTAAAGAATCAATCGCAGCTTTTAAAATTAGAAAAAATATGGAAATAGGTGCTAAAGTAACCGTTAGAAATTATTTGAATTCTAATTTACTTAAATTAATTTTTTTAAATTTACCTAAATTTCATTTCTCTAATTATTGTATTAGTTTGAAATTTTTTGATTTATTTTATCCTCCCTTAGATCAAAGAACTGGGGCAGATATTCTTATTAATATTAAAGGAGAAAATAAAGAAACTAAAAATTTTTATTTAAGTTCTTTACTTATTTACTAATTTTCTTTTACACTACCCCCGGGTTCATACAACATGTACCAGACCAACTATTAAGAATTTAACTGTAAGTATGGTTAGTAATAAAGTTTGATAAATCTTTAAGTTCTAAACCACCTTTAAACCCCTAACCTTACAAGTTATAACTCAATACAAGTAGTTAAAGTAAAAAGTTATCCTACACCCGCCGTTATTACTGAACCTATTAAAGAACCCTTAAAACCCTTACTAAAAAGTAAAATTAGTAAAGAGTTAAGTGTAAGAAAGAGAATAGTTAAAACTTACCTTACTAAATCCTTACTAAAATAAGAAAAATAAGTCAAGGTTAGTTTACAGTTTAAGGGGCCCTGTGAGCTCGTCTAATGGTAAGACTTTAAATTTTGGTTTTAAAAAGTGAGGGTTCGAATCCCTCGTTCGCATAAATTATGTATTGAGTTCCTCTAATGCCTTTAAATAAGAATTGAACAGGTTTGGCCATACCTTTACCTTTATTACCTATTACCTTATTTAATACAAATTTATGTATTTTAAAAAATAATACATATTCATTACCAGTAAATAAAATTTTTACTACACCTTCAACTTTATGTAATTTAGATTACCCAGATTTTGATAAATCTTTTACTACTAATTTTGCAGGTTTAAAAGGTATAAAAATTTCTCTTTCGGGTAGATTAAAAGGTATTAGTAAAGCTAAAAGTTTATATTTTACTCATGGTGTTATTAACCCTCAAAGTATTAATAATAAGTTAGATTATTATTATAGACCTATTTTTACTAAATGGGGTACTATTGGTTTAAAAGTTATTTGTTAACTTTT
>Ga0007881_1000042_pt1 | contig 56622 bp, 59 predicted proteins | sample CryBogCBH12Aug09_FD_70959 | JGI IMG/M metagenome (GOLD analysis project Ga0007881, IMG submission 70959) | Freshwater microbial communities from Crystal Bog, Wisconsin, USA - CBH12Aug09 | ecosystem: Environmental > Aquatic > Freshwater > Lake | place: Crystal Bog, Wisconsin, USA | collected... | reverse complement strand
TTGATGCTCGGGTGGACCGATCTCAATCCCAATCTCGTGGTCAAGGCGGCGATTGCGACATCGATGGCGTCCATTCTCTTTACCTCTGTGTCGAGCGTTACGGCACACCATAAGAAGGGCGCCGTTCGCTGGAAGCTCGTGTTCGCGTTTGCGCCAGGTATTTTTATCGGCAGCCTCTTTGCCAAGTATGTGTTTGAAAAACTGCCCACTTCATGGCTTGCCTTGCTATTCGCGCTTTTCGTCGCTTATTCTGGCTTGCAGATGTTGCTGGACAAGAAACCCAAGCCCACCCGGCAGATGCCAGGTACGCCGGGCACTGTCGTTGCCGGCACAGGGATAGGATTTTTATCAGGCCTTGTCGGTGCGGGCGGCGGCTTTGTCTCGGTCCCGTTCATGGCCTGGTGCAATGTGCCTCTGCGTGAGGCGATTGGTACGTCCGCTGCGTTGGGTTTTCCAATCGCGCTGTTCAATACCATTCAATATGCGCAGATGAGTGACGGTGTCCTGGCTGACACGATGATTGGTCTTGTTTACTGGCCTGCTTTGTTGATCCTCGCGGCTTTCAGTGTGTTGACCGCCCCGGTTGGTGCTCGTCTGGCGCACAAGTTACCGGTTAAGCAATTAAAGAAGGTGTTCGCTTACCTGTTGTTTGGGCTGTCTGCCTACATGGCGCACAAGGCCTACGTCGCATTTATTTAGATTTCCGGCCAATCGCGCTAATACTGATCCGGGTTTCGCCGTCTTTCTGACGGCTATGCCCGAGGCGCCACGCATGACCATAGGCTACTTCGATACTCAGGTGTATCGTGCCATCTTCGTGACGCTGGGCTTCTAGCGCATCGGTCAGACGCTTGCGCCACTGACGCCCTACCAAGCCGGGTCGACGGCCCGTGCTGGGGTTGCCACCGAGCGCTCGCACGTCTTCCAGAAGCTTGTCTGCAGATTGGTAGGTGAGTGTCAGTCTTTCTTGATCCATCACCGGATCACCAAAGCCGTTTTCGACCAGCAAGTCGCCAAAGTCATGCATATCAACGAAGGCGGGTGTTTGCGTGACTAGCTTCGCAGACACCAGGGCTTGCCGCACTTCTTTCAGGGTATCTGGTCCAAAACAAGAAAAAAATACAAGCCCATTAAGCTTGACAATCCGCGCCCATTCCCGCAACACGTCATGTGGCGCAGGGTGCCAGTGGATGGCGAGGTTGGACCAGATCAAGTCAAGCGACTCAGGGGCTAATCCTGTGTCAGCCAGATCTGTTGAGAGCCACTGTATCGAGTTGGATTTCCCGGTCAGCTTTTTAAGTAAGCCCGATACCCCAGTGTGATGCGTTTTTTGTGCTGCTGCCAAGGCAGTGGGGTTGAAATCCTGGCCAGTCAAGCGCGCAGATGGATAACGATTTTTCAACAAGGTGATGCCTGATCCGGCACCGCACCCCGCATCCAGGATACGCTCGGGTTGCATACGAATCAACTTGAGCCGGTCGAGCATTCGGTCGGCAACTTCCGCATACAAAAACTGAGCATCGCTCAGATTTCCTCTGCGAGCAAATTGCGCCTTCACGGCGGTGGTTGAGATTGGTAGTCGGGGGTGGGTGGAGGAATCTGTCATCGTTAGCTTGCTAGTTAGCGTGACGTTCGCCCAATATCCTCTGATGCGAAACCATACACGACAATCCAGACTGTACCTGATCCAGACGTTTTTGCGCTTGCGCTTGACTACAGCTTGCCCCCTGTGCGGCTTACGAGCCCGTGGTGGCGACTTATGCATCGCTTGTTTTGAGGATGTCAGGGCAGGCATGCGAGTACGGCCTATGTGCCGTATTTGCGCCGACGAGCTGCCGCATGACTCGATTACGTCAAGCTGCCCAAGTGCCAGCCGCAACTGCTGCGATGCCTGTGCGCATAAACCCCCAGCGTTTGAAAGGTCAATTGTGGTGATGCGCTACGCTTTCCCAACGGACGTGCTGATGCATGATTTGAAGCAACGCGGCCAGTTGCCTCTGGCGGCAATGATGGGCCGAATGTTGGCGCAGGCTTTGCGCGAAGAACCAGCCACCTTGGCGAAGCTCGCCTGCCTTGTCCCCATTCCCTCAAGCGACATGTCGATTCAGCGCCGTGGCTTTAATTCCCCGGGCGAAATCGCTCGCACAATGGCGAAGTCATTGGGACTAGGCTGTCAGGTGACGTGGTTGCGTCGCGCACAGTCCGTCGGTACACAGAAGCGCCTCAGTAAGCACGCCCGCCAGGTGGCAACCGAGCATGCGTACGAAAGTAAACCGAATTTGCCTGCGGTCTGGATTGGGCTGGTTGATGATGTCATGACTACCGGTAGCACGATGCATCACGCGGCGCTTGCCTTGCGTCGGGGCGGCGCAGCAGGGGTGGTGGCGTTGTCCGTTATGCGGACTCCAAGACTTGTCTGGCACAATACGCAGCATGTTTGATGTGATCCTTGTCCAGCCTGAAATCCCGCCCAATACGGGTAACGTGATTCGTCTCTGTGCCAATACGGGTGCAAGACTCCATTTGGTTCGCCCCCTGGGATTTGAGGTGGACGACAGGCGCCTTCGCCGCGCCGGCCTTGATTATCACGAGTGGCAGCCCGTCAAAATCCATGACAGCCTTGAGCTTGCGCTGGCTGCGACGGGTGCACCAGCCAACCGTTGTTTTGCCTTGACGACAAAGGCCAGCCGACTCGTTGATCAAGTAGAGTTTCGGCCTGGTGATGTGTTTGTGTTTGGTCGCGAGACTGCAGGTTTATCCCCTGAACAACGAGCGCTGTTCGGGGATGAGCAGAAAATTCGTTTGCCGATGCTTCCTGAGCAGCGTAGTCTGAACTTATCGAATTCAGTGGCCGTAGTGGTGTTTGAAGCTTGGCGGCAGCAGGGGTACGTCGGGGGCGTCTAGCCTTTAAGGTCGCACTTTATGTATTAATCGAGCGACAATTTGAGCTGATCTATCAGAGCCTCAGATTTGACTCGTTCGGATCGCATCTGTTCAGCCAGCTTCTCTGGCGATGACCCGACAACAGTGAAGTATTGCAACTTGAATTTGTTGCGAATGGCATCTTGTGCAAGAATTTCAGTCAAGGATCGATTGAGCCGGTCAATAATCTCCCTTGATGTGCCAGCCGGCGCCAGCAAGGCGTTCCAGGAGATCACTTCAAAATTCGGGTAACCCATCCCCGCAATCGGTTCAAGCGAAGGCAGCAAGTCGTTTCGAGTTTTGCTGCTAATCGCCAGCGCTTTAAGTTTGCCCTCGTTGATTTGTGTCATGACACCTGAAGGCACCATGAATCCCGCCTGAATATCGCCCGCCAGCATGGCTAGCGTGATTTGATTAAATCCCGGGTAATTGATGTTGTTGAGCTCAATGCCAGCGGCTTGCATAAACATTTCCATCGCCAAGTGTGATGCGCTGCCGTTGCCTACGGATCCGTAGTTCATCTGGCCAACATGCCCTTTGGCTTGCTGGATAAATTCAGTCAAATTATTTGCTGGCAGGCTTTTAGGTACGACCAGAATATTTGGACTGGACGCAACCAGCATGACCGGAGCAAGATCAGTTGAGGGCTCGTAGCCAAGTTTGGTTTTGAACAGTTTAGGCGCGGTTACCAACGGCCCATTGATGGTGTAGAGAAGCGTATAGCCATCTGCCGCTGCTTTTGCGACCGACCGCGTGCCGATATTGCCTCCCGCACCGACCTTGTTTTCGACAATCACGACTTGCGCCAAGGCATTACCGAGCGGTTCTGCGATTGATCGAGCCAACAAATCCGGTGATGACCCGGGTGGAAAGGGCACCACGAGATGGATGGGCCTATCGTGAGGCCAAGCGGCGCTGGCTGTTGTTGCTGTGCTTATCGTTGCAAGGGACGTGATGAGCCGTAGTGTTAATTTTAGGGTCCAAGTACAGCGGTTCATTCGATTGTTGGCTCTCGAGATAACAATTGACCGACGGCATCCAGTGGTGATATGCCTTCGAAAAGTACAGCGCAGACTGCCTCCGTGATGGGTAGCGTCAAGCGCATCTGTTTTGATCGTTCCCGGACTGCCAAGGCGCAACGCGCGCCCTCAGCTGTCATCCCTTGCCCTAAGACCTCGATCGCTGAGTGCCCTTTGCCGATCGCCAAACCGACCTGCCTGTTGCGAGACAATTCACCTGTGGCGGTTAGTACGAGGTCGCCCAGGCCGGTTAAGCCTGCAAACGTTGCTGCCTGTGCCCCGAGTGCGCAACCAAATCGGGTGATTTCTGCTAAACCGCGTGTGATTAAGGCCGCACGGGCGTTCGTGCCAAGGCCCAATCCATCAGCGATGCCACAGGCAATGGCGATGATGTTTTTGAGCGCGCCGCCTACCTCTACGCCCGTCACGTCGTCACTGCCGTATACGCGGACTGCACCACCGTGCAACGCGTCTATCGTTGCCATGCGTAGTCTTGTGTCGTCGCTTGCCACGGTGAGCGCCACTGGTAAGCCAGCCGCGACTTCTTTGGCAAAAGAGGGTCCTGACAGCACGCCCGTTACTAATTTCGGTTGTGAGGCGAACGAGTGGCTGGCAATTTCATGAGGCAATTCTCCAGTACCGATTTCAAGCCCCTTGCAAGTCCAGATAATGCCGACGATTGACGCCGCTGACCGATCTGGTTTGCTGAACCAGTCGGCAAGGTCGTGGCAGAGGGCCCTCAATCCCGCAATGGGAGTCCCGATAATAATCAGGCCTGGATTAGTTGTTGACGACACCTCAGTCAGGGCGGCCTCGAAATCGCTAGTGGCGTGCAAGGAGAGGGGGAATTCAATGCCGGGCAAGTACCGCCGATTCTGCTTGTGTTCAGCCATATCCTGCATCAGCGCTGGATCACGTCCCCATAGCGTCGTTACGCCCTGTTTGGCTGCACTGATTGCCAGCGCCGAGCCCCAAGCCCCCGCCCCGAGAACCAGGACGGGCCGTTTAGGTCCGTCAGGCTTTTTCATTGAACCTTTGTGCCCTGTTGCAGCGACAGCTTAGCGTCATTGACGTGTGGCGCTGGCTGGCAGGATCAGCCCAGAATCTGAGCTATTGCCAGTTTCACCGTTTTGCTTGGCCAGTTCGCTCATGCGTTGCTCATAGAGCGCTTGAAAGTTGACTTCTGCCAAATGCAAAGGAGGTACCGATGTACGCGTAATTGCATCAGCGACATTGGCACGTAAATAAGGGTAGAGCATGGTCGGGCAGACTATGCCAAGCAAAGGATCCATCTGATCTTCAGGGATGTTGCTCATCTCGAAAATCCCGCCTTGTGTGGCTTCGATCAGATATAGCACCTTGTCGTTAATGCGTGTCGTCACAGTAACAGTGATCGTTGATTCGAAAATCGTCTCGGCCAGAGGATTCGCGCCCACATTAATGTTGACCTCAACCTTTGGTGTGTCTTGCTCAAGAAAGATATTGGGGGCATTGGGCATTTCAAGCGACAGGTCTTTGATGTAGACGCGCTGCATATTAAAAATAGGCGCGTTACCTGCTTGAGCGTTTTGATCAGACATGAAGGTTTCCAGATTGGTGGTTAGCGGATAAATATCGTTTGCAAGACTGATCTCGCCTGGCGCGACGGCAAGTGAGATCCGAGATCGTTAAATTAATTTGTGGTGCCGTTCAGCAACGGCATGAGCCCACCGGCTTTATCCAGCGCAGCAAGGTCGTCAAAACCACCGACGTGGGTGTCGCCGATATAGATTTGCGGGACGGTTCTGCGGCCGGTGCGGGTCATCATGGCTTCACGCTGTTGGGGGTCGAGATCGATACGTATTTTTTCGATTTCTGTTACGCCGCGTTGCTTGAGCAACATCTCTGCGCGAACGCAATAGGGGCAAACGCCGGTGCTATACATCAGTACTTTGTTCATGGTGATTCCTTATTTTTTTGCAGTGATAGGTAAACCAGCTTCGCCCCAGGCTTTGAGGCCACCGTCGAGGACTGATACGTCAGCAAAACCTAGTTTCTTCAGCTCTGCAGCTGCCTTGACAGCCGATTTGCCCAAGTCGCAGATGATAATCAAAGGCTTGTTTTTAGGCAGACTGGTCGCTTTTTGAGCCAGATCGGTCGCTGGCAGGCTTCGTGCCTGAGCAATGTGACCTCCATTGAATTGATCGATGGGCCTGACATCCACTAGCACGGCGTGCTGCTGGTTCATCATGATCACGGCTTGAGTGGTGCTAATTGCACCGCCAGCCCCACCTTTTGCGAGAGCAGGCCAAATAAGCAAAAGGCCAGAGCCGATCGCCACTGCGATCAGCACAAGATTGATAGGAGCAAGAAAGAAATCCACAGTGAGTCCAGGTTGGTTGGCACCCGATTCGGGGCGAAATTCATAACAATTATAAAATGCTGACTTCCGCAACTTTAACCTGTGTCTGTCATGCATAAACTTGTTCTCATGCGTCATGGCGAAAGCCAATGGAATCTCGAAAACCGTTTTACGGGCTGGTATGACGTCGATTTGACCGAAACCGGCCGCGAACAGGCCCGCCAGGCCGGTCTGTTGCTCAAAGAAAAAGGCTTTGAATTCGATCTGGCTTGTACATCCATGTTGACCCGGGCAATCCGTACGCTCTGGATTGCGCTTGACGCAATGGGCACCATGTATCTGCCAGTTCATAGCAACTGGCGCCTGAACGAACGTCACTATGGCGACTTGCAGGGGCTTAATAAAGCTGAAACTGCGGCCAAATTTGGCGATGAACAGGTGTTAATCTGGCGGCGAGCCTACGCCATTGCACCTAATCCAATCGCTCTGGACGATCCGCGCCATCCGAGATTTGATAAGCGCTACGCCAAGATTCCCGCGGATCAACTGCCCGCAACCGAATGTCTGAAGGACACCGTCTCACGCGTTTTGCCTTTCTGGAACGACACCATTGCGCCCGCCATCAAAGCTGGCCGTCGCGTGCTTGTCGCCGCCCACGGCAACAGCTTGCGAGCCTTGATCAAGCACCTTGATCAAGTGTCTGATGATGATATTGTTCACCTTAATATCCCAACTGGGCAACCCTTGGTGTACGAGCTGGATGACGATCTTCGACCAATCAGGCACTATTATTTGGGGGATCCTGCCGAGATCGAGGCAGCAATGGCTGCTGTGGCTGCGCAGGGTAAAGCCAAAAAAGACTGACGTGCGCAGCAGCTCATGCTGGAAGGTGTTGTTGCTCTGGGGCTGGCTTGTTAGCGTGCCAGTGCTGGCTTATGCCGATGACACGGCTGCCTCGCTTGCTCAGCGCCAGCAAGAGCAGGCTGAATTGCGCGAAAAAATCATCCTGATTCAAAAGGAAATTGAGTCTAAGGAGGGTGCACGCAAGGAAGCCACCGACGCGCTAAAAGCATCAGAATTGGCCATTTCGCTTTCAGCCCGCAAGTTAAATGACCTGAGCATCAAGCAAAAAAAGGCCCAGGCAGATCTGGATGATCTGAATCAGCAGATTAGCAGGCAGCAAGCCCTGCTCACCCAGCTCCGGCTGGCGTTAAGCGAGCAGTTGAGAAAGCAATATCAAAGTGGCTTGTCACCTTTGTCGGCATGGCTCTCCGGCAATGATCCTCAAATACTTGGCAGAAATCTGGCTTATCTGGATTACGTTGCGAAAGCGCGGACGGCTTCGGTCGCTCGGGTTCAAGAACAACTGTCCCGTTTAGCTGAACTTCAAGTGCGAGCCGACGAGAAACAGCTCGAAATAGCTAGCTTCATTCGCGATGAGGACGAGCAAAAAGCAGTATTGGATGCCCAGAGAAAAGAGCGGGCTACCGTGTTAGCCCAGATCGAGGGACAGCTTACGGCTCGTCGGGCAGAGGCTGATCGGCTAGACCGCGACGAGAAACACTTGAACCAGCTGATTTCTGGCCTGGATGAGCAAATTGTCATCGCGCGTCAGCTTGCAGAGGCAGTGAAGCGAGAGCAGGAGGCAAAAAAAGCCGAGGCTGCCCGGCAAGCTGCTGAAGCGGCAAAGAAAAAGCCGGACGTGCTGCCTGGCGAGCAAAACGGCTTGAAATCCGGCTTGAAATGGCCCGTTCGAGGCCAGGTGCTGGCGCGGTTTGGTACGGATAGGCCAGAAGGAGGCGTTTGGCGTGGTTTGTTGATCGCCTCACCCGAGGGCACAGCCGTCCGACCGGTCGCGAGCGGTACCGTCGTATACGCCACTTGGCTCAGGGGTTTTGGCAACATCATCATCGTTGATCATGGCCAGCAATTCCTAAGTATTTACGCCTATCTACAGAGCATGCTCAAGCAAGTCGGCGATGTTGTGTCAGACAGTGACACCATTGCTACTGTGGGTAATACCGGCGGGCAACTAGATTCCGCCCTATACTTCGAGTTGAGACGTCACAACGCTGCGGTTGATCCTGCGCCTTTTTTGGCAAAGTAATAGCAGTCGCTCGGTTGCTGGTCGTCGCAATAACGTCTATTTTCAGGATTGTGCATGAGCACTGGTAAGTTAAAAAATGTCGGGCTGCTAGCGGCCGGTTTGTTTGCAGGGGTTGTCTTGAGCCTGGGGCTAAGCGCTGTCGCGCAACGCGGCTCCCCTCTGCCTCTGGATGAGATTAGACAGTTTTCCAGTGTCTTTTCTACCATTAAAAATAATTATGTAGAACCAGTCGGCGACAAAAAGCTGATTGATGGCGCGATTGCCGGCATGTTGTCCGATCTGGATCCTCATTCAGCCTATCTGGATGCGGATGCCTTTAAAGAGATGCAGAGCTCGACTCAAGGTGAGTTTGGCGGGCTTGGTATCGAAGTGGGCGCTGAGGAAGGCGCCGTCAAGGTAATTTCCCCAATCGAAGATACTCCTGCCGCTAAAGCTGGTATTCGAGCCGGTGATTTGATTGTAAAGATCGACGGCGCTTCAACCAAAGGCATGACCTTGACTGAGGCAGTCAAGACGATGCGCGGTCTGGTTAAGACACCCATTACCCTGACCATTGTGCGCCAGGGCATGGATAAGCCTTTAGTGATTACGCTGATTCGGGACACCATTCGTGTACGCAGTGTGCGCAGCAAAATGCTCGATAACGGTATTGCTTATGTGCGTATCGCGCAGTTCCAGGAAAGAACTGGTCCTGATCTGGTTAAGCAATTGAATGAGTTGGGTGCAAAAGCGGCACCGAAAGGTTTCATTCTGGATTTACGCAATGATCCGGGCGGGCTTTTGCACTCGGCCATTGGCGTGGCGGGTGCTTTCTTGCCAGAAAATACCTTGATTGTGTCAACAGATGGACGCACGGCCGACGCAAAGCGCAAGTATGTCGCGGCGGCCAAGGATTACGATGCCGGCGAAGGCGATTACTTATCGAAGTTGCCAGCCTGGGCCAAGACCGTACCGATGGTTGTCCTGATCAATGTAGGTTCTGCCTCGGCGTCAGAGATCGTGGCAGGTGCCCTGCAGGATCACAAGCGCGCAACAATTATGGGTAACCGTTCGTTTGGCAAGGGTTCTGTTCAGGTGATTTTGCCAATTTCCGAAAACACTGCCATCAAGCTAACCACATCACGCTATTTCACGCCGTCCGGCAGATCGATACAGGCGACCGGCATTGCGCCCGATCTTGTCGTGACCGATACAGCCCAGGGAGATTTGTTCCGCGTGCCTCGAGAGGCTGATTTGCAGCGTCACCTTGGCAATGATCAAGCAAAAGATGGTGAAGTTAAGGGTAATGCAGATGACCCGCCACTTGCTGATTCAACAAAGATTTTTCAGTTTGGCACACCCGATGACTTTCAGTTACAGCAGGGCGTCAACTATCTCGAGGGAAAACCCATACAGAAAGGCACGCCCACGCCGGTTGCCAAGTTAGATAAGGCTGAGAAGCCACAGTCGCCTGCCAAATCTGGTTCTACCTCCACCGGATCTGCACCGCAACCCGGAGGCGCGGCAACACCTAAATGAACGATGCAGCGCTGCTCAGGTATGCCCGGCACATCCTGCTGGATGATCTAGGTATTGAGGGTCAAGAAAAACTCTTGGCAGCGAGGGTGCTGATCGTAGGTGCGGGTGGCTTGGGATCCCCGGTAGCCTTGTATCTTGCTTCTGCTGGCGTCGGACACATTATTCTGGCTGATGACGATACCGTTGAAATCAGCAATCTACAGCGTCAAATCATGCACACGACTGCTCGTCTTGGCGAGCGTAAAGCTGAGTCCGGCCGTGCTGCCATGCTGGCGCTGAATCCTGACATTACCGTCGAAGCCCTGACCAAACGGCTTGACGCTCAGGCGCTCGCAGACGTGGTGGGCACTGTGGACCTGGTGCTGGACTGCACCGATAACTTCGAGACCCGGCACGCGATTAACCAGGCCTGTGTTACGTTTTCTAAACCGCTGGTTTCTGGCGCAGCGATTCGTTTTGACGGCCAGATCACGGTGTTTGACAAGCGACAGTCCGAGGCCCCGTGTTACAGCTGTTTGTTCCCGGCCACAGGGGACGGAGAAGCGCTGACTTGTGCGTCAACCGGTGTGTTTTCCCCCTTGGTTGGCATCATTGGCAGTATGCAGGCTGCAGAGGCGATCAAGTTGCTGGCAGGAATCGGCCGCTCACTGAACGGCAGACTACTTCTGCTAGATGCGCTAGATATGCAATGGCATAGCGTTCGAGTCCATCGGGACCCTGCGTGCAAGGTGTGTGGCACTGGTGCACACCCATAGCTTACGAGTCGACGAGTGCCGCCTGCATCACGATATTAATGTTGGCGAGCATGTTATCCGTCGGATCAACCTGCCAGCCACTTTGTGTGAAACGAAGCCATCGGCCCATGACGTAGTGTGTTAGCAGACTGGCAATCGTCACAACATCGACTGTTGGGCTGATTTGTCCAGTCGCAATGCCTTCACGAATTACTTGCTTGAACGTGGTTTCCAACCTGCCCGTGATCTGGTTGACCCGCTCTTGCAGGCGCAAGTCCTCATTGACCAGCGCATCGCCAGTCAGCACACGCGTCATGCCACGATTACGCTTGGCAAAAGACAAGAGCATTCCGGTTGTTTGTCGCAATCTCTCCAGAGCGCTGGGCTCTGCCGCCTGAATCTGGTTGATCAAACCAAAAATGGTGGCTTCAATGAATTCAAACAAACCTTCGAACATTTGCGCCTTGCTGGCAAAGTGACGGTAAAGCGCAGCCTCTGATAAGCCTATCTTTGCAGCAAGCGCCGCCGTGGTGACGCGGGCAGCGGTCGGTTGCTCTAGCATCATGACTAGAGTTTGCAAGATTTCAGTGCGACGTTCACCGTTGCGGCTGGCCATGTTTCATCCTTCAATCGTGTGATGTCTAACCGAACGTTTTCGGGTTAGCAGATCACCAACCCGGTTCACGCGCAAGTCCACAAAATCCGGACGTCCCCGCTGGCCCTGTGCGAAAGGTGTCCCCGGATGATAGACGTGCACCGTTCGAAGCCCGGCCGCGCGAGCGCCTCGCAGATTCTCGAGTGTGTCTTCGACTAGCACTGCGCGATGGGCGCTTACCCCTTCATGAGCGAGGATATGTCGCATTAATTTAACGGCTGGCTTGGGATGAAAGTGCCCGTGTAAGCGCATATGCTCTATCGCCCAGAACCCATCAAAACAGCGCAATATCCCGAGATGCTTCATTACGGCATGCGCATAATGAAACGGCGCGTTCGTTACCAGAATTTTTCTGCCCGGTAATTGTGACAACTTTCGAGCGAGGTGTTTTTCTGCACGGATTAATGGCCTGACGTCAAAGTCATGACTGCGGCTTAAAAATCGCTGAGGGCTGATCTGATGGTGCTTGACCATACCAATCATGGTTGCCCCGTAGCGCTTCCAGTATTTGGTTCTTAGGTGGTTTGCAGTGGGTTCGTCAACGCCCAGGGTCTCCATGACCGCAGCGGTCATGCCGACATTGATCTTCGGAAATATTTTGTACGAGGCATCGTGCAACGTATTATCAAGATCGAACATCCAGAGTGCCGGGTTGCCCGAGGTCGATTTTGAGCGACGTTTGCGAACAGTAGGGCGTTGCAATCGTCGCATTCCTGTTTAATCAGAAGTAATCATGGTGCCGACACCGCGGTCAGTCAGAATTTCCAGCAGCAGACAGTGTGGAACTCGGCCATCAACAATATGCACAGATTTGACGCCGTTGCGCGCGGCATCAACTGCTGAAGAGATCTTTGGCAACATGCCACCAGAGATCGTTCCATCTTCAAAAAGTGCATCTATGGTTTTGGCTGAAAGCACGCGCAAGAGGTCACCGTTTTTATCCAGTACGCCTGTTATGTTCGTCATCATCAGTAATTTTTCAGCGCCAAGGATTTCGGCCATTTTGCCAGCTACCACATCAGCGTTGATGTTGTATGCCAAGCCGTCCTCACCATAACCAATCGGTGAAATCACTGGGATGAACTGATCATCTTGCAGCGCTTTCACTAAAGCGGGTTCAATCTTGGCAATGTCACCAACGTAACCAATGTCGATGGGTAGACTCGGGTCTTCTTTGTTTGGCATGAGTTTTTTAACAGCTTGAATCATGCTGCCATCTTTGCCTGTCAAGCCGACTGCTTTGCCACCCGCTTCGTTGATCATCAGAACGATGTCTTGCTGCACCTGACCGCCGAGCACCCATTCGACGACCTCCATCGTGTCTTCATCAGTCACGCGCATACCCTGAATAAAGGTGCCCTGTTTACCGATGCGCTTCAGCGCATCGTCGATCTGGGGACCACCACCGTGGACAACAACCGGGTTCAGACCAAAAAGCTTGAGCAAGACGACATCATGAGCAAAACTGCGTTGAAGGACTTCTTCTGTCATCGCATTGCCGCCGTATTTGACGACGATCGTTTTACCGTGGAAGCGTTTAATGTAGGGCAGGCTTTCTGCCAGAACCTGAGCAACGACGTCCAAGGGCAGGGAATGGCTGTTGATAGTAGTCATGTTGGTGATTTCAAGTGCATCAACTGGGTTGAACAGAAAGCGCTTTTTCTAACGTGTTATGAAAGTCCGCTAAATCATAATCGCCTAAGTAGCGCTTGATGATTTTGCCGTTTTTATCGATTAGAAATGCTGTGGGTGTCAGTTTGACATCACCGAAAGCTTTTGCCAGCTCACCCATCGGGTCTAAAGCGACGGTAAAGGGCAGCTTTTTGGTCTCAGTGTAATTGATGACATAGTTAGCCGGGTCATATTGCATCGCGACTGCAATGGTCTCGAAACCCTGGTGATGGTACCGGTTGTAGGTTTCGATTGTCTGCGGCATTTGTGCGATGCAGGTCACACAGCTGGTCGCCCAGAACTTGACTAAAACAACTTTGCCTTTGAGCGCAGATGTTGTGACCTTCTGGCCAGTCAAGGTAGAAAAAGCGACTTCTGGTGCCTGAGCGGCGGGCTTGAATATCAACCAGGCTGCGATGCCTGTGATCGCAACAGTGAGGATCAGACTAACAATCTTCTTCATTTGATCGGCATCACCTGTACGTCGGCACCAGTGCTGGTTGTTGCTGAGCTAGTCGGTGTGTCAGTATCTTTAATTGGCGCGGCACCGTTGTTTGCACTCTTATTGCCTGATGCCGTTGCGCCAGACAGTTCATCAAGTTTGGCTGCTTGTTGTGCACTAATGATATCGAACACTTTATTAACGCTCTTGACGCCATTGACACGCGAAGCGACTGTGGTCGCAAGGGTGGCTTCCGCCTCTGTTACCAACCCCATTAGATAAACGTCACTTTTTCTAACAACGGTCACAATCGTTCTGGAGGGAACGCCGTTTGATGTACTCATCACGGTGAAGACTGAGCTGGAAATCCATGCATCTTGCGAGACATCGCCAAAGGACGCGGTTGGCCCAACGGTGATTTCGTTGATGACGGATTTCACACCCTCGAGGCTGGTTACGATTTCAGCTGCTTTTTGCTTGGACTTTTCACTGAGGGCTTCGCCAGTTAAGAGCACTTTGCCTTGATAGCTGTTGGTTGCAATACTTGCCGTCGAGGCGAACTCTGCTGAGAACCTGCCCGCGGCTTTGAGTTCGATCCCTTGATCAATTACTTGCTGGCCAGTAGACCGGCGATCGCGAACCATCGATACCCCTTTCACAACGCCCCCAACGACAAGCGGGACACAAGCTTGCAGTGACAAAGAGGTCGAGGCTGCAACGGTTATCCAGAGCAGCGCTTTAACGAGCGGGGATCGATCGATCATTAAACTGGGTCTCCTAAAAGCAAAGCATCGATACCATCGCATAACATGTGCAGAAGCAGGATATGAACCTCCTGAATTCGCATGGTTCGGTCATGCGGTACGCACAAATGGATATCTTCTGGCTTTAACAAGTCGGTGATGAGGCCACCGCCCCGGCCAGTCAGTGCGATCACGCGCATCTCGCGTTCATGAGCGGCCTGAATAGCGAGTTGAACATTGGCCGAGTTGCCACTGGTTGATATGGCAACAAGCACATCGCCAGGTTGACCAAGCGCAGTAATTTGACGCGAAAATATCTGATCGAAGCTGTAATCATTACCGACGGCGGTCATGATCGAGGTGTCGGCGCTGAGTGTGATGCCCCCTAATGGCAGGCGGTCTCGCTCAAACCGACCAACTAGCTCAGCAATAAAGTGCTGGGCGTCAGCGGCAGAACCACCGTTACCACACGCCAGAATCTTGGCATTGTTGGTGACTGCAGAAAAACACATCTCTATTGCTTGACCAAGCGGGGCTGTAAGCGCCATGCTGCGCTGAGTGGCGACAATGTGATCTTCGAAGTGGGCAGTGAGTTTGTCTGTGAAATCCATAGCTATATTTAGAGTTAGTTACGACAATTATCGCATTGATAGGTGATCCTGAATTGTATTTTTAAGCCAGCTGGTTCGGCCTGGTTCGAAGCCGATAATATCAAAGCGACATATGGGGGTTTTCCCAGCAAAATGGATCCGGGCTAATGCGGGAAGATAACGCATTGCGGTTCTAATTAGGCGGGTTTGTTTTTTTGAGTCAACGCTGGCTACTGCACCGCCAAAATCTGTCCGGTTGCGCCAGCGAACTTCAACGAATACAAGCATGACGCCATGCTTAGCCACCAAGTCTATTTCACCTGCGCGGCACCTGATACGACTGGCCAGAATCTCGTAGCCCTGGTCACAAAGCAGCGCTTCGGCCCTTTTTTCAAAGTGTAGACCCGTAAGCTGGCGTTCAGTCGGCTGGTGGATTGCCTGACAAGGCTTTTCAGGGCGGGGTGTTAATCCCGTTGCAGCTTTTGCTTGTCGCCTCAACTTGTTACGCCGTTTGCGGTGGGCTTTTTGTTGGGCGAGATGGCAAAGATCAAAATCGGCTGTTGGTTCTGGGTTTAGCATGGGTTTTGGACCAGGTTTGGCGTGACGCAAGGAATGTGTGGGACTACACTGACACGATTCATCCCTCTACGTGAACCGCTGTGACCGAAAATATCCACGCCACCGAGCCTGCGCCGGACTGGTCTCGTTTGGCTAGTCGAGTAGACGCTCAATCCTGGCCAGCTGCCTGTTTGTATGTCGTAGCGACGCCAATCGGGAATTTGGGTGATTTAACGCTAAGAGCCTGGCAGGCACTTTGTCGCGCCGATATCATTGCCGCAGAGGACACCCGCGCCACGAGAGTCTTGCTTGATACCTGGGGCGTTCAAACACCATTAATGGCGTCGCACAGGCACAATGAAGCGCAAGCTGCTGAGTCGATTGTTCAGCGACTGCAGTCTGGTGAGCGGGTTGCGTTGGTCTCTGATGCCGGCAGCCCTGCTGTTTGTGATCCGGGTGCCAGAGTCGTGGCGGCAGTGATTGAAGCCGGATTTCGTGTTGTCCCTTTGCCGGGTGCCAGCGCCTTAATTTGCGCACTGATGGCAGCGGGGGTGACTGATGATCAACATCCCGAGTTTGTGTTTGCTGGCTTTGCGCCAGCTAAAGCCATGGCGCGCCAAAAGTGGTTTAAACGGTGGGTTGCCCAGCCGCATACCCTGGTTTTTTACGAAACCCCTCATCGCATCGCAGCAAGCTTAAAAGATCTTAGTGTTGCCGTTGAGCCCAACAGAAAGCTGACTTTAGCCCGTGAGCTGACCAAGCGGTTCGAACAGCTGTGCACGATTCCGTTGAGCGAAGCCGAGACTTGGATCGCGGCGGACGCTCATCGAGAGCAAGGCGAGTACGTGGTCATCCTTCACCCCGCGTTACAGCCCGAAAATCAAGCTGAAACCGAGCACGAAGTCGCCGCAAACCTCGATCGCTGGATTGACGCGATGTTGCCGCTTGTATCGGTAAGAGACATCGCCAAGATTATTTCGCAAGCGACGGGTGTTACCAGAGACAGTGTCTATGCCCGCACGCTGTCGCGCGTTAAGGGGCAGTGAGGCTGGTAGTCATTCCCGTGGCTGACTGGATCGGAGCGATTGCCGCGCTGGCATCGGAGCGGTTCAAAAAAGGACCGATCCGGACACGGTAGAGATTATTCGGTGTTTGTTCAACAAAGACCGGATATCCCAATCCGTTTGTGAGCTGCCCGCTTAGCTTGTCGGCTAGCGCCTGAGCTTTGGCCTGATCGCTGAAAGCGCCAGCTTGCAAGAACATAGACCCAGCGGGCAAGGATTTAGTTGGCGGATTGTTCTGGCTCGAGGCAGTTTGGCTCGGCGCCTGACCGGATGGGGCTGTGTTGGTTGGCGCGACAGGCTCAAGCGGGCGCCCTTGCAACAGGCTGTTGCTCGACCGTTGAGAATCGCTCGAAGCATTGTCTTGCTGCGCACTCTGCCAGGACTCGCTTGTTCGGCTGGGCGGCGCAGGGGCAAGAGGTGGGGGTGCCGCGACCGGTTGGGCGTCAGCTACCGCATTGTTTGGTTGACTTCTGTCCCAATTACGAATTTGATCCGAGGTAATCCGCTCAACGATCACCTCGGCGCTACCGGGCGAGAGCAAGCCTAGTTTGTAGGCCGCTACATAGGATAAGTCGATAATCCTGTCCTCGTGAAACGGTCCGCGGTCGTTAACCCGCAAGACAACCGTCTTGCCATTTGAGACACGGGTAACCCTGACATAGCTGGGAATCGGTAAAGTCTTATGAGCGGCAGTCATGGCATACATGTCATATCGATCGCCGATTGACGTTTGATGACCATGAAATTTCTTCCCGTACCAGGAGGCAAGCCCCCGTTGACGGTAAGGGCCCCCTGAAGTGTCTGGCGTGTAACTCTTGCCTAGCGTGGTGTAGGGTTTATTAGCGCCGCTGGCAAAGGGCTCGATTTTAGGCACCGCGTCCGGGACCGCGTCCAGATTGCCGGGGGGATTGGCATCTGGACCGTCATCTTGATAATAGCCGCCTCCCCGGCGCGAACCTGTCGACGAGCAAGCAGCCAGCAACACCACGAGCAAACAAACGCAGAACAAGCGCAAGGTGCGCCATCTTGCTGTCATCCTACCCCACCTCGACCTGGTTTCGATGCCGGACCAGCGTGTGCTCATGACCTTCAAACCGCTTGGCGAGCGACTCGACTACATAAACTGAGCGGTGCTGTCCGCCTGTGCAGCCGATCGCAACCGTCAAGTAGCTGCGGGTGTCTTCGGTGTAGTGGGGTAGCCATTTACGGATAAATGTCTCAATATCGTCAATCATTTGCCCGCACTCGTCAAAACTGGCAAGCCAGTCAGCGACCGGCTTGTCGCGGCCAGTTAGCGGACGTAAGTCCTTGTCATAATGGGGATTTGGCAGGCAGCGCACATCAAACATCAGATCAGCGTCTCGCGGGACGCCTTGTTTGAAGGCGAACGACTCAAAGGTAATTAAAAGCGGTGCTCGATCTGCTTGAACCAGATCGCGAACCCAAGCTCTCAGTTGGCCGGGCGACAGTCCCGACGTGTCGATAACGTGCTCCTGGTTGCGCAGCTCTTCCAGTAACTCGCGTTCCATGGCGATACATTGCTCGAGAGACGCTGTGATGCCTTCTGCGGCAATCCGGTCGGATAAAGGGTGTCTTCTCCGTGATTCAGAATAGCGAGCGATCAGGGTTTCGTCATCCGCTTCCAGAAAAACCACACGCAGTGACGTTCCCATCGCACGCAAGGCAGTGATTACCCCGGGCAGTTCGTCAATTTCGTCGGGGCTTCTGGCATCAATCGCCACTGCGACCAACTTGACCATGCTGTCTCTGACCGAGGCAATGAATTCGCTCAGAAAACGCACTGGGAGGTTATCTACGCAGGTGTAGCCCGAGTCCTCTAGCAGTCGCAATGCGACGGATTTCCCCGATCCGGAAATACCAGTGATGAGGACTACCCGAAGCGAGTTCATGAGGCTGTCCCATCAGCGATTGCCTGAGCCTGCCGCTCAAGAAACTCGTTCAAGGTGTCGATTCCACGCAATTTCAGTATGGTGTTCCGTACCGCCGCTTCGACCAGCACGGCTAGGTTACGCCCCGCCGCTACCTGTAACATCACTCGCCTGATGGGGCAGCCCATGAGATCCTGGGTCATTTCTTGCAAAGGCAAGCGTTCGAACTTGTCTTGCGCCGTGGCTCGCACTAAATGAACGATGAGTTTAAGTTTCATTTTTCTGCGCACAGACGTTTCACCAAAGATAGTGCGGATATTCAGTAGTCCCAGTCCGCGAACTTCCAGCATGTTCTGCAGCAAGGTTGGGCAGGTGCCTTCAATCATGTTGGGGGCGGTTCTTGACAGATCTACGGCATCGTCAGCAACTAATCCGTGCCCTCTGGAGATCAACTCAAGCGCCAATTCGCTTTTACCCAGTCCCGATTCACCGGTAATCAGTACCCCAAGTCCGAGTACATCCATGAACACACCATGCACGGTCGTCTTGGGCGCTAGCCTTCGACCAAGATAAATGCGCAATAGGTCGATCAGGTCGGCCGTGTGCATGGTTGTTGAAAGCAGCGGGACATGATTGCGTTCGCAGTTTTCAATCAAGTCGTCGGTTGGTGATAAACCGTCAGCCACCATTAACGCCGGCACACCCCCTGCCAGGAGCTCTTCCAGGTGATGGACACGTCGGCGCAAGTCAAACCGGCTGTAATACGCCATTTCCTCCTGGCCGAACACTTGAATGCGCGAGGGATGAATCAGGTTTAGGTGACCGATCAGATCAGCCGCTGCCATCCCGTTATCGGGGATCACTCTATCTGCAGCCGCTTGGCCCGCTAACCAGACGAAGTTGACGTCTTCGCGGTTGTCTTCAACCAAGTCTTTCACAGTCAGCATGGTCATCGCGCGTTTGCCTGGATAGTTAAATATGGTTTAGATTAAATCAAACCGGTTGTTAAAAGGTTGAAAACAATCCCTGGATCGGTCATTTGATTCAGTTTGAGTCTAAGCGCTTCGTCTGATAACCGCGTAGCAATTTCGGCAAGTATATCGAGATGTTGCTGGGTCGCAGACTCGGGTACCAGCAAAATAAGAAATTGATTTACCAGCTGCCCGTCAGGTGAGTCAAAAGGGACTGGCTTGGGGATGCGAACGAAAGCCGCAATGGGCGTCTTGAGCCCTTTGACTCGGCCGTGGGGTAGCGCTATGCCGAATCCAAGACCCGTTGATCCGAGCCGCTCTCTGTCAAACAAGGCTTGATAGACCGCTGCGGACTCGAGCCCGTGGTTGTTTTCAAATAACAAGCCAGCCTGCTCAAACACCCTTTTCTTGCTCGTTGCAGGCAAGTCAAGCACGACATTTTGCAAAGTGAGTGTTTTAGCTAAAAGCGGCATGGGCGGTTAATCTGCTTGCATAGAGAGAGCGATACGTCTTTATAACAAAAACCGGTTCTTGACATGGTGGGTTGTTGACCATAAATCGCCGTGCTACCCTCTTGCGTGTTTACCCTTGTGTTTCGGCTAGTTCACCACATTTGTACTCATTGATTGCCATCTTTCTTAAGGAAATCAGTAATGAGCATCAACCTTAAGGGTTTTGCGCCCGTCAGTTATCATTTTGTGGCGGTGACCTGTGCGGCAGGCTTATTGATCCCGGCAAGTGGCGTATTTATAGGTCAGAACGCGGTCGATGCGTGGTCGATTCCGGGGTGGTGATCCCAGACTGTGGGTGAAGAAAAAGAAAAAAGCTTAGGGGAAAAGAGAAAAGGATTAAGTTCCGTGACAGACAGAACTTAATCCAATCACAATTTAAGCGGCTTCTAGAATCTGTCGCTTGGCGGCCAAGTGGCCGTGATGATGAGTTCGATCTTTGTACTGTATGACTTTTCGATCGATTTTGTCGACCACGATATCGATAGAACTGTAGAGGTTATCTTCAGTCGATTCGCAGTGGATGTCTTTCCCTGGGACGCGCAGGGTGACTTCGACATGGTGTTTGAGAGGTTCGACTGAAAGCATGACTTGTAGGTCAATAAGCTTGTCGAAGTGTCGGGCAACACGCGCAAGTTTGGCGTGAATGTATTCCCGGATAGCAGGTGTGACCTCAAGATGATGACCAATGATGCTTATGTTCATGGACTGCACTCCTGGACAAATTGTGGGTAGTTTGCGCGGATGCGCGATGTGGGTGTTGTCGAATCTCCTTTACAGTTTGATGACAATCCCAGTTTACCCACTTGGATCAGAAAATCAAGCGCCAAATTGAGCATAGGCGCTTTTTGTCCGGCAACCGCTGGTTACATCTTGAAATGTTCGCCTAAGTATACTTTACGTACGTCGGCGTCTTCAACGATTTCTTTGGGGCTACCGGTGATCAGTACCCTGCCTTCATTGATGATGTAAGCGCGGTCACAAATACCCAGCGTTTCACGCACGTTGTGGTCGGTGATCAGCACTCCGATGCCCCGGCTCTTCAAGAACCTCACAATCCGTTGAATTTCGATCACTGCGATAGGATCCACGCCAGCGAAAGGCTCGTCGAGCAGGATAAATCGGGGGCGAGTCGCCAAAGCACGTGCGATTTCGACCCGGCGACGCTCGCCACCCGACAAAGACAGGGCGCCGTTACCGCGGATATGGCTAATTTGAAGCTCGTCAAGCAACACGTCGAGTTGCGCTTCGATCTGGTTGCGTGAAAACTTTTGACCATCTTCATTGACCTGCAGTTCGAGAACCGCACGGATGTTTTCTTCTGCGGTCAGACGTCTGAAAATTGATGCGTCTTGAGGCAGATACGACAATCCCCGGTGAGCGCGGGTATGGATAGGCATGGTTGTAATCGTAGTGCCATCGATCTCGATACGACCAGCATCAGCTGGGACGAGACCCACAATCATGTAAAAACTCGTTGTCTTGCCAGCGCCATTGGGGCCAAGCAATCCAACGACCTCACCGCTATCAACCGAAATAGACACGTCTTGCACAACCATCCTGCCGCTGTAAGACTTGCGCAGCCCGGTCGCTAACAGGCTACCGGGCCGATCAAGGGCTATTTTTTCAGAGATGGACGAGCGTTTTTTTTGTTGCATGTGTCAAGCTAATTGGCTGTTTTCTTTGCTTTGCACGCGGCAATCGCGGCATCAACTTTAGAGCGAGGTTGAGCGACAGATCTTACCCGCCCACCTGATGTGCCAGCGTCTGGCCCGGCAAAGGCCTCGTAGATATCGGTTTTTTGGTGGTATCTGACTTTTTGACCGTTGATGGTGTCAAAGCGGTCGCCACAGATATAGCGAGTCACAATTGCGTGACCGATTAAGTCGAATATCTCTTCTTTGCCATCGTATTCGGCGCGATCACCTATACCTTCAAGGACTTCGAAAGTATCGGGGCGATCCTGGCGGATGAATACCCGCTTGCCTTTGTCGACAGTGGCTGTGCCGAATTGAAAACCGTCTTTATCTTCATGCATTTTCAAAACATCAGAGTTCAGCGTCAACAGGCCGCGGGTCATCACTACGTTGCCAGTAAAGGTACTTTCACTTTTGGTGTCGTCGTAATGGAGCGTATCTGAGACGATCAGGGTGCTGGGCGCTTCTTTGGGCGGCTCGCCGGGTTTGCCGCCGGCTGACTCTTTGAGCGTGGCCCCATGAGTCAAAGAAGCCAGCGCACACCATGCCAAGGTAAGCGCAACGCGTGAAAGTCTGGGCGAAATGGAAGTCATGGTTTTTTCTTGGATTCGACAGGAGTTGAACGGTCTCGGGAGTCTTTTGCAACGATATCGACATCTGTGGATTTAAGCACGTCTAGCTGTTGGGTATTGTTGTTGTAGCGCATACCAATGCCATTCATGCGTGATCTGCCACTCACCGCAACAGCGGGCAGATCAGTATACGTAATGTCTTCTTTAACCAGCATCGTGATTTGCTGGCTGATAAAGTTTAATGCCTGACGTTTTGGGTCGGCAAGACGAAGCAGAACAGCATCGCCATCCATAACAATGCGGTTGCCATCGTCATAAATAGTTGCCCTTTTTGCCGTGGCGACGGTTAACGGGTTGTCACGACGCAAGCCAAATCCCCGCGGGGTGGTGATCTCATAAGAAAGATCATCCGGGTAGTGCACCATCAGGTCCCCTTCGAGCCGATGAATGACCATGCCATTTAAGTCCGTGCGTAATACAACAAAATTTTCAGACCAGTTGTCGCGCTCGTGCGTCAGTCTTGCAGGCGGATCGATCTGGACTGCTTTCTGGGCGTATTCAGCCGCCCACCAAGTGCTAAGCACGAGGGCGACCATAAGTCCGATGGAGAATATGGTGGAGAAGCGTTCTTTCATTAATTAATCGCTCTACTGAATCGTCCCGGCACCCAGGCCGCCTGGTTGAAAATAAGTGCCCAGCCGGTTCTGTGCCGCCAGGATAAGATCCGCACATTCGCGCGCAGCCCCTTGGCCGCCGGATCGACCCGATACCCAATGAGCGGCTTGTGCAATATAGGCAGGGGCATTACAAACCGTGGCAGCAAACCCTGCTTTTTGCATGGCAGACAGATCAATAAGGTCGTCACCCATAAACCCTGTTTGGGTTAGTTCAATACCGCGACGTGTCGCAATTTCAACCAGGGCTGCACCCTTGTCGCGCACATTTTGTTTTACTTCAGCTATCCCAAGCTCAGCGGCCCGACGCTCGACGATAGGTCCTTCGCGACCGGTGATTAACGCTACTACTATCCCGCTGGTTGCAAGCATTTTAAGGCCGTGACCATCCAGCACATTAAAGCGCTTCATCACCTCGCCGTGCTCTGAGTACCAGAGACTTCCATCTGTCAGCACGCCATCGACATCAAAAGCCATCATTCGCAAATTAGCTAAACGCGCACGCAGGTCTGGTGCAATTTTTGCGAGGACCAACGATTCAGCGGGATGAGGTAGTTTTTTTTTGAGAGACATAAGCGACTAGATTACCTTAGCTGCCATTAAATCATGCATGTGAACTGCACCAATCAGGCTGCCGGATTCGTCTAATACCAACATCTGGCTGATCCGCTGCTTATCCATGAGCGCAGCGGCATCGACGGCGAGCGCATTGGTGGAGATGTGACGAGGTTGTTTACCCATGCCTACTGATACCTGCAAGCCACGCACATCGCCCGCTCGTTCAATCAGACGGCGCAGATCCCCGTCTGTAAAAATACCGACTGGCTTGTTGGTATTGCCTAAAACAATGGTCATCCCCATACCTTTGCGGGACATTTCCTCCAGCGCTTTAGACACAGTGGCATTTTCTGAAACGGTCGGCAGAGCGTTGCCGGTTCGCATCACGTCCGATACTCGGGTTAAAAGTTTTCTGCCCAAGGCCCCACCAGGGTGTGACCGGGCGAAATCCGTGGCGTTGAAATCGCGACTTTCGAGGCAAGCCACTGCCAGCGCATCGCCTAAAGCCAGAGCCGTCGTCGTGCTGGATGTTGGCGCAAGGTTAAGGGGGCAGGCTTCTTGGCTCACCGAGACATCCAGATGAATATCGGCAAGTCTGGCCAGTTCAGATTGAGGATTACCCGTCATCGCGATCACTTTTACGCCAAGCCGGTGCGCTGCAGGCAAAATGGTCAGAATCTCATGGCCCTCACCAGAGTAAGAAACCGTCAGGAGCACGTCTTCGTGGGCTAGCATGCCTATGTCGCCATGAATCGCTTCTGCTGCGTGCAAGAAGAAAGACCGGGTACCGGTAGACGCTAAAGTAGCTGCAATTTTGCGGGCAATATGGCCTGTTTTACCCAAGCCGCAAACCACAACGCGACCCGAGCAGCCGAGCATCAGTTCTACAGCATTGACAAAGGTCGTGCCGAGTCTGGACCGCAGCTCGAGGATAGCGTTGGCTTCGAGTTGAAGTGTTTGAAGTGCTGAGGCCAGCGTTTTGGCCGATTGATCTGCGTTAAAGGGCAACATTTTGTAATTTTAGCCTTTCGTCGGGCGCTTCGTCGCCTCATTGCATGTCAAGGGCAGGCTAAAGTATCGATTATGACGTTTTAAAAGACTAACAAGTAATCTTTTGCAATTCTTGACTGATTTATTTACCGAGAGCCCCATGTCCCTAGCCTATCCTGAGCGCGCCGCTGACTCGTCTGCTTTTACTCCGACCCTGGGTACACCCGGATCGCCTAGCGCCTTGAAGGTGATGCTGCTTGGCTCTGGTGAGTTGGGCAAAGAAGTGATCATTTGTTTGCAAAGACTGGGTGTAGAGGTGATTGCTGTCGATCGCTACGCTGACGCGCCTGGGCAGCAGGTCGCGCATCGGGCGCATGTCATCGCCATGACTGATCGCGAGGCACTGAAACGAATTATCGACCTTGAAAAGCCTCACCTGGTGGTGCCAGAGATCGAAGCGATTGCAACCGATTTGCTGGTTGAGCTTGAGGCTGCGGGTCAAATCCGTGTGACGCCGACCGCACGCGCCGCGCAACTAACCATGAACCGGGAGGGAATTCGTCGGTTAGCCGCAGAAACCCTTGGCTTGCCTACTTCGCCCTATCGCTTTGCCGATTCACCTGAAGAGCTGCGCGCTGCGGCCGACTACGTGAAATATCCATGCTTGGTAAAACCGGTCATGTCCTCGTCTGGCAAGGGTCAATCAGTGCTGCGAGGACCCGAGGATGTCGAAAAAGCCTGGTCTAAAGCCAAGCAGGGCGGTCGCGTAGGTGCCGACAGAGTCATTGTTGAGGGATTCATTCAGTTCGAGTATGAAATCACCTTGCTGACTGTGCGGGCGATTGGGGCAGACGGCAAAGTGACAACCCACTTTTGTGCGCCGATTGGACATCTTCAAGTTGATGGAGACTATGTTGAAAGCTGGCAGCCTCAAAAAATGTCGCAAGTGGCTCTTGATCGCTCACGTCAGATTGCCGCAGAGGTAACCGCTAATCTGGGCGGCCAAGGCATCTTCGGGGTTGAGCTTTTTGTCTCAGGCGACGAAGTCTGGTTTTCAGAGGTCAGCCCACGTCCGCACGACACCGGGCTCGTGACCCTGGTTTCGCAGATGCAAAGCGAATTCGAATTGCATGCACGGGCAATTCTTGGGCTTCCCGTCGACACATCACTGCGCAGCCCTGCGGCCAGTAGTGTTATTTATGGTGGCGTAGATGCCAAAGGTGTGCAATTTGAAGGTGTTGCGCAGGCCTTGCTTGAGCCCTGCACTGATATTCGCCTGTTTGGTAAGCCAGAGTCCTTTGTCAAGCGTCGCATGGGCGTGGGCTTGGCTTACGCGCCGACTGTCGAGCAGGCTAGAACCCGTGCCCGCGGTGTGAGTAGTGCGGTCAAAGTTCGATCGTAGCGGCAGCTGGTACCTGTAGCGGCTATAAAAACAACCGGTAGGCTGGATTGTCGGTTTCGTCACAACACGGGTAGCCGACCTCTTCGAGAAACAATCTGAACGCTTTCTTCTGCCCGAAAGGTAGCTGTATGCCGACGAGAACCTGGCCGAAGTCTACGCCTTGATTGCGGTAATGAAACAGGCTGATGTTCCAGGTGGGCTTCATCGAGTTAAGAAATCTCAGTAAGGCCCCGGGACGCTCGGGGAACTCAAAGCGGTAAAGGACCTCATTGGTTGCCAGGCTGGATTTGCCGCCCACCATGTGGCGCAAATGAGTTTTGGCCATTTCGTCGTGCGTCAGATCAATGGTGTCAAAGCCATGTTTGCGAAATCCGCTGGCAATTCTCTCTGGTTCCGCAGCGTTGTTGATATGAATACCCACAAATACATGGGCTTGTTTGGTATCCGACATCCGGTAGTTGAATTCGGTCACATTGCGGTTACCGACCAGTTCGCATAGGGCCCGAAAACTGCCTGGCTGCTCAGGCAAAGTTACGGCGAAAACCGCTTCGCGAGCCTCGCCGACCTCTGCTCGCTCGGCCACAAAGCGCAGCCGGTCGAAATTCATATTTGCGCCGCATGCGATAGCAATCAGGGTTCGTCCCTTCATTTTGTGATTGATCGCATACTGTTTCGCACCCGCCAGTGCCAGGGCTCCTGCGGGCTCCAGCACGCAACGCGTATCCTGAAACACGTCTTTGATCGCCGCACAAATGGCGTCGGTATCTACACAAATGTAATCATCAACGTATTGCTTGGCCAGGCGAAAGGTTTCGGCCCCGACCAGCTTGACTGCAGTGCCATCTGAAAACAAGCCGACCTCATTCAAGTGCACCCGCTTGCCGGCTTTGACGCTGCGCATCATGGCGTCCGAGTCAAAGGTTTGCACACCAATGATTTTGATCTCGGGTCTGAGTTGTTTGATGTACGCGGCGATACCACTGATGAGACCGCCACCGCCTACCGCTACAAAAATGACATCGATCGGATCCGAATGCTGGCGCAGGATCTCCATCCCAATCGTCCCTTGGCCCGCAATCACGTCCGGGTCGTCAAAAGGATGGACAAACGTCATCTGAAGCTTTTTCTCCAGCATCGCCGCATGGCTATACGCGTCCGAGAAACTATCCCCCCATAAGATCACTTCAGCACCCAGCGCCCGCACGGCGTTGATTTTTACCTGCGGTGTCGTGGTTGGCATGACGATCAATGCCTTGCAGCCGAGTTTTTGTGCGGAAAGCGCCACCCCTTGCGCGTGATTGCCAGCTGACGCGGCAATCACCCCTTTGGCCAGCGCCGACCCCGGCAGATGCGCCATTTTGTTGTATGCCCCTCTTAGCTTGAAGCTAAATACCGCTTGCGTATCTTCCCGCTTGAGCAAAATGGTGTTGCCAGAGCGTTGCGACGTTTGAGTGGCGATCTCTAGCGGGGTTTCGATGGCAACATCGTAGACTTTTGAGGTCAGGATGCGTTTGAGGTAATCGGTAGACATGGAGGCAAGTATCTTGGCTGATGAAGTGTTGCTTTGATTATCCCATGACCGGTCAATAAGCGAGCAGTCAGCCTGATCGTGGGGTTATTTTCGGTAAAGCAAAGGGATGACTTACACTAAGGTTTGCACCAAATCATAAGAGCTACACCAAGCGAATGAATGCCCCCCTTGCCAGTCAATTTTTGAAAGCTGAGTCTGCGGCCGACGGTCAGGCTCGGCTGCGCGAAATCCCCTATAACTACACCTCTTTTTCTGACAAAGAGGTTGTTTGTTGTTTGCTTGGTGATGATGCCTGGGCATTACTGTTCGACTTGCGTGGTGAACGCAGAACAGGCCGGTCGGCGCGGATGTTGTACGAGGTACTCGGTGATATCTGGGTTGTTCGCCGCAATCCCTACCTGCAGGACGACCTGCTCGACAATCCAAAGCGCCGCGCCCTGTTGATACAGGCAATGCAGCACCGGTTGGCCGAAGTAGACAAACGCAGGGATACGGATGTCAGTGCACGGGACGATAAAGTTGCGGCGTTACTGGATCGCGCACGGCAGGCGGTGAGCAAGTTTGAGGCTGAGTTCGACAGGACGACCGAGTTGCGTGCGCGAGTCAAGCGGGTCCTGGGCAAACTGACTGCTCGTGACAATATCAAGTTTGACGGTTTGTCGCGTGTTTCGCACGTGACCGATGCAACCGACTGGCGGGTTGAATACCCCTTTGTTGTGCTGACACCAGACACAGAGACTGAAATTGCAGGGCTCGTGCGTGGCTGCATTGAACTGGGGCTCACGATTGTCCCTCGCGGGGGCGGCACTGGTTATACAGGTGGTGCCATCCCGTTGACATGGAAGTCAGCGGTCATTAACACCGAAAAACTTGATACGCTCGGTGCCGTTGAACTGAGCGATTTGCCGGGCGTTGATTCAAAAGTCGCAACTGTACGAGCAGGTGCGGGCGTTGTGACCAAGCGAGTATCAGAAGCAGCTGAGCTGGCTGGCTTTGTATTTGCGGTTGACCCCACATCTGCCGACGCATCCTGTGTGGGCGGTAACGTCGCAATGAATGCAGGCGGTAAGAAGGCAGTACTCTGGGGTACGGCACTAGACAACCTCGCCTGGTGGCGCATGGTTGATCCCAATGGTAACTGGCTTGATGTCACGCGGCTTGAGCATAACCTGGGCAAAATTCACGATGCTGGGCTGGTACGTTTTGAACTGAAATGGTCTGACGGCTTGTTTCCTGCAGGCGAAAAGGTCTTGCGCACACGCTTGTTAGAGATTGAAGGGGCGCGGTTTCGTAAAGCAGGTCTGGGTAAAGACGTGACGGATAAGTTCCTGTCAGGCTTACCCGGCGTGCAGAAAGAAGGTTGTGACGGCCTGATCACAGCAGCTCGCTGGGTTTTGCACCGTATGCCCACGCACACGCGCACTGTCTGTCTGGAGTTCTTCGGTCAGGCGCGCGATGCTATCCCGTCAATCGTCGAAATCAAAAACTATTTGGATGGCGAAGGGCGAGCGAAGGGGGCCTTGCTTGCGGGTCTCGAGCACCTGGACGAGCGTTATCTTCGTGCTGTCGGCTACTCCACCAAGAGCAAGCGCGGTCTCTTGCCCAAAATGGTTCTGTTTGGTGACATCGTGGGTGATGACGAGTCTGTCGTGGCCGCTGCAACGAGCGAAGTCGTGCGCTTGGCGAATACTCGGCATGGCGAGGGTTTCATCGCAGTCAGCGCAGAGGCGCGTAAAAAATTCTGGCTGGATCGGTCAAGGACTGCTGCGATTGCGCGGCATACCAATGCGTTCAAGATCAACGAAGATGTTGTGATTCCGCTCGATCGGATGGGTGAGTACACCGACGAGATTGAACGCATCAATATCGAACTTTCGATTAAGAACAAATTGCGCCTGCTGGATGGTTTGCATAGTGCTTTGTCCGGAAACTTGCCGATCGCAAAAATGAATCGCGCCACCGAAGAAGGCGTGTCGATAGAAGAGGCGTTGAATGAAAAGCGCGACGCTGCAATAGATTTGCTCGAAACGGTCAGGGTTCGCTGGCAGTGGGTTTTGGCTCATCTTGATCAAGAAGTGGCAACTGCAACGGGGGCGTTGAACCAATTCGGTTACCAGGCTTTAGTACCGGTGTTGCAAGATCGCGTCAGTCATCAACCCGGCGCGCGAATCTTTGACGTCGTTCAAGACCGAACTATCCGGATTTCCTGGAAGCTAGAAGTTAAAGCCGTACTTGAAGGCCTGTTTGGAGGTACTGACTTCTCGCCCGTATTAACGGATCTCAACACGATTCACGAGAAGATACTGAAAAGCCGTGTGTTTGTTGCTTTGCATATGCATGCAGGCGACGGTAATGTTCACACCAATATCCCCGTCAATTCTGACGACTATGAGATGCTGCAAGAGGCCAATGAGACAGTCGAGCGCATCATGCAGATCGCACGCAAGCTGGATGGCGTGATCTCGGGCGAGCACGGCATTGGTCTGACGAAATACGAATTCTTGACTCAAGAAGAGCTTGATCCGTTTCAGAAGTACAAGCGAGAAATCGATCCCGGCGATCATTTCAATGCAGGTAAGTTGATGCCGGGTGCGGATCTGCGAAACGCGTGGACACCAAGCTTCGGTTTGATGGGGCATGAATCCCTGATCATGCAACAGAGCGATATCGGGGCAATCAGTCATTCAATCAAAGACTGTTTACGCTGCGGTAAATGCAAGCCAGTTTGCGCCACGCATGTGCCGCGCGCGAATCTGCTTTATTCGCCTCGAAATAAAATCCTGGCGACCTCACTGCTGATAGAAGCGTTTTTGTACGAAGAGCAAACGCGTCGTGGGATCAGTCTGAAACATTGGGAAGAATTCGAAGACGTGGCTGATCACTGTACCGCCTGCCACAAGTGCTATAACCCTTGCCCAGTCGATATTGACTTTGGCGATGTATCCATGAACATGCGTGCTTTATTGCGCCGCATGGGCCATAAATCGTTCAATGCTGGTACGACTGCTGCGATGTTCTTTTTGAATGCCAAAGATCCAGCAACGATTAATGCAACTCGCACAGCTATGGTCGGTGTCGCTTACAAAGCGCAACGAATCGCCCACGATTTCTTGTCCAAGTTTGCACGTAAGCAAACTGAAAAGCCCCCCGCAACAATCGGCAAACCACCGATTCGAGAGCAGGTCGTCCATTTCATCAATAAAAAGATGCCAGGTGGTTTGCCCAAACAAACTGCGCGAAAGTTGCTCGACATTGAGGATGCGAATTATGTGCCTATCATTCGCGATCCAAAGCAGACTGCAGAGACAGAGGCGGTGTTCTACTTCCCGGGCTGTGGGTCTGAGCGATTATTTTCGCAGGTAGGCCTTGCAACTCAGGCCATGCTTTGGCATGCCGGTGTACAAACGGTGTTACCGCCAGGTTATTTGTGTTGCGGCTATCCCCAGCGCGGCAGCGGTATGAAAGACAAAGCTGATCAGATCATCACTGACAATCGTGTGCTGTTTCACCGCGTTGCAAACACTCTCAATTACCTGGACATCAAAACTGTTGTTGTCAGCTGTGGTACCTGTTACGACCAACTGGCGGGCTATGAATTCGAGAAGATATTCCCAGGCTGTCGTTTAATTGATATCCATGAATACCTGCTAGAAAAGAACATCAAGCTCGAAGGCGTGCAGGGCGTCAGATACATGTATCACGATCCCTGCCATTCACCGATGAAGCTGCAAGATCCAATGAAGACAGTCAAGTCGCTGGTCGGCGACTCCACGATTAAAACCGATCGTTGCTGCGGTGAGGCGGGTACCTTGGCAGCGTCGAGACCTGACATCTCGACACAGATTCGCTATCGCAAAGAAGAAGAGCTGCACAAAAACACGGTCGCCATCCGTAGCGATGGCTACACCGGCGAGGTCAAAATGCTGACCTCATGTCCGGCATGCTTGCAAGGCTTATCGCGTTTTGAAGAAGACACGGGTGCCAAATCTGATTACATCGTCGTTGAAATGGCGAAACATATCCTGGGCCCGAACTGGCTTGAGGATTATGTCGCGCGTGCAAACGATGGCGGTATTGAAAGAGTGTTGGTTTAGCCCGGGGATGATGTATGGCGTCGGTTAGTCAGTCGCCTGGCTAAGCAGTCGTCCGCTCGAGAAATCCCTTAAAAGCCAACCTCGATACCTTCTGCCTGCAATGCCAACCTGATTGCTTTCGCGAACTCGACAGCGCCTGGCTGATCGCCATGTATGCACAAGGTATCGGCACGTACGTTCACGACTGTGCCATCCTGGGCGGTCAATGTTCCAGTTTTGATCATCTGAAGCACTTGCGCGATGGTTTGCTTCACATCAGTGATCATGGCGCCAGGTTGCGTTCTTGGCGTCAAGGTGCCGTCAGGCTGGTAAGTTCTATCGCCGAAGACTTCGCTTTTGACGGTCAGACCGATTTTTTCTGCAATCGGGATCATATTGCTGGCAGCTAAACCAAAGAACACCAGACTCTTGTCGACATCGTAGACCGCTTGAGCGAGCGCATGAGTCAAGCCTTCGTTTTTTACAGCCATGTTATAGAGCTGGCCATGCGCTTTGACATGTTGTAGCTTTGTACCTTGCGATGCAGCGACAGCCGCTAAAGAACCGATTTGCACGACCATCATGTCATAGGCTTCTTGATCACTGATCTTCATGTCGCGACGACCAAACCCTTGTAGATCAGGCAGGCCGGGATGAGCACCAATACCGACCTTGTTCTTGATTGCTGCGGCGACTGTTTTACGCATTGTCGCCGGATCGCCACCATGAAAGCCACAGGCGATGTTGGCGGATGAGACGAAGGGCAGAATCGCCTCATCGTTGCCCATTTTCCAGGCGCCGTAGCTCTCGCCCATGTCGCAATTCAAATCGATACGCAAAGTCATTTGATTTTGATTCCTGTTGTGTTGATTGTGCGCTAATGATGGTCTGCACAGACCGCATGGTGCCGATCGTACTAAATGATGTGGGCTGAGACCAGTTGATTGATAGGTTGAAGCGTTTGAGCGAGTTTGTAAAAGGCGAGCTCTCGTGCTGCATCGAGTTTCTGCGCCTCATCGAGCTTGATACTTTGAAATCGTACTTGATCACCAGGCGCCATTTGCGCAAGCAAAGGCAGATCCACACTGGCGACGTAGGCAATCTTGGGATAGCCGCCCGTTGTTTGGGTATCGGCCATCAACACAATGGGCTGACCACCCGCTGGAACTTGTATCGTACCGAAAGTAGTTGCCTCTGAGATCATTTGACGTGGGGTCGAAAGCGAGAGAGTGGGGCCCGCAAGACGGTAACCCATGCGTTCAGAGTCAGGGCTTATCCGGAAGGTTTCGGTGAGCATGGCAGCACAGCTTTCAGGTGTGAAGTCCATCCATTGATTGCTTTTGATAATACGGATGCGAGCTCGCGGTTGCTCGACTACAGACGCTGGCAGATAGATGCGGATATTCCACAAGTCTTGTGCCAGACTGCTTAAGTCGGATGGCTCAAGTCTCTTGTTTAATTCGACACGATCGTCACGCTTCAAGGCACGGCCCTGATAGCCACCCATCGCACTGCGCAGGTAGGTGCTGGTGCTGTTGAGGACACTATCAAGCTGATATCCACCGTGGATAGCCAGATAGGCTCTCGCACCACGTATCCTGGTCCCGAAAGATAACCGATCGCCCTCGCGCAGAATAAGAGGTCTGTTCAGGGCGGCAGGCTGATCGTTGATCTTGGGGCTCAAATCCGCCCCAGTAATCGCGATGCAACAAGCAGACGAAAATTCAATCGCTGGACCAGTCAAGGTGATTTCCAGAGTTGCCTGCCAGACTGGATTGCCAACCAGAAGATTCGCCAACTGGTGGGCTCGTCTATCCATGGGGCCAGCTGTTGGCACACCAAGGTGCTGATAGCCGATTCGACCCATGTCCTGAAAGGTCGATAACATACCCGGCTTGATGAAATGCATGGTCACGACGGCAATCCTTGAGCCTCGATCATCTGATCGAATTGGGTCTCTGTGATTGGTACAAATTTGACCGAATCACCTGGCATGAGTCGCGAGGGGGGTGCGACGCAAACGTCGAACATTATCAGCGGCGTGGCGCCCAGAATATGCCATCCACCCGGCAAAAGATTCGGGTAAATCGTGCTCTGCCGATTGGCAACTGCAACTGAGCCCGCAGGAACGGCCGTACGCGGGGTGTCTCGCCGGGGTATGGCAAAAATTGGGTCATGAACACCGATGTAGGGCAAGCCAGGAGCAAAGCCGAGCGTAAAAACCATGACTTCGCTGTTTGCGTGACGCTCAATGACCTCTGCTTCAGTCAGACCGGTCTGGCTGGCAACGAAGGACAAGTCTGGCCCATGCTTGCCGCCATAACAAACGGGGATCTCTACGGTTCGCGCAAGTTGATCAACTTCTGGCAAGCCGGCGTCGATGAGGGCCGATACTCTGTGTGACAACGACTCGAACGAAACCGGATCGAAAGGGAGTGAATCCCTCTCGCCTGAACTCGAGGGATGCGCAAACGGTGTGTAGTGCAAGGCCACGGAATTAAAGGAGGGGGTGATATCAATCACCCCTGGTAGCGCAGCCCTTCGAAAGGTTGCCGCAGCACTGAGACAGATGCGGCCAGTTTCAGCGCTGATGCTATCGCCAAAGTCGATGCTGAGGCAACGGTCGCCCTGCGCGCGGATCTGATAGTGCGGCTGCAGTACTTTGTTTTGAGGCTTCGACTTTGGCATCAAGTTGCCTTATTTGGCAAACAGGGACTCCATGTTTTTAAACGCTTTAAACTCGATTGCGTTACCCGACGGATCCAGGAAAAACATGGTGGCTTGCTCACCCACTTCGCCTTTGAAGCGGATGTAGGGTTCGATAATGAATTTCGTGCCGATCGCGCGAAGCTTGTCAGCCATGACTTCCCATTCGGGGATAGACAGGACCGCTCCGAAGTGACGGACAGGTACGTTGTGTGAGTCAACAGCACTCGTTTGTTTGTGACCGCATTCTTCTGGTGAAAGATGGGCGACGATTTGATGGCCGTAAAAATCGAAGTCGATCCATTCAGATGAGCTTCTGCCCTCGCCGCAACCTAACACGCCGGCATAGAAGCTGCGAGCTTCCTCCAGATCACGAACTGGGAAAGCAAGATGAAACGGCGGCATTGCTGTCTGGGCGGTCATTGATAATCTCCTGAGTGGTTGAACCGGCATCTCAGAAGTTTATCCTTTTTGTCACGTGGCTGAAACGTTTTCCTCAATTGCCTCGCGTGTGTGCGACCGTACAAGTCTTTCTGGCGGGAAAACCAGGCTAAAGGTACTGCCCTGGCCCAGTTTGCTCTGGATATCGAGTGCCGTTTCGTGGCGCAGGGCAATATGTTTTGCAATCGCAAGACCCAAGCCCGTGCCTCCGACTTCTCTTGACCGACCGCGATCCACCCGATAGAAGCGTTCGCTCAAACGCGGAATATGTTCAGACGCAATGCCGATACCGTTGTCAATCACACTAAATTTCGCGCCGCCGTCCATTTCGGGTGCCCAACGGATTTTTATCAGCCCACCCGTTGGCGTGTAGCGAACCGCGTTGGTCATCAAGTTTAATAACGCTGACGCTAATTCTGCCCGGTCGCCATAGACGTTCAATCCGGGGGTGATTTCCCAGTCGAGTCGGTGTCGGTTTGCTGATAGCGCTTCGATTTGCTGGCGTTCTTGTTCGATCAGCGCATCCATATCAACGGTCGCGAACGCAGCGCTTGGGGAGGTCTCAATGTTGGACAATGTCAACAGGTCTGATACAAGCGCTTCCATCCTCTGTGCCTGTTGATACATCATATTGAAATACTGTTCCCGCTGCTCGGCCGTGAGCGCATCCGCTGGGGCATCCTTTAAGGTTTCGACGAAACCGGTCAGTACGGTGAGCGGGGTTCTGAGCTCATGCGAAACGTTGGCAACGAAATCCTTGCGCGTCGTTTCAAGTTTCTCTATTTGCGTGAGATCACGGGCAATCAACAAATACTGATCTCTCAGATATTTAACCATTCTCAGCATGATGCTGTGACTTTGGCCGCCGTGAGTGATTTTTACGATCGCTGGTTCTTCCCACTCGCGGGCGTTGGCGTAGGACGCGAAGGCGGGAGAGCGCAAGAGATTGAGCAAACTGTGCCCGCGATCTTGCTGCAGCCTCAGGTGCAGAAGCGCCTCAGCAGCCTGATTAGCCCAGGTGATTTGAAAGTCCCTGTCCATTGTGACAATGCCGATAGGCAGGGCTTGTGCCGCCGCCATGATGGCGTCGTTTGTCTCGTAGGCTTCGCTGATAGCCGAATCGTGTGTTTTTCTCTCTGTGTAAATGGCCATACCGAGGGACTCGAAAGGCCCCAGGTAGTTTGGCCGGGTACCTCCCGATTCTTTTACCCAGTGTTCAAGTCGCTTTTTGTACTTGGCGGTTGAAGCAAGCGCCAGGCCGCAACCCAGGGTAAGTACCCACCAGCCTAGCGATAGTTGCCAAAGGTATTGAGAGAGTTCCGCCAGCCCGGCCAGAAACGCGACAACGATCATGTGATAAGGCCATCTCATGTTGTCATTGCCGCATTGGTAGCTGGCTTGTTATGCCCGCGAAACTTGAGTGGTGAAGCGGTAACCACTGCCTCGCACGGTCTCGACATGAATATCGTGACCAGTTGGCTCGAGAGCCTTGCGCAAACGTCGAATGTGCACATCCACCGTCCGTTCTTCAACAAATACGTGATCACCCCAGACTTGGTCCAATAATTGACCACGAGAGAATACGCGCTCCTGGTGTGTCATGAAAAAGTGCAGTAGCCGGAACTCGGTTGGACCAATATTAAGGGGTTGTCCGCCACCGGCCAGGCGGTGAGACACGGGGTCTAAGCGCAGGCCACCCGCTTCAATTAAATCGTCTGTCAGCTGCGGCGCACGGCGACGAAGCACCGCCTTGATCCGCGCCATCAATTCTTTGGGCGAAAAGGGCTTGGTGATGTAGTCATCGGCACCCGCTTCCAGACCGTCAACTTTGTCCTGCTCAGATCCTTTGGCAGTCAGCATAATGACTGGGACCATCTTGGTTCGGTCCTCGTTACGCAATTTGCGGGCGAGGGCAAGCCCAGAGGCACCGGGTAACATCCAGTCGAGCAAAATGAGATCGGGTAGTTCAGCGCCGATAAGCGTTTCAGCTTGTGGCGCATCAAATGCCCTCAAGACCTTATGACCAGCAAACGACAGATTGACGGCGATCAGTTCCTGAATGGCGGGCTCGTCTTCTACGACTAAGATGGTGCTAGACATGGGTTTTCTGCTCGAAGTTCGGGGTTAAGTGTCAACAGCATGTCGATAGTATGGCTATTATGTGACATGTTTATGACATTGAGTCCATTTGCAAGGTTATTAGCTAAACGCCTACGAACAGCAACCTGCAATAATAGGCAAATATCCGTTAGTCACAATGCCTCTCAATTAGCCCCATTACAGCTTATGCCTGAACAACAAACTCACTTCGGTTACCAGACCGTAGACGAATCCGAAAAAGCGCGCAAGGTAGCAAAGGTGTTCCATTCCGTTGCGCAGCGCTATGACGTCATGAATGATTTGATGTCGGCTGGGTTACACCGGGTCTGGAAGGCCTTCACCGTTGCACGGGCAGGTATTCGCCCTGGCATGAAGGTGCTTGATATTGCCGGTGGTACCGGGGATCTGGCGCGCGCGTTTGCAAAGTCTGCAGGACCCACTGGCGAAGTCTGGTTAACAGATATCAATGATTCGATGTTGAGCGTTGGACGAGATCGCCTGACCGATGAAGGTGTACTGTTGCCAGTCGCAGTGTGTGACGCTGAAAAACTGCCATTCCCAGACGGATATTTCGACTGCGTGAGCGTGGCTTTTGGTCTTCGCAACATGACGCATAAAGATGTCGCACTTGCGGAGATGACCCGCGTGCTGGCGCCGGGCGGTAAGTTGCTGGTGCTCGAGTTCTCTCACATAGCGAAACCCCTGGCCCCGCTTTATGACTGGTACTCGTTCAAGGTTTTACCCTGGCTTGGCGAAAAAGTCGCCAAGGATAGTGAGAGTTATCGCTATTTAGCTGAATCGATCCGTATGCACCCTGATCAGCAAGCGCTCAAAGAAATGCTAGAGCAAGCAGGACTGAGTCGGGTCAATTACTTCAATTTGTCAGCGGGCCTCACCGCTTTGCACGAAGGCATCAAGCTGTCCTGATCATTCCCTTAATACGTAATCATCCTTGCAGAAATGTTCAGCTTGTTGTAAGGTTGCATGGTGAATGCAGCGTTGTGCCTGCACTCAGACGGAGGTTTCAATGTTTTCTGCTTCAATAAACAGGTTCTATCAATTGTCCGCACGCTACCTAGTCGTTGCTGCGATCGCAACAGCGAGTTTGGGTCTCGTATTTGCCCCCGCTCAGTCAGATGCGGCTCGCCTGGGCGGTGGTAAGAGCTTTGGTACCCAATCATTTGGCGCGACGAGAGGCGCAGCGCCTGTCACGACACAAAGAAGCGCTGCCCCCACCGCAGCCGCTGCACCGAGCACGCCACCTTCAAGCGCCAGCGCACCAAGGTCTGGCGCGTCCAGGTTTCTTGGCCCTCTGGCAGGCATTGCTGCCGGCTTGGGCATTGGTATGCTCATGTCTCACCTGGGCTTCGGTGGTGCGATGGGTGAGATTCTCACACTTGTCATTTTTGCAGCACTCGCTTTCTTTGTTATCCGGCTGGTCATGAGGCTATTTTTGGGCCGTGGTCAATCTACGCAAACCCAGTCGGCGGCAGTGTTAGCTAACGCTTATCCTCAAGCTGCTCCCCCAGCCCCCCAGCAAATGCCTCAACAAATGCCACAGCAAATGTGGCGCCAAGCTGATGCACTTGCTTCGGGCGCTGCCGCCTCCCCAGCAATTTCAACTTCAGGCGTTGCAAGCGCATCGTCAGCAGATGAAACCAGTGAGGCGAAGTGGTTTATCCCTGCCGATTTTGATACACAGTCGTTCATCCAGGAGGCGAAAAAGCATTTTGTCGCCATTCAGAAAATCTGGGATTCTGGCGATGTAACTCAACTGCACCAGTTTCTGACTGATGATCTGATCAAGGCGCTGCAAGGACAGTTTGACGGTCGCCAAGGTGTCAACGAAACCGAGGTAGTGATGCTCAACGCTGAGCTGCTCGGCATGGAAAAAGTCACTGACGGTCATCTCGCGAGCGTCCGTTTCTCAGGCATGCTCAGAGAGAAACCTCAAACTGAAGCCTTCCGTTTTGAAGAAATCTGGAACCTCTTTAAATCGGAGCAGGGCGGCTGGATGCTCGCCGGGATCCAGCAGATACCTGTAGAACTGGCTAGTTAACACTTGCCGATTTCCCACTGGAATGGGGGTTAATGTTTTAGCGGGTGATTAAGTGGCCGGTAAACCGTTAAACTGAGGGTTTTCACTGATCGTGTCACTCGTCTTGACTCCCCACCAGACCACTAAGCTTTTTGATCCCTTCTCTGCTTTGCACGCCAGCCGTGAGCAATGGTTGGCTGCAGGGGTGAATCGCCTGCTCAAGCAGCAGCCTTGGGCGAGCGAGTTGCTCGCTCAGCATCCGGGCAGGACGTTTCAAATTACCTGGCTTTATTCAGAGCTGGCGTTCTCGATCACTGAAACAGGGCAATTGATGCCAGCAACCGCGGCAGCGATCCCGGATGTGGTTGTTCACATCCCCGAAACAATTCCTGCTTTGGTATTGAAAAAATTGCTGTCATCCAAGCAAGACCTGCAAGCTAATCTCAAAGTATCCGGTGACGCTAGCCTCGCGCAAACACTCTCCCTTCTGGCTCGAGATCTGCGTCCAGACTTTGAGGATGCCCTCGCCACAACAATGGGAGACATTCCCGCCTCACGCTTGCTCGGCGGGTTGCGCAAGACTGCCGAAGCGATCAAAACAAGCTTTGGTAATACACAACAAAATATTGCTGAATACCTGACCTACGAAACCCAAACTTTGACCGATCGAGAATCCTATTTGCTGTTTAGCAATGCCATGACGACGCTGAGGAGCAGGTTGGATCAGCTGTCCTCGGGTCAGCTAGGACTTGATGTGCGCGTACAGAAATTAAACAGCCAGAGAAACAGGCTCGCAAAATGATGTCATGGACGCGGTTGATCCGCATTATGCTCATCGCCTATCGTTATCGCTTGGATGATCTTGTGTTGTCGGGTATCAGTCATCCCTTTGCGGCAACACTACTGAGGTGCCTGAGGTTCGGTAAGCGTCCCAAAATGCCTCGCGGCATGAGGCTTCGACTCGCTCTCCAGGCTTTAGGCCCTGTGTTTGTCAAATTTGGCCAAGTCCTCTCGACCCGACGGGATTTGATACCCCCAGACATAGCCGATGAGTTGGCGCTCTTGCAAGACCAAGTCGCGCCGTTTCCCTCAGAGCAGGCAGCCGCTGTCATCGAGGCAGCACTGGGGGCCTCACCTCACCAGTTATTTGCGCACTTTGAAAAAGATCCGGTTGCGTCAGCCTCGGTTGCTCAAGTTCATTTTGCGACACTGCATAACGGTCGACAAGTCGCCGTTAAAGTTTTGCGTCCGGGCATGCAGGAAGTCATCGAGCAAGATTTGTCCTTGATGCGGGCGCTTGCTGGCCTGATCGAAAGGCTGCTTGTCGACGGCAAGCGCCTCAAGCCTCGCGAGGTCGTTGGCGAATTTGACAAGCACCTGCATGACGAACTCGATCTGTTGCGTGAGGCGTCCAATTGCAGTCAGTTACGACGTAATTTCGCGCCAGGCACTAAAAAAGGCGAGATACTTTGGGTGCCGGAGGTGTTTTGGGATTATTGCGCCACAACGGTCTTTACGATGGAGCGCATGTATGGCCTGCCAGTTAGCCAGATCGACCGCTTGCGCGAGGCGGGTGTTGACATCCCGAAGCTGGCGCAGACTGGGGTAGAGATATTCTTTACACAAGTGTTCAGTGATGGTTTCTTTCATGCGGACATGCATCCAGGCAACATCTTTGTGTCTAACCGGCCTGAAACCTTAGGCCGCTATATCGCACTGGATTTCGGCATTGTGGGTTCGCTGTCCGAATTCGATAAAAACTATCTTGCGCAGAATTTTCTCGCGTTCTTTCAGCGTGACTATCGTCGCGTAGCGCGCCTGCACATTGAATCAGGCTGGGTACCCGAGAACACACGTGAAGAAGAGCTAGAGGCGGCTGTCCGCGCAGTCTGTGAGCCCTATTTCGACAGGCCACTCGCTGAGATCTCTCTTGGACAGGTTTTGCTGAGGCTTTTTCAGATGTCGCGCCGGTTTCACGTGCAGATTCAGCCACAATTAGTCTTATTACAAAAAACCTTGTTAAATGTAGAGGGATTGGGTCGCGAGCTTGATCCACAGTTAGACTTGTGGATGACAGCAAAGCCCTATCTTGAGCGCTGGATGCACGAGCGCATGGGTTTCACGGGCTTTCGCAATAAAATAACCAAAGAGGCGACTCAATGGGCGCAATTAATGCCAGAGTTTCCCCGCTTGATTCACCAGCGGTTGAGTCAACGAGATGTATCGGCTGAGATTTTGCACGAATTGAAATTAAATCGAAAGGCGCGGGAGCAAGGCAACAAACTACTTCTTGCGCTGGGCTTTCTAATCATGACGAGTTTGGCATTGGCAGGATGGTGGTATTTTTCAGGGCAGTTTTGATTCTTTCATGGTTTTGTCATCAATTTGACGTGACCGTCTGGTATTAATGTTGGATTTTGTAATTTAAAGGCAACAAAATATGCTTTACGCAGAGCTTTTTAGGTCAATGGAGTCTGTACGCTGGAACATGGAATTCGACATTCCCTGGGGCGATTTCGACCGTAGCAAGCTCACGGATGAGCAGGCGCAAACGATCAAAATGAATGCGATCACAGAATGGGCTGCCTTACCTGCAACTGAGATGTTTTTGCGTGATAACAAAGACGACAGCGACTTTTCAGCCTTTATGTCTGTCTGGTTCTTCGAAGAACAGAAACATTCATTGGTGCTGATGGAATACCTGCGACGGTTTGCACCTGATTTGTTGCCGACTGAAGAAGAGTTGCACAAGGTTCGTTTTGAATTTGATCCAGCCCCACCACTTGAAACCTTGATGCTGCATTTTTGTGGTGAAGTCAGATTAAATCACTGGTACCGTTGTGCTGCCGATTGGCACACTGAGCCCGTGATCAAGGCGATCTACAAAGTGATCTCCCAGGACGAAGCTCGCCATGCCGGTGCCTACCTTCGCTACATGAAACGGGCGCTGACCCAGCGTGGCCAAGAGATTGGTTCGCAAGCGCGGATGGCCTTTACAAAAATAGGTGTGTTGATGGCGTCAGCTCATCGCACCCCGCAGGCCTTGCACCCTACCAATCTGCACGTCAACAAAGATATGTTCCCTGACGACACGGTGCAATCAAAGTTACCTGAGCCAGGCTGGTTAGAGCGATGGCTGGATAACCAGATCGTCTTTGATAAAGAGTGGGAAGTGAAAGTCAGCACTCGCATTTTGCATAACTTGTCCCTATTGCTCGATGGGTCATTTAAGACGGTACAAGATTTGAACCGCTATCGTAAAGAGCTGATTCGAGCAGTACCAGGTTTGCAGCCGACTACTGCCTGAGCCGCTAACTTGATAACGCTATGACCGCTAGATTTGAGAGCAAGATTCTGTCGATCGAAGCATGTTCTGAGGCTATTGCGGCGCGAACCTGGTCAGGCCCGATTGTTTTTACTAACGGTGTCTTTGATATTCTGCACCGAGGTCACGTTACTTATCTTGACGAGGCAGCACAATTGGGTGGTTCACTCGTCGTTGCCGTTAACTCGGATGCTTCAGCCAGACGGCTGGGCAAAGGACCTGACAGGCCTTTAAACAACGAGCATGACAGGGCTGCGCTGTTAGCTGCCCTGACCTGCGTAACAGCCGTTATCGTGTTTGAAGAGGATACGCCAGTTGAAGTGATAGGGCGTTTGCGCCCCGATCTGATTGTGAAAGGTGGCGATTACGATATGCAGACACTGCCTGAAACGCGCCTGGTTGAGTCCTGGGGAGGCAAGGCAATCGCCATACCCTTTGAATTCAATCGCTCAACTACAGCCTTGGTGCAAAAGATCCGCTCAAACTGAGCTGGCACAGCACTTATCTCAAGCTGGTTTAAAACTTAAAGCGTGAGATGACTGGGCCGGTCAAAGGCTTGATGACGGTTTCAAAGAGAGACACCGTCTCGAAACTGGCGGCTGTTGTTCGTGTGACCCGGTACGCGGTCATAACCGGGTGCGTACCCACAATTACAACCATGCATCCACCCACTCGTAACTGATACTTGAGACCGTCAGGAATGACTGGCAAGGAGCCAGTAACCAGAATGGCGTCATACTCGGTTGTTCCCCAGCCGTTACTGGCATCGCCAGTTTCGACCTTAACGTTGTCGGTGTGAGTCTGACGTAAATTGTCTTGGGCAAACGCAACCAGCCTGGGGTCGATTTCTACAGAGGTGACCTCGCGAGCGAGATGAGCGAGCAATGCTGCTTGATAGCCAGAGCCAGTGCCAATCTCAAGCACACAGTCTTCAGGTTTTAAAAATAATGCTCCAGCCAGCTTGGCTTCGAGCTTGGGCGCCAGCATTGTTTGATGGGTATCCACCGATTGAACGACGAGCGGGATTTCAAGATCAGAGAAGGCCAGCGCGCGATGCACGGTCGGGACAAACAACTCACGGCGCACGGCAAACAGGGCGTCCAGCACTTTTGCATCGTAGACATCCCAGGGACGGATCTGCTGTTCGACCATATTGAAGCGGGCGCGTTCGATATCAGGTATTGAAGAAGCTTTCATCAAAAATCCATGCGTTGGCAAAAATAACTAATAGATTGTAATAGGGGTTTTCACCAAATATGATGAAAATGATGAAGTGGACCGTGACCGGTTCCTACCTCAAGTCTGGATGAGGCGACAATCGCCGCGACAAGGTAGGTTTTTGCTTTCTGGGCGGCTTCTGGCACGTCTGGTATCTTGGGCAAAAGAGCTGTCAAGGCTGCTGACAGGGTGCAGCCAGTGCCGTGGGTATTGCGTGTCTGAATCCTGTGCCCGGGTAGCTCGATCATCTTGTCGCCATCGTGCAAGATATCAATAGTCTCGTCCCCCGGCAAATGCCCACCTTTGAGCAATACCCAGCGATGGCCTTGATGGCTCATCATGTTGCGAAGGCGTTCGGCCACACGGCGCATATCGCGAACCGATTCGACTTGGCGCTGGGCAAGTAAAACCCCGGCCTCAGGCAGATTGGGCGTCACAACCGTTGCTTGAGATAAAAGATACTCCCGCAAGCTTGAAATGGCATTTTGCTCAAGTAGTAAATCGCCGCTTTTGGCGACCATGACCGGGTCGAGGACGATATGGGCTGGTTTCCAGTGCGCTAAGCGCTCACCCACTACTTCAATCGTTTTGCTTTGCCCAAGCATGCCGATTTTGACGGCATCGATACGCACATCATCAAAGAGTGTGTCGATCTGGGACTGAATGAAGTCCGGATTAACAATAGATATATCTGACACTCTGTGCGTATTTTGCGCAGTCAGTGCGGCGACAACGGCGCAAGCATAAGCCCCAAGCGCGCTCATGGTTTTGACGTCAGCCAAAATACCCGCACCGCCGCTCGGATCCATGCCGGCAATCGTCAAGGTATTGGGTATTTGCGTCGACATATCTAATGGCCTGTAAAAAACTGCTTGAAACTTATCAAACTACTTAACGGCTCAGGGTGCCGATCATGCCGCTGGTTGGTGAACTCGGTGCAGCTTGATAGGTCTTGCGCGGGACTCTTCCGGCCAGAAATGCCTCGCGGCCCGCCTGCACGGCTTTATTCATGGCACTTGCCATGAGTACAGGATTTTGTGCGCCGGCGATTGCCGTGTTCATCAGGACACCGTCACAGCCGAGTTCCATGGCGATCGCGGCATCTGACGCTGTCCCAACACCAGCATCGACCAAAACCGGGACGCGTGCCTGATCAATAATCAGTTTGAGATTCCAGGGATTTAGAATCCCCATGCCGGATCCGATTAAAGAGGCCAGCGGCATCACAGCTACACAACCGATATCTTCAAGCATGCGGCATTGAATCGGATCATCGGTGCAGTACACCATGACATCAAATCCTTCGGCTACCAGCGTTTTAGCAGCGGCGAGGGTCTCCGGCATATTGGGAAACAAAGTGTGCGGATCGCCTAGCACTTCGAGTTTGACCAGCGTGTGACCGTCGAGTAACTCTCGTGCCAAGCGCAAGGTACGCACCGCATCATCGGCGCTGTAGCAGCCAGCAGTGTTGGGCAGCATGGTGTAGCGACTGGGTGGCAGGTAATCGAGTAGATTCGGCTCACCAGCAGTCTGGCCAATATTTGTACGACGGATCGCGACCGTAATGATCTCTGCCCCGCTGGTTTCAATGGCTTGTTGAGTTTCGACAAAATCCTTGTATTTACCGGTGCCGACGAGCAGACGGGACTGATACGTTTTGCCAGCAATAACGAGTGGGTCTGACATGGTCATCTCAATACATCCAATCATTTAGTCAGTGGGGGGCTGTAAAAAGGTGCTTGGGAAGACACCCATAAACGTGAATCTCATTGTAATCGGCATCGGTCGACCGACGGTCGGCTGTGCTATCGTACAAGGGTTGATAGTGCTCGTCTTTTCGCTCAGAAAAGACAGTTAAACGGGAAACTGGCGTTCTTTATAGAGCCACCATACTGTCCCCGCAACGGTAAGTGAGCGCATCCCCTTAAAAGGATGCAGGGATTTGCAGAACCATTGGGCAGCAATGCCTGAGAAGGTACAAATCTTGGCCTCACTAGTCCGGATACCGGCTTCAACGGGTGGAATATTCAAAAAATATTCTTATTCATCCCGCCAACGGGGAGAGTTGGCGAGAGAACTTTACTGGAACCATCGTAATGTCTTACGAAAACATTTTGCGCCCGTTTCAAGGGGGGCGTCTGCTCGCCATTACTTGTTCAGTTGTTTTTGCCTGCGGTTCGTCTTACGCACAACAAAGCGGATCCTCCCGCGAGCCGGAACTCCTTAATCCCATTATCGTGACCGCGACCATCGAGCCTACACCAGCTAACGATGTGCTCGCCGATCATGTGTATGTTGGGTCAGAAGAGATTGAGCGTGCAGGTCAGAGCAGTTTGCCAGAGTTGTTACAACAGCAACGTGGCGTGCAAATTACTTCTTACGGTGGTGCAGCTAACGTATCGAGTGTCTATCTTAGAGGCACAAATAATAATCAAGCCCTGGTGCTGATTGATGGCGTTCGTAGCGAGTCATCAAGCTTGGGTGGCGCGGTGTGGAGCAGCATCCCCATGTCGCTCGTCGACCATATCGAGATTGTCTTTGGACCACAAAGTACATTTTATGGCGCAGATGCTTTGGGTGGCGTCATTCAGATCTTTACTAAACGTGGCGACGGCCCGACGCAATTCAACGCGTCAACCGGATATGGTAGCTATGGTACCAGTATCAGTAGCGTGAGCTTGTCAGGGTCAACTGAGGGTGAACATAAAACTCGCTACGCCGTCGGGATCAACTACGAAACCTCAAGCGGTTTCAACACGGTCGCGCCCAATAACTATTGCAGCGTAGCTAATGCAGCGGCAAATTATTGTGCACCTGGTTATCCGACATCCGCGACTGGCTATACCCGCACGGGTGCTGCGGGGCAGTTTTCTCAAGATTGGGGTGTCGGTCAGGAATTGGGCCTGAAGTTCTTCGCTACGCGCACTGCCAATAAGTATCCGGGCTACGACTACAGTTACTCGTTGCCTGAAATCGATACAACCGTGGGCGGTAATTACAGTGCTGCCCTTTATTCAAAAAACCAAATCACGAATAATTGGTCAAGCCTGATTCAAGTTTCTCAAGCCAATACGCCAGGCCAAAATCTGACAACCTACACCGCTGATCCAATCAGTACCCCAGAGACTGATGTGTTATGGCAGAACAATATCAAGCTTGGTTCAGACGTTGCACAGATGTTGGCTGAGCACAGGATTCAAAATGTCTCTGCGACGTACTCAGGCACGACCAACGTGAATCAGAGTCGTACAACGGATTCGATCGCGGCATCCTATCAATTAAATCGTGGGCCTCACGTGGCAACAGCGGCTTTGCGCAACGATTCGATATCCGGTTATGGTAACCAAACGACCGGCAGCGTTGCCTATGGGTACTTTATTACCGACGAGTTGAGAGCAAATATCAACTATGGCACAGGGTTCCGCGCTCCTACCTTCAACGATCTGTATTACCCGGGCTATGGCAATGCGGATCTGAAGCCTGAGACGAATCAAAATTTTGAACTTGGTCTGCATTACGAAACCAAGCAATACGGGCTGCATCTGGTTGGCTATGACAACAAAATCGATAATTTGATTATTGCTTTGCCCTGCCAAAACCAATCGAGCGGCTATTGCCCAACCAACTTCGCCAAGACTGAAATCAGTGGGGTCTCACTGGGTGCAAATGCCGTATTCGATAAATTAACAGTGCGTGGTTCGTTCGACATCATGAATCCATTAGATGTGTTGACTAATTTGCAACTGCCGCAGCGTGCTAATGACGTCTTTAACTTAGGCGCAGATTACAGAACGGGCCCGTTTAACTTTGGGTCGACACTGACCTGGTCTGGTATGCGTTACGCAGACTCGGCCAATACCCAAACCTTGTCGAGCTATGCGCTGATCAATCTATATGCGAGCTACGATATCGATAAGAGCTGGACTGTATTCTTGAAATGGAACAACATTCTGAATGCTCAATATCAATTGATCTCTGGCTACAACCCACCTGGATCAAACGTGTTTGTCGGCATGAGATATGCACTTCATTAATAGTCCAGGTAATAGCGATTCGACAAGTGAGATGCGAGCGTGCTAAAGCTGCTGCGGGCTCTCGTCTTGTCAACGATAGCTTCGTTTTTTTCGGCTGGGTTCGGGTCTGCCTCTGCTGCGACCATCGCTCTGACGGGCAGCGATGGTCAGGTCGTTAGCCTGCCTGAACCCCCCAGACGTGTTATCAGCCTGCTCCCATCTTGGACTGAAGCGGTGTGTCTGCTGGATCGATGTGATCACCTCATTGGTGTGGATCGCTACTCGAACTGGCCTTCGACTTTGAAGTCTCTGCCAGCGCTGGGTGGTGGTTTTGATCCTGATATCGAAGGTATCCTTGCTTTGAAGCCGGATCTGATTTTGACGGGTGCAGCATCCAAAGCAAACGAACGCTTACGCGCATTAGGTTTAACCGTACTCATGATCGACGCACAGACAAATGAAGATGTTCATCGCGCGCTGGAGATGCTTGCCCGTGTGTTTGGTTTGCCCGACCAGATAGCTGAACAACGCTGGTTGCAAATCGAGGACGAGATTTCGCAAGCAGCAAAATTAATACCGCCATCGCAGCGAAACTTGCGTGTTTACTTTGAGGTCAGTGCAGAGCCCTACGCAGCAGCACCTGATTCGTTTCTTGGGCAAACCTTGTCTCGTTTGGGGCTGCGTAACATTATTCCGGCTGGGCTAGGTTCGTTTCCGAAAATCAATCCAGAACTAGTTGTTAAAGAAAGTCCTGATGTCATCATGATGTCTGAGGGCAACCTCGTCAATCTTTCTGCGCGGCCCGGGTGGTCGACTCTCAACGCAGTAAAAAACCAGCATATCTGCCTATTTGCAAAAGACATCGCAAATGTCATCGTGAGACCAGGCCCGCGCATGGCAGAGGGAGCACGAGCAATCGTTGATTGTCTGACCAAGCAAGTTAGTTCAGGCCTGAATGCAGCAGAGGTTACCCAGTGACAACGGGGCATCAGCGGGCAACAACATGGTACGCCTGGATGGTGTTTGCCCTGCTGTTGATTTCGTGTTTGCTCATTGCTGCGGGGATTTGCGTGGGCAGCACAGGGTTTGAGCCCATCAATACCTTTCTATCGAATCCTGCATCACATGACATTCTTTGGCATATCAGACTACCCAGGTCTATTGGCGCTTATTTAGCGGGTGCGCTGTTGGGCATGACCGGTGCGATTGCGCAAGGGCTATTTAGAAACCCGCTTGCGGATCCTTATCTGTTAGGTAGCGCATCCGGCGCGTCGCTTGGTGTTGCCTGTGCGTTGATGGTGTTCGGCGGCAGTCCGTTTGCTGAGTACTGGCTCGCTCGCTTAGGGCTGACAGGTGCCGCGTTTGTCGGAGCGGTGTCTGCTGTTTTACTGACGCTATTGCTCGCGAGAGGTGCTCAAGACCGGCTCAAATTGCTGCTGTCAGGCGTGATTGTTAGTGTGATCTTTAGCGCAGTGACGTCTGTCATTGCGTTCCGGTCTCCAGGCATTCTCCAGGCCTTACAGTCCTTTTTGCTTGGCTCAACCAGTTTCATGAGCTGGGCTTCCTGCGTGGTGATGGGGGGCGTGCTGCTGGTTGGTCTGATTGCCTCTGCCGCGCTGGCTCGAATGCTGGATGCCTTGATTCTTGGTGAACGAACTGCAATGAGTCTCGGCGTGTATCAGCCAGTTGTGGGAGGCGTGTTGATTCTGATTATGTCACTCACGACGGGGGCAGCCGTTGCGCACGCTGGATTGATAGCCTTTGTCGGGCTAGTTGCCCCGCATCTAGGCAGATCATTCGTAAAAGCCAATCATGCGAAGTTGATTGGCTTATCAACATTGATTGGCGGCGTCCTGCTGTTGGCTGCCGATTTGTTGGCGCGTGGCTTGCTGGCACCTGAAGAGTTGCCGGTTGGGATACTCACGGCCTTACTAGGTGGCGGCTATCTTTGCTGGTTAATGTATCGCCAGCCCTCAACGAGACAGACGCGATGACTGCCTTGAGTGAGAATCCGCACGCTGTCGCAGTTAAAGATCTAACTGTTCACTTAGGTGAAACAGAGGCTCTCAAACAAGTCGACCTGACTATTCCAAGAGGTCAGTGGACGGCTTTGATTGGCCCCAATGGTGCAGGCAAATCGACGTTATTGCGGGCTATTGGCGGTTTGAGCGGTAAGGTCGCTGAGATAGAGCTCTTGGGTCAGCCTATCGCCAACCTGACAAGCAGATCGTTAGCACAGCAAGTTTCCTGGCTAGGTCAAAACGAGCAGATTTCGAGCGATATCTCTGTCTATGACCTCGTGATGCTGGGCAGGCTTCCTCACCGACCTTGGCTTGGCTCGCCGAGCACTTATGACCATCAAATTGTCGGCGACGCTTTGAAGCGTGTCCACGCGGATCAGTGGCGTAATCGGTTAATTAGCGAGCTTTCAGGTGGCGAACAACAAAGGGTGTTGATGGCAAGAGCGTTGGCGGTGGAGGCTGAGATCCTGCTACTGGACGAGCCGCTAAATCACCTCGATCCGCCTCATCAAGCTGATTGCCTGGCGTTGATCAAGAACTTGACTAGTAAAGGCAGAACCGTATTGACTGCCCTGCATGAGATTGCAATGGCACTTTACGCGCATCAGATCGTGATCATGGATCAGGGTCGTGTTGTGTTTCAAGGGGCGGCTCACGAACCGCAAACACATCGCGCTATTGAAAACGTCTTCGATGACAAAATAAAGATTTATCCATTGAGGGATCGTTGGGCGGTTTTGCCCATTTGAATGCGCTGTCAGACCTACACTAATTTATCCACCGGACGAAGTCATCATGCAGATTGTTAATCCACCCACTGAAAAGCCTTACGATAAATCCGAGGGAGAACGTCGTGGTTTGCTTATCGTCAACACGGGCGATGGAAAAGGCAAAAGTACCGCTGCCTTTGGCCTCGCCCTGAGGGCTCACGGGCGAGCCAAAGTTGTGAAGATTTTTCAGTTCATGAAAGTGCCCACAGCCAAATTTGGTGAGCACCGCAGCTTCGAGACGCTTGGTATTCCGATCGAAGGATTAGGTGACGGTTTCAGCTGGAAAAGTAAAGACCTTGAGAACTCGGCTTTGCTCGCTCGTCAGGGTTGGGATAGAGTTAAGTCTGCTATTTTGTCTGGCGATTATTTTCTTGTTGTGTTGGATGAGGTTACGTATCCCATTTCGTTTGGCTGGATCGAGCTGGACGATGTGGTGAACACGCTCAAAAGCCGTCCGAAGGGTGTGCATGTCTGTTTGACAGGTAGGCGTTGCCCACAAGAGATTATCGACATTGCAGACACTGTGACTGAAATGATGCCAGTCAAACACGCGTTTGATGCGGGCATCCCGGCTCAGCGCGGTATCGAAGATTAGTTGAAAAAGGCTTAGCGACTACCTGGCGGAACAAACTCAATATCCACCAAAAACTCATGTGTTTCCTGACCTTTCCATAAGTCCGCATCAAAGGCCGGATAAGTCGCCCGGCGAACACCTGCCAGGGCAGAGTCATCGAGCAAATTTGAATTGGACGAATCCTGCACCTTGGCTGATTGCAGTGCGCCACTGCGATTCAGAACAAAGACGATCCGCACTTTGCCTTGGGGGCGCTCCTGACTTGCTTGACGACCAGTTGGATAGCGTTTGGTGGCGTTTAGCATGCCTTGTACTTTTCTGACGTAGTCTGTCTCGAGTATCTGTGAGGCAGGTGCAACGACCTGGCTGGGACTGGGAGCGACCACGTTAGGCGCACTAGTGTTCTGCTCGATGACCGGATCAGGTGTGGCGATCGATACGGTTTTGGGCGTTTGCAACACTGGCGTTTTAGGTTTGACCTGCAGCGCAGTTTGAACCGGCGGTGGCGGCGGAGCCGGCGTCGGCGGAGCAGGTGGTGGCGGAATAGGCGGTGGTGGGACCGGTGGCGGCGGTGCTGGCGGCACAGGTGTTGGCGGTATGGCGACCTCTTGGATTACCACAGAGTCCGCTGGTTTCGTGATTTTTAAATCACTCTTGGCAAAATCGCTGACGACGAACCACAAGAGCACAAGATGAAAGCCAACAACAAGAATCAGACCACCATAACGTTTGCGCCACCCCTTGTGTTGGCTGTCATCAAAATCATTGACCGCAAAATCGGCTACAGCGGTCGCGTTAGTGGTCATATTGCTCATTTCCATCAATAGCAATTTTGGTCAAGCTAGTGCGTCGGGATGCAGACAGAACCGAGACCAGCGTTGAATATTTCGCATGTCGGTCCGGCTTTATATTGATGACGGGTTGCTCGGTGCTTGCTGCCGCGCTGCGCATCAGGCTTTCCAGCTCTGGCAGATCCACCGTTTTATCTTGCCAGACAATTTCGCCAGATGCTGGAAGTGATAGTTCAATTTTTTCTGGCAGAGTCGACTCTGCCGGAGCGTCGGTCGGCATGTTCATATTGACGGCGTGCAGCTGTATCGGGATGGTGATGATTAACATCACCAAAAGCACAAGCATCACGTCGATCAAAGGCGTGGTGTTCATCTCGATCATCGGTTCCGCATCGTCGGATCCGTCATCCATAGGCATCTGCATTGCCATCAGTGTTATTTCGTCCTGTCGAGAGTGGGATTGAATGGGCGCATCAACCGCCTACTGGCGGGGGCTCGGTGATGAAAGCAATTTTGGCAATGCCCGCAAGCTGACAGGCACGCATGACTCGGCCGATGCCCTCATAATCAGCGTCGAGATCGCCACGAATTTGCACGTCTGGCTCGTCTTTACCTTGACCAATCGTATTTTTTAATTGTGCGACTAATTCATCGATACCAGTCACTTCCCGGTCGTAAATAAATAGCCCACCTGCTTTACTGACAGAAATAATAATCGTCTCGGGTGTAGCCTGGCGCGCTTCCAGACGTTCTTTAGGTAAGGCAACTGGTATTGACGTGGTCACAACAGGAATCGTGATCAGAAAAATAATCAGCAACACCAACATCACATCCACAAGTGGGGTGGTGTTGATGTGATTGATCACCTCATCATCGGTGTCTTCAGAGCCTAACTGCATCGCCATGATGAAAGCCTGTTTCTAGCGTTGAGCTGCTTCGACCAAAAGATTTGCGTGGATCTGACCGCTAAACTTTTGCACGCCTTGCGCAATTAATTTGTTGCGACGAACCACAATGTTGTACCCCAGCACTGCGGGCACGGCGACGGCCAAGCCAATCGCCGTCATGATTAGCGATTCACCAACGGGGCCTGCGACTTTGTCGATGCTTGCCTGACCAGAGAGACCGATACTGACCAAGGCGTTGTAAATACCCCAAACGGTTCCGAACAGGCCAACAAACGGGGCAGTTGAACCGACAGTTGCCAAAAATGACAAGCCTTTCTGCATGCTTTGGCCGACAGATGTGTTGGCACGTTGCAAACTCAACATCACCCATTCATTGAAGTCAATCGAAGTGCCCATGTCACGATGTTTTGCAGCGCTATTCACAGCCTCTTGTGCGACGTAGCGAAACGGGCTGTTGGTCTCCAGAGTCTGAGTTGCCTGACCCAGCGTCTTTTCTTTGCCCAAGCTGCTCAGTGCTGCCCGCTGCTGGGCCATCATGCGTGTCTGTTCAAGCAGTTTTGAGAAGATCAGATACCAGCTCGCTACGCTCATGAATACCAGAATACAGAGCGTACCTTTCGCGACTAAATCACCTTGCGCCCAAACGGCCTTTAGGCCATAGGGGTTTTCTGTTGGTACAGCTTGCGTCGTTTTATTGGCGGCAGGCTCTTGCGCCATAGCTGAGGACGGCGTCGCTAGAACAAAACATTGAAAGACGAGCGCAAAGCAAGCTGCTTTCGATAGCGCAACAAAACGAGACATGGGGGATGCTCCGAACAGGCTAGATAAATTGCGGTGCACAAAAACAGCAGTGACCTGCGACCAAACGGTTGTACCTTACCCGACGAATGCTAAAGGAATGTTACAGCCCAATTGGCGTATCAATTTTACAACTGATACTCAAGCCATAAGCGTTTGCAAAGAAATTGAAACGTTCGACGGTTAGCCTGCAAGTCCCCTTAGTCATCTCATTCGTTTCAATCCTGACCGGAGCTTCTGCCGACCATGCGTACCTTCAAACTAAACACCCTGGCGATCTGCATCGCCGGCTTGTCTCTCACACCAGCAGTGTGGGCACAAACGACCTCGGCGGCCGCTACTGATGTGGGTCGGATTTCTGTTGAAGGCTTGCCTGGTGGCACAAGCACTGGCCTGATTTCTCAAGAAGAATCGCCCAAGGCGCGCAGCTCTGTCAACAAAGAAGCGATTGAAAAACTCAATCCAGTTTCGAATCCTTATCAAATGCTGGATTTGTTACCTGGCGTAAATACCTTCAGCCAGGACGCAACTGGTATGTTCGGTGGTGGTTTGCGGGTACGTGGTTTCAACAGTGACCAGATGGGTTTCACCGTTAATGGCGTGCCTGTCAATGACTCGGGTAACTATGCCGTATACCCAATGGAATACGTCGACTCAGAAAATATTTGTGAAGTCTTTTTAACTCAAGGCTCTACCGATACCGAAGCACCCCACACGGGTGCCTCTGGCGGTAATGTCGGAATCAACTATTGCTCACCAGAAGATAAATATCGCTTTCGCGCAGCCCAGACGGTTGGTCAATTGAATATGCGTCGCACCTATGTGCGAGTTGATACCGGCAAATTTGCTGATGATAAAGCGAAAATGTTCATCTCGTACTCGAACACATACACGAATCAGTTTAATAACAACCCAGGTAGCGCGCAGCGCGAGCACGTAGATATGGGCCTTGAAGTTCGGCCCGACAACCAGTGGAAGTTGACTAGCAATTTGATGGTGAACAAAATGTTCAACAACAACTTCCCGACCCTGACACAGGCGCAAATCGACAGCGGTGGGCGCAATCAAGCATACAGCACAACGCCCGCAATTAATCCTGTCGGGATTAACGGCGTTGCACAGACCGTGCCTAACGTTGCCTTTGGTAATACTTACTATCAAAATTCGGTTAACCCTTTTCTCGACGTGATCTGGTCGGGCAAAATCGAGTACAAGGCGAGTAAAGACGTCACATTTTCTGCTGAGCCATACTTCTGGTACGGTCATGGAACTGGCGGCACGCTGCAAAAGACCCTGCAAGAGTCTGCTATCTCGGGTTCTAGCCTGAACTACGGCATCGCCGATATCAACAAAGATGGCGACACGCTTGATAAGCTGTACATCTATAACGGTAGTGTGACTGAAACATATCGCCCTGGCATTACCTTGAAGTCCAACATCCGTATGGATAACCACGACCTGTTGTTAGGTACCTGGTTCGAGCAGGCAAAACACTATCAAACTGGGCCAGCAGAGGCGTTTGACGCTGGCGGTGCCGTTGCCGATGCCTGGCTTTTTAGCAGCAACAACTGGCTGAAGTACAACAACGGTCAGTACTATGAGTCGCGTAATACTTTGACAGTAAGTACTGCAGGTTCGCTCTTTGCTCAAGATAGCATCCATTTAATGGATGACAAACTGCTGGTCCAGCTTGGTCTGCGTGAGTCAGTGATCCAGCGTAATTTAAACAATTATGCGAGCTCACAGTCGGGCGGCGGTGCAGATTACACGTACAACGCGACATACTCTAAATTACTGCCCAGTCTCGGCGTGCGCTATCGCTTAGACGAGCAACAGCATGTGTTTGCCAACGTTGCGCAAAATATGCGTGCTCCCAGCAACTTCGTGTTGACTGGTCTGTTAACGGGAGGCACGATCAGCAACGGCGTCTTGACTGGCGCAACATTGCGTGACCCGACCGTAGATATGGAGACCTCGACTAACTTCGATTTGGGCTACCGCTGGGCGTCCGATCGCTGGACCTTCTCTGGGTCTTTGTTCTATATCGACTTTAAGAACCGTATCGCATCAGCCTATGATCCAAACACCAATCTTTCAGTCGACGCTAACGTAGGCGGTGTGACGACCAAAGGTGTAGAGATGGAGCTCGGTTACAAAATTACCAGCAACTGGTCTCTGTATGGCTCAGCTGCTTACACGCAAAGCACGATGAAAGACGATATTGCCTACAACGCGGTAGCCAACCTGCCCACCTCTGGTATGCAAATGCCCGATACCCCATACTGGTTGGCGGGCCTTCGTCTTGCCTACAACAGCAGCGGTTGGTACGGCAATCTGGATATGAAGTACACCGGTATGGCTTACTCGACACTGGTGAACGACGAATCAATGCCTGGTTACACGCTGTTTAACGGCACGATCGGCTATCACTTTGACGACGTGGGCTACTTCAAGAATCCATCTGTTCAGTTGAACGTTTACAACATCTTCAATCAGAACTATCAGCGGATTAGCTCACCTAGCGGTAGCAGCTTTACGACGAATGCCGTTGCATTGCCAGGGATCGCTGCTAATGCGCCTGCTTATTACATTGGTGCTCCAACGTTCGTATCGGTCACATTGCGATCCGATTTCTAAGATTGGATGAACTGAAGTACGTGTTGCAGTACGCCAGCGGTAGAGGCGGCATTTTTTAGATTTGGGCGGCGCAGAGCCGCCCAAATTGCTTTTGTATCCGTTACATCCGCTTCGTCCCTTGAAGAGTGAGGCTTAGCGTTTTAATCTAAGTCCCTCATAATCCCTAGGCTAATTGGGGAAACCCCTCTGTTTTTGGTACCATGTAGGGTTGCTTGACCCTGTTGTGTACTTGGTCACGCTTATTCCCTTGATGATTGTGTGCCATGCCTTATCCGAAATTGCCCTATCCGATCGACAGCTATACCCGTGGTGCAGAATTCGTGCGCCAACTGGGACAGCGAATCCTGATCCTGGATGGCGCGATGGGGACCATGATCCAGCGCTACAAACTGTCCGAAGCCGATTTTCGTGGGACACGATTTGCGGATCATCACAAAGACGTTAAAGGCAATAACGAGTTACTGTCACTGGTTCGGCCTGATGTAATCCAGGAGATCCACGAGCAATATCTTGCGGCCGGCGCCGATGTGATCGAGACTAATACCTTTGGTGCGACTACGGTGGCACAAGGTGATTACGATTTGCCTGAGCTGGCCTACGAGCTCAATCTGGCGTCTGCCAAGCTGGCGAGACTAGCCTGCGACAAATTCTCGACCGCCGAGCGGCCAAGATTTGTAGCGGGTGCCCTGGGCCCTCAGCCAAAGACGGCTTCGATATCGCCTGACGTTAACGATCCAGGTGCCCGTAATGTCACGTTCGATGAGCTTCGCATTGCCTACACAGAGCAATTGAATGGCTTGCTCGATGGTGGGATCGACTTGGTGCTGATCGAAACGATTTTCGATACCCTGAACGCGAAAGCAGCGATCTTTGCCGTTGAAGAAGTTTTCGTTGCGCGCGGTATCCGTTTGCCCGTCATGATTTCTGGCACTGTCACCGATGCATCGGGACGCATTCTCTCAGGTCAAACCGTCGAGGCCTTCTGGAACTCCGTCCGTCATGCCAAGCCGGTCACCATCGGATTGAACTGCGCTCTGGGCGCTGCACTCATG
>Ga0007881_1000014_pt1 | contig 84345 bp, 74 predicted proteins | sample CryBogCBH12Aug09_FD_70959 | JGI IMG/M metagenome (GOLD analysis project Ga0007881, IMG submission 70959) | Freshwater microbial communities from Crystal Bog, Wisconsin, USA - CBH12Aug09 | ecosystem: Environmental > Aquatic > Freshwater > Lake | place: Crystal Bog, Wisconsin, USA | collected... | reverse complement strand
CGAGTTGCTTTGGTTTTCATCGCTGCGGCGTCCGATCCTGCCTCGGGTTCGGATAAAGCGAAGGCAGCAATCTGGTCGCCCGTTGCTACGTTGGGTAAATATTTGGCTTTGAGCTCGTCTGAGCCAAACAGAGAGATCGGACCTGACCCTAAGCCTTGCATGACAAAGGCAAAATCCGCCAAGCCATCGTAGTAGCCCAGGGTTTGTCGTAACAAGCAAAGGCTGCGAGAGTCGATTTCAGTCAGCTCACCACCGTAGGCTGCTGGCACGCTGTAACGCAGCCAGCCCGCTTCGCCGAGTTGCCGAACCAGTTTCTGGCAATATAGATCAACTGACCCAGTGTGGATGCGTGAGGCGAAATGCTCACGGCACCACTCGTGCAAAGAATCGTGCAGTACCCGATGTTCATCAGTGAAAAACGGTAGTAATAAGGAATTCGCGTGAAACATGTCAGCGCTGCTCCATCAAGTCAAAAGTGATTTGTACGTAGCGGGTAGGTACTTCGAGCCGGGTGAAATAAATGACGCGCTCACCGATGCAGGCATAACGTCTGAGCTCGGCGACCGGTGTGGCTAGTGGCAGATGCAAAGCTTCGGCCGAATCTGAGCCAGCCTCGATAATGGTGAGCAGTTGCTCAGCGTGACTGATTTCAGTGCCGTGCAGTGAATCGAGGATCGGAGCCACAGTGCGATGACGATAACGTTCAGGATGCTTCTCGTAAATGTCGTTCGCTAAATAGACTTCCGTATAGCAAAACGGGCCTGCAGAGGTCGTGTGAATGCGTCGCCAGTAGTGAAAGTGACCGCTTTTTTCATAGGGGCATTGCATGCCCAGCCAACTCGGTAGTGCGACATCGTTGCTGGATTCCGTCAAGGTCTGAGTGCCTAACGCATTACTCAAGGCCACAGTTTCTGCCCAAGTTTTAGGCAAGGTCATGCTGATTGTTTTTGGTAACTCATCATTGACGTAGGTGCCAGATCCCCGTGAGCGATGGATCAGGCCTTCTCGCTCAAGCAGGCCAAAGGCCTGACGAACCGTTGCACGCGATACCCCAAGTGTATCGACCAGGCTGTCCAGGGCAGGGACTTGTGAGCCGCGTGGCCAGAGGTCGCGCTGGATGTTGCGTCTAAAGATCGCAGCCACTTGAAGATAAAGTGGTAGAGGGCTGCGAGAGTAGACTTGCCCGGCAGTGGTCATGACATGGACCCCAGAATCTGGTCTGCCATCTCGCGCAATTTGTTCTTCTGGATTTTGACTGCATTAGCACTTTGCACCGATGGAAATTCGGTCACGATCTCAAAATGCACGGGTACTTTAAAACCTGCCAGCACGCGCTTGCATGCCTGAGTCCACAAAGCTGTCTCAGGACTCGCGCCCTCACGCAAAATAACGAAAGCGACCGGTAATACTTTGGATCCTTTTGTTCCAGCAACGACCTGGCAGGCTTGAACCCCTGGCTGATCTTCGACGCATTGCTCTATCTCGACGGGATTGACCATAAAACCTGACAAACGCATTGAGTCGCCCATCCTAGTCTGAAACACAAACTGCGTATCGCTCACGGTATAGCCTAAGTCACCGGTTTTGAAATAACCATCTTCGGTAAATGCCTTGCGGGTAGCTGCCTCGTTATCCAGATAGCCGAGCATAATGCTGGGAGTCTTGATTTCTATCTCACCGGATTCACCATGTGGCAGTACTTGGCCAGATTCTGGGTCGCGCGCGCGCAGTCTGGCCTCGGGATGGATGAGGCTGCCGCCGGCAAGATAGCGAACGCTGGTGTCACCCTGACCGGGGTTAGTTGGCTGCGCAGCAATTAAGGCCTGCAGCTCACTCGAACCATACAGACCAGTAATTGGTAACTGTGCTTGTTCGGCTTTGGTGAGTAATTCGCTAATTGCAGGCGAGAAGCTTGCAAACCCGAATAATTTGCATGTCTTGAATATGTCGGGGGTAGCCGCCGATTCAAGCAGTTTGAGAATTGACTCGTTGTTGGCATACGTGTGGGTCACGCCATGCAAACGAATTTGTTCGAGCGTGCTTGCAGTATCCGACACGGGCTCGCTCACGACCGTGAAACCATTTGCCAGGCCGCCTGACAAGGTCGAAAAGCCGAAGGCACCACAAAATGGGGTGCTTGCAAGGATACGGCTAGACTGATCGTAGCCATAGGCTCCAACCATTGCCTTCGCATGCATGATCAGGGTTTTTTGATCGTGCAAGACAAATTTCGGCAGAGATGTTGTGCCAGACGTCGTGTAACAAAGCACGCCGTTGTTGCCATAGTTTGCTGGTACGATTTCTGTCGAGTGCAACAGATCATCAAACAGGATAGGCTGATGGCCGCCCAGCCGCTGCGGCGCAGTCCCGAGCGTGATGATGCCCTCGAGTCCCTGAGTAATGTCAGAAGGGACGTCCGACAGAATCTCAGCGAAGGGGATGCCTTTGAATTCAGGCCACATGACCAGCCATTTTGCGTGGCCTCGTCCAACAATATCCGCAACCTCTTTGCTTCGAAACCGGGTATTGACCGCCAGTACGGTGGCACCTAGCCTGGCGCAAGCAAGGAAGGTTTGCACCCAGGCCAGACAGTTGGGCAACCACAATGCGATTCGGTCATCTGCACCAATCCCAAGTTTTGCAAACCCAGCGGCGAGCCTTTCTACTTGCTGATTAAGATCTCGATAAGTTGTAGGGATGTTTCTATCAATGAGTGCAATGTGATCCGGACTTCGCTGGACGATAGCCGTTAAGCATTGCGCAAAAGAGGTGGGCGTTGACGATGAGGCTGTCATATTCAATCAAATAGGCTGAGAAGCGGGTTCAAAGGACGATACTATAGTCCTAATAATCGAACTATTGAGTTGTCTTGACCAAGTTGCTTCGTGTAAGCTTGCCCGACAATAAACAGGAGACAAAAAAGATGAGTCAATTGGTTCAACTCGTGCATCGGCGTATCAGTCGCATGGCGCGCTACGGTGTCGCTGTGCTGATAGCGTCCGCGTTTGCGGGTTGTGTGTTTGCTCAGCAGTTCCCGAATCACACCGTAACGGTCGTGGTTCCCTACCCAGCGGGGGGAGCGGCTGATATGTTTGGCCGGACCATCGCCCAAGCCCTAGAGGATGCTCTCAAGCAAACAGTTATTGTCGAAAATCGGCCTGGCGCTGGAGGTAGTGTAGGGATGACTTATGTCGCTCGCGCAAAACCTGATGGCTACACCATTGCCTTGGGCACCATCGGTACACAATCGATCAATCAATTTATTTATCCAGCACTGAATATTGATCCAGTCAGGGACTTTGAGCCAATCGCCCTGGTTTCGACGACCCCTAACGTGGTCTCTGTGTCGGTTAACTCGCCCTGGAAGAATTTGCAGGATGTGATCGACGCTGCGCGTGCCGCGAAAGACAAGAAACTGACCTACGGCACACCCGGTATTGGCTCATCGCCTCACCTGACAGCCGAGTATTTTGCTGCGGTCACCGGAATTGAGTTACTGCACATTCCCTTTAAGGGCGTTTCGGGTTCCTTCCCTGCGCTCGTGGGCGGTCAGATTGATTTGTTGTTTGATAATCTGCCTGGTACTGTCAATCAGATTAACGAGGGTAATCGCATCAGGGGGATTGCCCTTACTTCAGCCGAGCGCAGTCCCTTGGCGCCCAAGCTGCCAACCTTTGCTGAATCAGGCGTGAAGGGCTTCGACGTGACGGCCTGGTTCGCAATCTACGCGCCCAAGGGTACGCCCAAGGACGTGATGGATGTTCTTATCGAGGCCTCACGTAAAGGCCTGAAGTCAGAAAAAATCATCAAAACCTACGCGGCGGCCGCGGCAACACCTGGTCAGTTGTTTGGACCTGAACTGGCTGCTTTCGAAGCGAGTGAGCGAGCCAAATGGGGCAAGCTAATCAAGGACAAAGGGATTAAATCCGAATGAGCAAGCAAACTGCATTGGTAACGGGTGGCAGTCGTGGCATTGGCCGGGCGATCGTGCAACGCTTATTAGAGGATGGATTTGAGGTCGTCAACTTCAGTCGTAGCGCGCCAGAGACCATTTTGCCGGGCGAAACGTTCGAGTCGGTCGACCTGGCAAACCCGGTTCGTGCTCGCGAGGCAGTCGCTGATTTAGCTGCCCGTAGAGAAATTCTGAACGTGGTCAATAACGCCGGTTTGGTCAATCTGGCCAACCTGGAAGACATCACCGTCGAACAAGCACAAGAAACGCTTGAGCTGAACTTTTTAGCCCCTATTATTGTGGCGCAAGGTTTTCTGCCAGCGATGAAGGCGAAGAAATATGGTCGCATCATCAATATGGGCAGCCGCGCGTCGCTTGGCAAAGAAGGTCGTTCGATTTATGGCGGCCTCAAAGCAGGCCTGGCAGGGATGACCCGCACTTGGGCGCTTGAACTTGGGCCTTACGGTATAACTGTCAATACGATTGCGCCGGGCCCCATTGCCACCGAAATGTTTAACGGCAGCAATCCGCCTGGCGCTCCAAAGACTCAAAAAATCATTGAAGGTATTCCGGTCAAACGTATCGGTTTACCCGAGGATATTGCTCACATCGCAGCCAGCTTGATCGATGCCCGCGCAGGCTTTGTGACGGGTCAAGTGATCCATGTGTGCGGCGGCCTTACAGTGGGTAATTCAGGCTAGCGCTCGTTTGGTCGCTCGTCGGCAACTGAAATGTCAGTGTTGTTTTTTAGTTGCCATGCCAGCGACTGCTAAGCAGAAGGACTAAAAAAAAGAGGGAGCGCGAGCTCTCTTTTTTTGATTATTCAAGGGTTTACACTAGATATTTAGTTCATTAACTGAAATTTGGAAATATTTGCTTCACATAAACGTCATAAAAATCAACAAGATCTGAAACATTTGCTGGTCACACTCTCGCCATTATCTGTTCAACCTCATATTGGTGGGTATATGACACGCACAATGTATTTCAGACTATCGGTCCTCACAATCGCTTTAGCGGCAGCAGGTATCAATTCATCCATCGCTCAACAGATTACCGACGTCGGTATCGTGAGTGGCACGGGTGGTGCAGGTGGTGCAGATAATCCAAAAAATTACGAATCGGTGAAAACATCGCCAGTTCGTACTTCTGTTGAAGTCGCACGCCCAGTAGCTGAGATCAGTCAAGAGTACGTTGACAACTTCGTGGCACCAACTTCGACTTTTGCCAGTATCACCAACGGCATCATGCCGGGTGCGTATGGCTACGGCACCAACGGCTCTGGTGGCGGTGATGAGAAGATTTCTTTCCGCGGTTTCAAGGACGGCAACTTTACGATGACGTTTGACGGTATCCCCTTTAACGATACCAACGACCCAACGCATCACTCGCAAATCTTTTTCCCATCATCGTTTATTGGTGGTGTGACGTCAGATCGAAGTCCAGGTACTGCCTCTTCAATCGGCCCAGCTAACTACGGCGGCACGATCGGCCTCTTGTCACGCCCTCTGTCTGATGAATTTCACAGCACGGCAGGTATGACTTACGGTAGCTTCGCAACGACCTTGTACGAAGCGGAGCTTCAGTCTGGCTATATCAAAGAAGCGCCGAACACCAAATTTATGATTGGCGTACACGACTTTAATTCACAAGGCGCCCAAACCTACAATCCGCAACAGAGAACAGGCATTGATTTCAAGCTTGAGTCTGCGTTGACCGCTGATACGAAGATGACAGCGTTTATGGGCTATACACATTACACGTCTAACGGTGGTGGTGGCCCAAGCCCCTCAACATACGCGGTGTATAACAACACAGCAACAGGGATCTCGCCAAGTTACAACAAAGGTAGTCCGATGTATCTGAGCAGCAACGACCCAACTCGTGCTGACTACTACGATTACTCGCATTACGACGTCACAGCATTCTTCTCGTACGTTGGTTTCAACTCAAACCTGGGCGACGGCTGGAAGCTCGATAACAAAACGTACTACAACAACTACGTTAACAAGCAGAGCTATGCCAACTACTCGGCCCCGGACCAAACGTTTGCTGCTTTGGTTGCAACAGGCAAGGGTGGTGTTGATAAGCTGAACTCGTATTACACGCTGGGTAACATCTTGCGCCTGACGAAAGACACGGAGTACGGTGTTTTGAGAACAGGTATGCAGTTAGAGTACTCAGATACACCAAGACATCAAAACTACATCAATCCGTACACAGGTGCAGCAGCCTCCGGCGGCATTAAGTTCAACGAAGAATTCACCACTACGATCTTCCAGCCCTATGCTGAGTTTGCCTTCAAAGCTACAAAAGACCTGACTATCACCCCGGGTATCAAGTACAACGTGTACAGCCAGAACCTGACCCAGTATGCTGACAACGGTACCGTGGGTAACCTGGGTGGTGCAGCATCAGTGCAACACACTGGCACTTACAACGACGTCTTGCCTTTCTTGGATGCTCGCTATATGTTGCAAAGAAACTGGTCCGTCTACGGTCAGTTTGCAACGGGTGATGTGATCCCCCCAACGTCGGTCTTTGATGTAACAGGCGCAAACGTTTCGACCTTGCCACAGCCAATTCGTACAAAGACATACCAGATCGGTACTGTTTACCAGGGTAAGGATTTTTCGGTTGATGCTGACGTGTTTCAGACTAATGCCGGTACAAGCTACTCTTCAGGTATAGACTCTTCAGGTGCGACTTATTACTATCAGGCTTCAGCAATCACTTATCGCGGTGCTGAAGCGGCTGGTAACGTCGTGCTCGGCGGTGGATTTAACCTGTACGCCAACGCACAAGTCTATCGCGCTACCTATGATGACACAGGTCTGGCTGTGGCAAACGTGCCAAGCGATATTGAAGCGGTTGGCTTGTACTATGTGAACGACGGTTGGGCTGTTGGCACAACACTCAAGCGCGTTGGTCCGCAGTGGCAAGACAACACCAAGTCCACGCAAGTTAACCAGTGGTATCAACTTGATCCAATCTATTTGACTAACTTTTACGTCAATTACACGATCAAGGGCCTCCCCGGTTTAAGCAGCGCCAAGGTTCGGTTTGGCATCGATAACTTGTTCAACGTTAACTACCTGACTTCGTTCGTACCTGGTTCAGCAACATCAGCCGCCCCAGGTCAGAACGTAGCCGACACCGTTTCATACACAGCTGGTCGTGCTTACTACTTGTCGCTGTCGGGCACATTCTAAATAAATGATCGATATCGGAAATGCTCGTAATCGATTGTTTAATTTGAGTGGCTCATGAATTTAAAAGCTTTATTAGAAGTAGCAAATAGTTCAGGCGGTATCATCTACTTGTTGGGTCTCTTGTTACTGGTGGCGTTGTTCGTGATTTTTGAACGCCTCCAGTACTTGGCCAACATGCGCAAGGTCGGGGATGCCGTGATCTCGATGTGTCAGCACTCTAAAGTGCTGAACCCTGCTGAGCTCCGGGCATTCCAGGCCGCTAACGCGGACTCGCCTGTAGTCAAGTTGCTTGAAGTCGCGATTGATGGTGAGCGCGCCCACCTCCCTCGCGAGGATCTGGATGGCAATCTTGAAGAGGCCATCATGCACCAGGTCCCCAAACTGGACAAAAGCGTGTGGTTGCTGGATACCATCATTACGCTTGCTCCTCTGCTGGGTTTGTTTGGCACCATCATCGGGATGTTCAACGCGATGAGCGTGCTGGGCGATATGCAAAATGCGGCCATGCAGATTTCGGGCGGGATTGCTGAGGCGCTGGTTTCCACCGCCATGGGTTTGATTGTTGCCATGATAGGGCTGTACTTTTTCAATAACATCAACAACAAGGTTCGCAGTCTGGTTCACCAGATGGAAACCATGAAGCTGATGATATTGAATCGCCATCACCTTTTCAAAGAGATCACGCAGTGAAAATGCGTTATCTCGAGACAAAAAAGGCAAGGATCGAGATCATTCCGATGATCGACATCATGCTGTTCTTGCTGGTGTTTTTCGTCATGATTACCCTGAAGATGATCCCGACAAGCGGCCATGTCACCAAACTGCCAACCAGTTCAACTGCTGAGACTCTACCCAATCCCAAAGTGACCGTTGAGCTCGAAGCGGATGGCAACATCATCGTCAATGGCGCAAGTATTTCACCGAGCCAGTTGACCGCCTTGCTCAAAGCAGGCGATGCAGAGAAAACAGCTGTCACGATTGTGGGTGCCGAGTCGGTATCTTTGCAGAATGTCATGCATGTGATCGATGCTATCAAGCTGTCCGGCGCTAGTCAGCTTTCGCTTGCCGCGAAAAACTTGTCCGACACAAAATAAAGCGACACACTCATGGCGTTCGGTCGTCCCTTCCTCTCATACCAAGGGGTCAAGACTCTCTGCTTGGCGCTTGCGGTTGAAGCCTTACTTTTAGCTGGTATGGCGGCTTTACTGTTGTCGGCCGCGCCGGTACATCAGGAAAAACCCCCCACGGTTCTGCAACTATCGCTTAAAGATCTTGATATAGCTTCGCCAGTGCTTGAACCTCAACCTGAGCCTGTTCCGACACCTAAGCCACCCGAGCCCGAGCCAGTCAAGAAGCCCCCAGAGCCCGAGAAGCCGCCCGAGCCTGTTGCGCTGCCACCCCCACCTGCGCCCGTGCCCAAGCCTAAGTCAAAGCCGGTGCCTGAAAAATTTAAAACCACGCCCGCAACGCAACAGGTAAGTCCTTCTTCAAGTACAGCTGATTCTGCTTTTGCTGAGGCTGAACAGGTCGCGGCTGCGGCGGCAGCTGCTCAAGCGCAAAGCAAACAAAGCGCTGATTTACTGGACGCCTATCGCAGCAAAGTGAATGCGGCGATTCAAGCGGCTGTCAGTTGTCCGCTGGCTGCTCAGAATATGGGGATGTCAGGGCAGACTAAAGTACACTTTGATCTGACAGATGGTGTTCAAAGTAACGCCACGGTGGCAACCACGAGCAAACGGCCGATGCTGGATAGTGCTGCTCTGGCGGCGGTGCAAAATGCAAGATATCCAGCGCCACCTAAAGAGTTTGCGGGTCAGAAAAAAACTATGAGCGTTTTGGTTGTACTGAACTGCGCCAATTAATTTCAAGTTGATCGACTATCGGGGGTGTTTGATGAGTACTTGTGCGATCCGCGCGGTGGTGCGTATGTTCTTGTCACTGAGTGCTTGTTTGCCCATCGCACAGGTCTTTGCAGCCGTTGAGGTGCCTGCGCCCTATGTTTTTATTGTTGCCGGTGATGGCCAGTACTTTGTCCGTGCCGTGACCCAAGCATCCTCCTGCCCTCAGATTGCCTGGGATACGCAGGCCCCCGTGCAGATGGCCTTGAGAGTTGGACCAGCCGACATTGCTGCTCGATCGGCAGAAGAGGGTAAAAGCGCAAATTTCCCTGTTTCTAGTTGCGAAGCCCCCTGGCGGAAAGGCGCGAAACAAGCCAAAATCGGCGATCAAATCCTGAGGTCACCCAATGCAGTGCCAGAGAGAATTGTTGTGTTGGGCGATACTGGTTGTCGGTTGAAGGCGGCCGACAATGCGTTTCAGGCATGTTCGGATCCGGTCGAGTGGCCGTTTGCGCAGATTGCTAAACAGGCAGCCTCAAAAAATCCTGATTTAGTGATTCATGTTGGAGACATCGCATACCGGGAAAGCCCATGTCCTGACGACATCAAAGGCTGTACTGGGTCTGTATGGGGCCAGGGTTACGACGTTTGGGACGCTGATTTTTTTAAGCCCGCCTCGCCCTTGCTCAAACAAGCACCGTGGGTGTTCGCCCGTGGCAATCATGAATCGTGCGCCCGCTCGGGTCAGGGCTGGTTTCGTTTTATCGATTATCAAGTGTGGGATGCCAGGCGTACTTGCAATTTAGTAGCCGAATACGAGGCGGGCGATTATTCTGAGCCATTTGCTGTCTCGATTGGCACTGAGGCGCAACTCGTTGTGTTTGACTCGTCCGCGGACAAGAAGAAAAATAGCCCCTCAAGCGTTAATTTCAAAAAGTACAGCGAACAACTGGCGATGGTAGATCAGCTGCTGCGCGCAAAACCCCATAATATTTTCGTCAGCCATCATCCCCTCGAGGCAGTAGAAAAATCACGAGACACGGGTGCGCCGTTTTTGTTTCAGACTGGTCTTACTCGCGTGATGAGCGAACTGGATAAGCAACATCCTGTTCGGCAGCGGATAAGCTTGTCTTTGCACGGTCATTTTCATACGTTCGAGTCGATTTCGTTTAACGATGACCGTGGGCCTGTCATTGTGACAGGCAATGGGGGCACGGCGACTGCGTCCTCCCCCAAAACGAGTGAGGTGACTGAAGCTCTGCAAAAACAGCTTAGTGTGACTGGCTTTGCTAGCCGCCAGGGGTATGGCTTTGTGATGCTTGATCGGCAGAATCAAGCGGGCTCAAGATGGTTGCTAACCGAGTACGACATGGATGGTAAAGCTGTGTTGACTTGTCAGATCAGTGATCACAAAAGTGTTTGTAAGCCAATCTAATTGGGGGGGACGCATGAGGATATTTAGCAAGGTTTTGACGTTCAGTGCGTGTTTAATGCTAGCGGCTTGTGCAGTGCAGCCGAACATTAAAACGGATGTGAACGCCTCTACAAATTTTGCGACGTTTCGGTCATATAACTTCATGCAAGCGGATGGGTTGATGCAGGGCGGCTATCGTTCGTTAGTTGGTGAGCGTTTTAGACAGGCAATCGCTGAGCAAATGGCGGCCAAGGGCTACGTCCTCAATGAGCAACAGCCAGATCTGCTCGTCAATTTTCAGACAGTCGACACTCAAAAAACAGACTATGTTGATATGGCCGCCCCGATTGGTCCAGGCCGTAGATGGGGAGGGCCGCAATATGGCTGGAATCTATCCCCGATCATCTACACCGTTAGCGTGATTACTATCGACTTGGTCGATGCTAAACGTAAGCAGGCTGTGTGGCAGGGGGTCAGCACCACAAACGTCAGAAGCGCCAGCCAGGACGAGTCCGAGCAAGGCATCAGGACCGTTATAGGCAATATTTTCGCTAAATACCCGTTCACTGCGGGTCATTGAAGCGCTTATTTTAGAAAGCACTAGCGATAAAAAAGGCCGTTTCGCTGTTTAAGGGAAACGGCCTTACTTAATTGCTTATGCAATTAATCGCGATTGCTGCCACCGAAAATACCAAGCAGAGCCAGCAAGTTGGAGAAAACGTTATACACGTCCAGATAGATGGCGAGGGTAGCAGAGATGTAATTGGTCTCGCCGCCGTTGACCACGCGTTGCAGATCGAACAGCATGAAAGCCGAGAAGATCACAATGGCCAGCACCATGATGGTCAAGGTTAGAGCGGGAAGATGCAAGAAAATATTGCCGATCGATGCAATCATCAAAATCACTGCACCCATGAACAGAAATTTGCCCATACCCGACAGGTCGCGTTTGATCGTTGTTGCCAACGTAGCCATTGCGCCGAAGACCACGGCTGTGCCACCAAAAGCTGCCATGATTAACTGTGCCCCATTGCCAAAGCCGAGCACAAAACCAATCAGGCGCGAAAGCATGAGACCCATAAAGAAGGTAAATAGCAACAGCAGGGCTACGCCCATTGAGTTTTCTTTATTCTTTTCGATCGCGAACATCAGACCGAAAGCACCTGCCATGAAGATGATCAGGGTCATGCCAGGACTGGCCATCATTGCTTGCGCGATACCGGTGTAGACGCCAATTGCGGCACCCAAAACGGTTGGGATCATTGAAATTGCCAGCAACCAGTAGGTGTTGCGAAGTACGCGGTTGCGCGCAACTGCGGACGAAGCGCCGTAGGCATCTTGTGAAATTGAATGGAAATCGCTCATCGTGAACTCCTGTTGGGATGACTGACTTGTTTAAAGCTTATCAGCTGAGTATTACTATGATTGAAATCATACCTTACAGTTCCCTGAATGGGAATAATAAATTGTTTCGGCATGGCTGTAACAGATTCACGCACCTAAACGGTGCGCCTTGAGCTCGTGTCCTTGAGTTTTATAGACCGACCACCGAGCGCGTGCGGCCAGCTTATCGTCTTCGTCTTCAGAAACAATTTCAAGCACCCGATTGACCGAACCAAGATTTGGCGGGCAATCGTCCGACAAATTCAGCAACCAGGTATGTTCTCTTAATTTGCTCAGTGCATCATCCAGGTTGTTCTGAACCATCACGACAGCGATTGAGGCAGCATGAACGCTATCGCTTGTTACGTGTGGCACAAAGGCCGTGTCTTCAACTGCCCACAAGAGACGATCGAAAGTAGCGAGTCTTTGCTCATCGGGGCAATAAACGAGGACTCTCTGGCCTGCCAGATATTGCCGCAAGACGGTCTGGCAGGCTTGAGTCAATCGTTGCTCGGCGCCGAAGGCAAAGTCTATTCTGGCCATCGTTTTGTATCCGCTCTGGTATCGAAGCGACTTACTGGTAAGCCGCAGTGATGAGGTAATTGAGCAAAAGCGGGACTGGTCGCGCTGTCGAACCTTTTTCAACACCAGATTTCCAGGCTGTGCCCGCGATATCCAGATGTGCCCAGCGGTAGGCTTTCGTGAAACGAGACAAAAAGCAAGCGGCTGTTACTGCTCCAGCCGGCGGGCCACCAATGTTCGCCATGTCTGCAAAGTTGGATTTGAGCTGCTCCTGATAAGCGTCATCCAGCGGCATACGCCATGCCGGATCCTGAGCTTCCTTGCCCGCCGATAGCAAGGCATCTGCCAGCGCATCGTCGGTTGCGAACAAGCCAGAATTAACTTTACCTAAAGCAGTGACGCATGCGCCCGTAAGGGTAGCAATATCGATCACCGCTTGTGGCTTGAACCGCTCAGCGTAAGTGAGTGCATCACACAAGATGAGCCGGCCCTCGGCATCGGTATTGAGGATTTCGATAGTTTGACCTGACATACTGGTTACGACATCACCAGGCTTGTTAGCACTGCCGTTAAGCAGATTCTCGCATGCTGGAATCAAGCCAATGACCTCGATTGGCAACCCTAGCTCCGCGACTGCCTTCAGGGTGCCAATCACACTGGCGGCACCGCACATGTCGAATTTCATTTCATCCATCGTGGCTGCGGGTTTAATTGATATGCCACCGGCGTCAAACGTGACACCTTTGCCGACGAGGATGATTGGACCTGAGCTTGCTGTCTTGCTGCTGGCTTTCTTGCTGGTTGTAGCGGCTGCTGGCTTGTTGTAGTGCATCACGATGAAGCGTGGCGGCTGATCAGATCCTCTTGAAACCGACAGAAACGAGCCCATGCGTAGCGCTTCAATCTGTTTGCTCTCAAGCACAGTGACTTTTATGGATTTAAAGTCGCGCCCCAGTTGCTTGGCGGTATCACCGAGATAGCTGGGTGTGCAGATATTGCCTGGCAGATTGCCCAGGGTTTTGGCTAAAGTCATCCCGGCAACAAGCGCCGAGCCTTCAACCAGACCAAGTTGCGCACTGGATAAGTCTGCTTTGTCGACCCAGAGTGTGTATTTTTTGAGCTTAGGTTGACGACTCGCGTCTGGCTTGCCTATGGTCGCGTTGTAGTAATAAGTTGCGTCGCCGACGGACTGAGCCGCGCTGCGTGCCCGCAAACGAATGGGGGTAGGGCATGCAATTGCTGTTAACGTAGAACAGGCATCGGTGAGCTGTGCCTGCACGCAGTACGCAGCAAAGGCGTGTTCTGCACGTGCCAGTGTTTTAGCACTGTAGTCAATTTGTTTACCCAGACCGACTAACACCACTCGTTGTGCTGATACGCCAGTCAACTGACGCAATACCAGGGTCGTGGCAAGGCGACCGGTAAATTCGGTCTTGATCATCGCGCGAACCGCGCCGTTACTCGCACGATCGATAATATCAGCCGCAGGGCTTAAAATCCCGTCTGTAAATACGCCGACAGCCAGTGCCGGGGTTTTGATCTGATGGGGTGATGCGGTGACGTGTGTGCTAAATTCCATTGATTGACTCCTGAAGCGCCTTGAGAACTTCCTCGATTATCCCGCATTTTTGATTCATGTCCCTATTTAAACGCTCCGTCACTTCAGAAGTCGCTAATCACTCGGGCGTTGTGTTTTCAACGTTGATCGTGATCTGGCTAAGTATTGTGCTGGTGCGTCTGCTTGGTGAGGCGGCTGCTGGCAAAATTGGTCCGGATATTGTGATCGGACTGGCCACTTTTACGACCATCGCAGCGTTGCCGACCATTCTTGCCTTTGCGATTTTTATTGGTGTGCTGACGACGGTGACGCGCAACTATCGCGAGTCAGAAATGGTCGTCTGGTTTTCAAGCGGTCTGTCACTGCTGGACTGGATCAATCCCATCTTGAGATTGGCTGTACCAGTTGCCATCGCAAGCACTTTGCTGACCATGTTTGCCACGCCGTGGGCTAACAGGCAGATGGAAGACTACCGCGCCAAATACGAGATGCGGTCTGACTTATCCAAAATAACCGCTGGTCAGTTCATGGAAGTCGAGGAAGGGCAGCGGGTGTTTTTTGCTGAAGAGGCAAGCGAAGACCAGACTACGCTTGGTAACCTATTTTTACGGGCGCTTGATCCGAACTGGCACTCCATTGTCACAGCGAAATCTGCAGTAACCGAGATCGAGGCCAATGGAGATCGTTTTCTGGTGCTTGAAAAAGGCCAGCGCTACGATCTGAAGCCTGGTACGTCTGAATTCAGAGTGTCGGATTTCGAACGCTTTGGGATGCGCTTAGAGAGCAAGGACAGCGCCCAGTCGGCCGAACAGCGCCGTCTTGAGCTACTAAAAAGCCGTAAGGCGAGACCAACTGAGTTGTTGATCATAGATCCCGAACCAGAGGCCAAAGGTCAGTTGTTCTGGCGAATTTCTATCCCGATCGCCGCACTGAACCTGGCATTACTTGCTATTCCGCTGGGTGCTGTCAACCCAAGGATCGCCAGGTCAGAGCTACTGATTGCCGGTTTGATCGCCATGCTCTACATGAACCTCATCAATATTTCTCAAGGGTGGATTAATACTTCGACCATTCCTTTCGGGGTAGGGGTCTGGGTGGTTCATTGCGTTTTTGCCGGGTTGACGGCGTTTTTGCTCTTCCAGCGCTTGCGAATCAAGGCACCGAAAGATCCAGTAGCGGTGCAGGCCTAGGCTGCTGCGTAGCATAAGCTAATAAATAAAAGTTAGTTTAAGTTGATTCTATATAACTTAAAATGTTGCATCTTCAGGGGTTTATATGAATTTGCAACAGTTTCGCTTCGTGCGTGAAACCATCAGACGTAACTTTAATTTGACTGAGGCAGCTAACAATCTGTTTACGTCTCAGCCTGGGGTTTCGAAAGCCATTCTCGAGTTCGAGGATGAGTTAGGCGTACAAATATTTGAACGCTATGGCAAGCGGATCAAAGGATTGACAAAGCCTGGTGTCGCGGTTGCTCAAGTGATCGATCGGATCATGCAGGAGATTGATAATCTAAAAAAAGTCAGCGATGACTTCGCCCGCCGGGACGAGGGATCGATGGTCATTGCTTGTACCCATACACAGGCACGCTATGTCCTGCCAAAAGTGATTCCAGCATTCAGGGCTTTGTTCCCCAAGGTTCATTTGTCTCTGGCAGAGGGCAGTCCGCCGCAGCTTGCGGACATGGTACTTAGTGGGCACGCTGACCTTGCAATTGCTACCGAGTCCCTCGCACTGACCCCCGGTCTCTCGACCATACCCTGTTACAGCTGGGGCCACGCAGTCGTCGTCAGGCCAGATCATCCACTCGCCCATCTAGCCAAAGATATCAATTTTGTGCTTTCACTTGAACACCTGAAAGACTATCCGGTGGTGACCTATGACCGGGCTTTCTCCGGCCGACGATCAATGGATGAAGCGTTTCAGCGCCAGGGTATTAAACCGGACATCGTGCTTGAGGCAATTGACGCAGATGTCATAAAAACCTACGTGGATGTTGGCATGGGCATTGGCATCATTGCTGGTGTGGCTTTCGAACCCTCACGCGACAGTCATCTGGTGCGAATACCTGCGGAGCACTTGTTTGGTGAGCAAACGACCCGGATCGCAGTTAAATCAGGCGTTTTTTTGCGTGATTATGTCCATACCCTGATCGCGATGCTGTCGCCCGATCTGGATGACGCTCAGATAAAGACGCTACTAGACGCCAAACCAGGATCAGTGAAGATATAAAATATTGAATAAGAATCGTTATTGTTTGAATTGACTATTTAAATGAGAATCATTATCATTTAACCTGTTTATACAAGTATCAACAGGAGCCGGTTATGGTCAATTTACTGAGTGCAGTCGTGGTCGGGGCAGATCGTCTGGGCAATATCCCTGACCTCTTGCGTGGCCACAACATCCGAATCACACACCATATCAGTGGCCGCGACCCCTCTCATCAGAAAAAAACCTTGCAGTTGCCGTCGGGCACAGGCCTGGTGATTCTGCTAACTGATTTTCTTGGGCATAACGTGATGAAGACCTTTCGACAGGCCGCTCAGCGTCAAGGTGTAAGGATTGTGGCTTGTCGTCGCTCAGTATGTGCCGTGCAGCAAGCATTAACCCAATTAGGGCTGCCGAGTATTGCTCGCGGAGTTTGACGTGGTTTGAGGCGTCTTGGTTTTAGTTGCCGCAGTTTTGGTTGTTGCTGTGCTCTGCGGTGCCGAGGTAGTTTTTGACGTTGAGCTAACCGCAGATGTTGAGTTGGCACTCTTGTTCGTTTTACTGGATTTGGATGCCACACCCGTCGAATCTGCCTTGGCAGTCTTGGTGGGTGACGACGACTTAGCCTCTTTGGCTGGCATTGTTGCTTGTGATTTAGTTGAAATCTGACTGTTTTTATTTGATGAATGATTAGTCGCAGTGCCGGTCCCCTTGCTTGCAGGGATGGAAATCGGTGCCGAGTCAGTCAGGCCAGTACCGGTATTCGCTGATGCAAATTCAGCACCTTCCAATCGACGGGCACCGGTAAACCGCTTGTCCCAGTAGCGCTCGTTGATGTCCTCGATCCGGACAACACCACCCGATGCAGGTGAGTGAACAAACTTGCTATCACCCAGATAAACACCTACATGGGAAAACCTCCTACCCATTGTGTTGAAGAAAACCAGATCGCCAACCTGTAATTGATTGCGCTCGATAGTTGAGCCGAGCTTGGCCATGTCATCAGAACGTGGGGGCAGCTTCAGACCGAGTGAAGCCTGTGCAGAATAAAATACGAGACCGCTGCAATCGAAGCCGGTTTCCGGTGATTTCCCGCCAAATCGGTAGCGAATGCCTAGCTGAGTCAACGCCTGCCGGGCGAGCGGATTATTGATGTCTTCCGGATTGATTTTGATGTTTGCACTGCGTTGCCTCGCCATAAATTCGCTGATGGGATCACGGGCATACTGCCAACCAGCGCTGTCGCTATCGTTGTCGCTCTGATCATAGGCACTGCGTAAACCGTTCGGACCTGTCGCACAACCGACCAACAAGGTGGCGCACAAGGCACCAAGCAGCGCGCAAAATCTGACTGTCCATCGGTGACTAATCCTGCCTGTCGAAAGCATCAAACGAGCAGAATGTAATGATGGAGGTGAAATAAACATTCTCAATAGGCGGGAAAAACCGGATAGCCAAGCTGTAAGACTAAAGCCAAGATAGCGGTATTGCAACAATTAAGTGGCTGCAAGCTAAGGATTTTTATGCATCAACGTCAAAAAATTACATATAAAACGTCGCTTTCACCATAGCTCAAAATAGTAACAGACCCCAACAAACCTAATAAATCAAACTGCTTAAGTGAAAGGAGTACCTTCAATGAACCCCGTTCAACGCTTTCATCGGCGATCAATCGATGACAGAGATGCTTTCTGGACAGCTGAATCAGAAGCGATTCATTGGCACAAGCCCTTTGAGCGAGTGCTGGATTTCTCAAAACCTCCGTTTGCAAAATGGTTTGTTGGCGGTCAGACGAATTTATGCTTCAACGCGGTGGATCGCTGGGTCGCTACGCGAGGCGATGAGCGGGCGCTAATCTGGGTATCTACCGAGGTTGATCAAGAAATTACTTACACCTATCGTGACTTGTATGACGAGGTAAACACGGTTGCAGCGATGCTCGCTAGCCAGGGTGTTAGTCAGGGCGATCGCGTGCTGATTTACATGCCAATGATCCCGGAGGCCGTGTTCGCCATGCTGGCATGCGCGCGCTTGGGTGCTGTTCACTCGGTTGTGTTCGGGGGCTTTGCATCGGTTAATTTGGCTCAGCGCATTGATGATGCCCAGCCAAAAGTCATTGTCACTGCTGACGCTGGCTCAAGAGGCGGCAAGGTAACTCCCTACAAACCCCTGCTGGATAAAGCGATTGCGCTATCAAAACAGCCACCTGCTCAAGTCATCATCGTTGATCGTGGCTTGTTCGCTTTTGAGCCGGTTGCAGGGCGAGATCTGGACTACAGCAAGCTGCATGCTCAATATGACAAGGCAGAGGTTGCCCCCGTTTGGCTTGAATCATCCGCACCGAGTTACATCCTGTACACCTCGGGTACGACCGGCAAGCCCAAAGGCGTTCAGCGCGATACTGGTGGATACGCCGTGGCGCTCGCCTCTTCCATGAAAGGCGTGTTCAACGGCAAGGCAGGTGAGACCTTTTTATGCACCAGTGACATCGGCTGGGTAGTAGGGCATTCCTATATCGTTTATGGTCCTTTGATTGGCGGTCAGGCCACAATTCTTTACGAAGGTACGCCGATTCGCCCTGACGGCGGGATCCTGTGGAGCCTAGTTGAACGCTTCTCGGTTAACACGATGTTCTCAGCGCCAACTGCAATCCGGGTGCTTAAAAAACAAGATCCGGCACTCTTGAAGAAATACGACTTGTCTTCATTGCGCTCGCTCTATCTGGCCGGAGAACCGCTCGACGAGCCAACCGCTGAGTGGATATCTGAGGGTTTAGGTAAACCGATCATTGATAATTATTGGCAAACGGAAACAGGCTGGACGATTTTGGCGGCGCAACCTGGTGTGGCTGAGGTCCCAACCAAATTTGGTAGCCCGTCTTTCCCCGTCTACGGGTTTGATGTGCGCGTGATTGATGAGCAGACAGGCGAAGACCTCGGTCCCAATCAAAAAGGCGTGGTCGCGATTGCGCCACCATTGCCCCCGGGTGCCATGAGCACAATCTGGGGTGACGATGAGCGTTTTGTTGAGACATACTTTAACGCTATCCCCAATCGACAGGTTTATTCGACCTTTGACTGGGGGCTGTTTGATGATGATGGGTACTTCTTTATTCTTGGTCGCACCGACGATGTCATCAATGTGGCCGGCCATCGACTGGGCACTCGTGAGATCGAGGAGTCGATTAATAATCATCCCTCAGTTGCCGAGTGTGCGGTGGTAGGGATTGCGGATCAGCTCAAAGGGCAAGTCGCGGTTGCTTTTGCAGTGCTGAAAGACCCTGCGATACTAGACCAGCCAGGCGCTGACCTGAAGCTTGAAGGTGCGATCATGAAGATAGTTGACGAGCAGCTTGGTGCAGTCGCACGGCCAGCTCGAGTCAGATTCGTCACGACGCTTCCCAAGACGCGCTCTGGTAAAGTGTTAAGACGGGCGATTGTGGCAGTTTGCGAAGGCAGGGATCCAGGGGATCTCACCACCATCGAAGACCCAAGTGCACTTGAACAAATAAAGGATTCGCTTTGAAAACTAAATCAATTCTCGGTGATGCAGATGTTGCACGGATGATGGCTGCGGCTAAAGCGTGCGCAAATCAGAACAACTGGGCGGTGACCATCGCCATTGTTGATGACGGTGGTCATCTGTTGGCCTTGCAACGCCTTGACGGCGCTGCCCCCATCTCCGCTCACATTGCGCCTGCTAAAGCCCACACGGCTGCGGTAGGACGTCGTGAGACTAAACTTTACGAAGAAGTTATCAATAATGGCCGCACCTCGTTTCTGACGGCCCCCCTGGTTAAGGGAATGCTGGAAGGCGGATTGCCAGTTATTGTGGACGGTGAGGTGATTGGTGCCGTCGGTGTTTCAGGCGTTAAATCGTCTGAAGACGCTCAGATTGCAGCAGCAGGCATTGCAGCGCTTTAAGACTTGCTATCAAAAGTTTTTTATTAAAAATAGAGTTCAGTTATCAGGCTCACAGGAGATATCGCCATGTCCATGTCAATCGAATCAACGCTTGTTGAAACCCGTGTCTTTCCGCCACCAGCCGACTTCGCCAAACAGGCTAATGTTTCTGGTGCAGCGGGTTATCAAGCACTGCTTGACGAAGCAGATCGCGATCCTGATGCGTTCTGGGGACGTCTCGCCAGGGAGAACCTGAACTGGGTAAAACCGTTCACAAAAGTCCTGGATGAATCGCGGGCACCGTTCTTTCGATGGTTTGGTGACGGGGATTTGAATGTCTCTGCTAATTGCCTGGATGTCAATCTGAGCAACGGTAATGCGGATAAGGTCGCCATCATCTTTGAAGCAGATGGTGGCGATGTCACGCGTGTGACCTATCGACAGCTCTACGAACGTGTCTGCCAGTTTGCCAATGGATTGAAATCGCTTGGCTACAAAACCGGCGAACGCGCAATTATTTATTTGCCAATGTCGATAGAAGCGGTGGTTGCGATGCAAGGCTGCGCGCGGCTTGGCATTACGCACTCTGTCGTGTTTGGTGGGTTCTCGGCAAAGAGTTTGCACGAGCGCATCACCGATGTGGGTGCGACGCTGGTGATTACCGCAGACGAGCAGATGCGTGGCGGCAAGTCTATTCCGCTAAAACCGGCAGTTGACGAGGCGTTTGGTATGGGCGGCTGCGAGGCAGTTCGCCATTGCGTGGTCTATCAGCGTACCGGCGGCAAAGTCGTCTGGGATGACAAACGCGATGTCTGGATGCATGAGCTAGTCAAGCAGCAGGCCACCACCTGCGAGCCCGTTGCTGTCAATGCCGAGCATCCTTTATTTATTTTGTACACCTCAGGATCTACTGGCAAGCCAAAAGGTGTGCAACACAGTTCAGCCGGGTATTTGCTGTGGGCCAAGCTGACGATGCAATGGGTGTTTGATGCCAAAGCGAGCGATATCTTTTGGTGTACGGCGGATGTAGGCTGGGTGACTGGTCACACTTACATCGCCTATGGCCCGCTCGCCGCAGGGATGACGCAAATTGTGTTTGAAGGCGTGCCGACCTACCCGGACGCTGGCAGGTTCTGGAAGATGATCCAGGATCACAAAGTCACGATTTTTTATACCGCGCCGACTGCGATCAGATCGTTGATTAAGGCGTCTGACGCCAACGAGGCGCATCACCCCAAGTCGTATGACTTGACCAGTCTGAGACTGCTGGGTTCTGTCGGTGAACCGATCAATCCTGAGGCCTGGATGTGGTACCACAATAACGTTGGGGGAGGTCGTTGCCCCATCGTTGATACCTGGTGGCAAACAGAAACGGGCGGACACATGATCACGCCGTTGCCGGGTGCGACACCATTAAAACCAGGATCTTGCACCACACGTCTGCCCGGTATCACAGCTGCGATTGTTGATGAAACTGGTCACGACGTGGATGCAGGTCACGGTGGCTTTCTCGTGATTAAACGGCCCTGGCCTTCGATGATTAGAACCATTTGGGGCGATCCGGATCGTTTTGAAAAGAGCTACTTCCCACCAGAGCTTAAAGGATATTATCTGGCTGGTGACGGCGCTCAGTGCGATGCTGACGGTTGCTTCTGGATCATGGGGCGGATTGATGACGTACTGAATGTCTCTGGCCATCGACTAGGGACAATGGAAGTCGAGTCTGCCTTGGTGTCGCATGAAATGGTTGCCGAGGCGGCGGTGGTGGGCCGCCCGGACGCCACGACCGGTGAGGCGGTTGTTGCCTTCGTAGTGCTAAAACGCGCGAGACCTGAGGGTGATGAAGCTATTGCCATTGGCAAACAATTGCGCGACTGGGTAGCCAAAGAGATCGGACCAATTGCTAAACCTAAGGAGATCCGGTTTGGTGATAATTTACCCAAGACTCGCTCAGGCAAAATTATGCGTCGTTTATTGCGTGTGGTGGCCAAAGGTGAGGCGGTGACTCAGGATGTGTCGACCCTGGAGAACCCGGCTATTCTTGATCAGCTGTCCAAACCAGTTTGAGCAGTTTCAAAGAGATCAGGACACTTTGTCCTGATTTTTTTGATGTACCACCCGCGCGTTCATTTCAAGTCGCATCTGCTTACGAAGCTCTGCAGCGGCGTAGCGGCGCTTCTCTTGCTCGCTAAACGGCCGCAAGGGGGGGACGGGGACAGGTTTGCGCTGATCGTCAACAGCTACCATCGTAAAGAAGCAGCTATTGACGTGTCTGACCTCCTGGGTCTGGATATTCTCTGCGATCACCTTGACCCCGACTTCCATGGAAGAGGTGCCCGTATGATTGATGGATGCTAAAAATGTGACCAACTCACCTACGTGTATCGGCTGCCTGAAAGTGACCTGATCGACGCTCAGCGTCACCACGTAGCGACTGGCGTAACGACTTGCGCAAGCATAGGCGACCTGATCCAATAGTTTGAGGATTGACCCGCCATGAACGTTGCCTGCAAAATTTGCAGTGTCGGGAGTCATCAGCACAGTCATGGTTAGCTGATGGGCGGGAAGATGTGACATAAATAGCTCTCAGCAATTAAATCAGAATGAGTGGTATGTTAACGCGCATGATGAATTGCAACCGGTCATTGATCGTAGTTGACCAAACGACAACTTACACAAAAGAAGGCATATGAAAATTCTAATCGTTGGTGCTGGTGGAGTCGGTGGTTATTTTGGTGCCCGTTTAATTAACGCTGGTGCTGATGTTACGTTTCTGTTGCGTGAGGCCAGACATCAAAAAATAAAGGCTGAAGGTCTGGTTGTTGAGACCCCGAAAGAGACCTTTACTGTGCGAGCGAAATCAGTCACCAAAGATCAACTCCAGCCCGAGTACGACATCATCATGCTTGCCCCCAAAGCCTATGATCTGGATGATGCGCTCGAGTCCATTGCAGGTGCGAGCAGCAAAGGCGTACTCATTCCCTTTTTGAATGGTTTAAACCATTTGCAAGCGCTGGATGAGCGTTTTGGGCTTGATCGGGTGATGGGTGGCGTGGCGCAGATCGCTGGCACGATCACCGAAACAGGTGCGGTAAAACGCTTGAACGAACTTGCAACGCTGACCATCGGTCCGCGTTCAGACGCCCATGTCCAGCTAGCAAAAGATTTCTTCGAGCTTTGCCAGCAGGCTCAGTTCGACAGTATTTATAGTGCAAACATCGAGCAATCTCTCTGGGATAAGTGGGTCTACCTGGCGTGTCTTGCTGGTATGACCACACTCTTTCGAGGATCAGTCGGTGAGATTGTCGCTACCCCATGGGGTAGCGACATCATGACTAAATGTTTCGGTGAAACCTGCGCAGTTGCGGCGGCCTACGGGTTCGCAATGAGTTCAGCCGCGCATGCCAAAGCACTCGGTAATTTAACCAAAGTGGGTTCTAACTTTACTGCATCGATGCTACGCGATTTGCGTAATGGCAACAGGACCGAGCATGAGCATATTCTAGGCGGCATGGTGCAGCGCGGGTTGGCAAAAAATCTTGACTGCACCTTGATTAAGGCCGCCTATACCCAACTATGTGTGGCGCAGACGCAGCGTCAGGCTTAGGGCAGCATTGATACCTTGACCATCAAGACTGACTGAGCCAGCCTTGTCCGTGAATCTCTCAGCTACAGCCACCAAAACATTCTGGGGGTGGTGGATGGTCGGCGGTTGCATGGCAATAGCTGTCATTGCGTGGTCTTTTGCGTTGTATGGGCCAAGTGTCTATCTGCACACCATCAGTCAACAACACAATTGGTCTATTGGCTTGGTGTCGTCGGCACTCACGCTTTCGTTTTTAGTCAACGCGTCTGTCTTGATTTTCGTGGGACCAGCAATTGCCCGCTACGGAGCTAAACCGATGATGATGGCGGGCTCCGCGTCGATGGCAATCGGCCTGAGCAGTATGGGTCAAGTGACTGAAGTGTGGCAGATCTATCCTGCATTTGCCCTGATGGGTTTAGGCTGGTCGTGCTTGTCGACGACTGCGCTTACCACGACACTTGCGCCCTGGTTTAGTAAGTTTCAAGGCCGAGCTGTATCGACTGCCATGCTCGGCGCGAGCGTTGGCGGCATGATTGGTGTGCCGTTCTTGCTGACATTGATTGAGACGGTTGGTTTCGAGAGAGCCATGCTCTGTGCGGGCTTGATCGTAGTAGTGGTTATATGGCCGATTAGTTTCTTTGTTTTGAAGCGAAGACCGCAAGATATGGGTCTACATCCAGACGGGTTGAGCGGGATCGGGCAAACTTCAGCTGCCGAGGCAAAACAATGGACACGGAAAACAGCCCTGCAGACCACCGAGTTGAGGACTGTCATGCTGGCTTTTGGTTTGGCATTGATGGTACAGATCGGTTTTCTCACTCATCAGGTATCGATGTTGCTACCGGTCGTCGGACCACGGGTGACTGGTTTATGCGTGACCGCGGCTGCCTTCTCAGCTTTTCTTGCAAGGATGCTGTTAGCTCGCTTTTCTGACCGGATGGATGTCCGAATTATCGCATCGGGTGTGTTGCTTCAAGCTGCGCTGGCAATATTGCTGGTTTGTGTTTTGCCTACAACCCCATGGGCGTTAATGCTGGGCGTGGTGCTTTACGGCATGACTGCTGGGAACGTCACGACGCTGCCACCGATTATTGTCAGACGTGAGTTTGGGGCGTCGTCGTTTGGGATCGTTTTTGGTATCTGCGCGATGATCATGCAGCTGATGTCGGCTATGGGCCCAGGTGTTTTCGGTTTGCTTTTTGACTGGAGTGGCAACTATCGCTTGCCTCTGGCGATTGCATCGTTGATGAATCTGATCGCTGCCGTGATTGTTTTGCGGGGTCGCAAAAAGAGGTCTTAGGTACATCTTTGCGCAGCTAGCAAAATGTCCAGTTGAATTTTCTATTTGTTTTATACTCGATTTCGATCGGGTAATTCAAAGATGAAAATGATGCAACGACGTGATTTTCTGAAAAACGCGGCTACCGTTGTCTTTGGTGCCGGATTACCGGTGAGTGGGGCGATTGCGCAGAATCGCTTTGCTAAATATGCAGGGCAGACGGTTACAGTCAGCGTGCCCGCGCATCCACAGTTCGACGCAATGGTCAACCTCTTGCCCCAGTTCACAAAAGAAACGGGCATTAAAGTCGAAACCGATAAATCGACAATGAGTCGGTTAAAAGACAAACAATTGCTTGAAATGGCAAAAGCGGAAGGTGAGTACGACCTAAGCTGTTATGTTGTGATGTGGAAAACTGAATATGTCGCCAAAAGTCTTATTCAGCCAATTGAACCATTCTTTACGAATGCTGCGTTAGCCGACCCTGCCTATGATCTGAACGACATCATCCCGATCTACCTTGAGAACATTGGACTAGTAGGTGGCAGTAAAGGCTATCTTCAAGGACCTGGTGCCAGGTTGTATGGGTTACCTTACGGAGGCGAAACGTCGATACTCGCCTATCGTCACGATATCTTTGAAAAGCACCAATTACAGGTGCCGGCGAACTACAAAGAGTTTTCTGCTCTCTTGCACAAGATTAAAGACAAAGCGGCAATGGGGGCGTTAGCGTCCCGTGGTCAGATGGGCCATCAAGCCGTGCACGCCTGGTTGGTGCACTTGAATCCGCTCGGTGGCAGCATCTTTGACGAACAATGGCGACCTCGTTTTAATGATCAAGCGGGGGTTGATGCGCTGAAGTTTTTGCAAGATGTCATGGCTACGGGTGTCCCTGGCATGTCAAGCTTTCACCAGAACGAGAGTAATGCTGCTTTTCTGGGCGGGCAAACAGCGATGTACCTTGACTCAACGCTTATTTCAGGCCTCGTCAACAACACTCGCAAATCCAAAATTTCAGGCAAAGTGCGCTATGCACTACATCCCATGGGAGTGCGCCGCGCGTCTCAATCGGGCGGTCTGGGTCTCGCCATTGCCAGGAATGCAAAGAATGCAGATGCTGCGTTCTTGTTATTGCAATGGTTGACTTCAAAGGCTCAGGACAAAGCAGTCGCGCAACTGGGTGGTTCACCAATGCGAAAATCGACTTTGAATGATCCAGAAATGATTCGCCGTTATCCAGAGTATGAGGTTTTTCAAGAGGCTCTGAAGTATGCGAATCCTGACTGGCGGCCGATTATCCCGGATTGGGATAAGATTAATGTGCAGTTTTTGGGGGTTGGAATTTCAGAGGCTTTGACTGGTACGAAAACTGCAGAGGCTGCACTCAACGACATGATTCCTCAAGTCAAAAAAATGATGCAAGATGGCGGCTATAGCGCCTGAACGCTTCGCAGCAAAATACGCTTCCGGACAAAGCAACAATAATAAAAATTGAGACAAGCATGACAGAAAAAATAGCATTTATCGGTGTCGGCCAAATGGGACGTGGCATGTCGCAGCGCCTCATAGAGAAAGGCTTTGATGTCCTGGGCTACGATGTCAGTGAGCAAAGCCAGCTCGCTGCGCAAGCGGTGGGTATCCCAACCACAGGCGATTTGAGTGTTGCGCTAGCCGGTCGGAAAATCATATTGTCTAGCCTACCCAATTCGGTCATTGCGATTGAGGCTTGGCTGGGCCTTGAAGGCATCCTCAGCCTGGCTGAGCCGGGTTCGATTGGGATCGAATTGAGCACGATTGATCCTGACACCATGCGCAAGCTGGCAGAAGCAGCCAGAGACAAAGAGGTTGATCTGATAGATGCGCCTGTCAGCGGCGGGCCTGGCGAAACCGTGACCGGCAAACTGGTCATCATGGTCGGTGGACAGCAGTCTGCTATCGCTGAAGTTGATGAAATTTTGAAGGCGCTGAGTAGTTCGTATCATTACACCGGTGGTGTTGGCACAGCTAAAGCCGTCAAACTCGTCAATAATATGATGTCGATGGGCAATATTGTCGTCGCAGCTGAAGCCTTCGCACTTGGGCTTGCTGCTGGGGTTGAACCGGATTTGCTCTATTCTGTGTTGTCTCAATCGGGCGGCACCTCGCACCACTTTACCAAGCGATTTCCGAAAGCGATCAAAAATGATTTTGCGCCAGGTTTCAAGCTTGAGCTCGGTGAAAAGGATTTAGCCTTGGCGATTGAGTTTGGCCGGACCTTGCAACACCCGACTCCGGCTGCTTCCTCTATCCGTGAGCTGATGGCATTGGGCTTAGCGGCTGGCTACCGGGGGCAAGATGTTGTTGCGATGCTCGACTTTTACAACAGAGCGCATCGTTAATCGGTTTTGGCTTAAATTTTTTGATGGCCAGATTAATTACTCAATTGCCAACTCGAATCTGGATGCGAAATAACCCGCTTGTCCTCGAGCAATTTATGCAGATGGGCTAGTAGTGATCTCGTGGCAATCGCATGACGGCCGCTTGGTACATCGTCGTAAACCCGCGTGACCAGTATCTCAAGTGTGATTGGCTCTTGCACTTCCCGAAGCGCTTTCAGAACTTTGTTTTCGCGGTCTTGCCTGTGCACAAGCAGGCGCTCAACGGCTTCTACGGGTTGGTGCATCAAGAAACCATGGCCTGGAGCAAGATAGTCAATATTCAATGAAGTGATCTTGCGCAAAGACGCCAGGTAGGTGGCAAGATGTCCATCAGGCGGATTGATGACGACTGTTGATCCTTGCATGATATGGTCGCCGGTAAAAAGCAGCCGTTCTGCTTCGAGCAGAAAACAGAGATGATTGGACGCGTGTCCCGGTGTATGGATAGCCTGCAATCTCATTCCACCGACGTCGCAATAATCACCATCATTGAGTACAACATCAGGCATGAAGGTCTGATCTTGATTGTCGTGAGGCGGCGGCGCCATGCCCAGCAAGATTGCGCCTGTCTGGTTTTTGAGTAATTGCGCTGCAGGTGAGTGATCTTTATGTGTATGGGTACAAAGCACCCATTTGATGTTGCCCGCAGCATGTTCAAGAATATTGTCGATGTGGGCTTGATCGGCTGGGCCGGGGTCGATTACCGCGATACCCGTCAACGTATTGCCAAGCAGGTAGGTGTTGGTACCAGGGCCAGTCATCATGCCTGCATTAGCGGCAGTCAATCTGATGATGTCTTCACCAATCTTTGTCGGCAGACCCGGCGCGATGTAATTACGGCAGTGGCCTTTGTTCTCTACGTCAATTTTTGTGATTTCAGCATAGGCAGGGTCACCCGGGATCAGCAGATGACTTTGACCGTCCCGGTCGAGGGCGCCTTTCGGATTCATTTTGAGTATCTTGCGGGGAGTCTTAGCGTGCGTGAGCAAATCGTCAACGCTATCAAACTCTGCGAGCGCTTCAAGTGTTTTGATGGTGGGGAACATCAAGCTTAATTCACCCACCTTACCCATCTCAAGCGCAACTTGGGGTCTTACCCACAAGTGGGCAACGGTTTCAGAGTTGTCCTGCATGGGGATTTGTTGGCTTGGCGCGCGAGCCACGAAAAACCTGGTGTCATAGCGCCGTGGTTGACCTGCCTTAGTCACCCAATGACTAAAGTAGTGGATTCGATCGGTGGCCACCTGCAGCTGAAGCTGCTTCAGTATTTCAACGAAAGATAGCTTGTTATGGGTGAAATCCGCTCTTAATGCAGCCAGACGATCTGCTTCAGCTTGATCAAAGCTAAACAGTTTCTCGTCGGCGTGGTAACCAAGCACCAGCCCCGCCTCTTCAAAACACTCGCGCACTGCCGCAATCCAGTAGGCAAGCCCGCCTTGCTCGATACCCAGAAGATGACTCGCTTGTTCGTCATCAAGACCCACACAAAGATCAACTATCTCTTCGTGCTGATCTTGCGCATCCAGTCCGCCACCAGGAAACACATGCATCCCTTTTGCAAATGTGACTTGGGTAGTTCGCTTGAGCATCAGTACTTCAAAACCATCAACGGTATCGCGCGCAAGAATAATCGTAGCCGCGGGTTTGATGGGTACAGGTGTTTCGGTCAAGGACTGCTCCAGGCAGAATCAGATTAAGACGTAGCTTAGACCAAAAAGCGTTACATCACTGCGCCAATCTGCCATGGTACGAATTCGTTTTGACCATAGCCGTGATTTTCGCTTTTGGTTTTTTCGCCTGAAGCAACACGGATAATCATCTCAAAAATTTCTTTCCCTTTTTCCTGGATTGAGACACCTTCATCAATAATTTCACCACAATTGATGTCGATATCTTCGCTTTGACGAATCCATAGCGCATTGTTGGTGGCCAGTTTGATGGAAGGCGATGGGGCGCAACCATAAGCCGATCCGCGGCCAGTCGTGAAACAAATCATGTTGGCACCGCCTGCAACCTGGCCAGTCGCCGAGACGGGGTCATAGCCTGGCGTATCCATGTAAACAAAGCCTTTGGCCTTGACTGGTTGGGCATATTCGTAAACCGCCTCCAGACGCATGGTGCCGCCTTTGGCCACAGCACCGAGGGATTTTTCGAGGATTGTCGTCAGACCGCCTGCCTTATTACCCGCAGATGGGTTGTTGTTCATCTCACCCTGATTGCGGGCACAATAGTCCTCCCACCAATGAATCCGGGAGATGAGTTTTTCGGCGATTTCTTTGCTCGCAGCGCGGCGGGTGAGCAAGTGCTCGGCTCCATAGATTTCAGGTGTCTCTGAGAGAATTGCGCTACCACCGTGCTTGACTAACATATCGACCGCAGCACCCAGAGCAGGGTTAGCTGAAATACCTGAATAACCATCTGAGCCACCACACTGAAGCCCGATGGTGAGGTGACTAATTGGCACGTCAACACGTTCGATTTTGTTGGCATGAGGCAACATGCCTTTAATCAAATCAATACCCTTCGCAACCGTTTTACTTGTGCCGCCAGTATCTTGAATATTGAACGTTTGAAAAAGCGGATTCTCAGATAAATTTTCGACAGACAGCAGATCGACTATCTGATTGCTTTCACAGCCCAAGCCCACCATCAAAACACCACAGAAGTTCGCGTGTCTGGCATAGCCAGCTAAGGTGCGACGCAAGACATCAATGCCTTCACCTGTACTGCCCATGCCGCAACCGGTCCCCATCGCCAACGCGATAACGCCATCGACGTTCGGGAAATCTGCCAGCGCAGCAGGGTTAGTCTGGCGATCGAAGTGGGCAGCGATGGCTCTGGCTGCGGTTGCCGAGCAGTTGACGCTGGTCAAGATACCGAGATAGTTGCGGGTCGCCACACGACCATCCTCACGCACGATCCCTTTGAAGGTTCTTGGCGTTGGCTCGTACTGTGTTGGCGTGGCATCTACGCCGATCGCATAGTCCCGTTCGAAAGCACCGCCCTCAGCGCCCATGCCAAGGTTGTGCACATGCACGTGAGAGCCAGCTTCAATGTCGGCAGTCGCAAAACCGATGATCTGGTTATAGCGTCGCACTGGATCGCCTTTGTTGATCTTTCTGGTCGCCACTTTGTGACCCGGTGGGACGAGGCCACGGACCGTTATATTTTCGGAAACGAGTTTGGCGCCAGAGACTAATTGCTGACGTGCAATGACGACATCATCCTGTATATGCAGGCGAATGATGGGTTCCATCTTTGATCCTTATCTTTGCTAATTTATTCTTTGACAGAGCCAGTCATGCCCGATACGTAATATTCGACAAAAAACGAATAGATAAACGCGACAGGCAGTGAGCCAAGTAAGGCACCCGCCATCAATGCGCCCCAGTGATAGACATCGCCCTCAACGAGCTCTGTGATGACACCTACTGGAACAGTCTTGGTCTCGGACGAGGAGACGAAGGTGAGGGCGTAGATGAACTCGTTCCAGGAAAGCGTGAACGCGAAGATACCTGCCGAGATCAAACCAGGCACTGCAAGCGGGAGGATGATGCGGGTGAGAATCTGCAAGCGTGTCGCGCCGTCAATCAAGGCGCACTCCTCTAGCTCGTAGGGGATAGATCTGAAGTAGCCCATGAGCAGCCAAGTGCAGAATGGCACGAGAAAAGTCGGGTAGGTGAGAATCAACGCCATCTTGGTATCAAACAAGCCGTACTGAAAAACAATACTGGCTAAGGGAATGAAAATGATCGATGGCGGTACCAGATACGCAAAAAAGATGATCATGCCCATGACCTTCGAGCCTTTGAAACGCAGGCGTTCGATTGCGTAAGCTGCGAGCACTGAAGTCAATAACGAAATGAAGGTTGCACTGATTGACACCACAAGCGTGTTCCAGAGCCACTGAGGATACGCGGTGTGAAACAGTAACTTGTTGAAATGCGCCAGCGTTGGATGCACAAGCCAGAAAGGGTTACCCGTTTGCGATAGCAGCTCGTTATCTGGCTTGAAGGCGGTAATTGCCATCCAGTAAAAAGGGAAGAGCAAAATAAAGAGCAATACGCCTAGTGGGATGTAAATCGTTACCCAGCGTCTTGGCAGGGACGTCAGGAAATCCATTCCCTGACTATTTTGTTTGGACATGGTGATTCCCTGATTATTTATTTGTCTGCGCCCTGTTGCCAGGCGCGTCGTTGTAGGCCGAAGTAGCTAAACATAATGGCTGCAAGCAAAAGCGGCACCATCATGGTGGCGATTGCTGCACCCTCGCCCAGCGCACCGCCTGGGATAGCTCGCTGAAACGCTAGCGTTGCCATCAGGTGAGTGGCATTAAGGGGGCCACCGCGAGTCAGCACGTAGATCAACTGGAAATCAGTGAAAGTGAACAATACCGAAAACGTCATGACCACGGCAATGATGGGCGTGAGCAAGGGCATCGTAATGAAGCGAAACTGCTGCCACGGTGTTGCCCCATCTATAGAAGAGGCCTCATAAAAAGAGGGGGATATCGTTTGTAAACCAGCTAGCAAGGAGATCGCCACAAACGGGATGCCGCGCCAGACGTTAGCTATGATCACCGACATACGAGCCATCCACGGGTCGCCAAGAAAATCAATGTAATGGTCTATCAAACCCATTTTGGTGAAGAGCCAGCTGATGACGGAGAACTGTGCGTCGTACATCCACCAGAACGCCAGTGCACTGAGTGCAGTCGGAGCGATCCAGGGCAACAAGACGACTGCTCTGAAAAATGACTGAAAAGGCAGATTCTTGTTGAGCAACAAGGCAAGCCAGAGCCCAAGTATGAACTTCGCAATACTGGCTACGATGGTATAGAACAGCGTGTTGAAGACAACTAATTGAAAAACACTATCGGTAATCAGATAGGCGAAGTTCTCTAAGCCTATCCATTCACCGACTCGACCGATCTTGGCGTCGGTAAAGCCTAGCCAAGTCCCTAGCCCTAACGGATACGCTAACAATCCAGCTAACAACAAGACCGCCGGCAGCATGAAGGTATAACCGAGTGCATGCCGATTGGATTGGAAACGCTCCATCAGGGAAAGGGCTTTCATACTTTACTTAGGCCTTGTAATAGCGTTTAGCACGTTCAGCTGCGCGTTGAGCCGCTTCTTTTGGGGTGCGGGTGCCGCTGGAGGCCTCTGCAACCATATCAAGAACGATGTAGTCGCCAAGCACCGCTGCAGACGCGGCACCCAGTGGGCCCGAGTAACCATGCACGGTTGCCATAGCGGGACATTCGCCGTAGACAGCTACTTTTGGATCACCATGCCATAGAGGATTGGCAGCATACGCTTTTAAGGTTTGTGCGCCATAGCCAATCGATTTCTCCATCCATGGGTTGTACTGTTCGCCTTCCATCAAGAAGCGGGCCAGCTCACGCGTTGCATTGGGGAATTTCGTGTAGGCAAAGCACATCATCTGTGTAATTTGCATCAGTTCCATGGGGCGACCAACTGGTCCCACCGGGAAATGCGCGTGCTCAATGTCGTCCGCCATTGCTTTCATTTTTGGATCTTCTGACATCTTGGCCGCGTAATAAACAGAGATGCCATTAGCAGTCAGACTGATCTGTCCGTCAAGGAATGCCTTGTTATTGTTGGGGTCTTGCCAGGACAAGGTGCCTGGTACAAAAGTTTTGTAGAGTTCGCGGGCATATTCAAGCGCTGCGATGGTCTCTGGAGAATCGATAACTACCTGGCCTTTTTCATTGACCATCTTGCCACCGTGCGACCACAACAACCAGTGAGTCCAGTTGTTGCCATCACCGACCGCTTTGCCTAAAGCAAAACCAGCGGGCGTCCCTTTTTCTTTGAGTGCTTGGCACAGTTTGAGAAAGCCAGCCGTGTCTTTGGGCATTGTTTCAAACCCGGCGGCTTGTACATGGCTTTTACGATAAACCATTGCGTTGGCAATAAAAGCCCAGGGCACAGAAAGCCACTTGCCGTTCAGCGTACCGTACTGTTTTGCTGCGTCGTACCAGCCACCGTATTTTTGACCCAAGTAGGTGCACAACTCGGTCATGTCCAGCATCTTGGTCGGATACTGAAATGGGTCATCGAACCATCCCATGATCATGTCTGGTCCGCTACCAACGTTGGCGGAGACAGCCGCTTTGGGGCGGATATCTTCCCAGCCCTCGTTATCGACCTTGACTTCGATGCCGTAGGTCTTACTGAACTTCTCAATATTGATCATGAACTGGTCTTCGTCGCCCTGGACAAAGCGCTTCCAGCGCAAGACACGCAGTTTTGCTCCGGCTTCCGGCTTGTAGGCCAATGTGGGTGTTTGCGCACTCGCAATGGGACTGAAGGCCCCAACGGCGGCGGTCGATGCGACGGCGGCCCCGGTGCCGATAAATTCACGACGTGAAAACTGTTTCATGCTTATCTCCTGATTGTGCAGATGGCTGCTTATCGTTTTGCTGCAAATGGACTGGCGATACCACTCGTTTACTTCATGACAAAACCGGTTTGAGCGTCAAACAAATGCGAATGTGCGTGATCGGGCTTAAGCTTGACAGGCTGATTAGGTGCTAAATCGATACGATGATGGAAAACCGCGGACAGCTGAGTCTCACCGAAAGAGAACGTGACGAAAGTATCAGCACCGGTTGGCTCAATCACATTGGCCACAACCGCAAGATCACCACTCGGATCGATGGACAGGTGTTCAGGGCGAGTGCCAAACAGAACGTTCTGTCCGTCTTGACCAACGATTGTGGTTTTTGCAGTGACATGAGATCCATCATGCAAGACGACTTTGGTTTGGCCGTCAACATGCGAAATCTTGCCAGGCAGCATATTCATCGCAGGTGAGCCGATAAAGCCCGCGACAAAGGTGTTCACTGGATTTTCGTAGAGCTCGATCGGGCCACCGACTTGCTCGATCCGACCATCGCGCATGACGACAATCTGATCGCCCATGGTCATGGCTTCAATTTGATCATGAGTGACATAGATCGACGTGGTCTTCAGACGCTGATGAAGAGCCTTGATCTCTGTGCGCATCTGTACGCGCAGTTTCGCATCAAGATTGGATAAAGGCTCATCAAACAGAAAAACTTGCGGGTCGCGAACGATAGCTCGTCCCATTGCTACCCGCTGACGTTGTCCACCCGATAACTGACGCGGATAGCGTTCGAGGAGATCAGTTAAACCCAGAATTTCGGCTGCCCGCTGGACTTTGGCGTCGCTCGTGGTTTTTTCCGCCTTAGCCAGTTTTAACGAGAACGACATATTGTCACGGACAGTCATGTGCGGATAGAGCGCATAGTTTTGAAACACCATGGCTATATCCCGTTCTTTGGGCTGCATGGTGTTCACGACTTTGTCACCAATATAGATATCCCCACCTGTTACCTCTTCAAGCCCTGCGAGCATCCGTAACAAAGTTGATTTGCCGCACCCCGAAGGGCCGACTAGAACGGTGAAAGAACCCTCCGGGATATCGATATCCACGCCGTGCAGGACAGGAGTATCTTGAAACGATTTTTTTACACCCCGTAGCGTTACGCTTGCCATGTTTTGATGCCTTCGGATTGACTTGAGGAGCTAAGAATATTATGGTTGTGACCGCGGGGCAATTGGTCTGACCAATTATTAACAAAATAGCGGGAAAACCCCTAAATCAACCGAGGCAAACAAGATGGCAAACCCAGCGCAATATGATTTCTCTCACAAACATGCTGTTGTCACGGGTGGTGCTGCAGGTATCGGAGAAGCTTGCACTGCCCGTCTGGTCGCGGGTGGCGCGACAGTCAGCATGTGGGATAGGGATGACAAGGCCCTGGCCGCTGCCGTGTCAAAGTTTGGCAATCGGGTGCAGGCAGTGAAGGTGGATGTGTCTGATCAGCATTCAGTCGCTGCAGCGTTGGCGTCAACGCTAGCGTTCAGCAAGAGTATTGACATACTCGTCAACAGCGCGGGTATTACTGGGCCCAATGTCTCGTTGATCGATTATCCGATCGATGAGTGGGATCGTGTGTTCGCCATTAATTTGCGTGGGACCTTTCTCACTTGTCATGCGATTGCCCCCATCATGAAAAGTGCTCAAGAGGGCAAAGGCTACGGTCGCATTGTCAATATCGCTTCCATTGCAGGCAAAGAAGGCAACCCCAACGCTTCTGCCTATAGCGCCTCAAAAGCTGCTGTGATCGGGTTGACTAAATCTCTCGGTAAAGAACTAGCGTTAACCGGTGTCAGGGTCAATTGTGTGACGCCCGCAGCGGTCAAGACGGGTATGTTTGATCAAATGACACAGACGCATATTGACTTCATGCTGTCCAAAATCCCCATGAATCGCTTTGGTGACATTCAGGAAATTGCCAATATGATTGCGTGGCTATCTTCTGACGAGTGCAGCTTTTCGACCGGTGCAGTATTTGATATCTCAGGCGGCAGAGGCACTTATTAAGCTTTAGCGCTAAGTTCAGCCTGAGTGGTGTCATTATGATTGCTTTGTTTGCTCCAGCTGGCTGAAAACCGCATGAAGGCTTTTTCCATGTGGTGCCTCATGGCTCGGCGTGCCGCGTTAGCGTCTTGTGCTTTGACAGCACGGAGAATAGCGCGGTGTTCGCGTATGGCTTGATCCCAGCTTTTCTTGTTATCAAAGTAGTTGGCGAGACGTGAAAACAGGATGCCAAAGCGGGCGTTGAACAGTTGTTCAACCACGTCTTTCAAAACATGATTACCGGTCGCTTCAACAAGGGTTCGATGAAACGCCTGATCGGCATCCAGCGGCTGACGATTGTCAGCCGCCCGATTAATCATGTCATTTAAATAAGCGTCGAGTTGCACAATATGCGCGTCGGTGCGAGACAGCGCTGCCTGGGCCGCGATCTCAGACTCGATCAGCAATCGGGCCTGAATCACTTCGAACGGCGCATAATCTTGCCCTGGTACTTTTCGTCGCGATTTCGTCTGTACAGGTTTACAGACGTACACGCCAGAACCCATACGAATCTGGACCAGGCCGATGACTTCGAGGGCAATCAAAGCTTCTCTTACGGACGGTCGAGAGACACCAAATTTCTCGGCTAAGTCGCGTTCAGAGGGTAAGCGACTATCAACCTTGAATTCGCCTGCCTTGATCAATTTGCTCAGTTGATCGGCAATCTGCTGATAGACGCGGCGCGTTTCGATAGATTGGATCGGCATAAGGTGTGCAAGCTTGATCAGTCTCTGTTAGGTGTCTATGGTACGACTTTTCGTTGGACTTTGTCTGGATAACTGGTAAATTGGTAATGCCAATTTTAAGGAGCAAGTGGGATGAGACTGCAAGGTAAAACAATACTAATAACTGCTGCAGGGCAAGGCATTGGTCGCGCGTGTGCGTTAGAGATGGCCAAACAGGGTGCAACAGTCTGGGCGACGGATATTAATCAAAGCTTGCTTGATAAGTTGAGCGGGACAATAAATATCCATACTCACGTGCTTGATGTGCTGAAGACGGATGATGTTAATGCCTTAGCTAAAAAAATCGGCAGCATAGACGTTTTGTTTAATTGCGCAGGCTTTGTGCATCAAGGCGACATCTTTCAGGTCAGCAATGAAGATTGGGATTTTAGTATGGACCTGAACGTCAAATCCATGTATCGCACCGTTCGGGCATTTTTGCCTGGCATGTTGGCCAAGGGCAAGGGTAGCGTCATCAACATGGCTTCTGGCGCATCCAGTATCAAGGGGGCACCGAATCGGGTGATTTATGGCGCATCGAAGGCAGCTGTCATCGGCCTGACCAAGGCTCTGGCGGCTGATTACGTTGCTAAAGGGGTTCGCTTCAATGCGATTTGCCCCGGCACTATTGAGTCGCCATCGCTCGGCGATCGCATCAAGGCTGTTTCTACCGATACCGGTAAAAGCATCGATGAAGCTCGTGGCATGTTTGTTGCCCGCCAGCCAATGGGTCGCTTAGGTACTGATCAGGAAATTGCCTACCTGGCTGTTTATCTGGCCTCGGATGAGTCAAGCTTCACGACTGGCACGATCAATGTGATCGATGGCGGTTGGACACTCTAGTAAGGTTCAGTTACGTTTTAAAGCATACGCTTTATGATTGCGTCAGTGCACACTAATTAATTCAATTCCAATTCCAACTTAATACATACAGGAGCAGTCTCATGAAGCTCGTCAGTTACGGTCCCAAGGGTAAAGAGAAACCAGGTCTGATAGATCACGAAGGTAAATTGCGTGACCTCTCGGGCGTAGTTGAGTGTATTGGTCCAGATCAGTTGTCTCCCAAGTCCTTAAAGGCGTTGTCAAAAATCGACACCGACACCTTGCCAAAAGTAAAAGGTAAACCACGTTTTGGCGTGCCCTTTCAAGGGGTTCGCAAGTTTCTTGCGATTGGCCTGAACTACTCTGATCACGCGGCAGAGTCTGGTTTGCCTGTGCCTAAAGAGCCAATTATGTTCTTTAAGGCCGACACCAGTTTGTGCGGCCCGGATGACGACGTGATGTTGCCCAAGGATTCAAAAAAATCCGACTGGGAGGTCGAACTCGGGATTGTTATTGGCAAAAAAGCTCAGTATGTCTCGAAAGAAGATGCACTGAAACACGTTGCTGGTTATTGCGTGGTCAACGATGTGTCAGAGCGTGAGTATCAACTTGAACGTGGCGGTAGCTGGGATAAGGGCAAGGGTTGCGACACGTTTGGCCCGGTAGGCCCCTGGTTGGTCACGACCGACGAAATCAAAAATCCGCAAGATCTGGATATGTGGCTTGATTTGAATGGCAAGCGGTTTCAGACTGGCAACACCAAAACCATGGTCTTCGATTGCGCAACGATTATCAGCTACGCGAGCCAATTTATGACCTTGATGCCGGGTGACATCATCACGACCGGTACGCCTCCAGGAGTAGGCATGGGTGTTAAGCCCAAGCCACGTTTCTTGAAAGCGGGCGACGTGATGACACTGGGCATTGCTGGTCTGGGCGAGCAAAAACAAAAAGTCGTTGCCTACAAGAAAGCTGGCAAATAAGCAGCGTTTTTAGTTTTAACAGCAAGCAGTAAATAAAGGGGATTGCTCGTGACCGAGTCAAAAAAGAAAGCAGATAAAAAAACAGGCAAAACAGCAACCAAACTGAACTTACGGTCCAGTCAATGGTTTAGTCGTAACGACATCTATGGTTTTATTTACCGTAGCTGGATGAAGAATCGTGGCATTCCACACGATCAGTTCGACGGCCGACCTGTTATTGGTATCTGCAACACTTGGTCCGAGCTGACTCCTTGTAATAGTCACTTCCGGGTACTTGCCGAGCAAGTTCGACAGGGTGTGCTTGAAGCCGGTGGTTTTCCGCTTGAGTTCCCGGTCACTTCGCTGGGCGAGACGCTGGTTCGTCCGACAGCTATGCTCTTGCGCAATCTCGCCAGCATGGATGTCGAAGAAACGATTCGAGCTAACCCGCTGGATGGTGTTGTTTTGCTATTCGGTTGCGACAAAACCACCCCTTCATTGCTCATGGGCGCATCAAGTGTGAACATCCCCACGATCGGTGTATCGGGTGGGCCGATGTTGAACGGTAAGTATCGTGGTACGGATATCGGCTCGGGCACGAATACGTGGTCCATGTCCGAGGATGTTCGGGCCGGCAAAATGACAGTCGATGAATTTCACGAAGCAGAATCTTGTATGCACCGTTCGCACGGGCATTGCATGGTCATGGGCACGGCGTCGACGATGGCAAGCATGGTTGAGGCCTTGGGAGTAGCCTTGCCCGGCAATGCTGCATACCCTGCCGTTGACGGACGACGCAATGTACTGGCGCGCGAGTCTGGCCGTCGTATTGTTCAGATGGTCAAAGAGGATCTGACATTGTCCAAAGTGTTAACGCGTGAAGCGTTCGAGAATGCTATCCGGACGAATGCTGCAATTGGTGGCTCGACAAATGCGGTTATCCATTTGATTGCAATCGCCCGTCGCATCGGTGTAGAACTCTCGATCGACGATTGGGATAAATTTGGCCGCGAGGTCCACACGCTTCTCAACTTGATGCCTAGTGGCAAATATCTGATGGAGGACTTTTGTTATGCAGGTGGTCTGCCGGTGGTGTTGCGTACCCTGGGTGAAGAAGGCCTATTGAACAAGAAGGCGTTGACAGTCACAGGCAATTCGATATGGGATAACAACAAAAAGGCCGAATGCTTTAACCGCGATGTAATCACAGAGTGGAAAAAACCTTTCAAGAAAAATACAGGTATCGCCGTTTTGCGCGGTAATCTCTGCCCTGACGGTGCAATCATCAAACCATCAGCGGCAACACCTAAACTGCTGAAGCACAAGGGCCGTGCCGTCGTGTTTGAGGACATTGAGGACTTTCATAAACGTATCGATAGTCCCAAGCTCGATATCGATGAGAACTGCATCATGGTGCTTAAGAATTGCGGTCCCAAGGGCTATCCAGGGATGGCAGAAGTTGGCAATATGCCATTGCCGCCGAAGATTCTGAAAAAAGGCATTACTGACATGATCCGTATTTCTGACGCGCGCATGAGCGGCACAGCATACGGAACCGTTGTCCTGCATGTGGCGCCAGAGGCTGCTGCCGGTGGGCCACTTGCGCTGGTTGAAAACGGTGACATGATAGAACTGGACGTTGCCAAACGGCGACTTCATCTGGATGTCAGCGACGAGATACTCGCCAAGCGACGCGAAAAATGGAAAGCGCCGAAACCACCTCTTGATCGCGGGTATTACAAGTTGTACGTTGATCACGTCAACCAGGCAAACGACGGGGTAGATTTTGATTTTCTTGTTGGATGTAGCGGCAGTAAGGTACCGCGGGATAATCACTGATCTTGCCTGATTGAGTGCTCTCCTGTACTTTAGCGGTAGACGGTGAAGACGCCGCGACCGCATAGGAGACTTGTATGAAAAGCTGGCACACCAGACATGGTTTGTTCTTGTTAGTGGCATTTTGCGCAGGTTCGTTAGTTACTGCGCCCTTGAAGGCTCAAGACGCCGCCGATCACTGGCCGGACAAGGCGATCACGCTGGTTGTACCGTTTCCCGCAGGCGGTCCTGCTGATATTCTCGGTCGACAGGTTGCGAGGCAACTGCATGACGTGCTCAACGTGTCAGTCGTTGTTGAGAATAAAGCTGGCGCAGCAACTGCAATCGGCGCAACTTATGTTGCCCGGGCTGCGAAAGATGGCTATACCTTGCTGCTTTCCGCCGGCTCAACTTTTACGACCACGCCACATTTGAAGGGTCAATTGCCCTACAGCCTTGATGACTTCGTCCCGGTTGCGGCTGTAGCGACTATCCCCTTTGCTTTTGTTGTCAGAAAGGATTTTCCGGCTAAGACGCTCGCTGAATTCGTTCAGTATGCCAAAGAGCATCCAGGCAAAATTAATAACGCCACAAACGGGCAGGGTAGTATGGTTCACCTGCTTGGTGAGCTAGTCGGTAAGGGTCTGGGAGTTCAGTTCACCATGGTGCATTACAAAGGTGCAGCGCCAGCAACGGCTGATATGCTCGCCGGAGTAATCGATTCAAATGTTGAAGCCCTCACTGCTAGCGTGCCAAACGTCAATACGGGAGGCTATCGTGCGCTGGCCATGATTGCCGAAGAGCGTGCCCCGCTATTGCCTGACGTCCCGACGTTTAAAGAACTAGGCTATCCGGCTGTAGTTGGCGAGACCTGGATGTCGATTTTTGCACCGGCGGGAACCCCCAAGTCCATTGTCGATAAATTATCAAAGTCGATCAACCAGATTACAAACTCGGCAGAATACAAGGATGCAATGCTGAAGCTCGGCGATGACGCAAAGACCACGACACCCGAGGAACTTCTGGACGTCACAAGAAAAGAAAGCGCGATGTGGAAGGCGTTGATCGAGCAACTTGGGATCAAGGGCGAGTAGCTGAGACTCAGATGATTCGGATTGACGCCCTACGAAAAATACTGAAGACGCCAGATCGCGATTGGCCTCTCTTGAGCGACATTAATTTGACGATCCCAACAGGTTCGTTCTTCACCTTGCTCGGATCAAGTGCGTCCGGTAAAACGACGCTGTTGCGGGTCCTTGCTGGGCTCGACTCTCACGACGCTGGCGAAATATCGATTGCCGACCAATTGGTCTCGTCACCCAAACGTGGTGTCTGCTTGCCCACCCATCAGCGCGATATTGGTTTGGTGTTCCAGTCCAGCGCACTATGGCCGACTATGAGCGTTTATGACAATATTGCTTACCCCTTGACGACTGGCCGAAGCAAAGTACAAAGTAAGAATATTCAACAAGAAGTGCTGCGCGTCACAGAGTTAGTTGGTTTGATGGTTCATTTAAAGGCAGCGGTCGGTATGCTGAGCGGCGAACAACGTTACAAAGTGGCGCTGGCGCGAGCCTTGATCGCGAAGCCGGCCCTATTGTTGCTTGATGATCCCCTCGGTCAACTCGATCCATTTTTGCGTGAACATGTCAGAAATGAGTTAAAAAATACGCAACGAAAAACCCAGACCACGACCCTCTATATTGCTGACGACAAAGCCGAGGCGCTATCGATGTCTGACTATGTTGCCGTCATGAACGGCGGTCGCGTTGAAATGACCGGCAGTCCCCAGGACGTATACGGACGCCCCAATTCAGCGCTTGTCGCTCAGTCTCTTGGCTTGTGTAACTTTATCAGTGGCACGGTTAAACAAAAAATTGATACACAGCACGGGATCGTCCAGACGCAGTGGGGGGCGGTTACCGTCGAAATGGAATCTCTGCCGTCGTTAAATAAGAAGGTGACCTTGATGGTTCGTCCAGAGAGCCTGATTCGCGTCGATGGTACGAATCCCAATATTCCGTTGGCGACTGAAGCGTTGAGAATTCGAGGGCGTATCCTGTCCAGCATGTATTTCGGCGAACGGCAAGAGACCGATGTACTTGCTGGGCTTCAGCAAATTCGGTTTCGCCACACCCCATTTAACGCACGAGAGGGTAGGGATATTACGCTAGCCTTGCGCAATGATCGGTGTTGGGCGATTGCTGACCAAGCGCCGTGATGAGCTAATCATGAGGCCAGATGAAACGACTGGTTTGACACGGCGCGTAGCGCTCATTTTCGGGTTTGGATTGTTATGCCTGCTTGTTATTGTTCCCTGTTTACTGGTGTTGATCGAAACGTTTTTTTCGACACCGAGGGATCCGATCAGGCTGACGCTCGACCACTACGTTGATTTTTTTACTCAGGTTGATAGCTACCTGATTGTTGGTCGAACCATTCTGTTCAGCGTATTCACCACCCTGGTGGCTGGCACCACAGGCTTTTTATTTGCCTGGTTAGCGGTCCGGACCAATATCCCAGGCGCCAAATTCATGGTTATCGCCATCACCTTGCCCTATTTAATACCTGCATCGTTCGGGGCCATCAGCTGGGCATTACTCATGGATCCAGCTGGTGGTCTGATTCATCAATGGCTCGGCATTGTTTTCCCTGCAGATGCGTTCAATATTTACTCTTTTTCGGGACTGGTATTTGTCGAAGCTTTGTGCAGTTTTCCGCTCGCGTTTACTTTCTTTTATGCTAGCTTGGCTTCGACTGACCCTGTTCTTGAAGAGGCATCAACAGCTGCAGGGGCAAGCGTTTGGGAGACTTTCAGGCGAGTGACGATACCGCGAATGCTGCCCAATGCATTGTCAATTTTATTGCTTCTTTTCATCCTGGGATTGGAGAGCTTTGACGTTGCCTGGTTTCTTGGATACCCAGCCAACAGCAAAATGATCAGTGTCGAAATTTTGTTACTGACACGCTTGACCGATCAGCCTGATCCGGGCGCTGCTGCGATCTACGGCTTGTTCATACTGTTTGTGGTGTTGATATCCGTTCAGCTTTACCGACGTCGCGTCGTTCGAGATCGCAGGCTGATCGTAACGAAAGGCAAGTTATATCGTCATCTTCCTTTTGATATTGGATGGCTACGCTGGGTGGCGTGTATTGGGTTTTACCTGTTGATCGTGCTTGGCGGAGCCTTGCCTTTGCTGGTGATCTTATTTAATTCACTGGATATTCCGCTCGAATCCTTGAGTCGTGAGGTATCCCCCCGTTTTTACAATTATCAATGGGTGCTTAACAACGAGGAGTCATTGCAAGCGCTCGTCAACACGGTTTTGATTGGGGTTGGCGCAGCAACGATAGCGATTGGTGTTGGCTGTCCCATGGCATTGCTGTTTTTGAAGACGAAACAGCGTTTGCGCCAAGCGATCGACTACCTGACATTTTTACCCTTCGCGTTGCCAGCGTCATTGTTTGCCCTGGCGCTATTGCTAGCGTTCGAAGGCAGTGCCATTGACGGTACGGTCTGGTTGCTGCTGATTGGCTTTTGCCTCAAGGTAGTCCCGTTCAGTGTTCGAAACATACAGGGCGTTTTGTTACAGATTGATCAAAATCTTGAAGTGGCATCGATGGCCGCAGGCGGTGGCGCGTGGACGACTGTCAGGCGTATCGTTTTACCCTTGGCTTCGCCGGGGCTTCTGGCATCCTGGTTGTTGTTGCTCACCGTGTTTATTCGTCAGTTCAGTATGCCCTTGCTTCTGGCAACACCTGACTCGCCAGTGATGAGCAACCTTGTGTTTCGTGAGTGGGTTGCAGGTAATACCGGACATGTGGCGGTTTGCGGTGTAGTGGTGGTTTGTGTTTCGCTGCCCCTGACGGTTTTGGCTCGCTGGTTAAATCGTCAATGACCTGTTGCAACGATCAGATTTGGAAACCGGTTGAGAACAAAGAATCGCATCATCTAGCTAACTTTCGCCCCTTAGGGTACAGTTAGCAATATACAAAAAACGACAACATAGTTGTTTTTAAAAAATAATTATCACAATCGTATTGGTTGGAGACAAAAAATGACCGCTTATCTAGGTAGGTTCCTATCCTTATTGGTTTTAGGTGTTGCGTTGTCGTCTGGCACTTATGCCCAGTCCACGGCCAAAGTTGGCGCGATCTTCCCGCTCTCTGGTGGGGCAGGTCCACAAGGCCAGCATGTGACGCAGGCAATGCAAGCGATGGCCGCGGTGATTAATGAAAGCGGCGGTGTGCTCGGCAAAAAGATTGAATTGATTGTTCGGGACGATGAGTCGACCCCTGCTGTTGGTGTCTCTCGGGCAACCGAGCTCATATCGGATAAAGTAGACGCCATAATCGAAGGCTGGAACAGCCCTGTCACGCTCGCCATGCAGCCTGTCATCAGTCGGGCTGGTATTCTGGACATCACCGCGATCTCTAAAGCGGATCCTATTTTGTCGGGCGAAGGTAATCCACTTGCGATCAGGCTCAATAGCTCAAACTCGCAAGATGGGGCTATCGTGGCGCAATACATTGCCACTGTTGCAAAGGCCAAACGTGTCGCGTTCATTACACAGAACGATGCGTATGGTAATGGTGCCCAAGCGTCGATAGAAGCAGAGCTTAAAAAGCTGAACTACACCTACGAGAAGGTTGCTGAGGAGAAGTTTCCTTTTGCACAAGCCGATTTCAGAGTTGCGCTGACCAATGTCAAAGCAGCGAATCCAGAAGTCACGATTGTCATTAACGCGAACGAAGGTCTCGGTATGCCTGCCACCATCCGGCAAGCCAAGCAAACTCGTTTGCCCGGCAAACTCGTAGCGGCGGTTGGTACTGTTGCACCAAGCGTGATTCAAGTGGCCGGCGAGGCTGCTAACGGTCTGATTAGTGCCGACATTTATTTCCCCAATGTCGAACCCTTCGCCTCCAATCCAATGAATAAGAAATTCATCGCGAAGAACCAGGAGATGTTCAAGTTCGAACCTGACAAGTTCATGGCTATCGGTGCAGCCGCCTTGCAGATCTGGGCTATGGCTGTCAATGATGTCAAAACCTTTGATCGCGAGACTGTGGCCAAGCGGATCAGAGGTGGTAGCTTTAAAGGCACCATCATGGGTGATGTCAGTTTTGAGCCTAACGGACAGTTAGGTTCTAAGCACTATCTGTTTACTGTCGAAGGAGGAAAGATTCTCGTTCAACAATAGTCGCTTTGCATGAGCAAAGCAGTGGCTTGTTGGTTCAAGATGGTTGTTGAAAATGGTTGTTGAATCGTTTCGTTCGGATAGAGTCGAGTCCTTAAACCCAGCGCTATGTGTGCAGGGTCTCACGGTTCAATATGGTGCGCTGGTTGCGCTGAGCGATGTGAGTTGGTCGGTTTCGTCAGGTGAAATCCTGGGCATTATCGGTCCTAACGGCGCTGGCAAAAGTTCTTGCTTTGAGGCGGTGACTGCTCTGGTTGCTCGCACTGGAACCATCACCCTGAATGGGCAGGACGTCAGTAACGTCCCTGCCTATGATTTGAGTGCGCTGGGGATGAAACGAGCGTTTCAACAAAACGCTTTTTTCGATGAATTGACCGTTCTGGAGAATCTGCTGGTAGTACTGGGCGATGTCGCTTGCCCCGATCTGCTCAGCAGCATCTTTAAGCCACTGGCAGCCTTCAGAAAACGACAGCAAGCCAGCGTTCGGGCAGCGGCGATTCTTAGGCAGTTTGGCGTTCATGAGCAATACCATTCACTGAGTCCTAAAGATATCCCCTACGGCGTGCAGCGAATGTTATCGATCGCGTTGGCGTTTGGTGCAGGCGCCAAGGTATTACTGCTTGATGAGCCTGCTGCGGGTTTAGGTGGTGAGGATATGGAAATCCTTAAACAGATTCTGCAACGCTTGAAGCAAGAGGGCGTTGCCCTTGTGGTCATTGAACATCATATGGATCTGATCATGTCTGTCGCCGACCGGATTTGTGTCCTCAACTTCGGCAAGCAGCTTGCTTACGGAGCGCCTCAGGCGATACAAGCGGATTCACGCGTTCGTGAAGCCTACCTGGGAGCGTCGTCGTGACCGTTGCAGAGCCAACCCTGGACGTATTGTCAGTCAGCAATTTAAAAGTGGCGTATGGCGGAAATCTGGCGGTTAATGTTGATGCGTTGACTGTGAAAAAAGGTGAAATTGTGGGTGTCGTGGGTGCCAATGGGGCCGGCAAATCATCTTTGGTTAATGGCTTGGCAGGTTGGTCTAGAGGTCATGCTCGCGTGACAGGGCAGATAAAGGTGGGTGATTTGACGGTTGATAACCTGCCGACTTACGAAAGAGTTCGGTCGGGCTTATTGCTGGTGCCTGAGGGTAAGCTGGTTTTTAGCCATCTAACTGTTCATGACAACCTCACCACTGCTTTTGATCCTGCGAGTAATGACGGTCGCCGGATCTATGCACGAGAGGAAGTCTATGACCTGTTTCCACGGTTGAAAGAGCGCCGCGATCATCTTGGCTCGCAGCTATCCGGTGGCGAGCGTCAGATGCTGGGGATTGGCCGAGCGTTGATGTTGGGTCCACGGCTTCTGATGCTGGATGAACCTTCAATCGGGCTGGCTCCGATGCTGGTATCGCAAGTGCTGCACACCATGCGTACGCTTGCGCAGGCTGGATTATCGGTTCTGTTAATTGAGCAGAACGTCAAGGCCGCTTTAGAGGTTGTTGACCGTCTGGTTCTACTCGAGCGGGGAACCATTGTCATGCAAGGCAGCGCAAGCGAAATGGCCAACAATCCCCGCATTGCTCAGGCCTATCTGGGAGCACATGCATGATGAATTTGCTGCAGCAGATCATCAACGGCATCGTGATTGGACATGCGTACGCCTTGGTCGCCATCGGCTGGACGCTGTTGCTGGGTGTAGCCCGTCTGGTGAATTTCGGGCACGGTCAGATGTATATGCTGGGGGCCTTCGTGACCTGGTGGGCGTTTGCAAAAGCCGGGGTTCCCTACGAACTGGCAATTCCGTTAGCCATGGTGGCCGGTGCAATGGTGGGCTTGTTCATGCAAAGGGTGATGCTCAAGGCTACCTTTGAACAAAACCTGGTCTCGATCATGATTATGACGCTCGGTTTCGGCTATGTCTTGCATGGACTGGCGGCGCTGATCTTTGGGTCGACAGGACAAATACTTGATTCGCCCTGGTCCGCAATTGAATTCGAATTTGGTGAACTATGGCTCACTGCGCAAGACTTGGCAATTGTCGTTGCAGCCGTCATGGTGTTTATCGGACTAAATAAATTACTGAACGCTACGCGTTATGGCCGGCTCGTCCGCATGGTGGCAGAAGACCCAAAACTCGCTGAATTAGCAGGGATTAACGTCAGGCGTATTTATTATGGTGTATTTGCCTTCGAAGGCGCAGCCGTTGCGTTTGCGGCAGGGATGGTCGCGCCACGCACCCCAATCCTCACATCCATGGGGTTTGATGAGGTCATCATGACGTTTGTCGTCGTGGTGCTGGGTGGCATTGGTAGCGTGCGAGGCAGTTATGTAGCAGGTGTCGGCTTAGGCATTTTTACCTCTCTCTTTGCGGCCTTGGTTGCGCCAGCCTATACGACTGCGGCGGCTTTCGTACTGCTTATCGCTGTGCTGGTACTGCGCCCCAAAGGTTTGGGCGCAGGCGGAGGGGCACACTAATGTTGACACAAAACAGGGTGCTACTACCCATCATCGCATTATTGGTTTATCTAGGACCGGAAACCTTAGGCGGAGGCGGCTCAGTCTATGCGGCTTTCGTGCTAATTGCGATTTTTGCAGTGATGGCCTACGGCCTGGACATGATCGTGTCTGACCTCGGTGAGGTCAGCTTGGCTCACACTGTATTCTTTGCGACCGGGGGATACGCGACCTCCCTTTTATCCACACAATTAGCGTTGAATGCCTGGCTCACGTTAGCCTGCTCTGTAGCCGTCGCGATGACGCTCGCTTTATTAATTGGCCTGATTACGCTGCGACTGCGCGAGTTTGTGTTCTCGCTTGTGACGTATGCGGTGACCGTCGTGGCCATGACTATCGCTGCGAACTGGAGCTTTCTGGGCGGATCAGACGGTGTTCGTGGCATCCCCACTCTTGATTTGTCACTGCTCGGGATGACCCTGAAGGCTGGCAACGATCGCGAGCTATGGCCTTACGCTTTCGTTGCGCTTGTTATCACGATTTATTTGATACAGCGCTTTCGCGCATCGCGTCTGGGTGCCGCGGCCATCATGGTGCATCTGAATCCCAGGCTCGCAATCATGAGTGGCATCGATCCCGCTCGAGTCAGGCTGCAAGTGTTCGTGTTCTCAGCGGCTATTAGTTCAGTAGCCGGTTGGCTGTATGCGTATCAGCGAGCTTATGTGAGCGCGGATTTATTAGATAACTATTTTCTCTTGCTCATGTTGACCGCTGTGGTCCTGGTGGGTAAACGTCAATTGCTGGGACCGCTTGCAGCGACAGCTTTAATACTCGTTCAGGAAAAGTTTCTTTCATTTGGTGGCTACAACGACAAAATCGTACTGGGTGGCGTGCTCATCATGACGCTGGCGCTGTTCCCCCGAGGGTTAATGACTATCCCAGCCGCCATACTTGCCTGGCGCCATCGTAGGCGTCATTGAAAAATATTGTTTAAACAGGAGCATCTATCGTGACCGTCCTTTGGCAACCCAAGCTCGACGCCCAGGCAAGTAAATGGCGAGATTTAGCCGACCAGCTGGGTCGTGAGCAATTCGCACCGCTTGCGCCAGAACTCGATCGGGATCAACGTTACCCATGGGAAACGATTGATACGCTGGTCGCTCACAAGTTTACGGGCTTGTTTCTGCCAAGAGAATGGGGCGGAGAGGGACAAAGCTTGACTACGACGGTGGCGGCGGTCGAAACCCTCGGTAGTCACTGCTCGTCAACCGCGGCCATCATGTGCGCCTACCAGCTGGGCGCCTTCCCCATTTTGCTAGCGGGCACAACTGAACAGAAAAGCTTGTATCTACGCGAGATGACTCATGGTCGCGCAACGAGCTTTGCTTTGTCTGAACGCGTTGCAGGTTCTGATGCAGCGGCGATTGAAGCCACCGCTACTCGCGAGGGTGATGGCTGGCGTCTAAAAGGTGAGAAATACTGGATCGGTAATGGCGGGGCATCGCGTTACTACGTGGTCTTTGCCAAGACCGATCCTGCTGCTGGCGGCCGAGGCATTTCGGCCTTTATGGTTGATAAAGAACAAGAAGGTGTGGTAATTGATGAGTTGTCTGATCGAATGGGCATTAGAGGCACTCAGACTTCGAACCTCAAGGTCGATCTGGTTGTGCCGGATAGTAATCGGATTGGTGAGTTGCACCGAGCCTTGCGTCTGGCGCTCCAAACGCTGAATGTTGGCCGGATCATGGTGTCTGCGCAATCGATGGGGCTAGCTATTGCAGCCTATAACGAGGCAGCAAAAAGGTCGGTCGAGCGAAAGGCGTTTGGTCAATCGATCGGCGAGAATCAGGGCATTGGTTTCAAACTTGCAGATATGGCGACTCAGATCTCTGCGGCTCGCATGATGTTGTATGAAGCAGCGCGAGCGTATGACGCGGGCGAGGATGTGTCCACACTGGGTGCAATGTCCAAGTTGTTCACCTCTGAGGTATCACATTTTGCAGCGAATGAAGCCGTACAGATCTGGGGCGGTATGGGCTATTGCAAGCCCACTACGGTCGAGCGTCTCTACCGCGATCAGCGCATTCTTGAGATCTACGAGGGGTCTTCAGAGATTCAGCGGTTGGTGCTGTCGCGCGCCATTCGCAAAGACGTGCAAGATCAAGGTGCATGATGGCGTTTTCAGACACGATTTGGGATGAGTGCGAAACCTGGTCACGCGATCAGCTACAAGCGTTTCAGTTAAATGCTTTGCGAACACAACTGACAGCGGTGCAAAAAAACAGCGATCATTATCGTGAGGTGTTTAAACAAGCTGGCTTTAACCCCGCAGAACTTAAAGCGCTGGACGATATTCGTCGATTGCCCTTCACCTACAAATCCGATTACGTCAAAGGCCTTGAGGCAAAACCGCCTTTTGGCAGCTTTGCCGCAGTGCCTCCGGCAGACGCGGTTCGAGTGCATTTTTCATCGGGCACGACAGGTAAACCAACCCCTGTTTTATGGACCAACGCAGATATCGAGCGTTGGGCACACCTGTATGCGCGTTATCTTTACGCCCAGGGTGTGAGAAAGGACGACGTGTTTCAGTGCATGTTCAACTATGCCTGGTTCGTCGGTGGCCTCGGGTTTACGCTGGCAGCACAGAAGGTCGGTGCTATTGTGATCCCCTCGTCGTCGGGTGATACCGAGAGGCAGGTAGAGACTATTTTTGAATATGGCACCACCTATGTGGTTGGGACTCCGTCCTTTATGGCGCATATTGCCGAGACCGCACAAAAGATGGGCCGTGATTTAACCCAGTCCAAAGTGAAGACGGTTGCCGTCGGAGGCGAACCAGGTGCTGGGGTACCTGGCACGCGCGAGCGTATCGAGCGCCTCTGGGGTGCAAAAATGGTGGATTGCTATGGCGCGCTTGAGTTTCAACCGATTGCCTTCGAAACCACTTCACAAAACGGCCCTACGCTGGCAGAAGATTTCGTGTATGCCGAAGTGCTGCATCCCGACACCCACGAACCCGTAGCAGATGGTGAGCGCGGCGTTCTGATTCTTACTCATCTGGATAAACAAGCTTGTCCTCTTGTGCGCTGGTGGACGGGAGATGTCGTCGTGCGTGACAGCCGGCCCGCTGCAGATGGTAGAACTCATGCACGTTTGCCCGGCGGCGTGTTGGGGCGCGCAGACGACATGCTGATCATTCGGGGTGTTAATTTATTTCCGTCTGCGGTCGAAAATATTGTCAGGGCGATGCCGCAATTCACCAATGAATACGTTCTGGTGATTGACGACTCACTTAAAGATCCGAATACCGGGTTTTTGACTGGGGTCAAGCTCAGGGTCGAAGTGGCCGATGGATCTGATCGGGATAAGCAAGCTCAACAACTCTCAGCCTTGCTGCGAGATAAATTGCAGGTGCGCTTTCTAGTTGAAGTCCTGCCGCCTGGCACCCTGCCGCGAACCGTTCATAAGGCAAAACGGGTCATTTACGAGTAATCTGTCGTCAGGTTTTCTACTGATGGCCCGGATGATCTCATGCAACTTATTATCAGTGCAGCGCCCGTTGTAATCACGCTACTGGCCCTCGGCCTGGGTGTTAAATCCCTGCAAGCAGCGCTTCTTGGCGTAACGGCAGCAGGGGTGGGTGCGTTAATCGCTTTTCCTGTGCCTTTGAGTGGTTTGATCACTCAGTTGTTGCACTGGCTACCGATTTTGATTGAGGTACTAGCTATCGTCGCTGGTGGCTTGTTGTTGTCCGAAGTGTTGCGGCACGCCGGTGTTCAAACAGCACTCGCGTCCTGGATAAAGAGTCGTGCTGGCGGCGGGGTAGGCGCTGTGCTTTTAGTTGTGCATGGTATTACGCCGTTCGCGGAGTCACTAACTGGTTTTGCAATCGGCATCACAATCGGTATCCCCCTGCTGGCCAATTTTGGCTTGCCGCCCCGCAAAGTCGCGGTGCTTGGTTTACTCGGGCTGTGCACGATTCCCTGGGGTTCGATGGGGCCAGGCACCATGGTCGCGGCATCACTGTCCGAACTCTCTTTTCATGAGCTGGGCGTGGCTTCTGGCTTCGTGAGTTTTATCCCGCTGATTGCCACTGGTGTGACCGCAGCCTGGCTGGTTTCTGAACCAGGCGAAAGAGTGAAAGCCGTGCTGCTTGGCACGTTATCGGGGGTGACTCTGACAGTGGCAATCACGGGCTTTAATATGCTGTTTGGTACCAGCCCAGCGGGCGCTCTCGGAAGCCTTGTGATCATTCTGCTGCATTTTTTGCGAGGATCCAAAACGGAAAGTCAAACCTTGCCTGCAATTGCGCGCAAGGGCTTGACCAGCTATTTTGTATTGCTGGTCGGGGTTTTGGCAGGCAGTTGGTATGTCAGGGCAAATGGCTTCTCTGAGGCTTGGCGATTTCTCGGCTCTCCCGCGCTGTGGCTGTTTGTTGCGACCTTCTTTTTTACTCGCGGGCTGCCAGCGATGCCTCCACTGACTCGCACCTGGGCCTCATGGCTGCAGGTGGCACCGGTGACGGGTTTGTTCATTGCCTTGGGCATGGTGATGGCCATATCGGGTATGGCTGCCTATCTGGCACAAGCCATTTCAGGCATCGGACACGCCTATTTGCCAATCGCCCCATTTGTTGGGGCGACAGGTGGTTTGATCACTGGATCCAATGTTGGTGCAAATTCTATGTTTGCCACCACTCAAGCGGCTATCGCTCGTTCGTTAGGGATCAGTGTGTTGTGGTTTATGGCTACCCACAATGTTGCTGCAGCATTTTTGATGATGGCCTCACCTGGCAAAATCGAGATGGCCATTCAGTTGACTCACGGTGATACTGCCGAACACAGACGCTGGATTCAACGCGTACTGCTTGGGGTTGCTTTCGTCGTGGTGACGGGCTTGGGGATACTCAACGTAATCGTCGAATGACGCCTGTTTTTCGGGTGTTTGGATTAAGAGGCTATAGTGACCTCAGCCGGCGGAGGACCAGCCCTTAAGCGCGAAAGCAACACTTTGCTCAAGTTCTTTCTTTGTTTTTCCCTCTCTCGCGGCGACTGCAAGCCCTTGAAAGATCATGATCAGATAGCGCGCGACCGCATGGAGGTCGGTGTTGACATCGATGTCGCCCTCGGCACGACCACGCTCGAGCCGGGCCAGCAATAAGTTTTCAAAACCGGCTCGTTTTTCTGTCAATATTTTCTCGATTTCGGGCGAACTTTGCCGATCAAACGAAATGCCAGAAAGGACGATCAAGCATCCACTCGGTGTCCCTTTATCCGTGAAATGATTCGCAGCTTCAAACAGAAGTGAAGAGATAGCTCTCTCTGTTGGCGCCAGTTTCAGACAACTGTCGACAAATGAGACCCTGGCTTGATAGCGACCGAGCGCCTCTCGAAAGAGGTCGGCCTTATCGTTGAAGGCCGCGTATAAGCTCGCTGGCCGAATACCCATGGCACAGGCGAGTTTGTTAACGGAGGTCGCTTCGTAGCCGTGCTCCCAAAACAGGCGTACCGCAATGTCTAACGCTTCGTCGCGATCGAACTGCCGGGGACGGCCGCGGCATCTCGCCAGCGACAGTAATTCTATTTTCATAACGATCGTTAATTAAGTCACTTGACAGGTGATCGTTCAAGGTTATCATATATTTATTGAGTGATCGATCAATAAATCAATTGCTTCAAGTCAATATAGCAAATCCCGGTCGTCATGATCGCCCCATCTGAGTAAGACTGTATCCATGAACGCGAAAACATTATTTGCCACAAGCTCGCTTTTAATTATTCTCTCGGCCTTATCCGGTTGTAAAGATGGAGCAAGCGCTGGCGGCGCTCGTGGACCAGCGCCAGTGAGTGTTGTACCCGTCGTGTCGCGCAGTTTTACGGATAGTGAAAAATTCAGCGGACGACTTGAAGCCACTGAATACGTCGAATTGCGTCCACGCGTGAGCGGCACGATTGATAAAATTCACTTTACGGATGGTGCAATAGTCGCCAAAGATCAGCCTCTGGTCACGATTGACCAGCGACCTTTCGCTGCTGAAGTTGCCCGACTTGAGGCTCAATGGACGGCGGCCAAGAGTCGATCAGAGCTGGCAAATATAGAGTTCGCCCGAGCACAAAAACTGAGTGAAGCGGGCGGTATCTCGAAACAAGAGTTTGACCAGATTAAGTCAACCGCAAACACGAGTGCCAGCGATGTTCTGGCAGCTGAGGCGGCGCTGCGCACAGCAAAGTTAAACCTTGAGTTTTCAAGTGTGCGTGCGCCGATCGCAGGACGTGTGTCGAGGGCAACGGTGACGGCTGGCAACCTGGTCAATGAGCAGGTTGTTCTCACCACGATTGCAGGAATCACACGGGTCTATGCATACTTTGACTGCAACGAGCAGGTCTTTCTTAGCATGCGGGCGGCGGGTGACAAGACCCCGTCAGTGCGGATGGGCTTGGCAAACGAAGAGGGTTACCCGCACAGCGGTAAATTGGATTTTGTTGATAACCGGTTAAATCCCCAGACGGGTGCCATCCGCATGCGCGCCACCTTTGATAATGCCAAAGGGCAGTTTTTACCGGGACTCGCCGTACATATCCTCATGAACACGACGGATTCTCGTGAGGCCGTTATGGTGCCCGAGCGTGCCATCGGGACAGATCAAACACGCAAGTTCGTTGTGGTGATAGGTGAGAACGGACAACCAGAGTTCAGACCGGTGCAGCTCGGTCCGCTCGACGGAGAAATGCGAGTGATAGCAGGCGGCCCGCTCAAGGCGGGCGAGCACATTGTTGTTGACGGTCTGCAGCGCATTATTCCCGGGGTGCCCGTGACAGCTGACGTCTTGAAGGTCGACGAGAGAGGGATGCCATTACCGAAGGCACAACCTACCGCCGAACCGAAGAAAAACTGAGGCTGCTTAGATGGATATCTCCCGATTTTTTATTGATCGCCCCCGTTTTGCGGCGGTTCTGTCCATTTTCATTTTTCTCATCGGCGCATTGGCAATATTTCGACTGCCGATATCAGAATACCCAGAGGTTGCTCCGCCGCAAGTGGTTGTTCGCGCCCAGTTTCCTGGCGCCAATCCGCGCGTCATCAGCGAAACCGTCGCGACGCCACTGGAGGAGCAAATCAATGGTGTCGAGAACATGCTGTACTACAGCTCGCAGGCGACTGCAGACGGCAGCCTGACGCTAACCGTTACTTTCAGGATTGGCACCAGCCCTGAAACAGCTGAGACGGCCGTTCAAAACCGGATCAACCGAGCCTTGCCAAGGCTACCGGAAATTGTTCGCCAGATTGGTGTGACGACTGAAAAATCCAGCCCAAACCTGACGATGGTTGTTCACCTGGTCAGTCCCGATAACAGTCGCGACGCACTTTATCTGCGTAACTACGCGCAACTGAATGTGCGGGACGAGGTGCTTCGTATACCTGGGGCCGGCTCGGTCATCCTGTTTGGTGCGGGTGATTACGCGATGCGCATCTGGCTCGATACAGAAAAGCTCGCTGCCCGAGACCTGACCAGTGCGGATGTCGTCGCCGCTATCCGTGAGCAAAATGCTCAGGTGGCCGCCGGTACAGTCGGTGCACCGCCCGCCCCAAAGGGTACTGAGTTTCAGCTTGCTGTTAATGCAAAAGGGCGGCTCAGCTCTGAGGAAGAGTTTGCGAACATAATTGTGCGTGCCGAGCCTTCCACCGGGGCATTAATCCGGGTTCGTGACGTTGGACGCGTCGAGTTGTCCTCAGGTTCGTACTCTTTAAGAAGTTTGCTGAATAACAAAGAAGCGGCGGCCATCGCTATCTTTCAATCCCCAGATGCGAATGCATTGGCGTTATCAGATAACGTCCGCGCGAAAATGGAAACGCTCAAGCGCAATTTCCCGCCAGGCATGGACTACAGCATCGTGTACGACCCTACACGTTTTGTGCAGACGTCGATTGAGAAAGTGGTCGGGACACTATTGGAAGCGGTGCTGCTTGTTGTTCTCGTCGTCATCATCTTTCTGCAAACCTGGCGGGCATCTATCATCCCGTTGCTTGCCGTACCAATCTCGATTGTCGGCACATTTGCCTTTTTGCTTCTGCTTGGTTATTCAATCAACACGCTCACGCTGTTTGGTCTGGTGCTCGCGATCGGTATTGTTGTGGATGATGCCATCGTGGTGGTCGAAAACGTTGAGCGCAATATCGAAGCCGGCCTGAATTCACATGATGCGACGGTCAAGGCGATGCGAGAGGTGTCGGGTCCGATTGTTGCCATCGCGCTGGTGTTATGCGCTGTGTTTGTTCCTCTTGCATTTGTACCAGGCCTGACGGGTCAGTTCTATAAACAGTTTGCTGTCACCATTGCAATTAGCACGGTCATCTCAGCCTTCAACTCGCTGACGCTCAGCCCTGCAATGAGTGCGTTGCTGTTGAAACCCCATGGTGCACCCAAGGATAGACTCACACGCGGTATCGACAAGATTTTTGGCGGCTTTTTCAAACTGTTCAACCGTTACTTTGGTCGCGCGAGTAGCGCCTACAGCCATCAGGTTTCGAGCGTGATCGGTCGAAAAGCTCTGGCTATTGGTGTCTATGTCGTGCTGCTGGGATTTGCTGGTCTTCTGTTTGCTCGCATACCTGGTGGTTTTGTGCCTGCACCCGATAAGCAGTACTTGATCGGTATTGCGCAACTGCCGGCGGGCGCTACTATCGACCGCACTGAGGCAGTCATCCGCGAGATGAGCGATATCGCACTCAAGGTTCCTGGCATCGTCAACTCCGTCGCGTTTCCGGGCCTGTCGATTGCTGGCTTCTCAGCAGCGCCTAACGAAGGGATCGTTTTCTTCGGTCTGGACGACTTCGAAAACCGAACTTCACCTGCGCTGAGCAAAGGCGCAATACTCGGACGTGTGAATGGCGCAATCCAGCAAATTCAGGGCGCTCGCATGTTCGTGGTGCCTCCGCCTGCTGTCGATGGCTTGGGCAATGCTGGCGGCTTCAAGATCCAAGTACAGGATCGGTCGAGTCTGGGTGAACAGGCGTTGTTCGGTGGGGTGTGGGGCACGCTTGGTCAAATCTACGGCAACCCGAAGTCCAGCATTGGTACACCCTACTCAACCTATGACATCAATGTGCCGCAGTTGTTCGCGGACATTGATCGTACCCGCGTCAAACAGATGGGTGTGCGCTTGTCAGATGTTTACGACACGATGCAAGTTAATCTCGGCTCGCTCTATGTCAACGACTTCACCAAATTTGGCAAAACTTATCAGGTGGTAGTTCAAGCAGATGCGCCGTTCAGGGCCGATGCCAGTGCGATTATGGCTTTGAAAACACGCAACGCGTCGGGTGAAATGGTACCTCTCGGTGCGCTGATGAAGGTTGCACCAACTTTCGGTCCAACCCGGGTCACCCGTTACAACGGCTACCCAGCTGCTGATATTAACGGCGCGCCTAACCCTGGATTTTCAAGTAGTCAGGCTGAACTTGAAATAGAGACTCTGTTGCAGCGAACATTGCCCAGAGGACTGACCTACGAGTGGACGGAGCTCAGTTACCAGGATCGTCTGACTCGCGATTTCAAAATACCGGGAGTGAACCTCAGCTTGCCTACCCTGGCGGCAGTTCTGGCGATTTCAGTGCTGCTGGTGGTGCTCGTGCTGGCGGCACAGTACGAGAGTTTTACCCTTCCGCTGGTCATCGTGCTTATCGTTCCCATGGGTATTTTATCGGCTCTTTTCGGCGTATGGCTGTCGAGTCTGCCTCCTTTTTCGCAACCGGCTGATCTGAATATTTTTACTCAAGTCGCGCTCGTCGTGCTGGTAGGTCTTGCTTGCAAAAACGCTATTCTGATCGTTGAGTTTGCCAAAGACCTAGAAGAGCAAGGCGAGCGGTTATTCGATGCAATTACCCATGCTTGCAAAATGCGCTTGCGCCCGATTCTCATGACGTCGATCGCTTTCTGTGCGGGTGTGGTTCCCTTGATCCTGGGTGGTGGTGCTGGCAGCGAAATGCGACGGGCGATGGGGATAGCTGTTTTCTCTGGCATGGTTGGTGTCACTTTGTTTGGTATTTTTCTCACCCCAGTGTTCTATGTGCTCATGCGCAGAGATCGCTCACAAAAAAATACGGACGGACCGTCAGGTCCCGCTCATCAAACTGGTGAAGGAGACTCGCGATGAGATCAATGACGATTAGGTCGATCGTGGTGAAGCCAGTCCGTCAGCGTTTGAGCGTCGCGCTTGTCGCGCTTAGTCTGGCTGGTTGCGCAGTCGGCCCCGACTATCAGAAACCAATGGTACCCATGGATGCAGCCTTTGTCGGGGCTCGCAACACAGAAGCCGTGACAGATATTCGTACTTTCTGGCAAGGTTTTGGCGACGAAAAACTGAATGCGCTGATTGATAAAGCTATGCTAGCTAACGGCGACGTGAAGCTGGCAAGCGCGAGGTTGCAAGAAGCCCGTGCCAGTCAGGATGAGGCCAATGCGGCCTTCCGGCCACGCGTCGGCGCCCAGACTGACGGGAGTCGTGGGGTGGCACCGATCACGTCATATCCTGGCACCTCGGTGTCAGATCGCACTGGTAATATTTACGACGCTAATTTTCTTGCTGCTTGGGAAATTGATCTTTTTGGTCGGTTGCGAAGAAGCAGCGAAGCTGCCGCAGCTCGCGCAGAGGCAGGGTTGGCGACATTAGAGGCGGCAAGGACCTCTGTTGCGGCTGAAGTCGCCCGCAATTATCTTGAACTACGCGGGTTACAGCAACGGCTTGTATTCACCCAATCCAGTCTGACCTTTCAGCGTGACACGCTCAAACTGACCGAAACACGCTTCGATCATGGTCGAGGTAATCAGTTAGACGTGTCTCGCGCGCAGGGATTGGTAGCCTCGACAGAAGCAGATGTGCCTGCCCTTCAGAACGCTATCGAGCGCACGATTTTCCGGCTCGCCACTTTGACTGCCCAGCAACCTCGTTTGCTGCTGGCTGAGCTATCTGCCGTGTCGCCGCTCCCAGCTTTGCCAGTGACCGATTTATCAGCGCTACCGGCAGGTACAACCGAGCAATGGTTACAACGCCGACCGGACATCATGGCGGCGGAGCAGCAAATCGTGGCGGCCAACGCAGGGATTGGTATTGCAACGAGTGAGCTGTTTCCCAAGCTATCTGTAGCGGGACTATTAGGTCTGAACTCAGCAAATGTAAGCGACCTGAGTGGGACCGATTCAAGGCTGTTTTCGCTCGGGGTGACGTTGGCGTGGACACCTTTTGATCTGGGTGCTGTGCAAGCTAGAATCCGCGGCAATGAAGCTCGGACACTACAAAGCGTGGTCGTTTATGAGAACACGATTACGGCAGCACTTGAGGAGACGGAAGGCGCATTCAGCAGTTTTACACGCAATGCCGAAAGGACTCAAAAACTGGATCTGGCGGCTCGTAGTGCGTCTAAGACTGCCCAGCTTGCACGTTTGCGCTACGAAACCGGGGTTATTGATTTTCTCTCTGTGCTGGATGCAGAGCGTCAGTTGCTTGCGCAACAAGATCAACTGATACAGGCACAGGTTTTGACCGCGACTTCTCTCGTTGCCGTTTACCGGAGCTTGGGGGGCGGTTGGGCAGGACCTCAGACGATGTCCCCCGTCACCGGTAAAAATTAAGCAGAGCTGTTTAACCAGCACTATTGGCTAAAGGATTTCGGTTCAGCAATTTATTGAGATGCATCACATTCCGCTGTAAACCGGTCCCTCTCCACCCTGTGGCGTTACCCAAACAATATTCTGTGTGGGATCCTTAATGTCACAGGTTTTGCAATGCACACAATTCTGCGCGTTGATTTGCAAACGATCGGTGTTGTCGTCGTTTTTCACGTACTCATAAACGCCGGCTGGGCAGTAACGCGATTCGGGGCCGCCATACTTAGCCAAGTTAATTGAAACAGGCACGGACGCGTCTTTTAACGTCAGATGAATAGGCTGGTTCTCTTCGTGATTGGTATTCGAAATGAACACTGAACTCAAGCGATCGAATGTCAGCACGCCGTCCGGTTTCGGATATTCAATCTTGGGACACTGGTCCGCTGGTTGCAGGCAGGCATAATCGGGCTTAGTGCGATGGATCGTCCAGGGCATGTTGCCTTTGAGCAGCCATTGCTCGATTCCCGTCATCAGCGTGCCGACGCCACGACCCTTTTTAAACCATTGTTTAAAGTTGCGTGCCTTGTTGAGCTCAGCGTGTAACCAGGAGCTTTCGAAGGCTGCGGGGTAGGCTGATAATTCATCATGGCTGCGCTCGGTGGCCAAAGCAGCAAACGCTGCCTCGGCCGCCATCATGCCCGACTTGATCGCAGCGTGACTACCTTTGATGCGCGACGCGTTTAAAAAGCCTGCTTCGCAGCCAACCAAGGCACCACCTGGGAACACCAGTTTAGGTAAAGACAGTAAACCACCAGCAGTAATCGCGCGGGCACCATAGGCAATTCGCTTTCCACCCTCAAAGTGTTTGCGAATAGCAGGGTGAGTCTTGTAGCGCTGAAACTCTTCAAAAGGCGAGAGCCAGGGGTTGGCATAATCCAGTCCGACCACCATGCCGACGGCGACCTGATTGTCGTTCAAGTGATAAAGAAAGGAGCCGCCATAGGTGTCGGCATCCAGAGGCCAGCCAGCGGTGTGCACAACCAGACCCGGACGCGACTTGGCGGGGTCGATCTCCCATAATTCTTTGATACCAATACCGTACGCCTGGGGATCACGCCCGTCACCGAGCTTGAATTTGTCGATCAGTTGACGACCCAACTGTCCGCGGGCACCCTCAGCGAAGATGGTGTATCTGGCGTGTAATTCCATGCCTTGCTGATAGTGATCGGTGGGCTGACCGTCACGACCGACCCCCATATCACCCGTTGCAACGCCGCGCACAGCCCCTTGTTCGGTATACAGAACTTCCGCTGCGGAAAATCCTGGAAAAATCTCAACGCCGAGCGCTTCAGCTTGTTCACCTAGCCACCGTGCAACCTTACCCAGGCTAATGACGTAATTGCCATGATTTTGAAAGCACTCAGGCAGTAGCCAGTTCGGGGTCTTGCGCGCGCCGGTTTCAGTCAAGAACAGAAACTCATCTTCAACGACAGGCGTATCGAGCGGGGCACCCATGTTCTTCCAGTCAGGCAGTAGTTCAGTCAACGCCTGTGGATCCATCACTGCGCCAGACAAAATGTGAGCGCCGATCTCGCTACCTTTTTCAAGTACACAGACGCTTATCTCCTGGCCTTCCTTGCTCGCCAACTGCTTGAGTCTGATGGCAGTGGCTAAGCCGCCTGGGCCTCCACCCACGACGACAACGTCATATTCCATTGATTCGCGTTCTGACATGCCTGACTCCAAGTGTTTATCTACATTCAGGTAAATAGGTATGATTTCGCCTAGGATTGTATTGCAGTGAAAGGCGGTCGGGATCGTCTTTGCCTTGCGAATCAACAAACTACCACTTTTGCAACCACGAGGGGACACTCTTGACCACAACTTCGACCGCTTTATTGAGTGTCGGTGACCGATACGATTTCGAAATTCCTATGCGCTGGGCAGATGCGGACAGTCAGAACCATCTCAATAACGCCATGTATTTTCGTTACTTTGAGGAGTCCCGGATGCAGATGTTATATGTGAGCGGGCAGAAATTTTCAGAAGACTACTCGTCGGTCGTGGTCTCAACAAGCTGCGATTTCATCAAACCCGTGATGTATCCGGCCCGGATCAGAGTTAGAAATAAGATCGTTCGATTAGGGCGCAGCAGCCTTGAGGCTGAAGCAGACCTTTTCGTGGTTGACGAGTCCCAAAGCGGCCCCTACGCAAGAGGAAAGTGGGTGCTTGTCTACACTAGCAATCAATCGAACAAGGCGGTGCCGTGGTCAGAGGATATGTTGCGGTTTATGGCGACCGCGATTGCTCCTTACCGCGTCATAGAAGAGTGAGTTAAGCTAGGCCCGGTGAATTCAAGTGCAGCGAACTGTATCCCGAGAGCGATGCACCAAGATATGCAGAAAACCTGAAAGGAGCACGAACAATGAATAAGCTATACGCAAGCGCCCTAGAAGCGCTGACTGGCCTGGTGAAAGATGGGCAGACCCTGGCCGTAGGAGGCTTTGGCCTCTGCGGCATCCCCGAGGCTTTGATAGACGCAGTCAAAGATTTGGGTGTTCAAAACCTGACGTGTATCAGCAATAATGCCGGTGTTGATGGGTTCGGCCTGGGCATTTTGCTACAGACCCGGCAAGTTAAGAAAATGATCGCCTCGTACGTTGGCGAAAACAAAGAGTTTGAGCGCCAATATTTAGCAGGTGAATTAGAGCTTGAATTTACGCCGCAGGGTACCTTGGCTGAACGTCTGCGTGCGGGAGGGGCAGGGATCCCTGCGTTCTTTACCCGCACTGGGGTGGGTACCATGGTGGCAGACGGTAAGGAAGTACGCGAATTCGATGGTGATCACTACGTGATGGAGCGAGGTCTGGTGTCGGACGTGTCGTTGGTCAAGGCTTATATTGCCGATCGCAGCGGCAATCTGGTCTTCCACAAAACAGCGCGCAACTTTAATCCGCCTGTGGCGATGGCCGGCAAAATAACCGTAGTCGAAGTTGAAAAAGTAGTCGAAAACGGTGAGCTTGACCCGGATCAGATTCATTTGCCTGGCATTTACGTTCACCGCATCGTAATTAATGCCAACCCAGAAAAACGTATCGAGCAGCGCACTGTGCGCTCGGCAAATTAAGGAGCGCACGAAAATGGCATGGACTCGTGATGAAATGGCCGCTCGCGCGGCGCGTGAATTGCAGGATGGTTTTTACGTCAACCTCGGGATTGGGTTGCCAACTCTGGTCGCCAACCATGTCCCTGAAGGGATCGAGGTATGGTTGCAATCCGAAAATGGGTTGCTGGGAATTGGTCAGTTCCCTACCGAGGACGAAGTTGATCCCGACATGATCAACGCAGGAAAGCAAACGGTCACCACTATTCCCGGCTCATCGATTTTTTCATCTGCAGACTCGTTTGCAATGATTCGTGGCGGCAAGATCAATCTGGCTATTCTGGGTGCGATGCAAGTATCCGAGACCGGTGATCTGGCAAACTGGATGATCCCCGGCAAGATGGTTAAAGGCATGGGCGGCGCGATGGACTTAGTTGCGGGCGTGGGCCGTGTACTGGTGCTGATGGAACACGTGGCCACCAAAAAAGACGGTACGACCGATCTTAAATTGTTACCCAAGTGCACCTTACCTCTGACAGGCGTAGGCGTAATCGACATGATTATTACTGACTTGGGCGTGATGGCGGTCACCCCTGACGGGTTGAAGCTGCTTGAACTTGCCCCTGGCGTGACTGTTGAGGAAATCAAGTCCAAGACTGCCGCCAAGCTTGACGTCTCTGGCGTTTGATCGGGCGCATACGTTGAATCCAGTCATCGTTGTTCACGGCGGCGCGGGCACCATGAGCCGCGCCGCGATTACTCCTGAGAAAGAACGTGAATATCACGACGCCCTGAAAAAGGCGCTCGTTGCCGGTCAGGCGATTCTTGAGCAAGGGGGTGCGGCGCTGGATGCAGTGACCGCAGCGGTAGTTGAGCTTGAGAACTGTCCGTTATTCAATGCAGGCTACGGTGCCGTGCTTACCTCCGACGGCACACACGAACTGGACGCATCCATCATGGACGGCAAAACGCTTCGCAGTGGCGCAATTGCAGACGTGCATAGAATAAAAAACCCCATTCTCGCGGCTCGAACGATCCTCGAAAAAAGCCGGCATGTCTTCTTTGTTGGCAAAGGGGCGGAGCGGTTTGCCGAGTCTGAGGGCTTAGAGCTGGTTGATCCGTCGTATTTTTCTACCCCAGCACGCAAAGAGCAATTACTGCGCGTGCAACGAGAAAATCCCGATGCGGCGATACTTGATCATGACGGCCAGGCATTGGTGGCAGAGCAGCAAGTAAAGTCACCCGCACATCCGCTGGATCATGACAAAAAGTTCGGCACAGTCGGGGCGGTAGCGCTGGATCAGCACGGCAATCTGGCCGCGGCAACCTCAACGGGTGGCATCACTAATAAGCAGGTAGGGCGGGTAGGTGACTCACCGATCATCGGCGCGGGTTGTTATGCCAGTAACGAGACGTGTGCCGTCTCGGGTACAGGTACCGGCGAGATGTATATCCGCACGGTCGCTGCTTACGATATCGCAGCTCGCATGAAATATGCTGGGCAAAGTCTCTTAAAAGCCTCCCATGCTGTCATGTTTGAGTCTATTCCTTCGATTGGCGGCAAAGGGGGCTTGATTGCTGTCGACAATACAGGCAATATCGAGATGCCGTTCAACACCGAAGGCATGTATCGAGGCTACGCCCGACTTGGGCAAGCGCCTGTCACCGAGATTTACTAAGCCATGACTGAGTCCGCCATCCCTACCCAGCTAGCCGACAACGACGTGATTCACGTTGATAATTTGAGTGTGCGCTTTGCCGGCGCCGAGCGGACCGTCGATGCGGTTAAGAACCTCTCATTTCACGTAGGTAGAGGCGAAACACTAGCTATCGTGGGCGAATCCGGCTCGGGTAAATCAGTGACTTCACTGGCGTTGATGCGCCTGGTTGAATATGGTGGTGGACGTATCATCGATGGGTCGATGACCTTGCGCAGGCGCGATGGCTCTCTGGTGGATTTATCCAAGGCGGATTCCAAAATCATGCGCTCGGTACGTGGCGCAGATATGGCCATGATTTTTCAAGAGCCGATGACCTCGCTCAACCCTGTTTTTACTGCCGGTGACCAGATTGCCGAGTCAATCCGGCTGCACCAGCACGCCAGTGCAGCGCAAGCCCGCGCCGAGACCTTACGGTTGCTTGAGCAAGTACGTATCCCCGAGGCGAAATCTGTCATGGATCGCTACCCGCACCAGTTGTCTGGCGGTATGCGTCAACGGGTCATGATCGCAATGGCACTCGCTTGTAAGCCCGCTTTACTGATTGCTGATGAGCCAACAACTGCGCTTGATGTCACGGTGCAGGCGCAAATCCTGCAATTGATCAGTCAACTGCAACAAGAGATGCAGATGGGGGTGATCTTTATTACCCACGACATGGGTGTGGTGGCTGAAGTCGCTGACCGTGTGCTGGTGATGTACAAAGGTGAAAAGGTAGAAGAGGGTGAGTCCACCAGGATCTTTGCATCCGCTCAGCACCCCTATACCCAAGCCTTGCTGGCTGCCGTGCCGCGGCTGGGGTCCATGCACGATACCGATCTGCCAGCTCGGTTTGCCTTAGTCTCACCGGGGCATGCCGATACGCCAGCCTCCGTTGAAAGTGAAAATCAGTCAGTAGCAGACGCCGGTTCACTGATCCTGCCATACCGGGATCAAGCACCCATCCTGAGCGTTCGCAACCTGATCACGCGTTTCGATCTGCGTGGCGGCATTCTCAATCGTGTGCAGCGACGGGTACACGCAGTTGAAAAGGTGAGCTTTGATTTGTTCCCTGGCGAGACTTTAGCCTTGGTGGGTGAATCAGGCTGCGGTAAGTCCACGACCGGGCGATCGCTACTAAGACTGGTTGATATTCAGGGCGGCCAGATTACCTTTGACGGACAAGATGTATTGGCACTCAAGCACCAGCAATTGCAGTCGCTCAGGCGCAACATCCAGTTTGTTTTCCAAGACCCTTTTGCCTCACTCGATCCACGCCTCACGGTTGGCTACTCAATCATGGAGCCGCTGTTAATTCATAAGGTTTGCAGTCCAGCCGAGGCTCGCGACCGCGTCGGGCAATTGCTGGATCGCGTCGGTTTGTCGCGCGAAATGGCGCGGCGTTATCCACACGAATTTTCGGGCGGTCAGCGTCAGCGTGTGTGTATCGCAAGAGCACTGGCTTTGAACCCAAAAGTGGTGATAGCGGATGAGTCCGTCTCAGCGCTGGATGTATCGATTCAAGCGCAAATCATTAATTTGTTGATTGACCTCCAAAAAGAACTGGGTATGGCGTTTCTTTTTATCTCTCATGACATGGCGGTGGTCGAGCGTATTAGTCACCGCGTTGCTGTGATGTATCTCGGACAGATTGTTGAGATTGGTCCGAGAAAAGAGATTTTCCAGAACCCGCAACACCCCTACACGCGCAAACTCATGTCTGCTGTTCCAATTGCCGATCCGACTCGTCGTCATCAAAAAAGGGTGTTGGATGTCGATGATTTACCCAGCCCTATCCGTGGTTTGAATGATGATCCAGTGGTTGCGCCTCTGGTGCAGGTTGGGCCTGATCATTACGTCGCTCGTCATCAGATTGGTGGAGCGTTTTAAGCCCAAGAGCGTTCGCCAAGTATGACTACAATGAGGCCTCACGCATGACAGCGCCGGCAGTGGCCTTCGTGCGAACCATCAGGCATCACACACACGGTAATTAAATGGAAATCATCACTGGCTTGCTCAATCTTCTGTTGCACATCGATAAAACGATGCTCGACTTTATCGCTCAGCACGGCAACTGGATCTACGCCTTGTTATTCCTCATTATTTTTGCCGAAACGGGTCTTGTTTTTGCCCCCTTCTTACCAGGCGATTCACTGCTATTTGTTGCTGGTGCGATTGGTGCGATCGGCAAGATGGATCCGCTGCTATTAATGGCCTTGCTATCTGTGGCAGCGATTGCAGGTGATGCAGTCAATTATGCAGTGGGTCGCTGGTTTGGCCAGGCGCTGATTACGAAAACCAAGTTGATCAGCCAGGAAAGGTTGGCTTATACGCAAGGCTTCTTTGATCGACATGGAGGCAAGACAATCGTTATTGCCCGGTTTTTACCGATAGTCCGCACGATGGCCCCGTTTGCTGCGGGGTTTGGTCGGATGCAATCCGGTAAGTTCTTTCTGTTTAATGTAAGCGGCGGTTTGTTTTGGGTGATATCCCTGACCCTCGCGGGCTACCTGTTTGGCAATATGCCTTTCATCAGTAATAACCTGACACTCGTCATTATTGGCATCATCATCGTGTCGTTCATCCCTGGCATCGTGGCTTACTTGCGCGAGCGCAGTCGTTCAAAATAAGAAGCGAGTTCAACACATGAGCCAAGCCGCTAAACTTGCCGCCCTGCGCGACGCGATGTCCCAAGCAGATGTGCATGCTTGCCTGATACCCTCAGCGGATCCGCATCTGTCCGAATACTTGCCCGAGTACTGGCAGATTCGTTTATGGCTGACCGGCTTTACGGGTTCGGCGGGCACGGTCCTGGTCACTCAGGATTTTGCTGGTGTCTGGGTGGATAGCCGTTATTGGGTGCAAGCCGAGACTGAATTAGCTGGAACCGGCTTTGCCATGATGAAAATGGGTACCTCTGCCGATCCAGGGCACGTCGAATGGTTGGCAGAGCATTTGGGTACTGGCCAATCTCTTGCGATTGATGGTCGTGCATTAAGTTTGAGTGCTCGCGATGCCTTGGTAACAGCGACTCAGAAATGTGGCGCGACTCTCAGTCTGGATCTTGATATCCCGGGTCAGGTCTGTCTTGATCGTCCTTCCTTGCCGAAGGCGCCTGTGCTTGATTTTTCTCTCGAGTATGCGGGTCTTAGTCGTGTAGACAAGATTGCGCGTGTGCGGGCGAAAATGCAAGAGGCTGGCGCGCAATGGCACTTGATTTCGACCTTGGACGACATCGCCTGGATTCTGAACTTGCGTGGTAACGACGTGGATTACAACCCGGTATTCCTGTCGCATCTTTTGATCAGCGAAGGGCTGACAAGGCTGTTCATTGGCAAGGGCAAAATCCCGCCTCCGCTCGTAGATGAACTGAAAGAAGAAAGGGTCGCAATATTGCCCTACGAAGACGTGGCGGGTATTTTGACTGGTTTGCCTGCTGCCGATACCCTCATGTTTGATCCAGCACGAACCACTTGTGGTCTCATCGACCAGATCAAGATCAAAACGGTGCGGCAGATTAACCCCAGTACGTTCATGAAGTCGCAAAAAACGCGACACGAGTTGAAGCATGTCAGACGAGTCATGGAGCTCGATGGTGCTGCCTTGTGTGAGTTTTTTGCGTGGTTTGAGGCAAACGTCAACCAACCCGGTCAGCCTGCAATCGACGAGTTACAGGTTGATGAAAAACTGCTGGAGTTCAGGGCGGCGCAGTTTGGTTTTGTATCGCCTAGCTTCTCGACCATAGCTGCCTTCAATGCCAACGGAGCAATGCCTCATTATCGGGCAACCCCTGAATCCTTTTCCCGCATCGAAGGCGACGGGCTATTGCTGATTGATTCAGGCGGGCAGTATCTGGGTGGCACGACAGACATCACCCGGGTGGTACCTGTAGGGCAACCCAGCCATGAGCAAAAAGAGGATTACACGGCAGTCTTGAAAGCTATGATCGCCCTCTCTCGGCTGACGTTTCCCGAAGGGGTTGCTAGCCCGGTACTGGATGTAATAGCCCGGGCGCCTTTGTGGGCAAAAATGGCAGACTACGGCCATGGCACGGGACATGGGGTCGGGTACTTTCTGAATGTACACGAAGGACCACAAGCGATTTCCTATCGCGCTCCACCGGCACCTCACACTGCGATGCGCCTAGGCATGATTACATCCAATGAGCCTGGGTTGTATAAGCCGGGGCGATGGGGGATTCGGATAGAGAATCTAGTCTGCAATCAATCCGCGGGCGAATCGGAGTTTGGCGAGTTCCTTCGCTTCGAGACGCTGACGCTCTGCCCGATTGATACAAGACCGATTTTGCTTGATCAGCTCGATGACTCAGAGCTGGACTGGCTCAATAGCTACCACGCGACCGTCAGAGATCGCTTGGCGCCTCGACTGGAAGGGGATGCCTTAGCTTGGCTGATGACGCGTACGACTCCCCTGGTCGTCTAAATTTATTGGTATTTGGTCGCTTTACAGCCCCGCATTGTTTTGTAGCGAGGCTATAATCCAAATTTCCAGCATGCGCTTCTTCGCGGGCGCGTAAATGACATGACCAAATACGTATTTGTCACCGGTGGCGTGGTTTCATCCTTAGGTAAAGGGATAGCCGCCGCATCTCTTGCAGCGATTCTCGAGTCTCGTGGGCTAAAAGTCACGATGCTCAAACTAGATCCATACATTAACGTCGATCCGGGCACCATGAGCCCGTTTCAGCACGGTGAGGTTTTCGTGACCGAAGACGGGGCCGAAACAGACCTGGATCTTGGTCACTACGAACGGTTTATTTCGTCGAAAATGCGTAAAGCCAACAACTTTACGACTGGCCAGATTTACGAGTCTGTTTTACGCAAAGAGCGCCGTGGTGATTATCTGGGGAAAACAGTCCAGGTGATCCCTCACATCACTAACGAAATTCAGGATTTCATTGCGCGGGGTGCCGAGCAAGCGTGGGATGGGCAAACCGATGTTGCCATCGTAGAAATCGGCGGTACCGTAGGCGATATTGAGTCTCTGCCATTTCTTGAGGCGGCCCGCCAGATGAGTTTGCGTCTTGGGCGCAATAACGCGGCCTTCATTCATTTGACCTTGCTGCCTTTTATTGCCTCTGCAGGCGAGCTCAAGACCAAACCGACTCAACATTCTGTGCAGAAACTGCGTGAAATCGGCATCATCCCGCATGCATTGCTCTGCAGGGCTGACAGGCCAGTGCCGGATGAAGAGCGAGCCAAGATCTCGCTGTTTTCGAACGTGCCGCTTGATGCGGTCATTTCTGTCTGGGATGCGGACTCAATCTATAAAATCCCGGCAATGTTGCAAAAACAGGGTCTGGATGATTTGATTCTGGAAACCCTTCACATCCAGGCGCCGCCTGCTGATTTGAAGATGTGGGACGGTTTGGTCGATGCGCTGGAGCATCCTGCGCACGAAGTGCATATCGCCATGGTTGGCAAGTATGTTGACCTGACTGAATCATACAAGTCCCTCACTGAAGCATTGATTCACGCAGGTATTCACACCCGATCCAATGTGATCGTCGAGTACATTGACTCTGAAGAGCTCGAACTAAATGGTACGTCAGCGCTTGAACGCTTCGATGCGATTCTGGTGCCTGGTGGTTTCGGCAAGCGAGGGACTGAAGGCAAAATCGCAGCGATTCGCTTCGCTCGCGAGCACAAAGTTCCTTACTTGGGAATTTGCCTGGGTATGCAACTTGCGGTGATCGAGTTTGCCCGTGATGTTGCCGGTCTGACAGATGCCAACAGCACAGAATTCAACGCTGAGTCACCTCATCCTGTCGTAGCACTGATCAATGAATGGATGGATCGCGAAGGTAAAGTTGAGAAACGCGATGAGCAATCTGACCTCGGCGGTACGATGCGCAAAGGCTCACAGCGTTGCCCTGTTAAACCGCATACTCGCGCGCACGACATTTACGGTGACGAGGTCAACGAGCGTCACCGCCACCGCTACGAGGTTAATAACGTCTACGTACCAAGGCTTGAGGCAGCCGGGTTGGTGATTAGCGCGCGCACTCCAACCGAAAATCTGCCTGAGATGATGGAGCTTCCTGACCATCCCTGGTTTGTGGGCGTCCAGTTCCATCCAGAGTTCACTTCGACCCCGCGGGACGGCCATCCGTTATTTACCAGTTATGTTCGGGCCGCCTTGGCCAAGCAACAAACAGGTCACGTGAAATCATGAAACTGTGTGGGTTCGAGGTTGGTCTCGATAAGCCTTTCTTTCTGATTGCGGGGCCTTGTGTGATTGAGTCCAGGCAAATGGCGTTCGATACGGCAGGCCTTCTTAAAGAGATAACGGCTGCTCTCGGCATCCCTTTCATTTACAAAAGCTCTTTCGATAAAGCCAATCGTAGCTCTGGTGCGTCTTATCGCGGGCCAGGGATGGACGAGGGCTTGAAAATACTGGCGGATATTCGTGCAGAGCTAGGGGTTCCCGTGCTGACCGATGTTCACAGCATTGAGCAGATTCAATCAGTCGCCCAGGCTGTCGATGTGCTTCAAACACCTGCGTTCTTATGCCGGCAGACTGATTTTATCCATGCCTGCGCGGCAAGCGGTAAACCAGTCAATATCAAAAAGGGTCAGTTTCTGGCCCCTCACGATATGTTGCAAGTAGTTACTAAAGCCCGTGCCGCTGCTCAAGCAGCAGGGGTAGCTGAAGCCCTGATGGTGTGTGAACGTGGCGCCTCATTTGGTTACAACAATCTTGTCTCTGACATGCGATCGCTCGCGATTATGCGTGAGACAGGTTGCCCAGTCGTGTTTGACGCCACCCATTCTGTTCAGCTACCTGGCGGACAGGGCACATCATCTGGTGGGCAGAGAGAGTTTGTGCCAGTGTTAGCGCGTGCCGCCGTCGCCGCAGGCGTATCTGGTCTCTTCATGGAGACTCACCCCAATCCGTCCAAAGCCATGTCAGACGGTCCGAATGCAGTCCCGCTACACACGATGAAAGATTTACTGACGACGTTGATCAGTTTAGACACCATAGTCAAGCAAGCAGGTTTTCTCGAAAACACCATCAACGACGCGACATAGATTCACTTTTATTTATAGGAAATCATCCCATGAGTTCGATTGTTGACATTATCGGCCGCGAAATTCTAGACTCGCGCGGCAATCCCACCGTTGAGTGCGACGTGTTGCTCGAGTCTGGCGCCATGGGCCGTGCCTCGGTCCCATCGGGTGCGTCGACTGGTTCGCGCGAGGCGATTGAATTGCGCGATGGTGATAAAAAACGTTACTTGGGCAAGGGCGTTTTACGCGCGGTTGAAAACCTCAATACTGAAATTTCTGAAGCATTGATGGGTCTGGATGCGCAAGAGCAGACTTTTGTTGATCGCACTTTGATTGAACTTGATGGAACCGAAGCGAAAGGCCGCCTCGGTGCCAACGCAATTCTGGCCGCCAGTATGGCTGTTGCACGCGCTGCAGCTGATGAATCTGGCTTGTCTTTATATCGGTACTTTGGCGGCAGTGGACCGATGAGCATGCCCGTACCCATGATGAATGTTATCAATGGTGGCGCGCACGCGAACAATACACTGGACATGCAAGAATTGATGATTCTGCCTATCGGTGCGTCAAGTTTTCGTCATGCGATGCAAATGGGTGCAGAGACTTTCCATGCATTGAAAAAAATCATTAACGATCAAGGTATGTCGACCGCAGTCGGCGACGAGGGTGGTTTTGCGCCTAATGTCCCGAATCACGAAGCAGCCATTCAAATGATTCTGCGTGCAATTGAAATGGCAGGTTATGAGCCAGGCCGTCAGATCGCTCTGGGTCTTGATTGTGCTGCTTCGGAGTTCTATCGCGATGGCAAGTACGTCCTTGATGGCGAAGGCGGGATCAAGCTGTCTTCGCAAGAGTTCACTAATTTGCTGGCAACTTGGTGTGATAAATACCCAATCATCTCTATTGAAGATGGCATGGCCGAGAACGATTGGGATGGCTGGAAACTGCTCAGCGATCAGCTTGGTAAAAAGGTCCAGCTGGTAGGCGACGATCTGTTTGTGACCAATACCAAGATTCTCAAGCAAGGTATACAGCAAGGGATCGCTAACTCGATTCTCATCAAGATCAACCAGATCGGCACTTTGACTGAAACCTTCGCGGCAATCGAAATGGCAAAGCGGGCAGGCTATACCGCAGTAGTGTCGCATCGTTCGGGCGAGACTGAAGACTCAACCATTGCAGATATTGCCGTTGCCACTAACGCGATGCAGATTAAAACGGGTTCGTTGTCACGCTCGGATCGTATGGCAAAGTACAACCAACTCTTGCGTATTGAAGAAGAGCTCGCTGAAGTCGCCAGCTATCCTGGACGTGAAGCTTTCTATAACCTGCGTTGATTGCTGATAGGCTAAGCCATATGCGCTTGCTGTTCGTTATTCTGCTGACACTGGTTGCGTTGATCCAATATCCGCTCTGGAAGGGTCGAGGCGGCTGGTTCGAAGTTCGGGAATTGCAAGCGCAGCTGGCAGGTCAAAAAAATATTAATGAAGGCTTGTTGCTAAGAAATCAAGCCCTCAGAGCTGAGATTAGCGACTTGGAATCCGGCACGGAAGCAGCTGAGGAAAGAGCCCGAGGTGAGCTTGGCATGATGAAAAAAGATGAAATCTTCGTGCAAGTGTTACCACCCAATGTCAAACCACCGAAGTCACCATAGCATGGCATTACTTTGCATCATGCCATGTTGTTCGACTTGAATAGCCACTAAACCATTTCTGTAGCCATTGGCAATATATGTGTCTTGAGACCTCATCAGCGTTCTCATGACAAACCCAACGCCTGGCGTCAATGGCTGGTGCAGGTAGGTGGCTTGCAAACGAACGGTATTGGCCTCAAAGATATCGTTGCCTGATTTTGGGCCTTTGCCGCTAAGCCAGCCTGAGCGAATCCGGTCTTGATGCTGTTCGGCCATATAACTGTTGCGAATAGTGGCGCGCCCACTGCGCTGAGTGAGGATGGGGTGGGCAAAATCAGCAAAGTCGTTTTTGTCTGGCGCAAGCTGAACAACACGCCAGGGCGATGAACCTGTTTGCGATTGAAATCTTTGCTTAGTCTTACGCTGTCTGTCTTCAATCGTGGCGTATCTGCCGGCAGGCGCGAACAGTGGTAGCAGTGCTTGCTCGAAAGTCGCGAGTGTCATTACAGGATTGCCGTGATTAGTGATGCAAGTACGCATAGCCTCGTTTAATGCCACGATAACCATCAACCGGCTTTGGTTGAATCGAATCAGCTCTATCCCCAACGCGCCCAACAAGAATAGGGGGATGGCAACAATCGTGAACTCGATGAAACTTGCGCCTCGCTGGCGAAAATTACCGCGTGCTGGTTTTAGCCACGCTCTTTGTTGTTGCGATCCTGAAACCATGTTTTCACCTGCCCATCAGTGCTGCGTAAATCGCTAAGGTCTCCAGTGTGCTTGTTTTGAATGTGGTGATCGATTAGCAAAAATACGTAATAATCGACGCTTAAACAATTAACTGGGGACACCAGCATGCCTGAACAATTCGACTTATTAATCCGCAATGGCTGGGTAGTGGATGGCACCGGTGCCCCAAGATTTCGAGCCGATGTTGGGGTTAACGGTGAGCGCATTGTTAAAGTAGGTGATTTGGCACAAGCAAGTGGCAAGACCGAAATCGATGCCGGCAACAAAGTGATTGCGCCAGGATTTATTGACGCCCATACCCATGACGACCGCCTCATGTTGTCTGGTGGCGATATGGCACCCAAGGTAAGTCAAGGTATTACGACCATCGTTGGTGGCAACTGCGGGATCTCATTGGCACCCATGCCTCGAACCATCCCCGACCCCGTCACCCCGCCACTGAATTTGCTGGATGGTGATGGCGAGTGGTTTCGCTTCAGGGACTTTGCCAGCTATGTGAAAGCACTGAGTGATCAACCTGCAGCCACTAACTGCGCGATGCTGGTTGGTCACACCACGCTGCGAGTCGCGACGATGACTGATTTAGAAGCACCTGCCAGTGAAACCGAGATCAAAGCCATGCGTGATCTGGTCCAGGAGGCTTTAGAGGCAGGCGCTATTGGCGTGTCTACCGGTCTCTATTACGAACCTGCTATCGCCGCGCCCACTGAAGAGGTGATTGCGATCTGCGAACCCATGCGCGAGCTGGGCGGTGTTTACTGCACCCATATGCGGGATGAGGCGGACAACATTATTCAGTCGCTGACTGAAACTTTCAGAATTGGACGAGAGCTGGATGTGCCTGTTGTGATTTCTCACCATAAAGTAGTGGGTGTCAAAAACTACGGACGCTCAGCCGAGACGCTTGATTTCATCTCGCAAAACATGAAGCTTCAGAAAATCTGTCTGGATTGCTATCCTTATCCGGCTTCATCCACCATTCTGTCAGCGCATCGCGTCAAGAATGCGACCCGCGTCACGGTCACCTGGTCTGAAACGTTGCCAGAGTATGCAGGCATGGACTTGTCCGAGATTGTAGAGAAAATGGGCGGGACCGTAGATGAAGTCGTCGCACGTTTGCTCCCCGCGGGTGCAATCTATTACATGATGGATGATAAAGATGTGCAGCGTATTCTGAAATTTGATGAGACCATGATCGGATCAGACGGATTGCCGCACGATGCGGCGCCACACCCGAGACTGTGGGGCAGCTTTCCTCGCGTGCTTGGGCATTACGGGCGCAAGCTGGGTTTGTTTTCGCTAGAAACCGCCATCCATAAAATGACTGGCTTAACGGCGAAGAATTTCGGCTTGAAAGATCGCGGGCTGGTTCAAGAGGGGGCTTATGCGGATTTGACCTTGCTCGATCCGGATACAGTCGATGAGGGCGCAACGTTTTCGAAACCGATTGCGCCCGCTATCGGGATTGATACCGTGTTGGTTAACGGTTTGATTGTCTGGAAAGATGGTGCCCCGACAGGCAAACGACCCGGGCGACTACTACGCTACCAGCGCTGATTAATCGACTTTTGCGCCAGACTGTTTGACGACTGCCGCCCACTTTGCAGTCTCGCTGATCGACATTTGGCGAAATTCCTCAGGTGAGCTCGGCTCGGCTTCGGACCCAGTTGACTTGAATTTCGCCAGTAGTTCCGGGTTGGTTAGCGCTTTCCTCATGGCAGCGTTGAGCTTGTCAACAATGTCTTTAGGTAAATTCGCCGGGCCCACCAGACCACCCCAGGCAGTGAACTCGAAGCCTGTCACGCCTTGCTCGGTAATAGTCGGAATATCCGGGAAGCTCGCCGATCTAATTTTGCTGGAAACCCCCAAAGCGCGCATTCGACCCGCTTCAACATGACTGGCTGTGCTTGGGGCGTTGATCATTAGTACCTGAATATTGCCACCAAGCAAATCGGTGACCGCGTTCGTTGCGGCCTTGTACGGAACATGCACCATATCAATACCCGCCATGGATTTAAATAGCTCCATGCCCAGATGAGAAGTCGTTCCGTTACCCTCAGACCCATAGGCTAATTTGCCTGGGTTTTGTTTCGCATAAGCGATCAGCTCTTGCACATTTTTAACAGGTACCTCGTTATTGACGACCAATAAATTCACAACCCGCAGTGCATTGCCTATCATGGTGAGATCGGTGTCGATGCGGTAAGGGATGTTTTTGATCAGAGAACTATTGGTCGCAAGCGAGACGGCGTTGGCGTAGAGCAATGTGTAACCGTCTGGGGCTGCCCGCACGGCCTCCATGGTGCCAATGACATAAGAGCCGCCTGGTTTATTTTCAACAATAAAGGGCACGCCTAAGTCGGCCGACATTTGGTTCGTGAGTGTACGGACCAATACATCTGCAGCACCCCCTGCAGCCGAGGGGACGATAACTTTGATGGGTTTGTCAGGATACGCCGCCTGGGTGGTCGGACCTAATAGCGTTGCGAGCCCGACGATGGCCGATACTAAAGCGGATTTAATCAACATGGCAGGCCTCAAGGCTTGGCTTCAACTGGATAGGATTGCTCTGAGGGCTCAGGCGATGGGCGAGCTCAGTGCAGCGTCTTATTATCGGCGATGGTGACCGTTTGAAACAGACTGGTCGCATCAATCGCATCGAATAGATAAGGCATGCCACAAAATTCGCAGGCAACTTCAATTTTTCCCTGCTCGGTAAGGATATCATCGACCTCGGTTTGTCCCAGCATCTTCAGCATGTCAATGACTCGTTCACGGGTGCAGGAGCACTTCCACGTAATAGGCTGGGCATCGAAACCAAGCAAAGTCTCTTCCCAAAACAAGCGGTGAATGATCGTGTCTTGCTGAGTTTCAAGCAGTTCTTGGTTAGTTAAAGTATTGCTCAGGGCAGTTGCTCGCTCCCAGGATTGTTCAGCGGTTTCTTCACTGGCCAGAGTGTTGCCCCCTTTAATTGGCATTTTCTGTAACAGTAAGCCAGCACATTTTTGCCGATCGGCCGACAACCAGATTTTGGTATGCAATTGTTCTGAGCGGATCATGTATTGCTCGAGCGCCTCACTGATGCTGTCGCCTTCAAGCGGGACAATACCCTGATAAGCTTGCCTGCCAGGAGTGTTTTTTGGTGGGTCTAGCACCACGATAAATCGAGCGCCGCCATGAGGATTGAGCAGTGCCTGCAGGTCACCCGAATCGGGTAGCTGTTGATCTCGTAGCTTGACCGTCGCACGTACGCTTAGATCGGCCCGACACTCGGCAACCATCAGTGCAATCGCGCCATCCCCCTGCATTTGCAATAACAGGGATCCATCAAACTTCAGGTTTGTCGCCAGTAACACTGCAGCTGCGACTAACTCACCAAGTAGACTGGCTACCGCTTGCGGGTAATCATGATGAGCCTGGGCGGCAAGCCAGGTGTCAGTAAGGCGCACAATTTCAATGCGCACACTTCTGTCTTCGAACAAATATTTTTTGAGTACGTCTGTCATAAAACGGCTCAACCAATACGCTTGAGTTTTTTAAGATACATCTGTGCGCGTTGAGCGTAGTTCAAGATGTTTTTCTGAATGCCTTCGATTTCCTCTGCCGAGATGGTGCGGACGATTTTGCCGACACCAATCACTAAGCTTCCATCAGGGATCTCGCGACCTTCGGGCACGATCGCCCCAGCGCCAATCAGACAGTTTTTACCTATCCTTGCATGATTCAGGATGATGGCTTGCATACCTATCAGTGATCCAGTTTCAATGACACAGCCGTGCAACATGGCTTGATGGCCAATCGTCACGCGAGGCGCAATGGTCAGAGGCACTCCTGCATCTGAGTGCAAGACGCTGCCTTCCTGAACGTTACTTTGAGCACCAACCAGAATTCGAGTGTTGTCGCCACGGATACTGACATTTGGCCAGATACTTGCGCCTTCTTCGATGACCACATCGCCGATTAGATCGGCCGAGTCAAACACCAAAGCGGTGGGATGTATTTGGGGAGCGAGTTCGCCCAATTGATAAAGTGCCATCGAATCATGCCTGCGAGTTGAGTAGTGGGACGATTTTACTCGCTCAACAGGCTGTGCGGACGCTCGCTAACTTGTCTTTGCAAGGACTAATGAGGCTTGGTCTTTCGACTTCCGGCTTTGTTTGGATTAGCACGACCTTCTTCCAGTTGCCTCAATACGCGACGCTGGATTTTGCCGGTAGTGGTCATCGGCAGCTCGGCGATGTATTCAATTTCTTTTGGATATTCGTATGGTGCCAGGCGACTGCTGACATGTTGCTGCAAAGCTTCAGTGATCGCTTGTTTTGGCTGGTTCTGATACTCGCCTGTTAACACCACAAACGCTTTCACAATCGCGCCACGTGCCTCATCCGGTTTTGGTACAACGGCGACGTTAGCGACAGCAGGATGCTCAAGTAGACAGTTCTCAATTTCACCCGGCCCGATGCGATACCCTGAAGACTTGAAAACGTCATCCGCCCGTCCAGCGTACCAAAGATAGCCATCTTCATCCATTTTTGCCAGATCACCGGTACGGCACCAGTCGCCTGTGAATTTTTCGATGGTGGCGACTTCATTACGCCAATAGCCAAGAAACAGGATTGGATCAGCGTGCCCGTGTATGTCAAACCGGTTCAGAGCCACGTCCCCGATCTCACCGACTGGGCAGATATTGCCCGCTTCATCAATGACCGCAACCCGATGACCGGGGTAAGGACGTCCCATGCTGCCAGGTCTGGCGGGCCATTTTTCGTGACTATTCCCGACAAGATAATTCATCTCTGTCTGACCAAACATTTCGTTTGGCGTAATACCCAGCGCTTGCTGACACCATGAGAACACTGTCTCACCAACGCTTTCGCCCGCGCTCATGATAGCCCGTAGAACCAAACGGTACTGGTCACGGGGCTCCGGTACTGCTTTCATCATCATTTTTAGAGCCGTCGGGAACAGAAAGGTGTTAGTAACCCGATAGCGCTCCATTATTTCAAACGCTCTTTCTGCACTGAAGCGACCTCGGGTCCCTACGATGGATTGACCAAAATAAAGCGTGGGCAATAGCGCGTCCATCAGCCCACCTGTCCAGGCCCAATCCGCTGGCGACCAAAACACGTCTCCAGGTTGTGGAAACCAGTTTTGAGACGCTACAAAGCCCGGCAAATTGCCGATCAGCACGCTATGAGGTAGCAGTGCGCCTTTTGGCGCGCCAGTTGTGCCTGAGGTGTAGAGCAGAATCGCCGGATCGGCAGATTTTGTTTGAACTAGTTTGAACTCAGTCGGTTGCCGAATCAGCAAGCTACGCCAGTGCAGGACTCTCTCATCCTGCACGTTGATACCGACCAGTTGCTTGAGCGCCGTGCAGCGGGGTAGCGCGGCAAGTACGTTGACACTGGATGTCTCGTCAAAAATGGCAACACGCGCCTCAGCATCTTTAATCCGCTGCTCGAGTGCTTCGGGCCCAAACAGGTTAGAGAGTGGCAAAACGATCGCCCCAAGGCTGTAGATCGCCATGTGAGCCACCACGGTTTCAGGTCGTTGTCCTAAAACCACAGCAACTCGGTCGCCGCGCTTGACACCCATGCGGGCTAACCCATTGGATAGCTGATTGGCAGTCTGGGATAGGCGTTCGTAGGTCCAGATTTCCCTCTGCCCACCCTCATCCTCGAAAAAGATAGCGATCTGTCTTGCGTGTGCCGTACTCTGCGCCCAGCGGTGGCAACATTCGACGCCAATATTAAGATTGGTCGGTATCAGCCAACGAAAAGAGTCGTAATAATGAGCGTATTGATCAGACATTCTGCAAAGGCAAAGACATAATCCCCATAGCATGGCTCAGGGACGCTTTTGATGCAACCACCGCTTGGGCCAGTACCCTGAAATATAGGGTTTTTACTGAGCTCTTTTTAGCGATTTACTTCAATTAAGGCGGTGCCTGCAAACCTGTCGTGCAGAAACTGTTGCCCTTGGGTAAACCAAGTTGGGATCAAATTGGTAAAGGGGGCTAGGACAAACAAAATCAGGGTTCCTGGCCAACCCGTGAGGTAGAACAAGCCTTTAATCATTAAAAATGTGATTAGAGGAAGAACCCACATCAGACCGTAGCGAAGCAGCATTTTTGCTGTGCTCAATGGCCCACCGGTATCTGACACGAGCCGGATGTTCCATGCCTTCATGGGCAGGGTTTGGCCGCTACGCTTCCAGCAGATCGTGAAATACAAGCCAATGATAATAAAGAGAAAAATCTGCCTCACAGACAAAAGTGTGAGGCCGCTGCGGCTTTGCGTCAGGCTGTCGAAAGCGTAATCGGCAACAAAGACAGGGCCAAAAAGTAAGACGCCCTCGTACATCATCGCCGCAAAGCGTCTGGATCGAGGAGGCGCCTGAGGCACTAGCGCAGGAGAATTTGTCAGTTCAGTGTTCATCGCGGGTATTATCCCGCAGTTTTTGCACTGAGGTTGTTACATCGCTTGGTAAGCGACTGATTACAGCATTTGGCTCACTGACGCATTGCCGCGCGCAACAAGGCCTTTCTCTCTTAACTTGATCAGCTTGCTAACCAAGTTCTGGATTGAACGCATTGGGCTGTAGTTGTATTGATTATCCAAAGCCTGGGCGAGAATTTCGCGCTCAAGGGTGTCGGTTAAACGGGTATCTGAATTAAAAGTCATGATGGCTTCCTTAGTGGTCTAGGGTATACCCTATTATAGGGAAAACCCTAGAACTTAACAAGCCACAAATTCCAATGACTAATTTTGTGTTGCGATGCAGCAACTTATTCGCTTAACTCAGCATCCTTCCTATAGCTGTTTGCGACCAGCTCAAAACTGAACAACCGGCAATCAAGCGCGCCGTTGAACAGAGGATAGCGACGCATCGGCTTCAGACGCATATGCTTGGGAAGCTCGTGATCAGAGGTGATCACGCTGACTTGCCAGTCTGTGAACTCCCTCTTGAGATTGGCAGACCATTCGCGCCAAAACTCGACATTCTGTTCATCCAGCCTGTCTCCATAGGGTGGATTAGTCACGAGCCAGCCAGATGACGCTGGTGCAGTGGCGTCCCGCGCGTCGCACACTTCAAAACGTATGGTGTCAGGCGTCAGGTAAGCACGTTCTGCGTTGCGCTCTGCCGCTTCAATGGCTTCAGGGTCGAGGTCAATCCCCACCAGTGGTGCGTCAAGCTCCGGCAAGATGTTCTCCTGAGCGTCTGCTTTAAGATCATCCCATTGCCGCGCATCATGATCTCGCAGTCGTTCAAAACCGAAAGGCCTGGCAATCCCGGGAGGCACACCAAGAGCGATCCAGGCAGCTTCGATCAGTACTGTACCGCTGCCGCAGAATGGATCCAGCAGAGCGGCAGCAGGATCCCAGCCTGATAACGCCAGAATGCCAGCTGCTAAATTTTCGCGCAACGGGGCTTCACCTTTATCAAAGCGCCAACCGCGCTTAAATAGCGATTCACCGGAGGTATCAAGATAGAGCGTTGCAGTATCTTCCGACAAGAACAGATGCACTCGCGCATCTGGCCTGACGGTATCAATTGAGGGGCGCTCGCCTTCGAGCTCACGCAGGCGATCGCAGATACCGTCTTTTGCTCGTAAATTGCAGTATTGCAAACTTTGCATCGGGCTTCGAACGGCAGAGGTATCCACGCGCAAGGTGTGCTCGGCACCAAACCAGCGCTCCCAGGGCACAGACTGAGCGAGATCGAGAATCTCGTCCTCGTGTGCAACCGGAGCTTGCCCAACTCTCACGAGGATGCGTGTCGCCAGCCGTGAGTACAGGTTGGCTCTTTGCACACCGAGCCAATCACACTCAAAATGACACCCGGCTCGGGTGGGCTGCACCTGACCGAAGCCAAGCGCTTCAAGCTCATCAGCGAGCACGGTCTCCAGGCCCATCGGGCAAGGCGCAAAGGCGGCAAATATTTCTGCTGTCTGCACAATCGGTGATCGTTCGATCAACTGTATTCGCTCAGTCCGATCTACCCGATCAGTCCGTTCTGTCCGATCGCTCTGTCGATCCGTTTGATCCCGTCTGGGGTTGCCACGCTTGTTTCGATCATAAGGTCGCTCAGCAGGGGGGGCTACGACCGCTTCAACCGGCTGACTCGATTGCTTTAAACGAGTTTGCTTGGCCTTTTCGAGGGTCAGTTGCGCTACCTGCCTGGCACGCGCGCCAATGCGAGTTTTAGGTTTCTCGCGTGAATTGGCTTTTGAGTCGGTCTTGGACTCAGTCGCTTTGGGTTTCGCCTTGAGCGTTAGCGTTTTGCCCTGGGATGTCATGGTTGTTGTGTCGTTATCAAAATGGTTTGACGACGACCAGCGCTGTCACCACGATTAAAAGGATGACTGGGACTTCGTTGAACCATCGGTAAAACACGTGCGACCGTTTATTGACGCCTGCCTCAAACTTGCGCAACATAATCCCGCAAGCATGGTGGTAGCCGAGCACGAGCAAGACAAAAAGGAGTTTGGCATGCATCCAGTAATTACCAGGACCTGTGCCAACCCCGTAGTGCTCCAGAAATAGCCAGAGACCCAGCACAATCGCCGGGATGGCGAGAATGGTCATAAAACGATACAAACGGCGAGCCATTCCGACGAGCGTCTGGATAGTGGCCTGATCCTGTACTTGCGCCAGGTTGACATAAATCCGTGGCAGATAAAACAAGCCGGCGAACCAGGATGCAACAAAGACAATATGAAACGTTTTGACCCAGGCCATGATTTATTCAATCCTTTAAAAGATAACGGATCACAGTCTAAGTTGACCGTGACCTTCAAGCACCCATTTCAACGTGGTGAGTCCCTCAAGACCAACAGGACCACGAGCATGCAAGCGGTTGGTAGAAATTCCGATCTCCGCGCCAAGACCATATTCAAAGCCATCAGCAAAGCACGTGGGCAAATTGACATAGACTGAGCTTGAGTCAACTTCTCTTTGAAACTGTTCGGCGGCAGAAATATTCTCCGTCACGATTGAATCGGTGTGACCTGAGCCATAAGTCGCGATATGAGAGATCGCAGCGTCGAGATTATCGACGACCTTGACCGCAAGGATTGGACCTAGATACTCAGTGCCCCAATCCTCGGTTGTTGCCGCTTCAGCGGCGGCGATAAGCTGTCTGGTTTGATCGCATCCGCGAATCGCGACGCCATGATCGATCAACCGTTTGCCCAGCGCGGGCAGCAATGCGGTGGCGACGGCCTGATGGACCAGCAAGGTTTCCATCGAACCGCACACGCCGTAGCGGTAGGTCTTGGCGTTGAAAGCAATGTCACTGGCTTGAATCAGGTTAGCGTGCTGATCGACATAAACATGGCAGTTACCATCCAGGTGCTTAATCATCGGCACACGGGCCTCTTCGGCCAAGCGGCTGATCAAACTTTTACCACCTCTTGGGATAATGACATCGATATGCTCAGTCATCGTGATGAGTTCACCGACAGCCTTGCGATCGGCAGTTTCGACGATTTGTACCGCATGTGCAGGTAGACCGGCTCTCTGCAGAGCCGCTTTAACAATATGGCTCAGTGCCAGGTTAGAGTGCAGGGCTTCGCTACCACCGCGTAAAATCGACGCATTGCCGGATTTCAAGCACAGTGCGGCCGCGTCAATCGTGACGTTCGGACGGGATTCATAAATGATACCGATGACACCAATCGGTACGCGCATTCTGCCAACACGCATGCCATTCGGGCGGATCGTGCTTTCGGTCAGACTGCCCACGGGATCAGGCAAGTCGGCGATCTGACGCAGGCCAGCACTCATGGTGTCTATCGTTTTGTCTGACAACGTTAGGCGGTCAAGCAATGGTGTAGCCAGCGACTTGGCTCGAGCCGCTTCAAGATCAATCCGGTTTGCTTCTTTCAATGCGAGTCGACCGTGTTCAAGGCCATCTGCCATGGACAGGAGTGCATCATTCTTTTGCTGGCTACCGGTTTTTAGCAACGTGCGCGAGGCTTCTCTGGCCTGGCGCCCCATTGCGAGCATCTGTTCTTTGATGGATGTCATGTTTTACCTATTGCTTGAGCCCACTGCCACCCGCATGGCGAGCCGAGTCATTTCTTCCCACGGATCATGCAGACGGCCAGTAACCTGTATTCCCTTGATAAGGCGATCAACTTCATGAGCATGTTGAACAGCTGCTGGCCAACTGTTTGCTGACACTCTGGCAATTGCCTGACGGGCTAGACGTTCGTGTGCGCCAAAAATCCTTAAGGACCTCAGTATGCCAGATGTGTCCTGCCCAAGCGCACTTGCTTGCGCCACACGCGCGAGAGATCGGATTTCTTCTCCGATTGCCCACAAAACCAGTGGCAAGGCCTCGCCTTCAGCTTGTAAACCCGCCATGGTTCTCAGCATTCTCTCGACATCACCAGCGAGCATTGCATCACGAAGGCCAAACACGTCGTAACGTGCAACATTCATGACGGCTTGTTCAACGTCGCTAGCTGCAAGTTCTCCCTCAGGGAAAAGCAAGGCAAGTTTTAGTATCTCTTGGTGTGCAGCCAGCAAATTGCCCTCGACCTTGTCAGCCAGCCATTGCAGTACGTCTGACGATACGGTTTGTTTTTGTCGGCTCAGTCTCTCGGCAATCCACTGAGGCAGTTGATTTCTCTCTACGCTTGGTAAATCAAGCAAAGTAGAGGAAGTAAATAACTGCTGAGCCCATTTCGTTTCCCGGGTGGCTCTGTCCAGGCGGGGCAGGGACACAATAGTCAGCACGTCCGAGTCAGTGACACCCTGACAAGCTTGTGCCAAACCCATCAAAGTCTCTGCGCCGGCCTT